>Ga0134121_10005763_pt1 | contig 10055 bp, 11 predicted proteins | sample KB301_FD_96463 | JGI IMG/M metagenome (GOLD analysis project Ga0134121, IMG submission 96463) | Terrestrial soil microbial communities without Nitrogen fertilizer from Kellogg Biological Station, Michigan, USA - KB3-0-1 | ecosystem: Environmental > Terrestrial > Soil > Unclassified ... | reverse complement strand
TGCCTGCCAGATTTGATCTTCCTCACATTGAGAGGTTTGTTGTTATTAATTTAGATAACGATAAAGAGGATAAAATCAAATTGGACTCCGGGCAGCTTAGAGTCCGCGAGTTGATTTTAAGTCAGGATACAACCTGGGGAGTAAAATTTCATTTCAGTGATTACTCAAAGTACTGGGAGTTCATTCGCGCATTGGACATTTGCAAAATTGAAAGAGCTTGTTGCTTTCGATTCGATCATGATGATCTTATAGTTATCAATCGTCCTCCACGTCCGAAACCTGCAAACGAATTGAGTCCACCTCCACTAATAAGGATGTGATATTTTTTTCTATTTATCCATAGGGGTTAATCACCTTTGGCTGAAGCGTAATCAAATCTACAGAAGAATTGATTCCCTCGCTATGGATGAAGTGGTGATGAAAATTTTTGGAAGAAAGAAAGAAGTGCCATTACTTTTTGCTCCTCACTAAAATCAAAGAGTTGTCAGTTAAGCGTAAGATGGAGTAGCTAATCTCATCTGTCTTTTTCCAATCATTCAAGTTATCAGAGCCACTCATTTCGTCTTCATAAAATGATAAGAGTATTGTTTTGACCTTTTCGTTTAAAGACCATTTCCCTGCGATTTCAAAATAATGTTCAATATAATGATCATGGGCTTTGATAAAGACAAAAAAATATCTATTGTCTTTATCGAAAGAAAGTGTCGGGTTGTTTTTCAAACTGTCACCCATCTTACAACAGGCATTGACAAATCTTAGAGTATCGGTTGTAAATATCCTGGCAGAATCGGGATCGTTAATCGCCAACCAGGTTTCATTCACAAGTTTTTTAAAGCTTATTCGGTTTTGTTCATTTACCGGGGCAATATTTTGCTTAGCTATTTTTTTTCTGAAGTCGATGTTAATTAATGGCATCACCCTAAAATGTTTTTTTCCTTTATTGATATTCAATAGCCCCAGTTGAATTCCTTTAAATTCATTTGCCTTATTTAAAACACCTGCTTGTAATCCATGTCCTTTTTTGATAATGTTGAAAGGAGCTATTGAAGCACCATTGAAGTTTTCTGCATTGATCCAGCCTCCGGAAATGCTAAGACCATTAAAAACGCTGTCAACACGTTGACAAACACCCGTTATTGCAAAACCATTTGCATGATCACTCAAGCCAATAATTCCTGAAATCGAAACTCCATTGAAGTTATCATTTAGTTGAGCTATTCCTGCGAGTAATAAACCGTTGGCGGACCAATTATCTCCCAATAGACCTGAAAAACTTATTCCATTAAGATTTTCATCAACATCAGTATATAAAATTCCCAATGAAAGCCCGTTCATCCTGTTAAGCATTACACTTCCACCTAACTCAAACCCGTTGGTGCTTTTACATTGAGGATCTTTTTGACTGAGGCAAATTGAGATGCCATTCGTCAAAGTGTCTTTATCAAAAAGAGAAAGCTTAATTCCATTGTACATTATAAAATTACCCAAACCTATCCCGGAATGCTTGGTTCCCAATGAAATTCTGTAGTGAGTGTACGTTGTGGTATCACCAAATTTATTAAGGGCGACATCCTGGCCATGCAACTCAAAGGAAAATATCAAAAGGAACACTATTGGAACCTGTCTCATAAGTCGTTCTCAAATCTACATGGGAATTCATTCCCTAACTATGGGTGAAGTGGTGATGAAGATTTTTGGGATAAAAAAAGTTATTACTTCCTCTTCATTATTGACATAGCTCATCAGTTATTCCATTCTTTACTCCGATGGATTTAAAAAATTTTTGCAGCATGCACATTTTATCATCACAGAAGACGCCAAAGTTGGTATCTTTTGAGTGTCTTGTACCGCCACATTCCAAACAAACTTCAAGAAATGCTATTGGCTTAGTTCGATGATAGAAAATAATTGAATGCCGGGGATTGTAACAATCTGCATCAGGAACCACACTTCCTTCTCTTTTTGTTTTATAATCAAACAATATTGAAAAAAGTGAATCGCTTTGCTGAGTTGTCAGTACGATTCTATCTTTAATACCTTTAACAACAAAACTGCTGTCAACAATTAATTTATCATTTGAGTATGCATCTGATCGAACGGGATATGATACGATCTCGATTTTATCAGCTTGATCAAACGGATATGTATCAGTCAGTTTTTTAGCCGTCTTACTGTAAATGCAGCTTGTCTCTCCAGGATCATACTGATCTGATTTTTGAGTCTGTACTTTATTAAGAGCCTGATTTTTCTTAACGCTGGTCTCCCTACAGCTAAAGAAAATTATGGAGAACATCAACAGGGCTGCCGGCATTATCGTAGAGGAAGTATTTGTGTTCATTTGCGAACAATTAGTGCCAAATCTACAAGAGAATTCATTCCCTCGCTGTGGATGAAGCGCTGATGAAGATTTTGGGAAGGAAGAATAAAAACACTTTTGTCTTTGATCGTGCAAATAGCTCACGGATTAATTTTTGAATTTCCAAAATTTTGATGTGTCTTCAGAAATCAGCATCAGCGTGTCCCCGATAAATTCAATCCTGCCCACAAATGTCCAGTCCAAATAATTTATTTTGATCGTGTCCTGGTTGATCTCGTATTTGAATGATGCAAGTTCGTCAACATAATAAATTGAATCGGTGGTTATTTCAAATGAAGCATTCTCAGCACTGTCATCTGTCCAAACTCCAATAATTTTTTCGCGGATAAAATTTTCCCGGTGCTTTTGGTGGCCGGTCTCAGAGGTAATGGCAGTTGCTTTATCATTTGCATTTTGCTTGTAGTTACAGCGCATCGCAAAAAGAATCGTCAATAGGAAAACCAAACGTTGCATCATCGCTAACGGAAATTGTATCCATCAAATCTACAGGAGAATTAATTCCTTCACTATTGACTAAGTGGTGATGAAGATTTTTTGGGAGGAAGAATCAAATTATTCTTTATTTAAAATATTTCTCTGATATAAGTAATTCCTGTTAGTGATCCGGCAAATTCGCTCAGGTGTCCTTGACTATGAGCGTCTACGGTTCCTCTCACCGTTATTCTTTTGTTATTCAGATTCTCAAATTCTTCGTCATTGATTTTTAAGCTGTCATCAAATTCTATCCAAAAGGCTTTCTTATAATTATGCCCCCGAGAATCCCACCTGGATTTATACAATCCTACATGTTCAAATTCAGCTCTAAAAATCCCTGTAGTTTCAATTGGCTTTCCGTGAAAGTCATTTGGCCGGCTTAAAAGTTCAGCAAAGTCAACGATTTGAAATTTCTTGACTGTGGTTTTGGTTGAAGTGTATTCCTTTGAGTCGTGACATGACGAGACGAAAACCGATGATAGAATCACTATTAAAATTTTTCTCACAATTCTGCTTGATTACCGTTATCGAAATGGGCGTTCTTAAATCTATAAGAGAATTCATTTCCTCACTATGAATAAAGCGGTAAAGGATTTTTTCGTCATTAGTCGCAAAGTTCTGTTCCCCAATTCGTTTGTCCTCTGCCGCTCCAGCATTTCCAATTCTTTTTTATTTCAGTTACGATCCAGGTTCGTCCATTTAATTTAGCCTTCATTACTATTTTCTCGCCCGATTGAGAATCGTCCTCGAGTTCTTCATGAATCAAGGTTATCTCATAGCTATTGCCCTCCAATTTGTCTGTCTTAATCGTCAACTTTGGTTTTTCCTCACTGTCGGGCCAATCATAGAATAAGGTGATTAATTCCTCACTCGTTTTAATGTCTGTCCTCCCGGCAATTTTTTCATTAAAATTTTTCGGGTCAAGTGTTTGAAATGATTCTGAACAAGAAGTTAAGCTCATCAAAAGGACTAATACTCTTAATAGTTGTCTTATAAAATGAGTGTTGATGCTTGGATTCATGAGCAATTGACCTCCATCAAATCTACAAGAGAATTAATTCCCTCACTATGGATGAAATGGTGATGAAGATTTTTAGAAGGAAGAAAAAGTAATTGCGATGCTCAAATTCCTAACAGCATTTTGAATTCACTAAGATTGATCACCGTCACTCTCGGAAATTGAGTTTGTTTGAGGAGATTGAAATCATGATCTTCTGTAACTAAATAATCTGCACCTGATGCTATTGCACAATCGCTGAACTTATTATCATCGGTATCCTTGATGAGGTTCCAGTGAAAATGCGGCGTTGTCTCACTTACATTCACTGCAATTCCAATCGCCTCCAGAAAATCATCAGCTACATGTAATGCGTATTTTTCTTTCAGCTTCTCTTCGTACTCAAGCAAAATTTCAGTGGAAACAATCAGGTGAAAGCGCTCTTGTAAAAATGCATTCACAATCCAATGGCCCGATGATTTTACTGATAGAGAAGAAATCCGGATGTTGGTATCAATCACAACGTGAATCATGAATCTTCCTTAAGCCATTTCTCCATCAGCTCCTGAGAATATCCTCGTTCATCCCAAATTTTATCGGCGCTATCAACGGCTCGCTCCATGAAATATCGCGCGAGCATGCGCCGTATGTCGAGCAATTCTTCTTCACTGATGTTTCGTGAAAACAATTTCAGCAATTCCAATTGCAGGTTGCTCAGTTTTTGCGATGGCTCAACCATGTAATGAATGATTATGAATACGAAAGTAAAGAAAGATTTTGTCCGCCAATGCTACAATAGAATTTATTCCCTTGCTATGGAATGTAATTGGATTGTTGAAAGTTTCAATTGCCTCCATCAAATCTACAAGAGATTCATTCTCTCGCTATGGATGAGGCGGCGATAAAGATTTTTGGAAGCGTCAAGTCCTCTAAAAGAAAAAAAACTTCCGTGCCTTTTCTTGAAAGAACGGAAGCAAATGGTTGAGCCAAAATTTTACTTAATGAACTGGCGTAAATGTTCATCCGTTGAGAGAACGCAATTATTCCACTCTTTTCCAGAAGTTGTCCCATGAGCCCTCACCATACATGACTTCATACGTTTTAGCAGCCACACTCACCAACAAATGTCGTTGTGAAACTTTGTCCGTCTTTTCTTGTGATCCTTAAATCGCCCTCAGTACTCCAACTCTCATCTCCCGCAGGTTTCTTGTATTTTACATGGATCGTGATTTTGAAATCTTCATTGCTATAAGTTTCTGAATAATCAGAATCACCAAAAGTGTTTGGCTCGCGAGTTGTTTTCGTCAACTTCAATCTGACAAGCTTCTTGTCAACAGAAACATAAGCGATACTATCGTAGCTATTGGCGAATAAATACTCCTTGTTTTTCGATGCTTCTTCATCCTTGAAAAAATAACAAGAGCAACCTTCAATGTCATTCGGAAGTTCTTTAAAGCTATCAAGGTAAAGTTTTGTAACAGTCGCAATTTTGTCTGTTGGTTTTTGCGCCGGTTGTACACAGCCAACTATTACCGAAAGCACTAACATTACTATTACAATTTCCAATTTGTGCATCTTTTAAAAAATTGCTGATTAACATTTTCATTCACCAAGAATTGACCGCCATCAAATCTACAAGAGAATTCATTCCTCCGAAATGGATAAAGCAGTTTGGGTGTACGACAAATTTCAGCCCTTGATATTTCACGCAAAGACACGAAGGCGCAAAGAGGAGGAACAGATAAATTTTCAATGCATTTTTCTTTGCGGCTTTGCGTCTTTGCGTGAAACCTGATTTTTGTCGTACACACAGCGGTTTAGTGCAATCCCATCTTCATTCCGCTAACTTTGCACAGCCTAAATTCGAAGATCATCACATGAGCCTCAAAGAACCACAGAAACAAGAATGGTTTGAAACGTGGTTCGACACGCCGTACTATCACATCCTCTATGATCATCGTGATGATAAGGAGGCGGAACAATTTCTCAATGCGCTGTTGAATCATCTTCAGCTTCCTCCGGAATCTACAGTGCTCGACGCTGCTTGCGGCAACGGACGCTATTCCATCTTTCTTGCAAACAAAGGTTTCAACGTGGTGGGCATTGATCTGAGTTGGAAGAACATTCAGCATGCAGGCAACTTTGAATCAGAGAACCTCACATTTTACCTGCACGACATGCGCGAGATGTTTTACGTGAATTACTTCGACGCTGTGTTCAACTTCTTTACCAGCTTTGGATATTTCAGCTCAGAGAAAGATAACCTTAAAGCGATTCGCTCACTGAGCAACTCACTAAAGCCGGGAGGAAGGTTGGTGATTGATTTCTTCAACAGCGAAAAAATAGTTCGCGAGATCATTCCGCTGCAGGACTTTGACAAAAACAACATTCAATTCACCATCAAAAAATCCTTAGAGCTAAACCGGGATGAATCAGCGCCGAGAGTGATGGTAAAGAAAATTTTTGTTCGCGATCACGGAAAACAATTTGAGTTTGAAGAACGGGTACAGGCGCTCACGCTCAAAAACTTTGAGCACTACTTTAACATGCATCATCTAAAGCTAAGGGAGGTCTTCGGAGATTATCATCTTCATCCTTTCGATCCGCAAAATTCTGAGCGTATGATTTTGGTCGCGGAGAAAATACTCTGAAGATGGCTTAATGGTTGAATGGTTAAATTGTTACGGTCAACGTTAGCCATTTGACAATTTAACCATTTAGCCATTAATGTGTCTTAAGTCTTCCGTGCATAAGTCTCACATCAACAAGTCTCACATCCACAAGTCTCACATCCGCAAGTCTCACATCCACAAGTCTCACATCCACAAGTCTCACATCCACAAGTCTCACGCCTTCTTATGAACCTTAGGATTCACCACCACCCACATTCGGTTGCCTTCAAGCTTGGGAAGCTGTTCTACAGCGCCGATATCTTTCAGCCGCTCTACAAATTTCAGCAGCAATAATTCACCGCGGTCTTTGAACACGATCATTCTTCCGCGGAACTGAACATAAGCACGCACTTTGGCACCTTCCTTCAAAAAATTTTCAGCATGACGTGTTTTGAATTCGAAATCATGATCGTCAGTATTGGGAGTGAACCTAATTTCCTTAGTCACGTTTTTTATTTGTTTGCTCTTGGCTTCCTTTTCTTTTTTCTTCTTGTCGTAAAGAAATTTATTGTATTCCACTACGCGGCATACAGGAGGATCGGCTGCTGCTGCTATTTCAACGAGATCGAGCCCACGCTCTTCAGCCATGCGCAGTGCTTCACGCGTACTAAAAACTCCGTTGGGAACATTATCGCCGACGAGCCGAACCTGCTGCGCAGTGATGAGGTTATTGATGCGGTGTTCTAATTCCCGCTTGGGTGGTTTTCTCCAGTTTAATGCCAAGTGATTGTGGTTTTAGTGAATAATGAATTTAAAGTTGCGAAGCAACCGTGATGATTTTTTATGAAAGATTTTTTTTTCAGAAGGATCATTGTACGACAATAATTTTCTGACAGGCGAGCATGCGACAGCTTAACATTCGCGCATGATTGAATTGGGAAAATCCGGGTGATAAGAAAGGAAGGGCGATAGTGAAATAATTCATCGGGGAATTAAGCTTCAGTGGATTTTATTTTTGCTAAAGTATACTGTTGGTATGCCAATAACAAATGTAACAAGTTTATTGGGGAATTTGGGTATTGGGAAATTGGGGTATCCGGTTGCGAGTTGATTTTCCTGATAACCTAATTTCCAAATTTCCCAATTTTCAAATATCCTAATACCCCTCATGGTATAGCTGCTTCATTCACAATAGCAGAAACAAATTCACTCATTGCCATTTGTCCCTTGTCACCTTCACCATGCTTGCGAACAGAAACTTTTTCTTCCTGCTGCTCCTTATCGCCGATGATGAGCATGTACGGAATCTTCTTCACCTCGGCATCCCGAATTTTCTTCCCGATCTTTTCTGACGTGTCATCCACATCAACGCGAATACGATGCTGCTTTAATTGAGAATAAATTTTTTGAGCATACTCAACATGACGATCAGCTATGGGAAGTATTGCGACCTGCTTCGGTGCAAGCCATACCGGAAAATTTCCGGCATAGTGTTCGATCAGAAATCCGATGAAACGCTCATGAGTGCCCAGTGGAGCGCGATGAATGACCAGCGGCGTTTCCGGCTGATTGTTTTTGTTGTTGTAGGTTAATCCGAATCGCAGCGGCTGCCCGAAGTCAACCTGGTTGGTGGCTAGAGTAAACTCTCTTCCGATGATGCTCCAAATCTGAACGTCAATCTTGGGTCCGTAGAAGGCGGCTTCATCTATCACTTCTACAAAAGGAATGTTTGCTTCTGTCATCACCTTGCGAACCATGTCTTCCGTTTTCTTCCACAGCTCCGGCATGTCAAGATACTTCTGACCGAGTTTCTTCGGTTCGTGTGTACTGAAGCGCATCACATATTTTTCTATTCCGAAAATTTTGAAGTAGCGCAGGTACATATCATTCACTGCCTTGAACTCCTGCTCAAACTGTTCTTCGGTGCAATAGATGTGCGCATCATTTATGGTGAGAGAGCGAACGCGCATGAGACCGAATAATTCACCGCTCTGCTCATAGCGGTAACACATTCCGTACTCTGCCAATCGCAACGGCAAATCTTTGTAGCTGCGTGGAACGGCGTCATAAATTTTGTGATGGTGCGGACAGTTCATCGCTCTCAAATAATATTTTACGCCTTCCAATTCCATGGGCGGATACATAGAATCCTGGTAATATGGCAAGTGCCCGCTCTTTATATACATGCTCTCCTTTGCAATGTGCGGCGTTCTCACGCGAGAGTATCCTGCTTCCTCTTCTGTCTTTTTCCCAAGCGCTTCGAGTTGTTCGATCATCACTCCACCGTTTGGCATCCATAGCGGCATTCCCGGTCCCACATCGTCATCGAAGGTGAATATCTCCATCTCCTTACCGATCTTGCGGTGGTCGCGCTTCTTCGATTCCTCCAGCAACTTCAAATAATCATCGAGTTCTTTTTGTTTGGGAAACGAAATACCATAGAGGCGTGTGAGTTGCTTATTCTTTTCATCACCTTTCCAATACGCGCCGGCGATGTTGGTGAGTTTCACAGCCTTAATGAAGCCTGTGTTCGGTATGTGGGGCCCGCGACAGAGATCAGTAAAATTCCCCTGCTGATAAAATGAAATCTCGCCGTCATTCAACTCGTTGATGGTTTCTACTTTGTATTCATCACCCTTGTCAGAAAAATATTTCAGTGCCTCGGCTTTCGAAACTTCTTTGCGGATGTAAGAATTATTTTTCGCGGCAAGCTCTGCCATCTTCACTTCGATCTTTCGCAGATCTTCATCGCTGATCTTTCGATCACCCAAATCCACATCATAGTAAAAACCATTTTCTACCGGCGGACCATAACCGAACTTTATTCCGGGATAAAAACTCTCAAGCGCCTCCGCCATCAGGTGCGCTGATGAATGCCAGAAGCCCGCCTTGCCTTCCTTATCATCCCACGTGAGGAGCATGAGTGATGCGTCTTCATTGATTGGACGAGTTGCATCCACCACTTTGTCATTCACCTTCGCGAGTAAAACTTTTCTCGCCAATCCTTCGCTGATGGATTTGGCAATGTCGAGCGCGCTCACGCCGTGCTCGTATTCCCGAATGTTTCCGTCGGGGAAAGTGATTTTGATTTTGCTCATGATGAAATTCTTTTCACATAATGACGCTAAGAAAAAAAAATTTTGCGGAGGCATCTGTCCCGATTTTTGTACCGGAACGCCTTCGCGTGATTTTTCGCTGCGAAGATAGGGAGGATAAGAGTTGTATGTTGGGAAAAAGTATTGAATCAATATCATGCTGCCGAATGCAAAACAGAATACTTTTCCGGTAATTCAAAAGTTGATTCCTCAAATTTTAAAATCTCTTAGAAACTTGTTTGGAAATGGTTCAGAAATTCGCTTATGCTCACGCAACCCTTCGACAAGCTCAGGATGACCGGCGCGCGGAGGTCATGTTGAGCTTGTCGATCTGTCCCGATCTTTTCGGGAAACACTGGGTGAAGAAATCTTTTCAACCCAGATTTTGCAGTTGAAAACTAAATGAAGTAAAACTAAGAATGGAATCAGAGATTTGACGGGTAAGAAAACCTTACCATGCAAATACAATATAGTGACAAGCAAGTAACGCCCTGGGGCGG
>Ga0134121_10005762_pt1 | contig 10057 bp, 14 predicted proteins | sample KB301_FD_96463 | JGI IMG/M metagenome (GOLD analysis project Ga0134121, IMG submission 96463) | Terrestrial soil microbial communities without Nitrogen fertilizer from Kellogg Biological Station, Michigan, USA - KB3-0-1 | ecosystem: Environmental > Terrestrial > Soil > Unclassified ... | reverse complement strand
GTCGGATGGCAGGCGACCGGCGATGCAGCGGGGACCGAGTCCGGCGGAACGGACGTCATCGAGTTCGCCCCGGACGGTCGAATCACGCGCGTGACAGACGTTCTCGACCTCGACTGACAGGCTTCACGGCCGAGCGGCCACCCCCGCGTGTACGACCGGGACCTTTACTTCTTTCGGAAATGCACTGCCGACCGGGCTACATGCAGCGCAGAACGCTCGGGGCGAGTGCGCTATTTGCCTTGTCGAGCGCCGCCTTCGCCTTTTTCATGGCCGACACCGCCTGGTTGATCTTCTTCGATCGAACTTCGGCTGTCGTCGCGCTCGTGCCTCGGGCGATCGGTGATCGCCGCAGTGTTCTTGCAGGTGATGGAAGTGGACCAGGCCTAGGACGCCAGCGCTGGTTGAAGGTGGAGCGCCGACAGCTCGTCCCTCAACACCTCGACCTCTTCCGCAAGCCGGTGGAACTCCTCCGACGAGATCCTCATGTGGCGCAGCTCTTGCTCGGCGGTTCGCAGCCGATGAAGCGCGTCGAGGAGCTGGTCCGACTTGTTCGTGTGTTCATCGGTGAGCAATTGTCCCAACGCCTGGTGACCTCGATCGTGTTCGGTATCTAGTTTCTCAAGGAAGGCACGCGCGGAGGGACCGACACGGCCCCCAGGAAATGGGGCCCCTCCGCAGCGAGTGCCATACGCGAAATGTGCCGCCGGTCGGGCCTGACGACATTACGCGTCGTCATCTCGCCGGGCGTCAGGGGTTGTTCGTGGCCCGAGGACGCAGCATCGGCCGTCTACGGGCGGGCAGGACGCGATACACCGCCAGTTCGCTGCGCGCGATGGCGCGGAAAAGCGGCTTGCCTGGCGGTGGTGTGCCACGTAGTTTGTCCGGCAGCCGGGGACGAAGGAGGCCAGCACAGAATGGCTGTCGCCCTGGAGGAGGTCACCGCGGCACTCCATCAGACCGAGGGCCGGCTGCGGGTCATCCCGAAGGACCACCCGGAACGGGATGCCCTCCACTGATCACTCGAAAGATCTGCGCCTGCTGGACAAGTGGCTGTCGAACCACGCCACGCGGATGTCTGCGATGGGACTCGAGGCGTCGCACCTGACGATCGAACGGGCTCATCGGCTTATCTCCCGGGTCCCCGAGCCGTGACGTCCGCGGAGCTTCCGTCCTAACCGAATCGTCAATCCGGCGTTGTTTGATACGAGGCCCCGCACTCCACATCGTCCCCCCGGCGGTGGGTCGTGCCGGGGCCTCGCAAGCCGGCCTCAGCGGGGCTATGCCCTACGCCCGCCTTGCTCCTTCATCCAGACCAGACCGATGGTCCAGTAGTCGGAACTGGGCTTCATCCCGCGGTTGGTGGCTTCGGTCTCCCACCGGCGCGCCAACTGACGAAGGAGCGACGGAGGGGTATGTTCCGTGTGATGCGGGGCGTAAGCCGCGGCGAGCTGGTGGGCCGACTGCTGTTCGCGATGTTTGTCGCCTTCGGCCTCGGCCAGTGGTATGTGGAAGGCGATCAGGGGGTCTGGACGCTCTTTGGATGGGCCTTCCTGACCGCGGGTACAGCATTCCTCCCGCTCGGCGAACGTGAGCACACGCCCCATGACTATCCCTCCCGACGCCAGCAAGTCCTGATCATCGCCGGTTGCTCGCTGGCGCTCGTTGTTGGGATCACAACTGTCGGCATGCCGTTCGTGCCCCGGATCATGTGACGGCTACTTCTAGTCGGCGTGGAGGAGCGCCCGTCGAGTTGTTCTACTTGACGATGAATCAGAAGTCGTGGACGAGGAGATGGTCGGTCTCCCCGACGTGGGTCGGCTTGGGACGACGACCTCCTCGTGGATATCAACGCTCGCAGCGCGGTGCGTCTTGACGAGGACGCTGACGTCAGGCGTCCGGCGCAGCTTGCCGGTGCTCGGCGATCGACTCGTCGACGCTGCCCCGAGACTTGGCTGTGGTGGCCACACGACGGGCCCGAATGGCATCTCGTCTGTCGCTTCCCATCAGCTGGAAGAAACCGCGGCGCCATCAGCCCACGTACTTCGAATGTGCGAGCCACGAACGGCTCGCTGGTAGATCTCGGAGTCGCACATGTCTCTCAATCGCGTTCTTGCGCTTCTAGCGACGGCGGTCCTCGCGGTCGCGGCGTGCACGTCAAGTGCCGGCGGCGCCACCTCCGCCGGCGGCGGCACCTCGAACGGCGGCGGCACGACCACCACCGCCGCGATCGTCGGTTCCGAAAGCTCACCGAGCTTCGGCATGGTCCTGACCGGGCCGAACGGCATGACGCTGTACACCCATGCCGGTGATTCGGCGACCTCGTCCACCTGCACTGGCGCCTGCGCCACCGCGTGGCCGCCGCTCGAGACCAAGGGCCAGCCGACGGCCAAGGCCGGGATCACTGGCCAGCTTGGCACCCTGACCCGCCCCGACGGCACGACCCAGGTCACATATGGCGGTCTTCCGCTCTATTACTGGCAGGGGGACGCGAAGGCCGGCGATACGACCGGCAACGGTGTCGAGGGCTTCTCGATCGCGATGGTCGGTGGGTCTACTCCGGCGGCCAAGCCGTCGGTCGCGGCGCCCGCCCCGAGCGCGCCGAGTTCCGGCGGCAGGTACGGGTATTAGATCTCGATAGCACCCGAGCACGGACGGCCCCGGACGAAACATTCCGGGGCCGTTCGATATCCCTAGAGCACACGGGGACCAGTGGCGACACCGTCCTGATCATCGACACAGCCGCGCGACCGTCGCTCGGGCCCGCGAGGTGCTGGCCGAAGTCGAACGGCGGCACCGTCGAGGCGGTGCCGAAACGTCCGCTGGCGAGTAAGCGTCAGCCCTTCGGCGGCCAGAACAAGGGCTGATCCCGTTCGTAGACGGTCACCCGGTAGCCGTCGGGATCCGCCATGGCGAAGGTCCGGCCGAACGGGCCATCGAACGGCTCAGCGATGATCTTCACGCCGGCCGCCACCACTGACTCGTAGAGGGCCTGGGGATCGCTCGCTCGCCACCATACCTGGATGCTCGTCGTGTCCGGCGACGGCCCCGGCTGCCCCGGACGACGGATCCCGCTCAAGGCCACGGTCGGCCAGCCGACGAACACCGCCGATCCCGGCCCCCAGTCGAAGGAGTCGCGAACGGCGCCGAGATGCTCCACGTAGAAGGCGGCCGATCGCTCGACGTCGCTCACGGCGATCGAGATGAAGCCAGGGCTCGGGGTGACTGCTGTGTGTGCCATAGGGCTCGCCTCCTCTCGGGTCGGGATCGCGAACGACATCCTGCGCTGTAGACCACCCAGCATCGCATCCAGGTTCGGGTGGCCGATCACAGCTGAGCGACAGCTGTGATCACACGTCCCGTCTCGCGCGTCCCCGACGAGTCGCTAGGAGGCGGCTACGACGGTGACATCGACGGCACGGCGGCACCCCACCTTGAGGTCCACCAGCTGGAACGCCCAGCGCCCAGGTCGGTCCATCGGGAATATGACGTCACGGTCGTCGACGCCGTTGCCGCGGAAGGTGTCGACGACGAGGCCCTCGGGCGAGACCTGGGTGATGTCGACGGTCGTCCAACCGGTCCCGGTGAAACCGACGCCCGTCGGCGGAGTGACGCCCGGAGGCGTCAGCACGACCGTGTAGGGCGGGTGGATCTCGACCCGGCCGTCCTTCGTATCGATGACCACCCCGAGCGTGCAGTGATCCACGTGCACGAGACGCTCGACCTCGGCGCAACCGGACAGGGCGGACCACAGCACCAGCCCGAGTGCGATGTGGATCCCGCGCGTCATCCGGCCACGGTATCGCCGCCGCGTCGGCCAGCCTGCCCGCACCTGCTCCAGCGCCGCGTGACAAGAAACGCGTCCAGGAAGAACGAACAAACGCGTCCTTTGCATCATCTGGCTTGCTGTAGCGCCTAGATGAGGCGCCACGGAATGGAGCGTCATGACGGTAGGGATGGTCGAACGGGCACGAGCAGGCGATGAACTCGCCTTCGAGTCACTCGTCGACCTCCACGGCGGCCGATGCTTCGGCATCGCATATCGGATCCTTCGCGATGCCGATCGAGCCCAGGACGCCGTGCAGCAGGCATTCCTACTCGCCTGGCGCGAGCTCGCGCGGCTGCGCGACCCCGAGCGCTTCGAGGTCTGGCTGCACCGACTTCTCGTGAATGCCTGTTACGAGGAGGCGAGGCAGCGCCGCCGCTGGATCAGCAGGGTCGCACCGATCCCGGACGACGGTCCGGTGATGGCGGATCCTGTCGTCTCGGTCGACGACCGCGACGCTCTGGAGCGCGCCTTCCGGCGGTTGACGCCGGAGCAGCGCGCTGCCTTCGTCCTGCACCACCACGCGGGATTTCCGCTCGACGTCACCGCCGAGATCGTCGGTGTACCCGTCGGCACCGTGAAGTCCCGTATCCACGCTGCGACCCGGGGCCTCCGGGCCGCGATCCTCGCTGATGAGCAGATCGGAACGGAAGTGAGGACGGCATGAACCAGCTGCGCGATCCTGATGTGATCATCGCGGCCTGGCTCGAGGACGGCCCTGACGACCTTCCGGCTGCCACGCGCCGATCGATCGTGGTCGGGATGCGAGCGGTGTCTCGCCGGCGACCGGGTCCACTCCCCGGAGGGATCCAGATGCCATCCATCCTGCGGCTCGCTGTGGCCGCCGCCCTGGTGGTCGCGCTCGGAGCGATCACGCTGACCGTCATCGCGCCTCGGCCGGCTCAGGTGGGCATCACCGGGCCGTCAGAGTCAGCATCCCCGACCGCGGCATCGCCGACGCCGCGCCTCATCGACCCTTCGCGCACGCCATCGCCGCTCGTCGGAACGGCATCGACGTTCGTGCACCCGTTCACGTACCGCTTGCCAGCCGATGCTGGCTTGGTCGTCGATGGGGGTGATCCGACGTGGTACCAGTTCCGTGTCCCGATTCCGGGGACGGAACACTGGGCCAATTCGATCATCGTGCGAAGGATCACCGGCGGCCGCGCCGATCCGTGCTCGGAGACGTCGCCGGCAACGCTGCTGAGCGGCGGACCTGACGCCGTGATCCGTTACCTCGAGCACATCCCGCAGCTGATCGTCACAGAAAAGCCGGCGACCAAGATCAGTGGTCTCACGGCCTCGACCGCCACGTTTACACCCCACATCAAGGAAGCGGCCTGCCCCGATCTGTGGCTATGGGCCGAGGAGGGTTCGTTCACCCAGAACTCGAGTTGGGACGCGATCGGCAAGATCACCGTCGTGGATGTCGGTGGGGATCACGTGATCTTCATGACCAACTCGCCGACCGTGGACGTGAGCTGGTTCGCGACCGCCCAGGAGTTCATCGATTCGGTCAAGTTCGAGTAAGCCTCGACGTCCCCCGACAAACCCCGTAGGGCCGCGCTCGTCGCGGCCCTACGCGCATGCCTGCGTCCGCTACCCGCCCTCGCCGCCCTGTGCCCGGTACGCGATCACCTCGACCCGCTCGAGGGTGATCAGCCCGTCCGAGACCATCGCCTCCAGCTCTGGCAGGACGGCACGCAGTCGATCCTCCTGGTCGACGACCTCGATCAGGACCGGCAGGTCCGTCGAGAGCGAGAGGATCCGGGTGGTGTGCAGATGCTGTTTCGCGCCGAAGCCCTCGATGCCGCGGATGACCGTCGCGCCGGCCAGGCCGCGATCCCGGAGCAGGTGGACGATCGCCTCGTAGAGCGGCCGACCACGCCACGTGTCCGATTCGCCGACGTAGATCCGGGCGAGCAGGCCCGTTCCCTCGATCTTCATGCGATACCCCGTCCGATCGCCAGGCCGATGAAGACCGCAACCAGCCCGAGCAGGCACGACCCGACGATGTTCGCGACGGCGAGACCGACCGCGCCATCCTCGACGAGTCGCCAGCTCTCGAGCATGAAGGTCGAGAAGGTCGTGTAGGCGCCGATGAAACCGATCATGACCGGCGCTCTCGACGACGCGGGCAGGACACCACGCTCGACGGTCAGGGCGAAGAGGACGCCGAGCACGAGCGAGCCAGAGAGGTTCACCGCCAGCGTGCCCCACGGGAATGCGCTCGGCCAGCGCTGCGAGATCGTGACGTCGACGAGATAGCGCGCAACGGCGCCAGCGGCACCACCAACGGCGATGAGAACGATCGGCATAGGACACCACCTGACGCTAGAAGTCCGTCAGGAGCCATCAGCCCGGTCGAGCGGGCGTTTGCCACGGCGGGCCCCATCGCCAGTGCCGAGGATGCGGAACGTCATGCGCTGGCGTCAACTCGGGAAGGCGAGAGCTCAGGCGGTCGACTCGGCCGAGGCCGCGACGGTGGCACGGCGCTCGAGGTCCCGGATCCCGCTGGCGGACGCGCGCCCCTTTCCGGGATCGGCTGCGACGAGACCCCGATAGACCGTTTCGTAGTCCTCGACCATCCGGTCCACCGAGAACCGCTCCCTCGTCACCGAGCTGATCCGTTCCCGGTCCAGCGTCGCGATGCGGCTCAGCGCGAACTCCGCCTCCTGCACGTCGTCGACGAGGAATCCGTTCACGCCGTGATCGACGATCTCGGTGAGGCCGCCCGCTCGGCGCCCGATCACGGGTGTGCCCGTCGCCATCGACTCGATCGCGACCAGACCGAACGGCTCCGGCCAGCCACCGAGCATCAGGGTCGTCAGCGCTCCCGCCATCAGCCGGTCTCGCGCGACCGTGTCGATCTCGCCCCGCCAATCGACGGTGCCCGCCTCGATAGCCGGCTTGACGACCGTTTCAAACATCTCGTGCTCGCCGGGCTCACGGATCTTGGCTGCGACCACGAGCCGGAGGCCGGTCCGTGACGCGAGCTCGATCGCTTCAGCGATGCCCTTCTCCGGCGAGACGCGGCCGACGACGAGCAGGTACTCACCCGAGCGGGTGGATGTCGGCGTCGTCGAGAAGTCGAGGCCGTGGTGGACCGTCGCCACCCAGTTGGCATCGGGGTTCCAGCGCCGTTGGCTGTCGCTGATCGCGATGAGCGGGATCATCGGGAACGCGTCGATGTAGTCGGCGACGCCGTTGATGTCCAGGCGGCGGTGCAGGGTCGTGACGACCGGGATCGGTGCGTGTCTTGCGAGCAGGAACCCCTCGGTCTCGACGTGCGAATGGACGACGTCGAAGCGACCGATCTCATCCCACGCTCGAGCGACCGCCATCTCGAGGTAGATGGCGGTCTCCCCCGTGTACCCCTCGTTCCACAGTGCGTGGGGGACCACAGGGACGACCTCGCACGGCAGATCCGAGTCACCCGATGCAAAGACGGTGACCCGATGCCCGCGCTCGTGGAGACCGGTGGCGAGCGAGGCGACGATGCGCTCCGTGCCGGCGTACGTCGTGGGCGGGAGCGGCACGACGGGCGGCGCGATGATGGCGATCCGCAGCGCGTCGTGGCCGGCGCGCGTGTCCGAGCTGGGGATCGTCCGCATGCGGGACGGGGTGTGAGTCATGGCGATGTCGACTCCGGGGTGACTGGACCCCATGGTCCTACCGGAGACCCTCCGAAGGCGCGGCCTCGCGCGACGGTCGGCGTTACAGGTGCGTCAACGCTCGCTACGAAAGCGTGCTACGCCCGTCGCCCGAAGCCGAACCGCCGCTGCCTCCTGGCGGGCGCGTCGTCCGGCACGGCATAGCCGTCAGAGCCGAACGCGGACGTGCTGAGCCGGACGAGCTGCTCGGCGGCCGGAGACCGCGGGGCCCCAAGGACGATCGGCACGCCCTCATTGACCGCCTTGAGATACAGGAACGGGTCGTACGGAAGGTCGGTCGTGATTCGCGATCCGAGCGCCGACTCGATGTCCCGCGGCTTCAGGATCTCGCGGGCGAACATGTTGTTGAGCACGAATGTCGACTTGCCACTGATCGAGCCGGTCTCGTTGAGGTAATCGAGAAGGCCGTGCATCGCCTTCAGCGTCGACATCTCGGGATTGACCGGCAGAAGGATGGTCTCGGCCATCTCGAAGATCCGCAGCACGCCTTCGTCGAGGATCGAGCCGGCGTCGACGACGACGGCGTCATACCCCTCGAGCAGCGTGCCGAGGACGTGCGAGATGTGGTCGGGCGTGATCAGCTCGGATGCCTCGGGTGACATCGGCGCCGCAAGGACGTGCAGACCACTCTCGTGCCGGATCGTGTACGTCCTGAGCAGATCGGGTTCGCGGATCGCGGCCTCGTCACGGACGGCGTCGGCGATCGTGAGCTTCGGTTCCAGGTACAGATGCGTCGCCACGCCGCCGAACTGGAGGTCGAGGTCGACGAGGATGACGCGATCGGGATTGCGCTGTGCCGCGGCGACGGCCACGTTCGTGGCGATCGTCGTCGTCCCGACACCACCCTTGGGGCTATACACCGCGACCGAGCGACGCGGACGGGCGAGCGTCAGACCGTCGGGCGACACGACAGGCGCGAGGTCCTTCGAGCGTTGGAAGCGGAGGAGCAGCGCCTCGACCCGGGCCTCGACCTCGCGCGCATCGAACGGCCGCGCGACGACATCGTCCGCGCCTGCCTCGAGGAAGCTGATGCGCTCCTCGACGTCATCGGTCGCGGCGACGCAGAGGATCGGTATGGACACCTTGGTGGGTGTGGCCCGGACCTGGTGGCATAGCTCGAAGCCGGTCTGCCCGGCGATGCCGGACCCGACGTCGATGGCGACGAGCTGGTGCTCGACGACCTGGGCGATCGCCTCCGCGGGGTCGGAGGTCTGGGTCACCGTGTACCCGGCATTGGTCAGGATCGGTGCGAGCGAGGCGTCGCCGGTCGCGGCGGTCTCGAGGACGAGGATCGTGCTGGCGGGCAATGGTTCTCCCCGGGGGTGTCGGCTGGGAAACTGGCAGAGGATACATCGCGCCCGGTCCGCTGCCGTACGTGTCAGCCGGTCGAGCCTGCTAGACTAGCGCCGTTTCCTTTCCGCTCCGTGCCGGATTCGCATGTCGGTCGTCAACGGGGCAACCCCATTGGAAGGAGTCGCTGCGCTTATGCGCCGTTACGAACTCATGCTCGTGCTCCGCCCGGATGTCCCGGACGATCGGAGCCAGGCGGTCATCGACCGCACTACCCGCCAGATCACCTCGGCGGGCGGACAGATCACCAAGGTGGCCCCGTGGGGCCGGCGTCGGCTCGCGTATCCGATCGACCGCTACCGCGAGGGCTCGTACCACATCATCCTGTTCCAGGCGCCCGGCGATGCGATCGTCGAGCTGGAGCACGGTCTGCTCATCACCGAGGAGGTCCTGCGGCACCTGGTGACGCGCGACGAGCGCCCGGCGAAGACCTCTCGGCGCGAGGATGGCGATGACGTCGAGGAGACCGACGACAACGACCTCCCCTCGGGTATCGACGAGGAGGACGAGGACGACGGTCGCGAGCGGATCGGCGAGGACGAGAGCGAGGCGGCTCCGGCCGCCATCGACTAAGGGGAGAGCCCGACGATGGCCCTGTGCAAGGTGATGATCATCGGCAACCTCGGGTCGGATCCCGAGATGCGGTACACGCCCAGCAACCGAGCGGTGACGCAGTTCAACGTTGCCGTCAATCAGAGCACCAAGAACCAGCAGACCGGGGAGTGGGTCGAGGAGACCGACTGGTTCCGCGTCAGCGTCTGGGGCGATCGCGCCGAGCGCATGGCGGAGACGCTGCGCAAGGGCAACAAGGTCTTCGTGGAGGGTCGCTTCAAGACCCGCCAGTTCGAGGGCCGCGACGGCCAGACCCGGACCTCCCTGGAGATCACCGCCGACTCGATCGTCAACCTCGAGCGCCGACCGCGCGACGAGGACGGCTCGTTCAACGCCCAGCCCGACCAGAGTGCCGTGCCCGCCGGTGGCGGGGTCCGCCCGCAGCGCGCGCCGTCCGACGACACCGATCTCGACGACCTGCCGTTCTGACGGCACATCCGGAGAACCACTGACAGATGCCAAGCCCCCGATCGCGCAAGCGCGATGACTTCTACCGCGACCGACGCCGCCGCAAGGTGTGCGCGTTCTGTGCGGACAAGACCACACTGATCGACTACAAGGAGGTCAACCGCCTCCGCCGCTACCTCTCGGAGCGCGC
>Ga0134121_10005761_pt1 | contig 10058 bp, 6 predicted proteins | sample KB301_FD_96463 | JGI IMG/M metagenome (GOLD analysis project Ga0134121, IMG submission 96463) | Terrestrial soil microbial communities without Nitrogen fertilizer from Kellogg Biological Station, Michigan, USA - KB3-0-1 | ecosystem: Environmental > Terrestrial > Soil > Unclassified ... | reverse complement strand
GCCGAGCATCCGTTCGGCGCCGACGTTGAAGATCTGGATGACGCCCTTGGCGTCGGTGGCGATACTCGAAAAATTGGCACTGTTAAAAATCGCACTCTGCAGGGCCCCTGCCTTCAGCAGCGCCTCTTCCGCCTGCTTGCGCGCGGTGTTATCGGTGCCGATCAGCAGATAGCCGATGATGGAGTCCTGCGTGTCGCGTAGAGCCGTTACGGATACCACGGCCGGAAAACGGCTCCCGTCCTTGCGGAAGTAAGTCAGCTCGTATATATCCTCGATCCCGCGCGAGGCCTTGAAGACGAGGGCTTCGAAGCCAGGAGTGATCGGCGTTCCGAGCTCCAGGCTGAGCGCTTTGGCGCGCACGATCAATTCCTGTGGATCGGAAATGTCGGCCGGGGTGAGCTTGTTCACAATGTCGATTGCCTTGTAACCCAGCATCCGCTCCGCACCGACGTTGAAGATCTGAATAACTCCTTTCGCGTCGGTGGCGATGCTCGAGAAGTTGGCGCTATTAAAAATCGCACTCTGCAAGGCCCCTGTTTGGAGGAGATCCTCCTCTGGTCGGAGGTCAAAAGTGATGGGGTCGTGAGGAATAGACATGCAGCTCCCTTTCCAGTTTCCAGAGGTCCTGACGTTTTTCGCGTGTGTGGCTAGACACGCACAACAAATTCAATTGACTAAATTGCTGGCACTGAGGGGACAGAGTATTGCTGGGGTCGAATGATTGCTGTGCACTTTCGCACAGAGGTACGGCTGTCCCACCCGTCAGCTATATCGCCAAAAGCTCACACTTTCGGGTGATTTCCGGTGGCTACGCTGACAGCGAGTGATCAGAAGAATGAGTCCCACTATAGCCGATCTCTCCCTGATCGGCATTGATGCTTTCTGGCGGTTCGAGATTCATGGATAAGACGATGTCCGCGCCGATGAAGTTGGGAATCATTCTCCAACTCCGAAATCACCTTATTGAGGGTTTTTCGGAACGATGGTGTGCAATTCTGAACAGCGGTCGACAACTACATCGCCAAAGATGGACGGCAAGGACTTCCCGTGCTGACCAGAAATGCGGATTTAGCGGGGTGACTCGCCGAATGGTTCGATTGGTTCTCAAGCATCCACGCATCCTCTGTCACCGACAAACACGGTTCCCGTTAAGTGGGTAATGTGAGGACGATATGGAAATGGATGGCGTCGACGGCGGCCGATTGCTGAACTCGGGCCGGCTGCGTTGCAGCGCCAGCCCGAATCCCCAGGCGCAGTTCCTGCGGGACGCGCCGACACTGCCATGAACTCGATACCCGACGTGGCCGACCACACGGCGCGCATTCTAATCGTTGACGACGACCGGGCCAACAGGCAGGTCCTGGAAATCATGCTCGCCACGGAAGGCTGTGTACTCCAGACCGCTGCCAGCGGCGAGGAAGCGCTCGCGATCGTGGTGCAGGATCCGCCCGACCTGATCCTGCTCGACGTCATGATGCCGGGGATGGACGGTTACCAGGTCGCGCGCCAGATCAGGAGCAACGCCGCCACCAAGAACATCGCCATCATTATGGTGACCGCCTTGAACGATCGCGCGGCCAGGATGCTGGGTCTTAACGCCGGAGCCGAGGAATTTCTCAGCAAACCCGTAGACCGAGCCGAATTGTGTCTGCGGGTCCGGAATTTATTGCGGCTCAAGGCCTACGGCGACTATTTCGGAAAGTACAGCCAGGTGCTCGAAGGCCGGGTGGAATCGCGGACGGCCGAGTTGACGGAAAGCGTAGCGCGCTTTCGCCAACTGGCGGAAACCATCCGTGAAGTTTTCTTCCTCATCGATCCCAAAATGACGGAGATCTATTATGTTAGTCCCGCCTACGAAGACATTTTCTCGCGGAGTTGCGCAAGCCTGCGTGCGAATCCTAAATCCTGGTGCGAGGCGATACATCCGGCGGACCGGGCCCGGTTCTCTGAAGAAGTCACACCCCAAGGTACACTTGTGCCGTTTGACGGTACGTATCGTCTCGCTTCGGCCGAGAGAAGCGACCGCTTCATTCGCGCACGAGGATTCCCCATCTACGATACCGACGGGAAAGTCTATCGCTTCGCCGGCTTTGTCGAAGACATAACGGACCGGATGTCGCTCGAAGTACAGCGCGCGGCCGCCGAACGCCGCACTGGACTTGCCCTCGAAGCGGGGCAGATGGGAACCTTTGAGCTGGATCTGGCAACGGATCAGTCTGTTCGGTCACTCCGTCACGACCAAATATTCGGCTATAGCGAGCGGCAAACCGAATGGGGCACCAGGAACCTGTTCGCGTGCGTCGTTCCCGAGGACCAGGCCGCAGTGAGACTGGCCTTCGAGGACACCTTCAGGACGGGTGCATTCGGCATCGAGTGCAGGATCTGCTGGCCGGATATGTCCCTGCACTGGATTAACGCAAAGGGCCGACTCGAACGCGACGCACACGGAGATCCGGTCGGAATCATGGGCATCGTAACCGACACGACAGAACGGAACCACATGGAGGCCGAACTGCGTGCGGCTAAAAGCGCCGCCGAGGCGGCGAATCGGGCCAAGAGCGAATTCCTGGCGAATATGAGCCACGAAATTCGGACACCGATGAATGGCGTTTTAGGGATGACTCAGCTGGTCCTGGACACGGAGCTTTCGTCCCAACAAAAGGAGCATCTGGAAATCGTGAAATCGTGTGCCGATGCGCTCTTGATCGTCATCAACGATATTCTGGACTTCTCCAAAATTGAGGCTGGTAAGTTTGAACTCGACCCGATCGCATTTACTTTTCGCGATCTTGTCGCTGATACCGCCAATGCGGTTGCGCTGAACGCTCACCGGAAGGGGCTCGAACTGCTCGTGGATGTTAGTGCTGAAGTACCGCACACGCTGAAAGCCGACCCCGGACGGTTGCGCCAGATTCTCGTTAATCTGATCGGAAATGCCATCAAGTTCACCTCGCGCGGCGAAGTCGCCCTGCACGTATCCGTAGAAGCCGCGACACCAGTCGAAGCTATCCTGCACTTCTCAATCCGGGACACGGGCGTCGGCATTCCGCTGGACCGCCAGAAGACTATCTTTGAAGCTTTCACCCAAGCCGATAGTTCGACGACACGCACGCATGGTGGAACCGGGCTTGGCTTGACCATTTCCGCAGAGCTGGTAAGGCTGATGGGAGGACGGATCTGGGTGGAGAGTGGAGTCGGCAGCGGAAGCAATTTTCATTTCAACCTGTGTCTGGCATTGACGGATACGCCAGCGGCTTTGGCAGACGTTCCTCAGACAGTCGAGCTGCGAGACTTGCGAGTCCTCGTCGTCGACGATAACGCCACGAGCCGGCGTCTGCTTAAAGAGATGCTGCTCGCGTGGCACATGGTCCCCGTGCTGGCAGGGAGCATGCCCGAAGCGCTCGCCGCTCTGCGCGACGCGCAGGAATCGGGCAGTCCGTTTCCATTGGTGCTGAGTGACTTCCAGATGCCCGATGCGAATGGCTTTTCCCTGGCAGATGCCATCAAGAAAACTCCGGCCATCGCAAACACGACCATCATAATGCTTACCTCGGCCGGCCAACCGGGTGATGCTGCGCGTTGCCGCGAATTGGGAGTTGCCGCGTATCTCTCCAAACCCATTCGGTACTCCGACTTGCACAGGGCGATCCAGGTGGTATTGCGTTCTGTCTCTCCCGAACAGAACCTGCCGACGCTGGTTACGCGCCACACCCTGCGCGAAGCGTCCCCTACCGGCCGCATTTTGCTGGTTGAGGATAACGCCGTGAACCAATTGCTGGCCCGGCGGTTGCTCGAAACGCGGGGGCACACTGTGGTTGTGGCAAACAACGGGCATGAGGCCCTCGCGATCCTCGACGCGGCAGCCTTTACCGGGTTCACCTGCGTGCTCATGGACGTCCAGATGCCGGGGATGGGCGGTTTCGAGTGTACCTCCATCATTCGCGACAGAGAGAAGTTGACCCGGAATCATCTCCCTATCGTTGCCCTGACCGCACACGCGATGAATGGGGACTTGACACGTTGCCTTGCGGCGGGGATGGATGGGTATCTGTCCAAACCTCTCCAGTCGAATGAACTCTTCGACGTAATTGACCGCCAACTCGCTATCTCGCCAACCCAGGAACTGAGTTCGCGGCGCGAACAAATCGGTGAACCCAAGCTGCCTTTATCTCAGCCTGCGTCAGTGCCGGCGATTGATCCAGGGACTCCGGCCACGATTGATGTGGGAACCGAAGACGGCCTTTCAAGGGCGCCAATGGTGGCGCCAGTTGGACCTCCAGTCATAGCGAATTAGCATCCTTCGCCTACTCTCTCCCAGTCCGGAGAAATTTTGAATTTGGCGTTTCAATGATCAGCGGGCTTTAATGGAACGGACCGAACACCGTGAAAGGCCTACCGCCTATAGACTTGGCGCGTTACGGCGTCAGACTCGTGAGAACTTACAAATTCTTGCCGGTCCCCTCTGTTATCCTTAATAGTCGTTAATAGTCGTTCAGCGTCGCTTCTCAATCGCCCAGCGCTCGGCTCGCGGACATCGGCACCGCAGATTAAGGTGTTTTCTTGCAACTCCGAACCGGTTTCGAACTTCTGTACAACTTCCCGCAGCCCACGCCCATCATCCTTGTCGTAAATATCCACCACTCACGGGCGGCCGACATCATCATCCCCGATCGCCTCATGACGGAACCAGCGATTCCGATCACCGGCTACCGCGACGCTTTCGGGAATTGGTGCAACCGAGGTCTCGCCCCGGCAGGCCGTGTGCGTCTTTCGACGAACTGTGTCATCAGGGACAACGGCCAACCCGATGAAGTGCTGTTCACAGACGGGCAGGACTCGGTGGAAAGCCTGCCCGAAGAGGTACTGGTATTCCTGCTGGGCAGCCGCTATTGTGAAACCGACTGTCTGTCTCAGACAGCCTGGCAGCTCTTCAGTCACGTCACTCCAGGGCGTCCGCGCGTTCAGGCCATCTGCGATTACGTTCATAACCATATTGCGTTCAACTACCAGAACGCCCGCGCCACCCGCAGTGCCGTGGAGGCTTTCAATGAACGGACCGGCGTGTGCCGCGACTTCGCGCATCTCGCGATCGCCTTCTGCCGATCCATGAATATTCCGGCGCGATACTGCACCGGGTACCTCAGCGATCTGGGAACTCCGCCGCCTTACGGAGTAGGCGATTTTGCAGCGTGGTTTGAGGCGTGGATCGGCGGCCGCTGGCATACGTTCGATCCGCGCAACAATGTGCCCCGCGTCGGCCGCATTCTGATGGCTCGAGGCCGCGACGCGTGCGACGTCGCAATTGCGACGACCTTCGGTCCCAATACTCTGGAGAGCTTTCTGGTGTGGACGGACGAAATCCCGGCAGGCGAGATGCTCGCGACGGGCGAATGACGTCCTTTCTCACGGTGCAGCACTCCACCGTCTACCGATACAGGGAGCCTGTCACTCTCGGCGAGCACCGCATGATGTTCCGGCCGCGCGAAAGTCACGACCTGCGGCTGATCCGCACTCATTTGACAATCGAGCCGAAGCCCGTCCATTTGCGATGGTTGCACGATCCTTTCGATAATTCCGTCGCCGTGGCCACTTTTGAGGGCACAACGTCGGAGCTTCGATTTGAAAGCGTTGCGACGCTGGAGCATTTCGAAACCTCGGTGCCGGAGTATCCGCTGGAGGAATATGCGAGAACTTATCCTTTCCGCTATTCCGATGAAGACTTCCCGAATCTCGTGCGTCCGCTGGCGCATCATTACCCTGCAGGAAACGTGTCCAAGTGGGCATTGCAGTTTCTGGATCCATCCGATATTACAGACACCATAAAAGTCCTCACCGCGATGACTCACGGTATTCGCAAACAGTTCACCTACACTCGGCGCCTTGAAAAAGGAGTGCAGAGTCCCGAGAAGACTTTGCGGAGCCAACAGGGCAGCTGCCGGGACTTTGCTGTGCTGATGATGGAAGGAGCCAGGTCGCTGGGAATCGCGGCGCGATTTGTCAGCGGTTACATTTTTACGCCCATGAGTTCCGGCGTCACCGGCGGCGGAGCCATGCACGCCTGGATGCAGGCCTACCTCCCTGGCGCCGGTTGGATCGACTTCGACCCCACGAACAGCATTATCGGCAACCGTAATCTCATTCGCGTCGCGGTTGCCTGGGCACCGGAACAGGTACTGCCCTTATGGGGCACCTACGAGGGGCCGCCCGGAGCCTTCCTCGGCATGGACGTCACTGTGCTTGTCAGCGAAGCCGCAGAATGACCCCGGTGTTTACTTGCTCGGTGCAGGGCTTCCTGCGTTTGCTGCAGCGGGTGGACGCGGCACGAAATTCAGTCCGGAAATTTTCTCGTCGGCGCCGAAGACCACAACCATGTTGAGTGCGGCGCGCTCAAACTGGCATCCCAGGGTGACGATCGTCAGGGGGCCGACCTGATTGACCTTCTGGCTGAGTTCGGATTTGAATTCTCCTGCCTGCGCCCGGATCGTTGTCCACGTCTGACTCAAGGTGTTGACTGGCAATGCGGCCGTCATCTGCGGATCAAAGTCCTTCACGACGTCTTCGAACTTCTGCTGTTGAAGCAGATCGAGCAGTCGCCGCGCGTGAGCAAGAGTGTGGTCGTCTGAACCGGACGACGATACCGGCAGAGGCGGACCCTGCTGGCGAGTCAGCTCAAAGCGCAACGGCGCGCCACCCTTCGTGACCTCTCCGGATAGCTTATTGGTATCCTCCGACAGAGTGGCTTTGAAGATCGGATTTCCATCGGCGGACGGCACGCGGAACGTAATCGAACGGCCTTCGCCTGTAACTATAAGCGGATAGTCGACTACACTCTGCGACGGGATATCCATCGTTCCTCCCCACGCACCCTGCGGGTTCCGATTGATCCAAACGTTAATCTTAAAGGGTTCGTTTGGAACTTCGACCGCGCCGCTCCAGTACCCTTCGGCCGTGCCCTTCGCTGGAACATAAAGCTGATAGGAGCGGAGAGTCGTGGCACTCAGCATCACAACGGCAACAAACAACAGCCTCAGTCTGATCATTGAAATATCCTTGATTCTTCCCTTTTCACCGGGAACGAGATTGAGAAGACGAGCGTCCGCGGCTAAGGGTCTTGGCATGGGCCATTCTACCAGCGTCTCTCTGCTGACTCTGGTCGATTATCGCGATTCTTCGCAGAAGCAGACTGCGGCCCGGAAAATAAGATCACCGGCCTGCCTCGTGGCGCGTATGATGAACTATCTGTTCACTCAGTAAAATGGTTGTCTAAGGTCGAATCACCCCGATTTCATTTTCCAACTTTCAATACGTGAGCATCTTTGACCAGACGACGCTGTCCCTGGAGGCGCCTAGTTGTCTTCAGACGGATACGTCTGCCTTCCGATCGGTTGAGATTGCGAACATTCAATTCCATCCGGTGCGACTCGAAGACGCCGCCGGAAGGGTGAAAAAGGATATGGAAAGTGGGAACAGATACTTTGATGGGACCGGCCAAGGATTCTCTTAACGGACCACGCGCTTCGACCGTTTCTCGAAATGCCGCACAATGGAATTCGTACTGGCTGGGAGCCAAAGGGTCGCGCGCCGATTTTATGCGCCTCGCCGTGGTGTTACTGCTCATCTGCATTGCCTCGCCGGTCGCTCCTGCGCAGACGCCGCAGCAAACGCCGGCATCAAGTCCCGCTTCGGGTCTTTCCGGCCAAAGTAGGTTCGGGTCGATCCCCGCGTTTCAAGAAGAGGGTGCCGCCATTTTGCAAGGCAACATTCCAGGCCCCGCCGCATTACCTCCAGCGCCGGCTACCACCCTGACCATCACCGCAACCTTCGACCCCTCGCTTACCGCTCCCGAGATTGCAGTGATCAACTCGGCGATCTCGTTCTACCAGAATAGTTTCACCGACGCGATTAATGTGACGATCTATTTTACGGATATGGCGACGGGGCTGGGCTCGAGCAACACCACGAACTATAAAACGAACTACCAAACCTTCATCACGGCGTTGCGGGCAAATTCGACGAGCTCCGATGATGCCCTCGCCCTCAGCGGCGGCCGGCTGCCGAGCTCCACCACCAATCCTGTCAACGGCACCACGACCATCAACCTCAAGACGGCAACTATCAAGGCACTGGGAATCTCCGGCTCCTTCCCCCCCAGTTCCAGCGGAGGATATGACGGAATTGTCAGGCTAAACACGGCCATCACAGACACCGATGGGGGCACATTCAGTCTGTTCGCAACCGTCGAGCATGAGATCGATGAGGTGCTGGGCCTGGGGTCGGACCTTCCCAGCAGCACCGCTTTCTTTACCGATCCCGCTCCGGAGGACCTCTTCCGCTATGCCAGTACTGCCAACGTCCGGAGCTTCAGTGCGAATGCCTCCTGCACTTCGCCGCCTCAAGCCTTCTTCTCCATCGACGGCACAGCGAAGGTGAACGAGTTCCATAATTGTTCCGATGGCAACGACTATGGCGATTGGATCACTCACACGCCGTCACAGGTGCAGGACGCCGCTACGAATGGCACGGGTTCTCCATCCTTGGATCTGAATTCACCGGAAACGCGGGCTCTTGACGTTATCGGGTATCACCTGGCGCCCCCCCCTACGACGGTAACCGTGGGAACGAATCATGCGGGCTTCCAATTCAATGTGGATGGGACCTTCTATACCTCAACGCAGATGCTCAGTTTTGCTCAGGGAAGCTCGGTTGCTGTCGATACCCTCTCCCCGCAGACCGCAGCAGGAGGCGTGCAGTACGCATTCCAGAACTGGAGTGACGGTCTGGCTCGAGCGCATTCCCTTATCGTCGGATCAAGTCCCATGACGGTGACCGCAAACTTCGCCGTCACCGGGCCAGCAGTGACGATCAACCAGGCGGCGGGACAGCCCGATCCGACCAGCGCCTCACCCATCAATTTCACGGTGGTGTTCAGTGAGGCGGTCACCGGCTTCACCAGTGCCGGCGTGACGCTCGGCAGCGCTGTTGGCGGGACGTCGGCGACCGTGAGCGGCAGCGGCACCACCTATAACGTGGCAGTGAGCGGGATGAAGGGTTCGGGACCGGTGGTTGCCACAGTCCTTGCCGGCGCTGCTTCCGGAATCGCGTTCGGAATCAGTAATGTGGCGTCCACCAGCATGGACAACACGGTCACGTTCGTTCTGCCTGGCGGGGTGAACGTCATGGTTCCGGGCACGGCAGACATTTGGTTGGCCGGAGGCGCCAGTTTGGGCTGTCCACCGGGTTGTGACGTCGCCCCAACCAACAGTCCAGTGCTGGCTTCGAACGGGCTACCGCTGACGAGCGGGGCCATTCTGACCATCTCCGCAACCTGGGGTACAAACTATGGCGGTTGCGCTAATTTGTCGCCGGACGGTGGCTGTGGTGGGATCCTCTCGGCGACTTCGCCAAATAGTCTGAGCGGCATCACGGCTCCCATCAATGCGCTGATCGGTGTTTTCCTCAACGATAATCCGCCAGCGGGCAGTTCTCCTGTAACTTTGAACTTCTCAACCGTCGCAGCCCAGGGCGCCGCGACGATTAGTCCGCTGCTGAATCAGGTATTTTTCATCGGCGACGGATCGATAGGAACCGGAAGCCTGACAGCCCAAGGGTTCACCGTGCCGGAATTCGCGACGCGGCTCTTCCTGGCTTCGGCGGACACTCCCGGCAACAACTACAACAACACCGGCAGCTTCAATGTGACCTTGTCGATCGGCCCGTTGGAAATCACGAGCGCAGCCGCCACCACGTTCAGGGTGGGCCTGGCAGGCGCGACGTTCCAGGTGACGGCGTCGGGTTCCCCGGCGCCGGAGATCACCGAAAGCGGCCCTTTACCCAACGGGATCTCATTCGCCCCAGGCTTTGGATTCGGCACGCTGAGTGGCACACCGGCGTCAGGCACAGCCGGCACCTATCCCATCTTCTTCACGGCGCACAATGGAGTGGGGTCTGACGTTTCGCAATTCTTCACGCTGACCATCACTTCGGGGGGTACGGTGAGTTTCTCCATTACGGTTCCTGGCAAAGCAGACATTTGGCTGGCGAGCCAGCCCAATGGAGCG
>Ga0134121_10005759_pt1 | contig 10059 bp, 10 predicted proteins | sample KB301_FD_96463 | JGI IMG/M metagenome (GOLD analysis project Ga0134121, IMG submission 96463) | Terrestrial soil microbial communities without Nitrogen fertilizer from Kellogg Biological Station, Michigan, USA - KB3-0-1 | ecosystem: Environmental > Terrestrial > Soil > Unclassified ... | reverse complement strand
TGGCAGAGTGACGCGCTTTCTCACGTGCTCCAATCGGTCCTCGTGATTCCCCTGACTACGAATCTGGATCGAAGCCACCTCGCAGGCACGGCGATGATCGAGTCGCTCGTCGGCGCTCCGCCTGAACCGTCGGTGGCGCTGGCATTTCAGATGCGCGCCGTACCTAAGTCCATCCTCAAGGAGCGAATCCGCAGCCTGACAGAGGGAGAGGAGGCAGAGTTGGAACTAGCCACTGATGAGGCACTCGGGAGAGTCGAACCAAGCTGAGGTGTCGATCGGAGAAGGCAGCTGGATCGCTCATCCGTGGAGTGTTCAGCGATGGAAGAAGGTCCGCGGCCTCAGCCGCAGCGACGCCGCGCAGGATCTCGTAGAGATGGTTTTGGTGCCGCCGAGCTCGTCGCCGCATGCTGTCGGTCGCCACCACAACGTGCCGGAGGCGCTGGTATTCGACGACAACTGCGCCTCCGAACTGGCACACCCCACCGCTGGTCATCACACCCGGCGAGAGTCAGATCGTGACCTTGATCCAGGCGTCCCGGCGAACCACCAGCTCGTCCCGCTGACCGCATCGACCCACGCGGCGAACCTGACCTGGTTCGTCGACGGCGCGCTGGTCCGGACCGCGCCATCCGACGAGCGCGTGTACTGGAGGCCAGCCGCCGGCAAGCACGAGATCGTCGTCGCCGACGATGCTGGGCACAAAGCGCACCGGAAGCTTACCGTCGAGCTCGGCGCCTCACAGCACCCGCGGTAAGCGCCACTGCGACCGCACCCCGTAGCTATGCCCGCCACCATCCTGAAGACACCGTGCTCCATGGCGTTCCCATCGTGCCCTATCGACAGTGCAGCGATACGCGATCCTCCGTGGTGCTGCGGCCGCCGCCGCCGCCGCTGGTCGGGAGTGACCCGGGCGGCGCGCGGTTACAGCGCCGACCACCCGGGCCACGCCGACAGCTCGCGGATCACGTGGGCGATCGGGACGCGCCGGGTGCGCAGCGAGTCAAACAGCCACGGGTGCAAGCGCTCGACCTCGAGCTTCGAGGCCGCGAGCTCGGTCAGCGCGCGATCGCCGGCGGTGCGATCGAGCCGCCGGATCAGCAGCGCCGCGTAGATCCGAGTGCTCGCGTTGGGGTGACCGAGCAGCTCGTCGAGCCGGCGGCGCATCAGCGCGAGGTCCGGCGCCACCCATAGCCGGACGAACGCGAACGTCCACCGGCCCCGCGCGTCGCGACCGTCGAGCCGCCCGGTGGGCGCGGTGCGCAGCAGCTTGGCGCTCGGCAGCTCGAACCAGTTGGGCGACTCGATGCCCTCGACCTCGTGCTCCAGCAGGCGCTCCGGATGGCTCCACCACTGGCCGGTCACAGCCCACCGCACGGCCTCGCACATCCAGAACCCGACCGCGGTACAACCGCCGGGGAACACCGACATCGGCCGACGATCGTCGGCGTACGGCGCGAGCAGCGGCCCGACGTCGTGGCCGGCACCGCGGAGCAGCAGCGCAGCGTAGATGATCGCCGCCGGCGAGCCGTCGCGGGTGAGCCGGATCAGCTCGGGCGCGAGGCGGTCGACCGCGGCGCGATCGGCGACGAGCGCCTGGTACGCGCGGCAGGCGTCGGTCATCACCCCGGCGTAGCCCGCAGGCCCGAGCGTCACGCTGCCCTCGGCGGCGGCGAGCACGGCGAGTTGGGCGCGGGCAGGGTCGGTCATCGGTGGAGCGTAGCCGAACCGGCTGCGGATGCACGGGTACGACCGAGCGGTCAGTGCGGATCGATCGTGCCGAACACGTTCCGCGATCGGAGGAGCTCGCGCGGCGCATCGGCAAACGCATTTGGGGCGCGTGGAAGCTCGTGCTGCTCCGGCGTGGGCTGGCTGTATCGGCGATGACCGTGCACACCATGGAACGTGCCCTGTAGGGGGGCACGTTGGTCACGCCGCTTCGGGCTGACTATGCGGCATGCTGCATCATGAGCCCGCCACGACGTGGATCAGTTCGGGCGAGAGGCGCGGATAGCTGCGATGATCTCGTCCACCCCACGGGTACCAGCGAGCGTGAGCCAGGTGAGGAGGGTGGGCTCGTCATGCGTGGCTTCGATGACCGCGCGGATCTCTTCCGGCATCGCACCGAAGCGGGCTTCGTAGAGGTTGATCAGCGAGCGAACGATCCCGCGCTCGATACCCTGCTCGATGCCTTGCTCAATGAGTTCCTGTCCGGCTGTCACGATGGTGTCCTTGGTTTCGGGTCCGATTTCGCGTTCCAAGAGGGCCTGCAGTGCCTCGGGTCTGATGTGCTCGTTGACTTCGAGAATATAGCGCATTACCTGGGCCAGCGCCTCCAAGCCATTGGGCGCCGCGATCACCTCTCGCACGACATTCATCCAGCGGCCGAGGATCTGGAGGAAGTCCGGGGCTGTGCGCGCGTGCTTGAAGCACATCGCGGCCAGCTTGGCGAGGGCAGTGCTCATGGCGCCTTCGCGCAGATCATCGTCAGAAATCTTCGAGAGATCGTGGAGCACGTACGTGAACCGCACCAGGTAGGGTTCGATGGCGGGGCGCAGGCCGGGCGGAACGTCGAGCAGGGCGTCGAACGTTCGGGGCTCCGACCATGGCGTCACGCCGTGATACATGACGATCGGGATGATCATCGGGATCGTCTTGGCTTTCGGATGGTCGGTGCGCCAGCGCTGCCAGATCCGGTCCTGGTAGCTCAGCAGCCGGAGGGCCATCAGACCCTCGCTAGGTGGCGTGGACTGATGCTCGAACAAAAGATAGATGAGCGCTTCGCTGCCATCGCGCCACGTCACCGAGTACAGCAGATCTGTGTGCTGATGCCTGAGGGCCGCATCGACGAAGCTGCCGTGGCGAAGCGTGAGTGTCTGCCAGTCGAGCGCCTCGGCCAGGATCGGCGGAAGGATTGCGCGCAGCATCCCCCGGGCGTGCTCGGGTCGGCCGAGCACGGCCTTGAAAAGTCGATCGTGTGGAGTAGGGAGCATCGCCGCGTCAGCGTAGGGCCTCGCGCGCCAATGGCAAGCTCGCCGGTGACGAATATGGGTGATTTTGTCTTCAGGGGATCGTCAGTGGCAATCCGAAGCATGAATAGAGATACCAAAGCGAAGCTGTAACTGCGGCCAAGGAACAACAACGCGTTGTGGCTGGGCACAACTGGCGATCGCTCTGATTGTCGTAGGACAGCAAGCAATCGAAGCAGGCGGCCTCGCAGCGGTCGTGCCGCCCTCCTGGCTGGGCAAGATCAGCGGCGGGTTTGGAGTCCATTCCCTCCAGCAGCTTTCACCGCCTTCCTCGGTACTATGGGCTCCCTCCGACTCCTCGCTGGCCTGCCGCCTCGGTCTGGCAACCTTGGTTGGGCAGTTGTGTAATCAACCGGCGCGCCGCGACCTATCCCGGCATGGCCGACATGATTCCTCTGATCGATCTCCCGACCTTCGAGACCCTGGGACCCGGCGTGACCATGGTCGACTTCACCGCGCGGTGGTGCCCGCCGTGCCGCGTGCTCGGCGCGCTGCTCTCAGGGCTCGCCAGCAAATACGCCGGCCGGGCGCGGTTCGTCGCGGTCGACGTCGACGACGAGCCGGTGCTGGCGGAGCGGTTCAGCGTGCGCGCGATGCCCACGCTGGTCGTGTGGCGCGATGGCCGCGAAGTCGGACGCGTGGTCGGCAGCCGGTCGCGTACCTTCGTCGCCGGGGTGCTCGACCGCGCGCTCGCCGGGGATGTCGCGATCACCGCGCCGTGATCACGCCGCTTGCATGCAGCGCTCGAGCTCCTTGCGCGCACGATGCAACAGCACGGCGACGTGGTTCGTCGTGAGGCCCAGCGCGCGAGCGGCTTCGGTCAGGTCGAGCGCGCGGCGGAGCGGCAGCGCACTGGCGGACGTGTGTGTGGCCGGCGCGCCGTGCTCGCCCAGTCGTGGCGCAGTCAGCCGACTACCCACGAGCCCCAGCGCAAGCTGCGCCCTCGTGTGGCGGCCCAAAGCAAGTGGGCACGGACGACCCGGCCGGGGATCGCCGGGATCGCCGACCAACCAGGAAGCCGAGCCGCAGCGGTTACGTCCTATTCGTTCGCCTTGTCGCGTTCCTGCAATGTCGCGATCAAGATCGGCAGCACCACCCGATCCTTGGGCCGCCCCGCCTTCGTCTTCACCGCGATCAGCGTGGGCAGGTCGAGCACGCGCAGCAGGCGCCCCTCATCGATCATCGGCCGGGTGTATGCCAACAGCTCTTCGTAGCCCTGCCCGGCATCGAGCTCGCAGAGCGGGTCGATGGGCACGAGCGACGTGGAGAGGTTGATCTGCCCCTTCCCGGCCAGCATCTCGGCCGTGGGACGCAGTCCACGGTGGGCGAAGTCGTAGCGCATGGTTGCATCGAGGCGCAGCAGAACCTCGAGGAGACGTGCCACGTTCTCTGGCGTCCTCCGGTGGACGATGTCGAGGTCGTTGGTCGTGATGGGCGCGCCTTGTAGCACCGCCGCGGCTCCCCCGACGACGATGAACTCGACGCTCGCGTCGCCGAGCGCTGCAAGCAGCGCCGCGAGATCAGCCGCCTTGGGATGCCGTGGCATCGCGGATCCTGGCGAGAGTCTGCGCCATCCGGGAGGCCGACCTGAGTCGATCCCACGGCGATTGCTGGAGCGAAAGCGCAATCAGCGTACGGTCCACGTCGTCGATGGCCACGCGAACCTCGGGATCAAGGGCCTCGATGAGCGCGGCCAAGGTGGGCGCCTCGGTCGGCGGTGCGCCTGGAACCAATGCTGCCATGACAGTCAGCCTACCACAACGCTCGACTGGCCCCTGGGGAGCGTGGTCGGCAGCCGGCCGCGTGCCTTCGTCGCCGGGGTGCTCGATCGCGCGCTCGCCGGGATGTCGCGATCGCCGCGCCGTGATCACGCCGCTTGCATGCAGCGCTCGAGCTCCTTGCGCGCACGATGCAGCAGCACGGCGACGTGGTTCGTCGTGAGGCCCAGCGTGCGGGCGGCTTCCTCGCCCGACAGCTCCTCGAGCACGCGCAGCGTCACGATCTGGCGATGCACGTCGCCGAGCTTGGACATGCAGCCGGCCAGCTGCACCGCGGTGGCCGCGTGATCGAGCGCGTCGTCGGGCAGCGGCTCCGCGGCGACGAGCGCCGCGGCCTCCACGTCGACGTGCGGCCGCGCCAGGTGGTGCCGCCGCCGCAAGTTGCGCGCGGCGTTGCGGACGATCACCGAGAGCAAGCGCGCCGCGTCGCCGGGCCGCGCACGCAGCGCCGCGATATCCGGCCGGCCGAGCAGCGTGTGAAACGCATCCTGAACGACATCGAGCGCATCGCTCGCCCCCACGCCTTCGCGGCGCGCGATCGCGGCGAGCCGCCCGGCATGATCGCGCGCGAGCCCCGCGATCCAGTCGCCGCAACAGCACCGCTCGGACATGCACGAGGATTCGGACATACGGTCCCGGGATAGGTCGCGACGCCCAAGAACATTACAAGATCGCGGTCGGGCCGGCCATCCGGGCCTACAATCCGGTAATGGCAACGGTTCTATTCCCCCTGCCGGACCACGACTTCGACGTCACCGAGGTGGCCGTGCCGTGGAAGCTGCTGCGCGAGGCCGGCCACGACGTCGTGTTCGCCACCGAGGCCGGCCAGACCCCGGCGTGCGATCCGCTGCTGCTCACCGGCGTGGTGTTCGGCAAGCTCGGTGCGCGCGCCGAGCCGATCGCATTCTATCGCGAGCTCGAGCGCGCGCCCGAGTTCGTGTCGCCGCGGCGGTGGAGCGAGTGCACGACCGACGACTTCGCCGCGTTGTTCCTGGCGGGCGGCCACGCGCCCGGGATGAAGCAGTACCTCGGCAGCGAGGTCGTCCAGCGGCTGTGCGCCGGGTTCTTCGCGACCCCGAAGCCGATCGCCGCGATCTGCCACGGCGTGCTCGTCGCCGCGCGCAGCAAGGCCCGCGATGGGCGCTCGGTGCTCCACGGCGTGCGCACGACATGCCTGCCGAAGTACATGGAGCGCAGCGCCTACCTCGCGACGTTCTGGCGGCGCGGCCGCTACTACCGGACCTACCCGGCGTACGTCGAGGACGAGGTCACCGCCGCGCTCGCCAGGCCCGAGGACTTCGAGCGCGGGCCGCGCGAGCTGTCGAACCGCGGGACCCGCGACGATGACAGCCACGCGTTCGTGGTCGAGGACGGTCGCTACATCTCAGCGCGGTGGCCCGGCGATGCGTACCTGATCGCCAAGCGGCTGCTCGCGCGCCTGTGATCAGTTCGCGTCGAGGATCAGCACCGTGCGCGCAAGCGCGGTCGCCTCTCGGGCGTCCGGCGCTCGTGGCGGTCGCCGAAGCATGCGTTCCACATGAGGAGATCCCGGTGTTGCGACCAGGATCCTCGCCCGGTAGGCTCTTCAGGTGCTTGACCTCTGGCCCTACAAGGTCGGCCTGAAGGAGCGGGTAGCGGCGATCGAGAAGGAGCTGCAGGCACCCGCGGCCAAGCTCGTGATCCGTGCCGCGATCGGCGCCGGGCGTCACACGATCGTGCAGCGACTCTCCGCGTCGATGGATCTTGCGGTGATCGAGTTCCCGTCATTCGACGATCTCGATGCGCCACTGCACGGACTCGTCCAGCTCGCCAGCCACGCCGGGACCCTCGACACGGTGCTCGAGGCTGCCGCTGGTGATCTTCGGGACAAGACAGCAGCCGCAGCGCAAGCTCTGGCCGACTCGGATCGTGGCGTGGTCGTGCTGCTGCCGGTGCCGCGATCGGGCAATCCGCGCGAGGCCGACGCGACGTCGCGGCGTCGCATCGAGCAGATGCTGGCGTCACTCGTGGGCGTGCCGTCGCTGCGCCTGGCGGTGCTGGCAACCCCGGAGACCAGGCTGCAAGATGGGTTCACCCGGACCATCGAGCTCGCGGCGCCGATGATCGGCGCGACGCAGGTCCACGCGAATGAACTGCCGGAGGAGTTCGGCGCGGCGGCGCGGGCGCTGGCCAACTGGATGGCGCGGGTGAACTGGGCCAGCACCCCGCTCGAGGCGCGCCTGCAGGTCGGGCTGATCGCGCTCGGTGAACGCCCCGAAGGAGTTGCGCTGCGACTCGAAGCGCTCGCCCGGAAATTAGTCCAGCAACTCCGGCGCTGGCCCGCGCTCGGAGTAGCGGTGCACAGGCTCCTGCTCGCGCGTCGCACCTTGCCGATCGCGGAGGTGTTGGCGGTGTCCGGGGTCGAGCCGCGCTGGCAACCGCTCCTCACTGCGTGCATCGGCTACGGCATTGACACGGTCCGCGTGCCGGAGGTGACCCGGCAGGTGCTGCTCGACGCGCTCAAGATCAGCACCACGGCGCTCGAAGACGCGCACACGGCGCTCGCGCAGCACCATGAGTCCCTCGACGGTGCGCGCAGTCTGCGCGGTCTCGGGCAGGACCAGGCGATCAACTGGCTCGAAAAGGTCCACCACCTGGCCTTGGGCGGCGTCGCGTGTGCAGTCCGGTGGGCCGAGCAGGAGCCTGCCGGGCGCGAGCAGCTCTGGGAACGTGCTCGCCATCTCAGCCACGAGCGGCGTCAGTATGAAGACGCAGCCCAGCTGTACGAGACGTGCATCGCGCGCTTCGGTCGAGATCCGTACTCGAGCCACTATCTCGCCTACAACCTCGATCGCTCGCGCGGCAACCTGGAACAGATCCGTCGCGGATACGCGTACGCCGCTGCCGAGGATCCCGAGAACCCTTGGTGGCAGCAGCGATGGATTCGCTTCCTGATCGCGCATGGCACGCTGGGCGAAGCGCGCGCCGCCTGGCAGCACGCGATTCGTTCGATTGATCCCGACGGCACGCGGCTACGGAGCTCGCCCTGGCTTGCCCTCAACCTCCATTACTGGGTAGCTCGCCGGTGGCTTGCCGTGGGGCGGCTCGACGATGCCCGGGAGGTACTCGCGGAAGTGCCCGAGCGCTGGCTCGCCGAGGAAGCCGAGCTCCGCGAGCTCCTTCAGATCCTCACCGCGCAGGAACAATCGCTGGTCCTCGGCGAGTCAGTGTATCCCGCGAGCACGCCGATCGAAGCTCGCTGGCATCATCCGCGCAGCCTCCGCTCGGTGCGGTCAGGGAGGCAGCTGGTCGCGTGGGCGCCCGGGCGAGTCGTCGAAGCGCTCCCGACCGCCGTGACCGTCGTCGTTGCGCCGACCCCGGACGAGGCCCAGCAGCTGACCTTCGACGCGGAGAGCTGGCGACGCTTGGCCGGTGAGCCGGCTGAGGACGCAGATGGATTCTTCGAGCTCGGCCGCTACGAAGGCGGCGAGCAGGTCGTGCGATCAGTTCCCGACGAAGCGGAAGCTGCTCGGCTGGATCTGGAGGAGGACGAGCTGATGGCCCGTGTGACGGCGTGGTCTCCCTGGCGCTCGCTGCCCCGCTCGACCGCTCGCTGCTGCACGTGTTCATCGCCGGGCCGGGATATGGCGAGGGGATCGCGGTGGCGCTGCCCCACAGCGGGTGGATCGTGCTGGACGGTTGCCGCGTCTCCACCGGGCACTTGCCGATCCTGGCCATCCTCGATCGCTGGCGATCATCGACCGATCTCGTCGAAGCACTGCTGCTGACGCATCCGCATGCCGATCACGCCTTCGGGATCCGAGAACTGATCGAGAGCACCGCTCCGCGGCGGATCGGCGTGACCACGTCGCCCATGTCCCCGGCGCTGGTGTTCGCCACTGCCGAGGCAGAGCTTGCAGCAGCCAGCCCTGGCTCGCTCGACCAACTGCGACGTCGGACGGTGATCGACGCCATGCTTGCCATCCGGCGAAGGTTCGACGCTGCGCCGGCTGACCTGATAGCTCTCGTGGATGGCGCGCAGGTGCACCTGGCGAATCCCGGGATCGTGGCTTTGGTCCGAGCTCCCGATGCCGCGCTCGTGCACGATCGACTGGCCGGCGCATACCGCGGCGATCCCAACGAACTGAGCGCAGTCGTGGAGCTTGTGTTCGGCGCGACCAGGGTTGTGCTCGGCAGCGACCTGCCCACCGTGGACGGGCGCGGGGTGATCCTCGGCGCCGGGTGGGATCACGTGCTCGGTCGGCACCCTCACCTCGGCGACCATCGGGGGCTCAAGATCCCGCACCATGGCTCGCCAGCCGCATTTCACACCGGGTTGATGACGTCCGGCTCGGGCAGGACCTGGTGGATCTCGCCTTTCAACCGCGGCAGGCGTCTGCCTCCGACTGACCCCGATGGCGTGCCACGACTGGTGGCGTTGAACGGGCAGGTCTCGCTGACGGCGACACCCCGCGCTCGCGGAGCGCAGCCCGTCCATGCCGATCCAGCTGTCGTCCAGCTTGCGGAGCTCCCGTCGCTGTTCGCCAGCGCGAGTCCACTGGCCGCAGGTGCGTTCTCGGTGACACCACCTCACGTCGAGCCCTTGGAGCCGGTCTGGTGCGCTGCATTCGACGACCAGGGTGCGCTGCGAGGAACATGGCGCGGCGCCCGCGCATTCAGCGTGGTGCCATGACCGTGGAGCGTTGTGCGCCCGCTCCCTTCGATGAATCCGAGGCAGGGTTACCGGACGCCGAGTGATGCAACCACGCGCGATCGGCTGAGTCGTCTCGCCGCAGAGCTCTGCTCTTTATATGATCAGAACCCGAAGTTCTCTACGAAAATCGAGAGGTTCGGACCACCAACACTGGGGACAACATTTGTCGACCATCCACAGTAATAGTTAGTATGGTCATCGGCACAAAGAGTCAGCCACGAATCTGAATTATTGTCGGTGTATGAATAAGAGTGCAGTAGCGTATCGTATCCACCGGACCACGATGCCCAATTACCACCGTTCTGAATAAACACGGACGCCCGCCACCCTCGCTGTGGCGCTTGGAATTGAGCGCTATACTGATTGTTGCCGTTGCAGGTTGCATCCGGGGTCTCTATGACAAGTATAGTGCCGTTAACAATCAAATTAGTGGTGGCGCGATTGCCATTCCCGGTGTCGGAGACCACATTTGTTGAGACTCGCATCCCATAGATCTCTGCGAAAGCGATGGGGCCCGACGGTATCGCCGAAGCGGCGGTGACGAATCGCCGGTAGAGCGCGG
>Ga0134121_10005758_pt1 | contig 10061 bp, 6 predicted proteins | sample KB301_FD_96463 | JGI IMG/M metagenome (GOLD analysis project Ga0134121, IMG submission 96463) | Terrestrial soil microbial communities without Nitrogen fertilizer from Kellogg Biological Station, Michigan, USA - KB3-0-1 | ecosystem: Environmental > Terrestrial > Soil > Unclassified ... | reverse complement strand
GATCGCAATCAACGGAACGCCGAGCGTGAGGTGCAAACACAGCGCCTCATTGATTACTTCGCGCGTCTCGGGCAGATGATTGATCAACTCGATACCATGCCGCGCGAGGTCAACTGCCTCCTGGTACGCAAAACGCCGGATCGCATTGTTCGCGCCGGTTTTGAAGTAGTAGGCGGCGCGCTTGTAGTCGCGACCGCGCTCGAAGTGCATTGCCAGCTCAGCCGAGATCTCCACAGCGCGATTGCCGTAGACTTCCTCGCCGCGCTCTCCGATCAGCCGGTGTAGTCTCACACGTCGCGCCGCAGGTATCCGGTCATACAAAACGTTCTGGTAAACAGCGTGTACAAAACCAAACCGCGTAACAACTTCCCCATTCGGTAACTCTTGTACGCCACATTCCTGAATGTATTGCTTCTGTCGCGCGAGCTCGTTGCAGCGGGCTTCAACCACGCCCGGATCTTCCTCGAGACCGGCCGCAAGCGCAGGCGTTGAAAACTCAACCCCAGCGACACTCGCTGCTTCCAAAGTTCTTTGCGTGTCGGGATCGAGATGGTCCACCTGCCGCTCGATCATCTGTTTGATATTGTCAGGCACGCCGAGCTCGACATTCGCCAGATCGACATCTAATACCCACCGGTCGTCACGCTGCACGATCAGTCCTGACTCGAGCAGGTAATTCGCAGCATTCACCATAAACAACGGATTGCCATCCGTACGCTGATGAATCAATCCAGCCAAGCCAGCCGGGAAGCGATTACCCGGAAAGGTGACCGCGAGATAATCGTGAACCGCAGCTTCAGTCAGATATTCGAGCGGCAACTCTTTACACAACTGCTTTGCCAACAACTCCTGCTTCACTGCTTTCAATGGATGACCACTCACGATCAGCTCAACGTTCCGAAACGTCCCAATCAACATCAGGTGCGCGCGCTGTCGACGCGTCGCGAGATAAGAGATCAGATCGAGTGTTGAGTAATCGCTCCAGTGCAAGTCTTCGAGGATCAGCACGAGAGGAACGTCGGCCGTAAGTGCTTCCAGCGCGTCGCCCATCTCACGCAGCATTCTTTCGCGCGTTGCACCGGAAACATCGCGGCTCAACTGCTCGCGTTCAGACGGATTCAACAACGAAGGCATTTGCAACAGCCACATCGGTGCATGTGCGCGCACAACCTCGGCGACTTTTGGCTGCTCGCGGCAAAGACGCCCGATCGCTTCGAGAACCGGCAAATACGCTTCACCCGTTCCGTATTGTTCCAGACACTGTCCACGGCCGACACGAATCGATCCGTCAGTAGGAATCATTCGCGCGAACGCGTCGACCAGCGCCGTCTTCCCGATGCCTGCCTCCCCGGTAATGAAACCGATTTGACGGTCCCCGCGCATCATCCGGTACAGCCAACGATGCATTCGCGCTAACGCCTGGTCGCGTCCAACCACGCCTGAATAAATGAAAAATGCACCGGAAAACGCGTTGTCGGGGGAGTCTTGGTACGACTGCTCCGGTTCCTTCCGCGGTTCCGGCGCGATCTCTCCAATGAAGCGATAACCACGGCGGTGTGAAGTCTCGATATAACGGGGCGTTTTGGGATCGTCGTCGAGCGCCTCTCTTAACTGCCGCACAGTCACTTTGAGAACGGCGTCGCCGACAAACGTCTCCGGCCAGACAGCGTTCAGGAGCTCTTCTTTGGTAACGAGTTGTCCCGAGCGATTCAGCAGGTAATTGAGTAGGGCGAAAGCCTTCGGCCTGATCTTGATTTCCTCTGAGCCCCGCCACAGGCACTCATTAACGAGATCGAGGGAAAAGCGATCGAAAACTATGCGCTTGTCGTTCACGGTCAGGCTCACGTTTGGACCATTGTCCTCTTCTGCTTGGTAGATGGCAAACAAGGCGGGGGAGTTAGCCGGGAAAACTGACCAAAGGCAGAACTGTTTTTCTCATCTCTTGTTCATTACCGCTTTTCTGTCGCTTTCATTCCCGAAACGTTACCGCACATTTACCGGAAGTTTATGACTGCCCTCTCGCTGATCTCTATCCTCTCGTCCGACTTAATAGGCTAGAGAGGATATTTATGAAGAGACATTTTTTTGCAATAGCAGTCGTTTTGGGCTTATTCGCGGCATTTGTGGTGGTGCCGCGGCTTGCTGACGCTCAGGACGACCAGGCAGGAGCTTCGGCAGTCGCGGGGGGCTCGGATCCGGTTTCAGTTTTTCAGTCAGCCGGACCGACGGCAGCTTCGATCCAGGGATCAGTCGATCAGTTTCGCGCGACGGTCAGCGTGCCTGCTGGTCGTCGTGAGATCAACTGGGACGGAGGCAATACAGCCAACGAGGCCACGTCAGTCGTGGGAAATCCGTTCACGGGATTTCAGGTCACGCGCGGCGCGCTGTTCACAACTCCAGACGGGACGGGGTTCGTGCAAGCTCCTGCCGGCACCGATGTGCCACCGGGAGGACTCGCCGGCTTTTTCAACAATCCAACTTACAAAACCAGCTTTCGAGCTTTCAGCGCGTCACGTCTATTCGCTGTCATCGGCGGCAAAGTCACAGACGTGACCTTCTTCGTGCCCGGCGGCGGCAACGTAGCAGCCACGGTCAACGGTTTCGCCGCGGTTTTCAGCGATGTGGACCAGCCGAACGGAAGCGGTCCTGCGAAGAAACGCGGTAATCGAAACGCCAGCACGTTGATCGAGTACTACGGCACTGAGGGACAGTTGTTGTTCAGCAGTTACGTACCAGCGTCGCCGGGCGATGGCGGGTTTTCTTTCTTCGGCGTGGTGTTTCCTGACGCACGCATCGCGCGAGTGCGAATCACGAGCGGCGATGTCGCGCCCGGTCCAAATGATTCCGAGAAAGATGACGTCGTGATGATGGACGATTTTATTTTTGGTGAACCGCATCAGGTTCAATGAGGAGAGAAGAGATGAGTAAACGTAGTTTCGAACTTGCCCGTCGACTCGAGCTGGGCGCACTGGCGCTGGAAGCTTTCGCCAGCTCGCTGACGGAATTCGAGTGGCAAAGCCGCATGCCCGGAGATGGACGAAAGATCGGTGTGGTGGTCCATCATGTGGCGAGCGTCTACCCGCTCGAGATCGAGTTGGCCCAAACGCTGGCGAAAGGTGAAGCGGTCGAGGGTTTGACAGCGGACGTCATCAACAAAATGAACGCCGAACACGCGAAGAAATTTGACGGCGTCACGAAAGAGGAGACGGTCGAGTTGCTGAAGCAGAACAGTGCGGCAGCCGCAGCGGCGATTCGCTTGTTTACAGACGCCGAGCTCGATCAAGCGGCGCCGGTGTCGCTTTACGCGAACGCGATTCTTACGTGCCAGTTCGCTCTCGAGGATCACGCTGTACGACACAGCTATCACCATCTTGGGCGTATCCGCGCTGCTTTGCAGGAGAGGACGCTGGCCAAATTAACCGCATGATTTTTTCACGGTGGAAACCATGAATTTCGAAGAAGCAGTCATGCCGCATCTTGACGCCGCCTATAACCTGGCGCGGTGGTTAACGCGTAACGAGGCCGACGCGCAGGATATGGTCCAGGAGGCTTACCTGCGCGCACTCCGGTTCTTCGGCGGCTTTCATGGTACTGACGCGCGTGCATGGTTGTTAACGATTGTGCGAAACACCTGCTACACGTGGTTGAAGCGAAGCAGATCACCGGAGCTGTCAGGCGACTTCGACGAAGCAGTGTTGACGAAAGAGTCTGACGAGCCTGATCCGGAAACTTCGCATTTTTTGAAAGTTCAATCGCAATTGATCAGCGAAGCAATTGAGAAACTTCCGATCGAATTTCGTGAAGTCGTGATTCTGCGTGAGCTCGAAGAGCTTTCGTACAAAGAGATCGCCTCGATCACGGGAATTCCAATCGGCACTGTCATGTCGCGGCTCTCACGTGCGCGCAAGCGACTGTTCGTCTGCCTGCGTGGAGTCGCGCATAAGCCACCCGCTATCAAATGTCAGATTAAGCTGGTCCAAGCGGGGAATAACAGAGTCGCCTGATCGGTATTTAGATCAGAAGCGATTCAAAGACCTTGATGAGAGAGTTAAAGAGGAGAGTTGTTATGAAGAACGTAGTTGCAAAGCTTGGGTTGCTGGCAGCGATGATGATCATCGCAGCGAGCGTGTCAGCAAATGCGCAGTCACTTAATTACCGGTTAACCGCAAACATTCCGTTCGATTTTTCAGTAGCCGGCCATAAACTTCCGGCGGGCAAATACTGGATCAACCGCGCGCAGCAGGGTAACGGAGATATGGTGGTCCAAATCAGCAGTACAGACGGCCACTCGAACATCACTCGTTTGACGATTCCTGTGTCCGCAGCCAATCCTGCGAAAAACAGCTCGCTGGTGTTTCGGGTTTACGGAGATGAGCACTTTCTCGCTGAGATTTGGCCCGTGGGAAGTGTAACTGGACGGGAACTGCCGAAGTCGCGCGCTGAACGCGAGCTCGCGCGGAAAGCACAGGACAGTGGAGTTGCGGCACTCAACGCGCCGGATGTAAAGACAGTCGCCATCCAGGCGAATTAACCAGCCGTGAAGTTTCGAGTGACTCTCTGGAGTGCGCCGGCCTGCCGTTGCCGGGGGGCGCATAGCGAGCCAGGTCCCGCACTTCAGAAGTCCTCGAATCAATATTTAGCCGCAGATGAACGCGGATAAACGCGGATTAGATCTGCATTTATCCGCGTTCATCTGTGGCCAAAACCCAACCCAACATTTAAGGAGTGTTTTGTTGTGACGAGATTTAGACTTATAGCTATCGCTGCGTTCATTGTGGCTTTTACCAGCAGCGCTTTTGCCCAAACCAGCAAGGGATTTTTCGTCGGGAACATTGCCGATCAAAACGGCGCGGTCGTTTCCGGCGCTGTCATAAAGATTACAAACTCGAGCACCGGTGTTACGCGCGAGACCGCTTCAACAGAAGACGGCAGCTTTCGCTTCGACGCCATCGATCCCGGCACTTACAGAATCGAGATCACTCAGGCCGGATTCAAAACAATCACGCGCGATGGTCTGATCGTCGCTGCGGCCCAGACCACTACCGCCAATTTCCTGCTCGAGGTCGGCACGCAAACGGAAATGGTCGTCGTGAACTCCGGCAGCGACGTTCTTCTTCAATCGCAGGACGGCGCGCGCGTCAACACACTCAGCAAGCGCGAGATCACTGACCTGCCGACACCGGCTCTGAATCCGGCGAACATCGTTTTCACATTGCCGGGCGTCGTCGATCCTGGTCCACTCGCCGGCGGCTTCGTGCAGGGAAACGAATTCTCTGTCAACGGACTGCGCGCACGCGCGAACAACCAGTTGATCGACGGTCTCGACAACAACGACAACGCAATCGCCGGACAGTCGTACATTCCGATCCTGCGCGACGGTTACAGCCAGGTCGCAGTGCTTCAGTCAGACTACTCAGCGGAGTTTGGACGCGCGGGCGGTGCGGTCGTGAATATCGTGACGCGCAGTGGCTCAAATGAGTTTCACGGATCAGCATACGATGTCATCAACAACAGCGCTTTCAATTCGCTGACTGCCAGCCAAAGAGCGGACGGCACGAAAAAGCCTGTCGTGACTGAGAACACGTTCGGTGGTTCGTTTGGTGGTCCAATCATCAAAGACAAGCTTTTCTTCTTTGGCACTTACCAGCGCGATCTATTTCGCTCCGGCACTGACGCCACAGTCCGCGTGCCGACGGCTGAAGGCTTCGCCACGCTGCGCTCGCTGTTTCCAGCGGGCACAAACGCCAATCTCGATCGTTATCTGAACATCGTCGGAAACCTGCGCGGACAACGTGAGCTCTCAACCGTTGCGCTCGGTGGCAACCGGCCCGACATCGATTTTGGTGAAGCGACGCTCAGCAGCTCGCAGCCTGTGACTGACGATCAGTTTCTGGCTCGCGTCGATTGGACGCCGACACAGAAAGACAGTCTCTCGTTTCGCTACGTTTACGATAAGCAGGCATTCAACAATCAGTTTCCCACTGTTGCTTCAGGTGGCTCACCGTTTCCGGGATTTGAAGTTGACGTGCCGAGTCTCGTGCAGAATTTCTATTTCAACTACACGCGCAACATCTCGACACGTCTCGTTAACGAAGCTCGTTTTGGTTACGGGCGTTTCGACGTGACCTTCGGCGCGCGTGATCCTGATATCGAAGCGTCTGGGCCGGTGTTTAATTTCAGTGGCGCCGGTTTGGGCCAGGGAATCACGTCGATTGGCTTTCCCTTCATCTTTCCGCAGGGACGGCTTTTCAATAATTACCAGATTCAGGACACGCTCTCGTACACTGCCGGCAACCACACGTTCCGCTTTGGCGCTGACCTGAATATTCAACGCGCCACGCAGCAGATACCGTTCAACTCGCGCGGCGTGCTGACGTTTGCAGGTGGTGGCGGATTCAACGCCTTCGGTAATTTCGTCGATTCGTTTTCAGGTCGTGGCGCGGGCGGCGCGAGTATTCAGTTCGGCAGTCCTGTGATCGTCCCGAATGCTTTCTACCAGAATTACTTCGTTGAAGATTCGTGGCGAGTGAAACCAAACCTGACGTTGACACTCGGACTGCGTTACGAGAATTACGGCACGCCGTTCAACGCGATTCGGTTTCCCGCGTTCGCAGGCTTCGATCAACCAGTTGACGCCGTCGCACGCCAAAAACGCGACAACAATAACTTCGCGCCGCGTTTCAGCTTCGCGTACACGCCGCACTTTGGAAGGTCGCTTTTCGGTGACGAGAAGACCGTGATTCGCGGTGGCTTCGCGGTCAACTACGATTTCTTCTTCAACAACATCCTGGCGAACACTGCGGCCACCGTTCCGAATACATTTGGTGTGACGAACTTCGGCGCTTCGTTACCCGATCCGCGCGGTATTGCGAACTTTGGAGCCGGATCGCTGCCGACGACGGGCACGCCCGATCCGTTCGCGACTGTCAACACGATTCCGACGGACCTCGTGAATCCGCAGACGTATGTTTTCAACTTCGGTATTCAACGCGAGTTGCCGTTCAAGTTTATCGGCGATGTGGCCTACGTCGGTTCGCGCGGAACGCGGCTGTTTATTAACGAGCAGCTGAATCCCGGCATTGGCGGCTTCGATACGCTTGTCAGGCAGTTTGCGAATCGCGGCTCGGTCGTCTCACGCACGAATGGCGGCGATTCGACTTACAACTCTTTGCAAGCGCGACTCGATCGTGGTTTCAACAGTGGTCTGTTGCTGCGCTTTGCTTACACGTACTCGAAAGCGATCGACGACGTGAACAGCGAAGTGTTCGTAACGACGGGTGGCAGCAGCGTCGGATCCGATCCAAACAATCGACGCACGGATCGAAGTCTATCGTCGTTCGACGTGCCGCATCGATTTGTCGCGACATTCATTTACGATCTGCCGAAGCTCGGTCGATCGGGATTCGTGCACAACGTGTTAGGTGGTTATTCGATCGCGGGCACGTATCGCATTCAATCCGGGAACGTGCAGACGCCGTTCGTCGGTGGAATCGATCTGAACGGCGACGGCAGTGCGACGAATGATCGTCCGGCGATCAGCAATCCGAATGCACCGGCGAACTCAGTCGGGTTCTCGAATTTCATTTCGGAGAACTTTATCTCCGGTCTAACTTCGCCGACTGGCTTCACGAATCTGAATGGCAATCCGGTCAATCCGGGGGACGTTCGATTCCTGGTTAGTGAGTCTATTCGAACTGGTTTGGCTGGCCGGAATACACTGCGTGGTCCAAAGCAGAATCGATTGGATTTGAGTTTAACGAAGTCGATCGATCTCGGGTTTACACGGATGGAGAACGATCACTTTGAGATCCGGTTTGATTACTTCAATGCTTTGAACACGCCGCAGTTCGGGCCGGGCACGGGTGATGTGACGGACACGACGTTCAATGATTTCCGGTTCAATACGGGAAATCTGCTGATCGGAAACGTGAACGGCGGGCGTATCGGGCAGTTCCAGTTGCGATACGTCTTCTAAATTACTCTAAGCGGTAATTGGGCGCTTCCTTCGTAATGATCACGTCATGTACGTGAGATTCCTTCAGACCTGCTGAAGTGATGCGGAGGAAGCGCGTCCGCTCCTGGAATTCCGGTATCGTGCGGCAGCCGGTGTATCCCATTCCGGATCGCAGACCACCGACGAGTTGCGTGACCATCTCCGCAAGGGTGCCTTTGTATGGCACGCGTCCTTCAATTCCTTCGGGAACGAGTTTCGAGTCGGTTTCGATCTGGTCCTGCGCATAACGATCGCGCGAGCCCTCGCGCATCGCGCCGAGCGAGCCCATGCCGCGGTACGTCTTGAACGAGCGTCCCTGAAACAGAATCACTTCGCCGGGCGCTTCTTCTGTTCCGGCAAACAACGATCCGATCATCACGACGTCCGCGCCCGCTGCGATCGCCTTTGCAACGTCGCCTGAAAACTTCACGCCTCCGTCAGAGATCACTGGAACATTCTTGCCACGCGCCGCTTTCACACAACTCGAGATTGCCGTGATCTGCGGCACGCCTGCGCCAGTTACAACTCGCGTCGTGCAGATCGATCCCGGACCAATGCCGACCTTAATTGCGTCGACGCCCGAGTCGATCAACTCCTGAGCACCGGCAGTCGTGCCGACATTTCCCGCGATCAGATCCGTTTCCGGATGTCGTTTCTTGATCTCTTTAACCGCCTCGATGACGCGCGACGAGTGACCGTGCGCCGTATCGATCACGAGACAATCGACACGTGCCCTGACGAGCTCGTCCGCGCGCTCGCGATAATCGCCGGTGGCGCCGATTGCCGCTGCGACGCGCAAACGTCCGAGATTGTCTTTCGCCGCCGACGGATACTTGATTGCCTTTTGAATATCCTTGACGGTGATCAGTCCTTTTATATGTTTATCGTGATCGACGACGAGCAGTTTTTCGATGCGATGTTTTTGCAGAACCGTCTTGGCCTGGTCGAGCGTCGTCCCCACTGGAACAGTGACGAGCGGCTGCGGCGTCATCACTTCGGAGACGGGAATATCGAACCGTGTCTCGAAACGCAGATCTCGATTCGTGATGATGCCCACGAGATGCCCGTCTTCATCAACCACCGGCACGCCGCTGATATGAAAACGCTCCATCACCTGTAGCGCTTCATGCACAGGACGCTCCGGCTGGATCGTCACCGGATCGACGATCATTCCCGACTCGGATCGTTTTACTTTATCGACCTCTTCGGCTTGTCGCTCGATACTCAGATTTTTATGAATGACGCCGATGCCGCCTTGCTGCGCGAGTGCGATTGCGAGCGCTGCTTCAGTCACGGTGTCCATAGCTGCGGAGCAGAGTGGAATCTGAAGCCGAATATTGCGCGTGAATTGAGTGGCGGTGTCGGTTTGGGAGGGTAGAACGTCGGAACGATCTGGTATTAAAAGTACGTCGTCGAAGGTTAAGCCTTCAAAAATATCGTTTGTAATCATGAACTCCTCAGATCTTTTTAGCCACAAAAGGCACAAAAGCACAAAATGGGTTCTCTACTTTGTGACTTGTGCCTTTTGTGGCTAAAAGAATGCTTCATTAGTTATCGAGGTAAGGTCATTATACATAGGTGAGCTATTTTGGCTTAGTGCGCTTGGTGTGTGAGCGTCCACCGGTCTCAACTCGGCGCGGCGTTGGAACCAGTGCAGCGCAGCGAGCGCCGCCGCCGTTAAGATTGCCAGAATTAGAATCGCGAGAATCACAGTCAAAACAGGCGAACGTGTGGCCGGTGTGTCTGTGTAGACTTTCGAATGCAGCGGCGTCGTGTTGATGTCGTCGCTCGACTCGCCGTGCTCGCGCAAGTACCGCGTGTAACCTTCAATGGCTTCGCGCTCGTCGTAGCCCACACACTTCGCGTAGGCCTTTATAAAGCTGCGATTGAAAACTCCGCCGGGCAAGCGTTTGTAATCGTTGGCTTCGATGGCTTCGAGATAATGGACCGAGATGCGCGTTTGCTCGCAGATCTCACGCAGACCAATACTCGCTCCTCGCGAGCGAGTCGCAATTGTTCGCCTATACTCGCTGCCATCTCCACTCGCTCGATTCCTGGTGTGTGGTCG
>Ga0134121_10005757_pt1 | contig 10061 bp, 9 predicted proteins | sample KB301_FD_96463 | JGI IMG/M metagenome (GOLD analysis project Ga0134121, IMG submission 96463) | Terrestrial soil microbial communities without Nitrogen fertilizer from Kellogg Biological Station, Michigan, USA - KB3-0-1 | ecosystem: Environmental > Terrestrial > Soil > Unclassified ... | reverse complement strand
TCTGAAGTGGCAAAATGTTTTCCCGGGCGGAGGCCCAATGGCGAACCGAAGAGAATTTATGCGCACGCTCTCCGGAGTTGCGGCGCTGAGGATTACCACAGACATGAGCGAGTTCGGCCGGATGCACTTTTTGCGCATGGCAACCACCATGCCTGACACAAGTCCGCACGACCGCCTGCAACCCGAGTGGTATCGGCGCAAGGTCGCACAAGTCCAGGAGAAGATGAAAAATCGCAAGCTCAACGCGCTGCTCCTTCTGGATGCGACCAATATCATCTACACCGTGGGGTATTTCCATCTTTCTACCGAGCGCCCCCTGGCGACGCTAATTCCGGAGTCGGGAGATCCGGTAATGTTCGTCCCTGGGCTGGAGACTGACCAAGTAAAGACCTGGTGGGTGAAGGACTACGAGGCTTATTTTGATTATCCCGGCCCGGCGAATCGGGTGCGCTGGATCTTTGAGCACGTGGCCAAGCGAGGATTCGACCGGGCGAGCATCGGAGTGGAGGAGCCTCGGCCCAGCCGGCGGCATCAAATGAGTCTGGGTGCGCCGAAGGCCAAGATTGTGGATGCCGGGGACCTGGTTGAGGACCTTCGCCTGGTCAAGGACGAAGACGAAATACGCATTATGCGCCGGGCGATGACTTATGCCGATTTCAAGGTGCAGGCGGGACGCGAATTCGTGCAGCGTAACGGCAGCGTGAGCGAAGACGAAATCCTGAAAGTGACGGCCGACGCGGTGGCCGAAAGGATGTCAAAGGAATTGAACGATGTGGTGGGCGTGGGCATCGAGCCTCCCTTCGGTGGATTAGTTCCGTTCGGCAAGCGTTCCGCATTTCCCCATGCCGTCCCCAGCAAAGACCGGCTGAAAACGGGAGATGCCTTGATCCTGAGTTTCGGCGCGCAGGTGGGAGGCTACAACGTCGAGTGTGAGCGCTCGTTCTGCGTGGGCAAGCCGACCGACCATGCCAAGCGGCTGTTCGACGCCATGCTGGCCGCCCACGACGCCGGCGTCGAGAATATGAAGGAAGGCGCGGTGGCCGAGGAAGTGGACAAGAAGAGTCTGGACCAGATTCGCAAGGCGGGGTTTGAGAAATTTCTTCGACACCGTACCGGGCACGGCATAGGTCTCGAAGGCCATGAAGCTCCCTGGGTTGCGGAGGGCGACAAGACAGTGTTGAAATCGGGTATGACTTTCAGCTGCGAGCCGGGGGTGTACGATCCCGACTTCGGCGGCTTCCGTCATTCGGACACGGTCGTCGTGCGCAAGGACAAGGGCGAGGTTTTGAACAGCTACCCCACGCGCCTCGAGGATATGGTGATCGAGATTTGAGCATGGCAATCGTCTCAAAGAAATTTGCAACATCAACAACCAATTACGATTCGGAGAATGGTATGGCCGAAAAAATTGAGAAGCCGGAAGCAGAATGGCAAAAGCAGTTGTCGTCGGAGCAGTACTACGTAACGCGCAAGGCGGGAACTGAGCCCGCGTTTAGCGGGAAATACTGGAAGACAAAAGATGCGGGCACGTATGCTTGCGTCTGTTGTGGGCAACCCCTGTTTACCTCAGACACCAAGTTCGACTCCGGCACGGGCTGGCCCAGCTTCTGGAAGCCTGTGGACGAAGCCGCCGTGGTCAACCATACCGACAAGACTTACGGCATGGTCCGCACCGAGACCCGGTGCGCGCGCTGCAATGCCCACCTGGGACACGTCTTTGAAGACGGGCCGGCCCCGACGGGCCTGCGCTACTGTATGAATTCGGCGGCCCTAGATTTGAAAAAAGAAGATTGGAAGCCGGAAGAGAAGAAGTAGGTGTGTGCGGCGGACACTCTTGTCCGCCCCACACGGAATTAAGCGCCTGCAACCGCTGCCTTCGCCTGTTCGGTTACGGCAGGTTTGGGCTCAGCTTGTGCGTGCTTCTGAGCTTGAGACTTGTTGTGCTCGACCGCACGCACCTGCACGCTGCCCTTCAGAATGGCTCCATCCTCAACGCTGATGCGCTGGGTGACCACGTCGCCGGTCAGTGCTCCCTCGCTTCGGATGTCTAGACGGTCGGAGCATTGAATGTTGCCCTGCACCTTGCCCAGGATCACAACTTCGCGGGCGCTGATGTTGGCGGCGACGCTGCCGTTGCGTCCGACGGTGACGCGGTGCTCTGCAAAATTGACGGTGCCCTCGATGCGCCCATCGACATAGAGCGATTCGGTGCCGCTGACTTCCCCTTTGATGACCACAGAACGGCCGATCGTAGCCTGTTCCACGGGCACGCTGACAGTCTTGCTGGGGGTGTAGGGATTCGAGGGTGACGGCGATTTTTGAGAATCTGGTGGCTGCAGCATCGGTTGCGGCGCTCCTTAAGTGTTCCGCGCGGCGCGCACTCTGGGCGTTACCGCATGCGGCGAGTCTGCTTGACTCTGGCGATTGGCCAAGCTGAATATCGCATGGGAGCGAGAAATAAAGCAGGTTACGGAAGAACACGACCGGATAAACGGCCTGGCTGGAATGAGTAACCAGCTGTATTTGCAGCCATGTAAGTGCAAGCGACTGGAGGGCGGGACGCCCCGCCTCCACATACCCTCGCGCCTACATTTCAAGCGCCTGGCCCAGATCTTCCCACTCCGCCAGCCGCTTTTGCAATTCGGCCCTTCTATCCGCCAGTTCCTGCGTAACCCGCTGGGTTTCCTCCGCGCTGACGAAGCGCTGCAACGCTGCCTCACATTCTGCGATGGTGTCTTCCAGTCGGTTGATCTGCGACTCGACTTCGTGGACACGATTCTCCATCTGCTTGCGTTTGATGGGGTTCAGGCGCTTGACCGCAGCGTCCTCGGATTTGGGTGGCTGACCGTCGACATTGCCGTTCGTGGGTTCCGAATTTGCTGGTGACGTAACCGCCTTTTGCAAAACCTCTGCGCCGCCCTCCTTCCGCCAGCGATAGTCTTCATAGTTGCCGGGATAGACCTCGACCCGGCCCTCTCCCACCTCCAGAACCCGCGTGGCCAGCTTATCGATGAAATAGCGGTCGTGTGAAACGAAGACTACCGTGCCGTTGTAGTCAGTCAGCGCCTTCAGCAGGACATCTTTCGCGCGCATGTCGAGATGGTTTGTTGGCTCGTCCAGGAGCAGAAAATTTGCCGGATGCAGCAACATCCGCAGCAGCGCATATCGGTTGCGCTCGCCGCCGGAGAGCACGCCGATGCGCTTGAAAACATCATCGGCGGAGAACAGAAAGCATCCCAGCAGGCTGCGCAATTCGGTTTGCGTGGAGCGGGGGGAAACCTCGCCGAGATTGTCGAGAATGCGTGCATCCGGATCGAGTTCCTTGTACTGGTCCTGCGCGAAGTAATCGGGATCCACGTTGTGCCCCAGCCGGTATTCGCCGCGGGTCAGCGGCTCAGTCTGTGCCAGCAGCTTGATGAGCGTGGATTTTCCGGCGCCGTTCACTCCCACCAGCGCAATCCGGTCGCCTCGCTCGATCATGAAATTGACATCGCGAAACACTTCCTTTTCGCCGTAGGATTTCGCGACCCCGATGAACTCAGCAACGATGCGGCCAGCAGGCTTCGGCTGGGGGAAGGAGAAGTGGATGGTCTTTTCTTCCTCGGGTAACTCAATGCGCTCGATCTTCTCCAGCTCCTTGATCCGGCTTTGCACCTGTTTGGCCTTGGTGGCCTGATAGCGGAAGCGGTTGATGAAGACTTCCAGTTGCTCGATGCGGTCGCGTTGGTTGCGGTAAGCGGCCTCGATCTGTTCCAGGCGTTGCGTCTTCGCGCCCAGATATTTTTCGTAGTTGCCATGGTAAAGCTCAATCCGCTTGTTCCAGATGTCGACAATCTTGTTTATGGTCACATCGAGAAAGTAGCGGTCGTGCGAGATCAGCACAAAAGCGTGGGGATAGTTGCCGAGATATTCCTCCAGCCAATTGCGGGCCTCGAGATCAAGATGGTTGGTGGGTTCATCCAGCAGCAATAGGTTGGCTGCTGCAAGAGTAGCTTGGCCAGCGCGATGCGCATCTGCCAGCCGCCGGAGAATTCTTCGGTCTGCCGAGTCCAGTCTTCTTTTCGAAAACCCAACCCCGAAAGCACGGTGCCGACTTGGGCCTCGATGGCGTATCCGTCGCGAGTGGTAAATTCGTGCTCGATGCGCTGGTAGCGTTCCGCCACCTGCGTGTACTCCGGAGACGCATGATCAAGCTCGGACATGCGCCCGGTCAACTCCTCCATCTCCTGTTCCATGGCCCGCAGTTGCGAAAACACTGACATGCACTCGGCGAACACGGTGCGCCCGGATAGTGCCAGCCCATCCTGCGGCAGATATCCCGCGCTGATGCCCTTGGCCCGGCTGACGGAGCCGTAGTCCAGGCTCTCGGTGCCCGCCAAAATCTTCAGCAGGGTTGATTTGCCGGTGCCGTTTGCACCCACCAGACCGACACGGTCGCGAGGCGTGATCATCCAGTCCGCGCCTTCGAAAAGGAGCTTGTGGCCATAGCGTTTGCCGGCTGCGGAGAGCTGGAGCATTCGTTCAATCGTCTCACGAGAGAGCTGGTTTGAAGAAGAACCCTGTCATCCGGAGCAGGGCAGGAAGCCTGCGTGCGGGCTTGCGGAGTCGAAGGATCCCTACTGCACAACTGAACTTGTGGGCTGGAAATCTGGCGATGCTGCGAATAAGTGAGTGAACCGGAAGGGGTAATTCGACTCCGTCCGTCCGAGCGCAAGCGACCGTCCAGACTGCGCTCAGCCTAACAGGGTGTGGGGGCGGGACGCCCCCACGACAGCCGCGGGGACGGCGGCGCTACGCTTTTAGAGTTTGCGCCGCGCTGATCTTTTCCATTGCCCGATCAACCACCGCCTGCAACTCTCGCGCATATTTCACTTCGCGGCCTTTGGCCAGGATCTTCTTGGTTTCCTCGGGGCTAAACCAGGTGGGATTCCGGGAGAGTTCCTGCGGTTCCTCTGTTGCCTCGACCTCGAGCAGAAATGCCTTGATCACATACTCCTGCACTCCCGGGGACTTCCAGAAAACGCCTTTCGAGTGGATGTAAAGGCAGAAATGTCGAGTCTCAATGGTGCCGCGGACGCCGGCTTCTTCCCAAGCCTCGCGTTCCGCGGCCTTGCCATGAGAAAGAGAGAATTCGGGATCACCCTTGGGAAAGGTCCACTTGTTGCCGCCATTGGTTTTCACCAGCAAGAATTCGACTGACGGGCCGCGCCGCCGGTAGCAGACAGCCGCTACCTGCAAGGGAAGAGCGTGTTGTGGAATCCGGGCCGCTCCCATTTCTGAAGCCTCCGCAAAGCTGTCTTTCTTCTGATGCTAATCCGAAGATATTTCAGCAATGTTAAAGTGCAACGAAAAAGGTGCAACCCTGTATTACCAAAGAGTTACGGGCATTTTTCCAGCTGGGGGAGTGCGCCACCGGCCGGTACCGGCCTTTCCAGCAAGCGCATGGTGTCGAGGATGGTTGAAATGACGATTTCGTCGCCGACGGCGGTGTTGATCATCATGTGGTAAAGGCAGCGGGTGGGCCAGTCGGCCCCGAAGTAGTGTTTTACAAATTCGATGCGGTCGCGATCCACGGTGTCGACCAATTCTTCGGCTTCTTTCTCGTTGTGCCCGATCAGCCGCAGGCGCCGCAGTTTTTCAGACCGTGGTGCGTAGAGAAAGACGTGGAACGCGTCAGGGAGCTCGCGCAGAAAATAGGGAGCGCCTCGTCCGACGATGACGCAGTCTCCGGCCGCGGCCACGCGGGTCATCACTTCCCGGCCAATCGCGACAAAGCGATCGGCGTCGAAAGGCTCGGAGCCCTTCGTGGGCATGCTGCGCTCGTAGCTGCCGCGCCAAAAAGTCTTGGCCAGGCGGTGAAAGGTACTGTCCAGACGTTCATCGCAATACATCACTGCGGACCGGTCAACCTGAGCTTCGTTGGCGATCTCCTCGGTCAGGGCCTGGTCCCAGAGCTTCCAGCCCAGCCGGCTGGCAAGCACGCGTGCGATCTCGGCGGCGCCGCTTCCGAATTCCCGTTCGACCGTGATGACGCGAAACAAAGTATGTTCCCTCTAGCCGTGCCTGGCGGACACCGGTGTCCGCCGCCTTTGACTTGGATCTTTTGTACTCAGGGCTTCCCCGTGACTCTCTTACTAAAACTCTGAAATCGAAACCAACTCAAACGCGGCGGGCGAGGGCCCGTCCTACACATGACTCAATGGACGGCGATTTCGCCGCCGGTCTTTGGCCGCTTCATCAGAAAAACAAGCGGAACCATGACTAGAATAGCTAATCCCAACAACCAGAAGTTGTCAATGTAGGCCAGCATGCTCGCCTGCCGGAAGAGGTTTGCCTGCAACAGTCCATAAGCCTTTTGCATGGCCTCGGTGGCAGAAAACCCTCTGGCCGCGAGCGCACGCGTTGTACCCTGAATCATCGACTGCACTTGTGGGCTTGCGGCGGAAAGATGACTCGACATGCGGCTCAAGTGATATTGCTGTCTGCGGTCCAGCATGGTGGTCACGATTGAGATGCCCACGCTTCCGCCAATATTGCGGGCCAGGTTCATCAGTCCCGAGGCGGCATTGTTCTTTTCTCTGGGCAGGAATGCATAGGCCGCTGTGTTGATAGGGACGAAGAGGAATGCCATCCCTGCTGTCTGGATCATGCGGGCGAACACCACCGTCCGAAAATCAACATTGAGGTCGAAGTTAGTCATGTGAAACAGGGAGAAGGAAAGCACCAGCAGCCCGCCCATCATCATCTTGCGCGCGTCGTAACGGGAGAGCATGAAACCCACGAGCGGCATCAGCAGCATCAGGCTGAAGCCCCCCGGTAACAGCGCCAGTCCGGAATGTTGAGCGGTATAGCCCAGCAAGGTCTGCATGAAGAGGGGGAGCAGCACCGTGCTGCCCAGCAGCGCAAAACCCAACATGAACATCAGCATGTTTGAAGCGGCAAACGTCCGGTTGGTAAACAGGTGCAGGTCGATCACCGGATCTTCCCGTGTCCACTCCCAGTAGATGAGAAACAAAAGCGAGGCAGCGGCGATGACGGACATGATGACAATGAAGTGCGACTCGAACCAGTCTTCACGCTGCCCCTTATCGAGGACGACCTGCAACGTCCCCAGGCCTAACGCCACCAGACCCAGGCCGATGTAATCGATTCTGGTTTCGGACAGCTTCTTGCGCTTCATGTGGGGCGGGTCTTGGATAAGGCGCGAGGTCAATATCAGGGAGAGAATCCCGACCGGAATATTCAGCAGAAAAATCCAACGCCAGGTGAAGTTATCGGTGATCCAGCCACCCAGAGTGGGACCAATGGCCGGTGCCAGAACGACCGCGAGACCATACACGGCGAAGGCCATGCCGCGCTTGGCGGGAGGAAAAGTGTCGGCCAGGATGGCCTGCTCGCTGGGCTGCAAGCCGCCGCCGCCCGCGCCTTGCAGGATGCGAAAGAAAATCAGCATACCCAGGTTCGGCGCCAGCCCGCACAGGAACGAACTGATGGTGAAGATGGCAACGCAACTCATGTAGAAGCGCTTGCGTCCGATGATCGAGGACATCCACCCGCTCAGTGGAAGTACGATGGCATTTGAAACCAAGTAGGACGTCAGAACCCAGGTGCTCTCGTCGGTTCCGGCGGAGAGGCTGCCGGCGATGTGCGGCAGAGAAACGTTGGCGATGCTGGTGTCGAGCACCTCCATGAAGGTGGCCAGAGTGACGGCCATCGCGATGATCCAGGGATTGACCGCTGGACGCGGCAGGGCTGCGCCATCAGCGGTCAGCGCGGCCGAACTCATTGCACCTTACTCATATCAGACCCTACTCACCGGGACTTCACTCATCTGGGCTTTTTCATCTGACCCAGACCTTGGGCTCGACCGACATTCCCGGGCGCAGAATATGTTCCTTGGTTTCTCCCGGATCAAACGTGATTTTCACCGGAATGCGCTGCACGACTTTCACATAGTTGCCGGTCGCGTTTTCCGGGGGAAGCAGGCTGAACAGCGCTCCGCTGGCCCCGGCGATGCTCTCCACGTGTCCGTTATATTTTTTTCCGTATGCGTCCACTGAGATGGTGGCCCGCTGCCCCGGCCGCATATAGCGGAGCTGGCTTTCCTTGAAGTTGGCGGTTACCCAGATGTCATCCAGGTTAATGATCTTCATAAGTTCCTGCCCGACCTGAACATTCTGACCGACTTCCACGGTGCGGTTGCTCACTATACCGCTCACGGGAGCGACCAGCCGCGTGTATCCCAGATCCAGAGTGGCCTGTTCCAGTTCAGCTTTCTTTTGCTGGGCCTGGGCCTGCGCGGCCTGGGCGCGAGAACGGGTCGCGGACAACTGTTGCGGACCGGTCTGGGCGGCGCGCAAGTTGGCTTCCGCCTGCTCCTGTTTGGATTGCGCTTGGGAAACCATTTGCTCGGCGGCAGCGGCGTTCGCTCGGGCAGCGGCAACCCCAGCGGCGCTCGATCGTGCCGCAGCAACTGCCTGGTCATATTGCTGGTGCGAAATTTCCTGCTTGTCCACTAACTGCTTGTAGCGCCCGACGTCGTTCTGCGCCTTGATGTCATTGGCGATGGCCTGCTCCAGCTCGGCGCGCGACGCCTCGAGTTGCTGCCGCGCCATGGAGATTCCGGCGCGTCCGCTCTCCACTTCCGCCTGGGAGGACGACAACTGGCTGCCAGTGTTCACCGACGTGATCGGAACATTCACCTCCAGGGAGTCGGCCGTCGCCTGCGCATCCTGATAGGCGGCCCTGGCCTTGGCTACCGCCACCTGGTAGTCCTTGGGATCAATCTCGATCAGCGGCGTACCTGCCTCCACAAACTGATTGTCGTTGACCAGAAGCTTAATGACGTGTCCGGAGACACGCGCGCTGATGGCGTTCAGGTGCCCATCGACTTGCGCATCGTCGGTGGACTCGTAACTCCCCAGGTAGCGCCACAGAAAGAAGCCGGCCACCAGCAACACAATCCCACCCACGATCAGGGCGAGGCGAAAGCGGGGATTGCGGGAAGCCTGCTTCCAGCGGAGATCCTTATCCGAAGCCGGCAAAGGAGGATGTTCGCGAGTCTTAACTTCAGGTGTGTCGGGCACGGTCGTCGTCGTAGTTTGTTCCATATTACTGACTCTTTAAATATTGCATTACGCCCTGTTCCGCGTATCCCATGGCGCGGACCAGTTCAATCTTGGCAAGATTGTGAGCGTACAGGCTGGAAATATAACTCTCATGGGCCCCCGCCACCGTCTGTTGTGCCTCGACGACTTCCAGGTTGTCGGTAACGCCGGCGGAAAATCGGTCGCGGGCCTGCACGAGGGTCTGTTCCGCCAGATCGACTGAACTGCGCGCGACCTGCACCTGCTGGTCGGCAGCCTCGATGTCCAGTAGGGCGGTGCGGATCTCGTATTCAATCTGGCCACGCAGATTGTCCAGCTGAGCCCGGGCCTGGCGCAAGGTGGCCTCGGATTGCAGGACGTCGGCGTGGACCTTGCCACCCTGAAAAATCGGAATGTTCAGCCGCCCGGCCACGGTGAACGTGCCATGTGAGTTCCCGAAGTTGATCCCCAGATCGCCGTAGTCGGCGGTCGCTTCGAGAGTGGGAAAGTATTCCGCGGAAGCGCCTTTGCGATAGTACTCGGCCGCCCTGACCTGTTGCGCGGCCGCGAGATAGTCCGAGCGGGAAGCATACGCGCGTTGCAGGCTGGCTTCAATTCCGAGGGTGGCGATGGCATCATACGGCGCTTTCGAAGTAAGCGCGATCTCCTGGCCGACCGGCAATCCGATGGCGCGCACGAGGGTCAGCTTCTGTTTGGCATAGTCATTGCGCGCGACAATCAGCTGTTGCTGCCGGTTCTGGAATTCCACCTGGGAGCGAAGCGTATCGATGGCCGGGCTGAGGCCCGCATTCTGCTGGTCAGTGGCCTTGCCATAGAGCGCCTGCGCGGTTTGCAATTGCGCTTCGGCAGTCTCGACTCGCGCTCCTCCGCTTAGTGCCTGAAGATACGCATTGCCGGTCGCCAGCACTACAAGGTCGCGGGCATCCTTGTAGCTGAATTGCGCGGCTCGTTCAT
>Ga0134121_10005756_pt1 | contig 10061 bp, 4 predicted proteins | sample KB301_FD_96463 | JGI IMG/M metagenome (GOLD analysis project Ga0134121, IMG submission 96463) | Terrestrial soil microbial communities without Nitrogen fertilizer from Kellogg Biological Station, Michigan, USA - KB3-0-1 | ecosystem: Environmental > Terrestrial > Soil > Unclassified ... | reverse complement strand
TCGCGCTCCCGCCGGAGCTCGTGGCCGATCTTGCCGGTGCAGAGGAGGATGCGCTGGGAGCCGCCGCTCACCTGCGGATCGCCGATGACGTTCAGGAAGCGGTCGCGGCCGAATTCGGCGATCGGTGAGGACGAGTCCTTGTGGCGCAGCATGCTCTTGGGGGTGAACACCACCAGGGGCTTCCGCCACGGCCGCAGGGCCTGTCGCCGCAGCAGGTGGAAGTACTGCGCCGCGGTCGATGGCTGGGCGACCTGGATGTTGTCCTCGCCGCAGAGCTGGAGGTAGCGCTCGATCCTTGCGCTCGAATGCTCCGGCCCCTGCCCCTCGTAGCCGTGCGGGAGGAGCAGGACGACGCCCGAGAGGAGGCCCCACTTGTCCTCGCCCGCGGTGACGAACTGGTCGATGATGATCTGCGCGCCGTTCGCGAAGTCGCCGAACTGCGCCTCCCAGAGCACTAGCGCCTCGGGATAGTCGCGGCTGAAGCCGTACTCGAAGCCGAGGACCGCCGCTTCCGAGAGAGTCGAGTCGTAGATCTCGAGCCAGGCCTTCTCCGGAGCGACGTGAGCCAATGGCATGTACTCCGAGTTGTCCTCGATGTCGATCAACACCGAGTGGCGCTGGTTGAAGGTGCCGCGCCGGACGTCCTGGCCGCTGAAGCGGATCGGCACGCTCTGCTTCAGGAGCGATGCGAAGGCGACCGCTTCGGCCATGCCGTAGTCGAACGGCCGCTTGCCCTGCCCCATCTCGGCCCGCTGCTCCAAGAGCTTCCTGATCTTCTCGTGGATGTGGAAGTCGGCGGGCCATGAGGTGAGCGGTCCGGTCAGCTCGAGGATCTGGTCGGCGGACAGGCCGGTCGTCACCTCGTGCTCGGGTTTCCAGCAGCCGCCGGGAAAATGATCCCAGTAGGCGGGCAGGGTGCGCAGCGTCGGCTTCTTCTCGATCGTTCCGGCTTCTTTGTGGGCGGCGTCGAGCTCGGCGCGCACCGCGGCTAGGCGGCGCTCCGCCTCCTCCTCGGAGATCCCGATCCGCCGGCCGTAGAGGCGCCAGAGGGGCGGATGGGCCGCGATCTGCTTGTAGAGGAGCGGCTGCGTGATCGTCGGGTCGTCCACCTCGCTGTGGCCGTGCCGCCGGTAGCCGATCAGGTCGACCACGACGTCGCTCTGGAAGGCGTAGCGGTAATCGACCGCGATCTGGGCGACGCGCGCCACGGCGTCCGGGTCTTCGGCGTTGACGTGGAAGATGGGGACCGGCAGGCGGCGCGCCACGTCCGAGGCGAAGCGCGAGGAGTGCAGGCTGCGTGGCTCGGTGGTGAAGCCGATCAGGTTGTTGACGATCACCTGGATGGTGCCGCCCACGTCGTAGGCCTCGACCCCGGCGAAGTTCAGGGTCTCGGCGAGGACTCCCTGGCCGGCGAATGCGGCGTCGCCGTGGAGGACGATCGGCACCACCTGGGTGCGATCGGTGTCGCCGAGCCGCCGCTGCTTGGCGCGCACGCGGCCCACGGCCACCGGGTCCACCGCCTCCAGATGGCTCGGATTGGAGACCAGATGGATGTTGACCGTGTGGCCGTTCCTCCCGCGGTGCTCGCCGGTGGCGCCCATGTGGTACTTGACGTCGCCGCCGCCCAGGATGCTGCGCGGGTCGACGTCCTCGAAGCCAGCGAAGATCTCGGCCGGCGGCTTGGCCACGGTGTGGACCATGACGTTCAGGCGGCCGCGGTGGCTCATCGCCAGAACGACCTGCCGGGTGCGGTGGGCGGCGGCGGTCTCCAGCATCTCGTCCAAAAGCGGGATCAGGGCGTCCACCCCCTCGATCGAGAAGCGCTTGGTGCCGAGGTAGCGCTGCTGGAGCATCTGCTCGAAGGTCTCGGCACGCAGGAGCTGCTCGAAGATCCGTCCCTGGTCGAAGCGCGGCGGATCGGTCTCCATCCGCTCCTCGATCCAGCGGCGGCGCTCGAGCTCGGGGATGTGCATGAACTCCACCCCGATCGTGCCGCAATACCAGCGGCGCGCCCGTTCCGCGGTCGCCGGGTCGGCGGCGCCATCGAGGAACGGCCGGTTCTCCGGAGCCAGCCGGTGCATCGGATCGAGGTCAGCCTGGAGGAAGCCGTGCCGGCGGTAGGCCTCCAGGGTCTTTTCATCCAAACGCTCCGGAGCGGCCGGAGTGGAAGGAGATGCGGGAGGGGCAATCGTTTCCATAGCACCGCTGAGGATACCGCATCTGTCCTTGTCTCTTTTTGTCCCGTTTCTTCGCTCTTCCGTGACTTCTTCTATTGAGACCCTCGCGATGGACCGTGAAGAATCCTGGGCCGAGCTCCTGGAGCGGCTGGGGCCTCTCCTGGTGGGCATTTTCGCCGATTTCGGCATCTCCCCTCGGGAGGCGCAGGAGATCGTCGAGGAGGCTTTTCTCGTTCTGATGAGCAAAAGACCGCCGCGCAAGGACCCTGAAGGGTGGCTGCTGCGCACCATTGTAGAGAAGTGCCGCAAGCTCGGAGAGGAGCGTGGGCGTGTAGACTGACCGGACGAGAGGCACCATGGAAGCGGTTCTTCAGGATCTCCGCCATGCGGCCCGCACGCTTCTGCGGCGGCCGGGTCTCGCGCTGGTCGTGAGCCTCAGCCTGGCCCTGGTGATCGGTGCCGCCGTTTCGACGTTCAGCTATGTCAGCTTCCTGCTCTGGCAGGACCTGCCGCTGCGCGATCCCGACCAGGTGGTGGCGTTGACCAGCGAGATGCCGCAAGGGTCGGTCGCGCATTCCTATCCGGAGTTCCTGGATCTGCGCGCAGAGAGCCGTGAGGTGCTGGCCGATCTGGCGGCCACCGGGATCACCAGCATCGCGGTGGAGACCGGGCCCGAGACCCTCCATGCCTGGCTGCATTTGGTCACCGGCAACTATTTCGCGCTGCTCGGAGTCGACGCGCGGCTGGGCCGTACGCTGACTGAGGAGGACGATCGCACCGGGGCCGGCCGGTCGGTCGTGCTGAGCCACCGGTTCTGGATGCGCGCCTGCGGCGGCGATCCGGCCGTGGTGGGCCGGACCGTCCGCCTCAACGGGTATCCCTTTATCGTGGTCGGGGTAATGCCCGAGCGCTTCGTGGGTACCGGCCTGCCGGCCGACGCCTATGTCACGGTCTCCCAGGAAGCGCTCCTGCGGACGGGTGCCCGCGACCACCGTCAGGACCGCGGCTATGAATGGTTGGGATTGGTGGGGAGGCTGCGGCCCGGCGTTGGCGTGGAGGCGGCGCAGGCGGCGCTCGGTCCGCTGGCCGCCCGGCTGCATCCCGAGGCTCCCGGGCGGCGGCTGGTGATCGCGCCTGCCGGCAAGGTGGCCGATCCCGAGACCCGGGCTTTCCTGCTCCCGGCCGCCTGGAAGACGCTCGGCTTCGTCCTCCTGCTTCTGCTTCTGGCCTGCGCCAATGTGGCGACCCTCCTGATCGCCGGCGCCACGGACCGGCTCCACGACCTGGGCGTACGGGTGGCGCTCGGGGCGAGCCGCGGGCGCCTGGTGCGCGGCCTTCTGGCCGAGAGCCTCCTGCTGGCCTGCCTGGGGGGCGGCCTGGGGATGGCGTTCGCGGTCTGGGGGACGCGGCAGGTCGAGACCTCTCTGAATACGCGAATGGGCGGTCTGGGCTCCTGGGGAGAAGGGTGGGCCGACCTCCGGCTCGACGGCCGGGTGCTCGGGTTCACTCTGGGGCTCTCCCTGCTGACCGGCCTCCTCGCTGGGCTGCTGCCGGCGCTCCGGGCCTCGTCGCGGGCGGTGCTGCTGCCGGCGCTCAAGGGAAGCCCGGACGCGGCGGGTGTCGGGAGAGGGCGGGGGCGCTTCGGCGTGCGCGAGGCTCTCGTGATCGCCCAGGTGGCGCTCTCGGCGGCGCTCCTCGCCGGCACCGGCCTGTTCGCTCGCAGCCTCGCGCGGATCTATGACATGGATCCGGGGTTCCGTTCCGAGAAGGTGCTGCTCGCCAGCCTGTCGCTCGCCGAGCGGCCGGGAGAGACCGCGGGAGAGCGCCGCGAGACGTTCCGTGCGCTCCAGGAAGAGATCGGCGCGCTGCCGGGAGTGGCGGCGGCGAGCCTGGTCTTTCATGTGCCGCTCTCGGGGCTCACCCGGGTGGTGCCGGTCGAGGTCCCGGGACGTCCGGGAGAGGTGCCGAGCACGCTCCAGGTGGTGGCTCCCGGATTTTTCGCCACGATGGGAATCCCTCTCTTCCAGGGGGAGGATTTCAGCGCGGAGGGGCCGGAGGCTCTCCCGGTGGCGGCGGTCAGCGCAGGATTGGCCCGGCGGCTCTGGCCCGGCGGGGATGCGATCGGCCGCCAGCTGCGGCTGAGCCGTGGCGTTCCGGGAGAGGAGCCGCGCAACCACCGGGTGGTCGCCGTGGTCGGAGATGTCCGGCAGAGGATCCTCTGGGAGCCGCCGCCGCCGATGGTCTACCTGTCGTTCCTCCAGAGCCCCCGCCGGAGGATGACTCTAGTGGTCCGCGCCGCGGGAGACCCGCAGGCACTGCTGGCGCCGCTCCGCCATGCCCTGGCCCGGCCGGACGTGGCGCTGATCGACCTGATGCCGTTCTCGGCGCATGCCATGCGCTCCCTCTGGCCGCAGCGGATGAACGTCGAGGCCATAGCGGTCTTCGGCACGTTGGGGCTCGCGCTGGCGGCGTTGGGCATCGCCAGTGCGATGAGCGCGGCGGTGAGCCGCCGCACGCGAGAGATCGGCATCCGCATGGCGCTGGGGGCGACGCCGGGGGACGTGCTGCGGCGGGAGCTCCGTCATGCCCTGGCGCTGATCGCATTGGGCGCCGGGCTCGGCCTGGCCTCGACCCTCGCCGCGGCGAGGGTCCTGGCGAGCTTCGTGGTCGGAGTGGAGACGATTCCCGAGCCCCTCGTCTTCGCCGCCGTCGCCCTGGTCCTCTTCGGGGTGGGGAGCCTCGCGAGCTGGCACCCGGCCTGGCGTGCCGCGCGGATCGATCCGCTGGTGGCTTTGCGGCAGAGGTGAGCCCTCACCCCCGTCCCCTCTCCCGCAAGCGAGAGAGGGGTGTGGGTAAGGTGGGTAGAGAAGAGGTTCTTCAGCTGCAGGTGAACGCGCCGGTGTCGAGGACCGTGCGGAAGACCCGGTTCAGCGGGTTCGTGTAGGTCTTGGTCTGGCCGGTCGCGGTGTCGGTCACCTGCATCGTGACCTCCACGTTGGTCATGCCGCTCAGGAAGACCCAATAGTGCTGGTTGACTCCGCAGCCGTTGAGCACCTTGACCGTCACCTCGACGTTGTTCTGGTCGAAGAACCAGAAGTAGCCGGTGTCGGGCGTGAGCTGCACGGCCTGGGCACTGTGGGGCTGGCCTCCCGAGGTCCTGAAAGTGACGGTGACCTTGAAGCGCTCGTTGTTCAGGCAGAGGGTGGGGCCGCCGGTCAGGCAGGCGGCGCTGAGCTCGAAGGCGCCGATGTCGCAGGTGCCCGCCTGGCGGTCCACGCCGCGCTGGTCCGTGGCGGTGCAGTTGGCGGCCGCACCGAGCGCCGGGCTGCCGGCGAGCAGGGCATGCGTCGGGGTGGTCCCGCCGTTGTTGGCCAGGGGGCCGAGCTTGGGATCGAGCGGCGTGGCCGCCGTGCCCACCAGGTCGCCCTTCCCCGCTGTGAAGTCGATGCAGGTGCCGCCGACTCCGAGGATGTTGTGGCCGCTGGAGACCGGAGCGCCGCCACAGTCCCGGTCGGTGGGAGCGGTGTTGCCGGCCAGGATCGTGTCGCGCAGCACCGGGCGGGCGGTGGTCTGGAACGGAACGCTCTCGGCGCACAGGCCGCCGGCCTGGGTGCCCGCGTGATTGGCGGTGATCGTGACGTTGGTGATCTCGGCGTCGCTGTTGTTGAACGAATAGATGCCGCCGCCGATCGTGCCGGCGGTGTTGCCGGAGACCGTGGAGTCGGTCAGGGTCAGCGGCCCGTCGAGGGCGATGCCGCCGCCCAGGGTGGCCGCGGTGTTGCCGGTGATCGCGCTCTGCGCCACGGTCAGCGAGGAGCCGTCGCCGCCGCTGAAGATGCCTCCACCCGCGCCGCCGTTGGCCTGGTTGCCGGTGACCACTACACGGGAGAGCGTGAGCTCGCCGGCGTTGCGGATGCCGCCGCCGTTGCCGCTCAACACCTGGGTCCTGCCGTTGCGGATGGTGATGCCGTTGATCTCGACGGTGCTCCCCGCCTGGATGTCGAAGACGCGCTCGGTCGAGCCTTCGATGATCGTCCGCTCGGCGGACGCGCCGATGATCGTCAGGTCGTCGCGGATGTCGAGGTCGCCGGAGGCGTTGAGGTCGTCCGCCGGGCCGAAGGAGCCCAGCTGATAGGTCCCGGGTGCGAGCACGATGGCGTCGAAGCCGGGCGACTGGTTCGCTTCGGTGATCGCATCGCGCAGCGAGCAGTCGAGGTCGCACGAGCCGTCCGGGGTGTCGTTCGTCGTGGTCGGGATGAACACCTTGGCCGCCGCGGGAATCGTGGCGCTGAGCGCCGCCAGCAGGGCCAGGGCAGGGATCCTCAGGGAACTGCGTACCATGAGCTCTCCTTCTGCTTCTCCGTAAAAACGGTCTGAAACGTTGCTGTTTTTGCCGGATGAGACGTCGTCATTCCGAATCTGCCTTTTCTTACGCGGGCGCTCCGCGCCGCGTCCAAGCTCCGGTGCTAGACTGCCGCGTCAATATGACGCGATTCGCGCAGATCCGCTTCTCCGTTCTCCTTCTCTCCCTGGCCGTGGCGCTCGCCGTGGGCGCGGCTGCTCAGGTCAATCTGGCACCTTTGCCGCTCGATCCTCCGGTCACCGGCGGCTTCGCCGTCGTCGAGCGGGCGCTCGCCAAGCTCACCACCCACAAACGGCTGCTGGTCATCGCAGCCCATCCGGATGACGAGGACACATCTCTTCTCACACTCGTCGCCCGCGACATGGGAGGCGAATCGGCCTATCTCTCGTTCAGCCGGGGCGAGGGCGGGCAGAACCTGATCGGCCGCGAGCTAGGCGTCGGGCTCGGCCTGCTGCGCACCCGCGAGCTCCTCGCCGCCCGCCAGATCGACGGCGGCCGCCAGTTCTTCACCCGCGCCTACGACTTCGGCTACACGCGCTCGCTCGACGAGACGCTCCGACTCTGGCCGAAGGAAGTCCTGCTCGAAGACGCCGTGCGGGTGATCCGCCGCTTCAAGCCGCAGGTCGTGGTCTCGATCTTCCCCGGAGTGCCGCATCCCAACCACGGCCAGCACCAGGCCGCTGGAGTGACCGCCTACGCAGCCTTCCCGGCGGCGGGCGATCCGAACGCCCTGCCGCAGCTCGCGGCCGAGGGGCTGGTCCCCTGGACCCCGCAGGTCCTCTACCGCTCGGCGTTCTTCTCGGACTCCAATGCGCCGGCCATCCACCTGCCCCTGGGCGTCATCGATCCGCTCGTCGGCAAATCGATCTACCAGCTCGCCGCGGCGAGCCGCAGCCAGCACCGCTCCCAGGACATGGGACGGCTGCAGGAGCTCAGTCCGCAGGAGACCCGCGTCTCCTGGGTGTCCGGCGGGGCCGGCGCCGAGGCCAAGGAGCTGTTCGCCGGGATCGACACGCGCCTCTCGGCCATCGCCGCCACGATTCCCGACCCCGAACGGCGGAAGCGCGTCGCGGCGGACCTGGATGCGGCCCAGGCCGCGGCGGAGAAGACCCGCCGGTCGCTCCAGCCCGAGCGGCTCGCCGATGCCGTGCCCGGCTTCCTGGAGGCTCTCCGGCACCTGCGCTCCGCCCATCTCTTCCTTCTGGATGCGGGAGACCGGCCCGAGGAGCGTCCGGCCGCAGAGCTGATCGCCGAGAAGATCGAGGTCGCCGAGATCGGTCTCGCCGCCGCGGCGGGGATCGGTCTGGAAGCGGCCACCGAGAGAGAGACGCTGACCGCCGGCGAGAGCTTCCCGGTGCGCGCCGTCCTCTGGAACAGCGGACCCCTGGCGGTGGCCGGCGCGAAGGTGGAGCTGGTCGGCGAGGCGAGCGCGCCGGTGACGGGCGAAGCCAAGGAGCTGGCCGCCGGCACTCTCGGCACCTGGGAGCTCAAGCCCTCCGTCCCGGCCGAGGCGCCGCCGACCCTACCTTATTTCTTACGTCGCTCGCTGGTGGGGAGCCTGTACGACTGGACGACCGCCTCTCCCGCCGAGCGGGGGGAGCCCTTCGGCCCGCCGCCGCTCGCCGCCCGCTTCTCGTTTACCGTGGACGGCGTGCCCATGATGCTGGAGCGCGAGGTGGTCCACGTCCACCGCGACCAGGCGCTGGGGGAGATCCGGCGGCCGCTCCGCGTGGTGCCGCGGATCGAGGTGGCGGCGGCCGAGGAGCTGCTCGTCTGGCCGGCCGCCCAGAGACAGCCGCGGCACCTGCAAGTGACCCTCGAATCCCACGCCGATGCGCCGCTGCATGGCAACCTGGAAGCGCGGATCGAAGGCGACTCGTGGCCGCAGGTCCGGCCGCAGCCGTTCGCTCTGGAGCCCGGGGAGGAGAAGACGCTCGACGTGGAGCTTCGGCCCCCGGCCACCCTCGCCCCCGGCCGCTTTGCCGTGCATCTCGCGGCGGTCCTGGAGGACGGCCAGCGCTTCGCTCTCGCGGTGCCGCTGGTGGACTATCCGCACATCCGGGCCACGCCGCGGCCGGTCCCTGCGGAGGTGGCGATCAGCGCGGCGGACGTCAAGCTGCCGAAGCTCACCCGGGTCGGTTACGTGCGCGGCGCCTCGGACCGTGTGCCCGAATTCCTGCGCCAGGTCGGCGTCCCTCTGGAGCTCCTGCAGCCGAGCGATCTCCTGGAAGGGGACCTCCGCCGCTACGACGCGGTGATCGTCGGCAGCCGCGCCTACGAGACCGATCCGGCGCTGGTGCGGGCGAACCACCGGCTACTGGACTATGCGAAGGGGGGCGGCCTGGTGATCGTCCAGTACCAGCAATACCCGTTCATCGAGGGGAAGCTCGCGCCCTTCCCTCTGGACATCGCCCGCCCGCACGACCGGGTGACCGACGAGACCGCGGCGGTGGCGCTCCTCGATCCGCAGAATCCGGTCTTCCATGTGCCCAACGAGATCCGGCCGGACGACTGGAACGGCTGGGTCCAGGAGCGGGGCCTCTACTTCGCGCACACCTGGGACGCCGCCTACGTGCCGCTCCTCTCGATGCGCGACCCGGACGGGGAGCCCGAGCAGAAGGGGAGCCTGCTGGTCGCGCCGCTCGGGAAAGGCCACTACGTCTATACCGGCCTGGCGTTCTTCCGGCAGCTGCCGGCCGGAGTGCCCGGAGCGTACCGGTTGTTCGCGAATCTACTGGGGATTGGGAAGTGAGACAAAAGACCCTTCTCGCCCTCTGTGCCCTCGCGGCTCTGGCGGCCGCCGGCTGCGGCGACGGCCGCAAGCCGCTCGTCCTCTACTCGCCGCATGGCGGCGACCTTCTCCAGTTGATGGAGAAGGAGTTCGAGGCGCGCAACCCGAAGATCGACGTCCGCTGGCTCGACATGGGCTCGCAGGACGTCTACGACCGCGTCCGCTCCGAGGCGGCCAATCCCCAGGCCGACGTCTGGTATGGCGGACCGCAGACCATCTTCGCCCGCGGCGCGCGGGAGGGCCTTCTCGCTCCCTACCGGCCGCAGTGGGCCGGCGCGGTTCCGCCGGAGAGCCGCAACAAGGACAACCTCTTCTTCGGCTCGTACCGGACCGCTCCGGTGCTCGTCTACAACTCGGCGGCGGTGAAGCCCGGCGAGGCGCCCCGCGACTGGGACGACCTCCTCGATCCCCGGTGGACCGGGAAGATCCTGATCCGCGATCCGCTGGCGAGCGGCACCATGCGCACCGTATTCGGGATGATCCTCGCCCGCTCGGTCGCCGAGACCGGCAGCCCGGAGCGCGGCTTCGCATGGCTCCGGCGCCTCGACGGCCAGACCAAGGAGTACCTGCAGCAGCCGGCGCTGATGATCGAGAAGCTCAACCGCCAGGAGGGGCTGGTCACCATCTGGGAGCTCACCGACCTCCTCTGGCAGCGCAAGCGCGGCTCCCCACTGGACTTCCGGTTCCCGGCGAGCGGCACCCCCGTGATCGACGACTCGATCGGCCTGGT
>Ga0134121_10005755_pt1 | contig 10061 bp, 8 predicted proteins | sample KB301_FD_96463 | JGI IMG/M metagenome (GOLD analysis project Ga0134121, IMG submission 96463) | Terrestrial soil microbial communities without Nitrogen fertilizer from Kellogg Biological Station, Michigan, USA - KB3-0-1 | ecosystem: Environmental > Terrestrial > Soil > Unclassified ... | reverse complement strand
GTCGCCACGGCCGAGCCCTCCGGGACACGGCTCGAGCTCGACGTCGTGCGGCAACTCGCCGACGAAGGCCCGGCGCTCCGTGTGGTCGCGGCGAAGGCCGCCGCGCGTCTGGCGATCCTCGATCCGATGGGCGTGGTCCGCGCCAGCGACGACGGCGTCGCGGCGTTTCACGTCGTGTTCGCCAGCCACCACGTCGACGACCTCGCGATCGACCAGGCCGGCGTGCTGTACGCCCGCTCCGGGATCGAGCTCGGCGTCCGCGATCTCACCGGCCGCGAGCGCTGGCGCGAGATCGCGCAGGCAATGTGCCCGCGCGAGACGTGCGTCGATCGCATCGCGACGATCGACGATCGGATCGCGTGGCTGCACGACGATCAAGTCTTCGTCTCGCGCGATCGCGGCGCGACGTTCCGGCGCGTGACTCGAGACGACGCACCATGGGCCCCCGAGGGCGACGGCGCCCTGTTCACCTGGCGCGGCGCGCTCTACCAGATCCAGCACTACGAGGATATGTGCGGGGTCGACGACTCGCCCACCTGGCGGCTGGAGCTGAGCTCGGGCTCGATCTCTCACACCATCTTCCACAACCAGTACCAGTTGGCCGATCTGGTCATCGAACCCACCGACGATGCTGCCACGACATGGGCGTGGCGTGAGCGGTGCCGTGAGGACGAGTCGGCGCCGCTCGGCACATGCCCCGTACGCGACCCGAAGCGGAGCGCGATGCTCGCCGCTAAGACGCTGCTCCCCGTCGAGGGCGCCCGCACCCTGTCAGTCTTTCAAGGCAGTCTCGTCGAGCTGTGCCCCGGTGGCGCGCGGCAGGTCTATCGCGCCTTCCCGTTCGATCGCCTCGCCGCCGTGGATCACGCGGGCAGGCCGCTCGTGGTGCGCAGCGGTATGCTGCTTCGATGGTCGGCTGGCGATGGCTGGCGGCGGCTGTATGGTGTGCCGCCCGAGTGAACGGCAGCTCGCCACGGGCTCCCTCGAGCGCGGCCGGCGGCCTGACGGATTGCGCAACTGGCGTACTCCCAACGGCCGTGGATCTACTCGCACGTAGCGTTGACTTCGTCTGCGCACATGTCGCCATGACACAATCAACGCAGTTACGAGGTTTATGCGACCACCGAGCGACCGGGACCCACTGAATGGGATATGGGTGCAAACCTTCGATTGATAGCTTCCTTATCGCTCTTGGTTGCATGTGGTGGCGATGACAACGGACCGTGCGACCCGGTCGCGCAATCTGGTTGCAGTAACGGCCAGGCCTGCGAGCAAGTCTCGGGCGGCGACCCCGCCTGCTTCGCGCCGATCGAGGTGCACGGCCGCGTGCTCGATCTCGCGGATTCGCATGGCATCGCTGACGCGCGCGTCGTCGCGGTCGATGTCAACGGCGCGGCGGTGAGCTCGGTCGCGATCAGCGGCAGCGACGGCACGTACGCACTTCCGGTGCCCGCCCAGCGTAACGCGGACGGCACGCCCTCGGCGTTCCCGGTCTCGCTGCGCGCGGACGCGGCCGGATATCAAGGGTTCCCCGGGACCGTCCGCCAGGCGTTGCCGCTCGACGTCGCGACCGCGACCGCCGACGGCGATGGCTTCACCCTCAAATCGGCGCTCACCGACGTCGGCCTCATCGCCGAGCCCACCGCCTCGGCCGGAGCGATCCACGGCAAGGTGGCGGTCCCGGACGATCATGCCGGGGTGCTGGTCGTCGCCGAGACCGGCGGGAAGGGCGTGGCCGCGATCGTGAGTCGCGACGGCGACTACGCGATCTTCAACCTGGCGGCAGGCCACTACACGGTCACCGCCTACTCGGTCGGTCACGTGTACACCGCGGCCGAGATCGACGTCGCGGCGAGCAGCGTCGCGCTCGATCTCGCGCTCGCAGCCGACGCGCCGGGCTCGCTGTCCGGCCAGGTCAGCATCGTCGACGGCGGTGGCGCATCGGCCACGTCGGTGGTCGCGTTCGTCGAGTCGACGTTCGATCCGATGACCGGTCGTGGCATCGCACCGCCCGGTTTGCGCTCGCCGCGCACCGGCGCCCCCAGCATCACCAACTCGTTCGCGATCGATGGCGTTCCGCCGGGCCGCTACGTCGTCGTCGCCGCGTTCGAGAACGACGGCCTGGTCCGCGATCCGGACCACTGCATCTCCGGCACCGCCGACGTCCACGTACAGGTCGCGGCCGGGCAACCGACCGCCACGCCAGCCATCTTCAAGGTCACCGGCGCGCTTGCGGTCATGGCGCCCGGTGCCACCATGGCCGAGCTCGTGACCGCCGCGCCGACGTTCAAGTGGGCCGATGACTCGTCCGAAGATCAGTACCTCGTCGAGGTGTTCGACGCGTTCGGCCAGCGCGTCTGGATGGCGACCACGCCCGGTGTCAGCGGCGGCTCGCCGTCACTGGCCTACAGCGGACCGGCGCTGCGTCCGGGCATGTACTACCAGTGGCGGGTCACGTCGTCGAAGCAAAAGACCGGCAGTCAGTGCGAACTGTCGCGCAGTGAAGATCTGCGCGGCGTGTTCTACATGCCGTGATCGCGACCGCGACCTCCGTGTCGATCGCTTCGACGACCCGCCGCAGGCGTGAGACATGTCACATCGAGAATGAGACGCGCGTCGCTTTGCCCATCACATCGTTGGCGACAGCGGCCTGCGGAAATAACCCGCCGCCGGGTGTACGTTGGCCCGCCATGAAACAACTACTCGCGCTCGTGCACTCGCCGCGCTCGCCACCACCGCACACGCTGACGACAAGAAGTACACGCTTGCGGACCTGAAGGCCCTCATCGAACAGAAGGCCTATCAGGAGGCGATCGAACACCTCAAGGACATCTCGCCATCGGAGCGTAAGGCCGAATGGACCGACATCGCGGGCACCGCCGGCGCCGGCATCCTGACGAGCGCGCCCGACGCCGAGACCAAGCTCTACTTCATGATCCAGGTCGAGAAAGATATCCCGGCGATCCTGAAGTCGCCGAAGTACCTCACCGCGCGCGCCGATGCGGCCGGGGACGCGTTCAATACCTGCTTCGACCGCGGCGACTTCCAGCAGTGCCGTGACAATGCGCTCGTGTTCGTCGACGCCGATCCCAAGAACGCCAAGGCCACGCTCGCCGTCGCCAAGGCCGTGCGCCGCGGCATGTCCCACTTCGCCGCGGTCCCGTTCTTCAAGCGCGCGCTCGCCGCCGGCAAGCCGGCCACCGTGTGCCCCGACGAAGATCTCGCGCTCGCCGTGGTCTCCGGCCTGGGCCTCGACGCCAAGGACACCAAGGTCGCCGACTCGCAAGCGCTCGGGACCACGTGCTGGAAAGAAGTCAAGGATTCCGTGATCAAGGAGCTGATGTCCGATTCGGGGAAGAAGGGCTACTTCCACGATAACGCGTGCGCGCTGGCCAAGACCAACAAAGCAGCGACCGGCGACGTCGCCACCCGCTGCGCCAAGTAGCGCAGTCGCCGGAAGCTCACGACCCGGCACGTGCAACACCACAGGTGTCAGTCGTCGTCGGGATCGTTGTACTTGAACGGGCTGGTCGGCGTGCCCTTGGTCGGCAGCGGCATGCGCGGCAGCAGCTTGGCGCTGTTCGCCGCCTCGAGCAGCACGCCCGCGAGCACGACCGACGCCTGGCGCATGTCCTCGGCCTTCAGGTGATCGAAGGTATCGATGCTGGTGTGATGGACGCGCGATCCGTAATCCAGCGGATCCTGGATGAACTGATATCCCGGCAGCCCGACGGCCTGCATGAAGACGTGATCGGTGCCACCGGTGGGCGCGGCGACGACGGCCTTGGCGCCCATGCTGGCGAACGGTTGCAGCCACTCGTGCAGGAGCGGCACCGCCGCGACGTTGCCCTCGGCATAGAGGCCGTGCACCTTGCCCGATCCGTTGTCGATGTTGAAATAGGCGACGAGGTCCTTGTGACCTGCTTGCGGCGTGATCGGAAATCGGTAGCGCCAGTGGGCAAATTGCTCGATCCCACCCTCGGGGGCGCCCCCGGTAGCTGGGCGTGTCGCCAGGTATTTCTCGGTGTAGGCCAGCGAGCCGAGCAGCCCCTGCTCCTCGCCGACCCATAGCGCAAAGCGGATCGTGCGCTTGGGCCGGACGCCGAGCGTCGACAAGATCCGCGCGGACTCCATGACGACCGCGCTGCCCGCGCCATTGTCGGCGGCGCCATCGCCGGCGACCCAGCTGTCGAGGTGCGCGCCGGCCATCACATAACCGGCCTTCGGATCGCTGCCGGGGATCTCGGCAAGGATATTGTAGGCCTTGGTGTCACTGTCATCGAACTGGACATTGCTGTTGATCTCCAGCGTCGGCGCCGGACCAACCTTGGCCAGCCGCGCCAGGCGGCGATAGTCCTCGGCCGCGAGCTCCACGCCGGGCAGCGCCGGCGTCTGGCCGACGCGATAGTTATAGCCCTCGCCGTGCAGCAACTTGCCATCGCGATAGGACATGCGGGCCCAGGCGACCGCATGCTCCGCCTTGAGGAACGCATCGACCTTGGTCGCGAACGTCACGCGCTTGATGAAGCGATCGACCGAGTCTGGATCGTACTCGGGCTGGCGATACTGGTCGAGCTTCGCGATGTTCTCCTCGGTCAGCCGCTTGAACGGCGGTTCGCCAGGCTCGTCGCCGTCGTTCGGCAACGTCACGAGCACGATCTTGCCGGCGAGCTTGCCGTGCCACGCCTCGAAGTCACGCTCGCGCTTGAGCGGCGCGACGACGATGGGCGCGCTGATCGTGCCGTTCGTGGCCGGTGTCCAGGCGACCGGGATCGCGGTGAGCTGAAGGACGCGGGGCGCCGTCATCCGCACGCTCGAGGAAACGATCGACCAGCCGCGCCCGAACGGGAAGCCATCCTTGTGGACGTTCTTGAGCCCCCAGCTCTGGAACTGCGCCTGCGTCCAGGTCTCGGCCTGCCGCATCTGGGGCGAGTTGGTCAACCGGCTACCGATCCTGTCCATCAGGTATTCGGCGGTCTGCATGACCTGTGAATGGTTGAGTCCCTGATCGATGACACGATTCATGTCGTCGGCCTGCTGGGCGCCGGCCGGGAGAGCGATCAGCAGGAAGGGCAAGGCAGCTTGAATCTTACGCATGAATCAGATCTCCTGTAGCTGATAGCCAGTTGACCATCGCAACGACAAGCTCGGTGCTTGCGATGTTGGTTTCTGCAAACCCGTCATGGCTCGACACTATTATGCACAGAGCAAGCGCCGCGTGTTCGCGAATAACAACATGGTTTTTCACGACATATGCAAGCGTTGCTGCGACCCAGCGGCAGTCGCAACCTGTCGCAGTCGCAGTCGCAGTCCAGCGGTTACGACAGCGTCCCGCGTACGATGCCGGCGACCACGATCGCCAGCCCTGCCGTGGCGAGCACGGCGTTGATCGATGCGAGCACCCACCCGGCGGACTTCTCGGCGAACTGGTCGCTGGTCCCGCGGCGCCAGTTGACGATCCCCGAGAAGTCCTGGAACAGCGATGCCGCGACGAGCAGCGCGGCGCCGGCGACCGCGAGGCCATCGGGGATGCGTGCGAACAGCATCGCAAACCCGAGCGCGAGCAACAGCACGCCTTCCTGCAGCGCGACGGTGTGGGCCACCAGCAACCAGCGATGCGGCTCGATCGGGCTGCGCACGCGGTGCGCCGAAAGCACCCACCCCAGCACGAACGAGAGCACCAGGTTCGCGAGGCCACCGAGCACGAGGACCTTCACGGCGAGCGAGGTTGCTGACATGCCCTCGCATCTTAGGGCCAAGGCAATCGCTACGGCAATGGCCTCGAACCGTAAGCTCAGTCGGCGACCTGGACCTCCCCGAACGCCTCGAAGTTCGTGCCGTTGAACCGCGCCAGCTGGAGCTGCGAGAACGGCCGGAAGTCGGCTGCGCCGGTGTTCACTTCGATCCCCGGCAGCGCGACCGGCACGACGAACTTGGTCAGGCTGGTCGCCTGCTTCATGATGTTCGCGCGCGACAGATCATCGCCACACTGCGTGAGCACCTTAGCCAGGGTCATGCTCGAGCCGTAGGCGAAGACCGTGTTGTTGTCGTTCGGATCCACATCGGGGAGGTACTGCTTCATGAACGCGCGGTAGTCTTTCATGCCGGGATCGTCGGCCAGCTTGGGATCGTTGGGATCCTTCAGGTAACCGGCTGTGATGAGGCCGATGCTCTTCTCGAGCCCGGCCGGCTTCAGCACCTTGGTCTGCGATGTCGACACGTTGGTCATGATGTGGAGCGGCTTCCACCCGATGTCGAACACCTTGCGGATGACCCCCACGGCGAACTTGGGCGTCGCCACCGTGATGAGCGTGTCACACTCCGCCGCCTGCAGCGTAACGACCTGCGAATCAACGGTGGGATCGGTCGCCTCGTAGGAGGCGGTCTTGATGATCATCTTGTCGTACTGGTCCTTGAGCTCGTCTTTCAGACCGGCCAGATAATCCTTACCGAAGTCGTCATTCTGAAACAGCACACAGACCTTGGCGCCGGGCTTCTCCTTCATCAGGTAACGCCCATAGATCCTGGCCTCGCTGCGGTAACTGGGCTGCCAACCCATCGTCCATGGGTACTTCACCGGATCGGCCCACTTGTTGGCGCCGGTCGCGACGAACAGCTGCGGAATCTGCTTGTCGTTCAAGTAGGGCTGGACCGCCGTGTTGGGCGTCGTGCCGACGCTACTGAACACGAACGCCACCCCGTCATCCTCGACCAGCTTGCGGGTCTGCTCGACGGTCTTGGCCGGGTTGTAACCGTCGTCGAGGGTGACCAGCGTGAGCTTGCGGCCATTGATGCCGCCCTTGTCGTTGAGCATCTGGAAGTACGCCTGATCGGCCTTGCCGATCACCCCGTACGCAGACGCCGGCCCGCTGTACGGCATGGTCTGGCCGATCTTGATCTCGGTGGCGGTGATACCAGGTGTCCCCGAGCCCTTCCGGCACCCGGCGGCCCAGAGCACGCTGCACACTACCGCAAGCCCGATCAATGACCCGATGAATGAAGTGAGCGCAGCCGCTACGACGAACCCGTTCCGCTTCGACATGTAGCCTCCGTTTCGTGGTGACACCGCGAGAGTCGTCAGGACCTGGTGCGATGAAGAGACCGGCGGGCGTGCCAGGCGCGAGCCGAGCGCACCAACCCGGCCGCCCCCCCTGGCATCACCACCATGCAAACGATGAGCAAAACGCCGTAGAGCGCAAACGGCGCGGCCTTCGAGAGCTTGCCCGCCAGATCGGGGACAAACTCGATGAACATGGCGCCGAACAGGGTGCCGGGGAGCGAGTCGATGCCGCCCACCACGCCGCCGACCAGGAGCTGGATCGAGACGAAGATCTCGAAGCTGTCGGGCGAGATGAACCCCGCGACGAGCGCGCCGAGCGCACCGGCAATCCCGGTGTACATCGCGCTCACCCCGAACGTCACCGCCTTGTAGGAGGCGACGCTGATCCCCATCGTACCGGCCCCGATCGAATGATCGCGGAGCGCGACGAGAGCGCGCCCGGTGCGGCCACGCACCAGGTTCCACGCGATCACGAACATCGCGGTCGCGACCACGAGACAGAAGAAGTAGCGCCACTGATCATGGCTGATCTGGTCGGGGATCGGCGACACCCGCCTGACGATCTGGACGCCCTGGTTGCCGCCGGTCCACGGCGCGAGCGCGTCGAGCTTGAGGATCTGCGGCGTGGTGATCGCGAGCGCGAACGTGGCGAGCGCGAGGTAGATTCCCTCGAGCCGCGCCGCCGGACGACCGAACAGGTACCCGACGATGAAGCAGATCGCGCCGACCAGGGGAGGCGTGGCCCAGTACGGAAGGCCGACCTTGGACATCAGGATCGCCGACGCGTACGCACCGAGCGCGTAAAACGCGCCGTTGCCCAGCGAGATCTGGCCGCTGAACCCGGTGAGCAGGTTGAGCCCGACGAGTGCGATCGCATAGACCACGACCTGGGTCAGCTTGGCCACGTAGTAATCACTGACCAGGAACGGCAAGACGATGGCGACCACGAACAGCGCCGCGAGCCCACGCGATGCCCTGCCGACACGACGCGTTGAGCCGGCCGTGGCAGCCGGCGCCGCCATGGGCACTTCCGCACTGGCCATCGTCATACCCTCACCACCACGGTCCGGCCGAACAGCCCGCTGGGCCTGAACAGCAGCACCGCGATGATCACGAACAGCGCGAGCGCCAGCTTGAGCTGGGTACCAACCAGGTAGGCGCCGGCGATGTTCTCCAGGACGCCGACGACGAAGCCGCCGATCGGCGCGCCCCAGGGATTGTCGATGCCCCCCAGCAGGGCGGCCGCGAAGCCATAGAGAATGACGCTGCTCATCATGTTGGGCTCGAGGGTCAGCTTGTGCGCCGCCATCATGCCGGCCACCGCACCCAGCACGCTCGCCAGTCCCCATCCGAGCGCGAGCATCCAGTCCACCCGGATCCCGACCAGGCGGCTCGACTGCGGGTTCTCCGCCGCGGCCCGCATCGCCAGCCCGAGCTTCGTGAACCGGAAGAATGCAAACACGATCGCGAGCACGACGAGGGTCACGGCGATCATCCCGACCTCGTGCGGCGACATGTAGATGGTGCCGTACCAGGCGCTGGGATCGAACGGGCTCGGGAACTTCTGCGGCGTGTAGGTGTAGATCCAGCCGACCAGGCCGTTGAGCAACACCAGGAGGCCGATGAAGACGATCACCGCGGTGAGCGGCGAGGCGTTCCGGAACCGGCGCATGATGAACCGCTCGATCGCGACCCCCACGGCAAACGAAACTCCCAGGGTGAGCACGAAGGCGGCCCAGTACGGCACACCCACCTCGATCAGCGTGAACGCCACGTAGGTCGAGAACATCGCCAGCTCACCCTGCGCGAAGTTCACCTGATGGGTCGCCTTGAAGATCATCACCAGCGCCAGCGCGACGCTGGCATACATGCTGCCGTTGACGAGGCCGGACAGGATCTGGTGCAAGAGCGCCTGCATGTTCATTGTCCGAGGTAGGCGCGCCGCACCGATTCGTCGGCCGCGATCTGCTGGGAGGGACCACTGGCAACCACGCGGCCAGTCTCGAGCAGGAACACCTGGCCGACCAGATCGAGCGCGAGGCGGGCGTTCTGTTCGACGAGCAAGATGCTCATCCGCTCCTCCCGGTTGATGACCCCGAGGATGCGGAAGATCTCCTGCACCAGGATCGGCGCCAGCCCGAACGACGGCTCGTCGAGCAACAGCAGGCGGGACCGCGACATGAGCGCGCGCGCGATCGCGAGCATCTGCTGCTCGCCGCCGCTGAGTGTGCCCGCCTGCTGGTGGAGGCGGTCGCGCAGCATCGGGAAGTACCCGAACACCCGCGAAAGGTCGGCGGACACGCCGCGATCGCGCCGCAGGTAGGCGCCGAGCCGCAGATTCTCCTCGACGGACAGGCTCAGGAACGTGCCGCGACCTTCGGGGATGTGGCCGATGCCAAGGCGCACGATGGCTTCGGTGGGCTGACCGTCGATGCGCTGGCCGGCGAACCGGATCTCGCCGCGGACGCGCACGCCCATGTTGCAGATCGCCCGCAGCGTGGTGGTCTTGCCGGCGCCGTTGGCCCCCAGGAGCGCGACCATGCCGCCCTCCGCCACCTCGAGCGCAACCCCGCGCAAGACCTCCGTGGCGCCGTAGGCGGCGTCGACGCCTCGCAGCTCGAGAATCGCCGTCACGCCGGCGCTCCGAGGTACGCACGGATCACTTCGGGGTGGGCCTGCATCTCGGCCGGCGTCCCCTCGGCGAGGGTCCGGCCAAAATCCAGCGCGACGATCCGATCCGATACCCGCATGACGAAGTTCAGGTGATGCTCGACCATCAAGATCGTCACGCCGAACGCGCTGCGGATCGTGCGGATCAGCTCGCCCAGACGCTCGACCTCCTCGTGGTTGAGCCCGCCGGCCGGTTCGTCGAGCAAGACCAGCTTGGGCTCGCTGGCCAGCGCGCGCGCCAGCTCGACCCGCTTCTTGACGGCGAACGGCAAGCCGCCGACCCGCGTCCCGGCGACCGACGTGAGGTCGAGCCGCTCCAGCAGATCGCGGG
>Ga0134121_10005754_pt1 | contig 10063 bp, 12 predicted proteins | sample KB301_FD_96463 | JGI IMG/M metagenome (GOLD analysis project Ga0134121, IMG submission 96463) | Terrestrial soil microbial communities without Nitrogen fertilizer from Kellogg Biological Station, Michigan, USA - KB3-0-1 | ecosystem: Environmental > Terrestrial > Soil > Unclassified ... | reverse complement strand
TCCTTGCGAGTGGCGACGCGGCCGACGCTCCGAAGATCACGATCGTCGGAGTGGTGAGATCGGCGCGGCATGACGGGCCCAATCAGCCGTACAAGAACGAGCTCTTTCTGCCCCTCGAGCAATTCCCTGCCCGGCGCATTTCCGTCTTGCTCGATCCGGCGGCCGACGCTGCGTCCGCAATGAGCGCGTTTCGCACCACACTGAGTGCCGTTGACCCGCTGATCCCGGCGGGCGCGGCGCAATCGCTCGAGCAGATTGCCGGCAATGCCGTCGCCCTCCCGCGGCTCTATGCGCTGCTGGTTGCCGCATTCGCCGCGGTCGCGCTGCTCCTCGCGGTTCTCGGCGTGTATGGCGTGATCGCGTATGCGGTGGCACAACGGCAGCGGGAAATCGGTGTGCGGCTTGCGCTTGGCGCGCGGCCGAGCGCGATCCGCGCGATGGTGCTGGGCGAAGGGGGACAGCTCGCGGCGCTCGGCGTGCTCGTCGGCCTGGGCGCATCGGTGGCGCTCGCGCAGCTGCTGCGATCGCTGTTGTTCGGCGTGACGCCGTTCGATGCGATGACGTTCGTGGTTTCCGCGGCCGTTCTTGCGGTGATGACGATCGCCGCGTCGTGGCTTCCGGCTCGGCGCGCCATGAAACTCGATCCCGCGTCGGCGATCAGAGCCGAGGGGTCGTAGGCGGAAGCCGATTCAGGTAGCCGGACTCGTCCAGTTTTTTCCTGAGGTCCTTGTCCTGCCGGGCAATCAGCGCCGCCGCCTTGGGCCGCTGATTCTCCCGCAGCGCGGCGAGCGCGAGCGCCTTGGCCCCGTCCTCCTCCCGCGCGAGTGAATCGAGATTCGTGAGGATTGATTGTCGCGTCGCGAGGATGCGGCCGCGCGTGCCATCTGCTCGTCCGGCGCCCCGGCCACGCCCCCGTCCGCCTTGTGCGGCGCGCGCGTCCATCGACGCCGTCAGCGATTTCTGGGCGGTGTCGATTCGCGCAACGAGCCGCGCGACGTTCACACCGACGGAATCATTGAGGTGCGCGAGCGTACTTCGCTGCGTGGCGTCGAGTTTGAGCGCGCCGTGCTTGTCCACCAGGAGCTTCACGGGATTGTACTTGAGCAGGTCCTTGGTGGAGAGCTCCGGTGGCTCTTCGTTCATTCCGCGGCCGCGCCCTTCTCCGCCGCGGCCCCCGCCGCCTCCACCGCCCCCGCGGCGCTGCGCAACAAGCAATGACGGAATACACATCACGAGAAAAACCAGCGCACGGATTCTCATCGGACCTCCCGGGATCTCCCCTCAGCGGACTCGGCTGGACCGCTGCATGTTAAGACCCGCTGCCGTCGCTCATCCCCTGTCCCCAGCCCCCTGGCACGAAGAAAAATGTCTGCCGCTGATGACCTCAACATCATCCGGTCGTACCGCAACCTGCGGCGCATCATTGGAATCCTCGGCTTTGCACTTCCCGTCGTGTGTCTGGTGTGGGGGTTCGTCCTGAGCGGCTGGGGGACGATCCAGCCGACCATCAGCGATTACTACGAGCTCCGAACACGCGACTTCTTCGTCGGCTCTCTGTTCGCGATCGCGTGCTTTCTTGGGACGTATCGCGGCCCGGAACCCATCGACCACTATGCGGGGAATCTGGCCTGCGTGTTTGCGCTCATCGTTGCGCTCTTTCGCGCGAACGGCACGGGCGCGGAGCCGTACATCCATCTGTTCGCCGCGGGATTGCTGCTCCTCACACTGGCGTTCTTCAGTTACTCCCTGTTCACCAAAACGAGCGGATTGATCACTCCGCAAAAGCTCGTTCGCAACAAGATTTACCGTGGGTCGGCAATCATCATCGTGGCGTGTGTGGTGGTGATCCTGTTTCTCAAGGTCGTCGTCAGCGCGAGCTCGAGCTTCTTCAACTGGCACCCGGTGTTCTGGCTCGAGTGGGCTGCGCTGTGGTCGTTCGGCGTTTCGTGGTTCGTGAAGGGCGAAACGCTCTTTCGGGATGACCCGCCTACTCCATCCCCGCAACTTTGACCGTCGTGCGGCGCACATAGGCCGCGTATTGTTCCGGAAACACCGCCACGTGGAGATGCGGCGGCTTGCGCTCGCGCGTCGCGTCGATCGCACCGGTCTTTTCCATCGCGAGGAGCTTCTGCTCCATCCAGCGGCGGCACGAGGTCTTGCCGCTGATCCGGAAATCCACGGCCATCCCGGCGGGATGCACGGATTCGGGCGACGCGTTGCGTGGCTGTTCGGAGTCGGGACGCGTGAGGCTCGTGACGACGAGCCGCTCGCCGCACGCGGCAACGTACTCCGCGGAGATCTGCTCGACGAAGCTCAGCACGACCGGCCGCGTGTAGGGGTGCGACACGCCCGCGAGATCGTAGTTCGCGGCAGGACGCACGCGCACGAGGAGACCCATCTGCACATATCGCGAGACATCGCGCGCGGTTTCGAGGCGCGTGAACTCATTGCGCTCCGCTTCCGCGCTTTGCCGTGCCATGGACAGCGGCGACCCGCGCAGGGTCTGCGCCCCCGCAGCCGTTACGGCTGCGGGAAGCGCGAGTATCGCGGCGACGAGCGTGAGGCGCATGCTGGGCACGGGGAAAAGACGACCCAGAAAATGCGGCGGCACAGCCGCAATGTCACGCCTCGTGGCGGGCCGTCACAGGCGATTGCCCGTTCGCCCTTTCGCCCGTTGCCCGTAGTTGCCCGTGGCCCGTGGCCCTTCTAGCCCTCTATCTCGTCCAGCTCCTTTGCGGCGCGCTCGAGAATCTCGGAGACCCGCTTGCGACGAGCTTCGTCGTTGCCGTGCTTCCAAGCCGCGCGATAGGCCCGGCCAACGAGACGGCCAACTGCCTGGTTGAGCTCGATCATCGGCTCACCGACGAACTGATTGATCGTGTCACCAATGCGCTCGAAGATGTCGTCGACGGTGCCCTTGTTCTCCTCGAGAAACGCGATCCCCGCATCCGTGATCGTGTAGACTTTCTTTCCCTCGACATCCGACGACTTCACGAGACTCTCATCTTCCAGCATCTGCAGCGTCGGGTATACCGTGCCGGGAGACGGCTTGTAACAGCCACTGGTTTCTTCCTCGAGCGCCTTCATGACTTCGTAGCCGTGCATCGGCTTGTCGCGGAGCACCTTGAGGATGACATACTTCATGTCTCCCGACTCGAACCACTGCCTGCGACCCCTTGACCGTCCGCCACGGCTCACGCCGAACCACATGTCTGGCCCGAACCCGAATCCCCATCCCCGTTGCATGGCGCCGCTCCTTGAGTAATTACGTGACGTTATTACGCGATACATCTTCATGATATATCGTACGATATATCTTGGCAACGGTTTCGGCGGTCGGATCCGGGTGGCCTTGGCGGGCCTCGGCTTGGCATGCCTCGGCCAAACCGCGGCGTCGCAAACGTCCGCTGCGGGACGCGCCGCCCGGTTCCTGGGCGGCGCCGCGACCGCCCTCGTTTCGCACGAGCTAGGTCACGTCGTTTTCGATCTCGCGTACGGCGCGCACCCGCACCTCAAGACCGTGCACCTCGGCCGCATTCCGTTCTTCGCGGTCGCACAGCGCGACGCCGTCACGCCGCGCCAGGAATTCATCATCTCGTCGGCGGGCTTCTGGGTGGGCGACGTCACGACGGAATGGATTCTGTCGGCGCGTCCGCATCTGGCGCGCGAGCACGCTCCGTTTCTCAAAGGCATGCTCGCGTTTCACACCGGACTCGCTGCCGGCTACGCGATGGCGGCATTCGCGAGGCAAGGACCCGTGGAGCGTGATCCGCGCGGGATCGCCGACAACGCACGCTGGACCGAACCCGAGATCGGCGCACTCCTGCTCGCGCCGGCGGCACTCGATGCGTACCGCTATTTCAGAGGCGGATCAACCTGGGCCGCGTGGGGGTCGCGCGCGATCAAAGCCTGGTCGATCGTGCTCGTCGAAAGAACGAAATAGTCAGATCAACTGCTCGCACGCCTGAGCGACGGCGAGAAGATCTTCCGTCGCATCACGCCGGCCCACCAGCTGCAATCCTGCCGGGAGCCCGGTCACGTGAATCGGCAGCGAGAGTGCCGGATGCCCGGTCATGTTGAACAGTTGCGTGAGTCTCAGCATCGCCGCGCGGACGAGCAACGTTTCCCCGTTGTCGAACGTCACGTCGTTCGCCCCTTGCAGCGGCGCCGCGATCGGAAGTGTCGGGAGCACGAGCGCGTGACAGTCCGCCAGCGCGGCGTCGACCGATCGCATCAGTCGGAGACGGGTGTCGCGTGCGCGCAGATAATCCACCGCGGAAATCTGCCGGCCGCGATCGAGGCGCGCGCGCACCGGCGGCTGATAATCGGCGGCGCGCTCATCGATGGTCGGCGCGTGCCAGTGCGCGGCTTCCGGCAGTGAAATGTTGACGTAGGTGTCGACGATGAGCGCGGCCTCGTCGATCACGCGCGATTGGATGGTCACACCGGCCTGCTGCAACCGCGCCATGGCGTCCTCGAACGCGCGCCGCACATGCGCGTCGAGCAGCTCGGTGAAGTAGCCGCCGAGCGCGCCGAGCTTGATGGTCCCCGCGGGAATTGGCGCTGACGGCGCGAGCTCGCGGCCCGCAAGGACCGTCCAGAGGACTCGCGCGTCCTGCACGGACTTCGTGATCGGCCCTGCGTGGTCGAACGACACGGCGAGCGGCACGACGCCGTCGAGCGCCACTTCTCCGTACGTCGGTTTGAGTCCCACCGTCGCACATGCTGCGGACGGAATGCGGATCGAGCCGCCGGTGTCCGTTCCAATGGATGCGAGACCCATCCCCGTCGCCACGGCAGCGGCTGACCCTCCGCTCGATCCCCCGGCGGAGCGCGCCGGATCGTGCGGGTTTCGCACGGGTCCGAATGCCGACTCCTCGCTCGTGGTACCGAGCGCGAACTCGTGCAGGTTGGTCTTGCCGAGGAAGATCGCGCCGGCCTCGCGCAGCGATTGCACCAGCGGCGCGTCGCGATCCGCGACGTGTGAGCGGCGCACGTTCGACGCGGCGGTGGTCGGCTGCCCGCGGATATCGATGAGATCCTTGATCGTGATCGGAATGCCGTGCAGCGCGCCGCGGTCGATTCCGCGCGAGAGCTCGTCGTCTGCGCCGAGCGCCGCGCGGCGCGCGGCATCCCCGTCGACCCTGATGAACGCGTTGGTCCGCGCCCCGTGCGCGTCGATGGCCGCGAGACAGGCCTCGACCAGTGCGACCGAGGTCACACTTCCGTCGCGCAGCCCCATAACGGCTGCCGCGACCGTCATCCGGACCGGGTCAATCGGTGGCGTCATGAGCACGCAATATGCGAGGTGTGCAAGTTTTTCGGCGTTCGGCGTCTCCCCGTATAACTGGCCGCGGAAGTTCCGTAGGCCGCGAACGAGTCCTGGAGACTGAAATGCTGAACCGATCGCTTCTCGTTGGTCTGGCCGCGACTTCCGCCGCGCTCGGGCACGCGCTGCAGGCACAGAGTGGATCACCACAATCGCCGCGCACCGACGTGCCGGTGCGCAACGTCGTTCTCTTCTCATCGGGCGTCGGCTACTTCGAGCACGCGGGCACGGTTCGCGGGGACGGCGCGACCGAGCTCCGGTTCAGCGCGAACCAGATCAACGACATTCTCAAATCGCTCGTGCTGCAGGACCTGGACGGCGGACGCATCAGCACGATCACCTATCCCTCACAGGATCCGCTGGCCCGCGCGCTCCACAGTTTTCAGGTCGACATTACCGGGAATCCGTCGCTCGCTTCCCTGCTCAATCAGCTGCGCGGCGCGCGGATTACGGCCGTGGCGCCGGGCGGCGAGAAGATCAGCGGCTCCATCCTCGGCGTGGAGGTCCGCAGGCACGAGGTCGCGAGCGGCCAGCCGGTGGAGACGCCAGTGCTGAACATTCTGACCGGTGCGAACATTCGCGCGATCGAGCTCCCGTCCGTGACGAGCCTCGCGCTCGACGATCCGCAACTTCAGGATGAGCTCGGAAAGGCTCTCGCTGCGCTGAGCCAGGCACGCGACCAGGACAAGAAGCCTGTCACGATCAACTTCACGGGCAACGGCGAGCGCCACGTGCGCATCGGGTACGTGGTCGAAACGCCGATCTGGAAAACGAGTTACCGGCTGCTGCTCGACGACAAGACGAGCCGGTTGCAGGGATGGGCCATCGTCGAGAACCAGACCGAGAGCGACTGGAACAACGTGTCGTTGTCGCTCGTAAGCGGGCGGCCCATCTCGTTCACAATGGATCTCTATCAACCGCTCTACGGCGTGCGCCCCGTGGTCGTGCAGGAGTTGTTCGCAGGGCTGCGTCCGCAGCTGTATGACGCGGGCACCGAGGACGTCAAGGAAAAGGCCGCCATGCAGACACCCGCTCCGGCCACGCCGCGCGCGCCCGCGGGGGGCATGGCCGGCGCCGGCGGGGGGCGCGGCGGCCGTGGCGGAATCGCGGACGCGCTCAAACGGGACGATGCCGCCATGCGCGCTGAGAACCTCACCGCGCGGATGAGCGCGCCGATGGACGCTGCATCCTCGATCGCGTCGATCGCGCAGGCCGCACGGCTCGGCGAGCTGTTTCAGTACACGGTACCGAACGTGACACTGCCCCGGCAAAAGTCTGCCATGCTGCCCATCATCACGGACAGTGTGAGCGTCGAGCGGCTCTCGATCTTCAACGCCGACGTGCTTGCCCGGAATCCGCTCAATGGCGTCCGCCTCAAGAACATCACCGGAAAACATTGGCTCCAGGGCCCGGTGACGGTGCTCGACAAGAACAGCTATGCGGGCGACGCGCGCCTCGACAACGTGCCACCCGGCCAGGAACGGCTGCTGAGCTTCGGCATCGATCTCGACATGGTGGTGGACAACACGAAGAACACACAGTCCAGCGCCGTGGTGACCGCAAGAATCAACAAGGGCGAGCTCATCGTCGACCAGAAGTTCGTGGCATCGCAGGAGTACCGCGTCGACAACAAGGGAAGCCGCGACAAGACGATCGTCATCGAACATCCGATCAAACAGGGCTGGAAGCTCGTCGATACGCAGAAACCGGTCGAAACGACGGACAAGCTGTACCGTTTCGAGGGCCCCGCGCCCGCGAACAAGGTCACGACGCTCACGGTCAAGGAAGAAGTCGTGCGCTCCGAGTCCGTGGCGATGCTGCCGGCCGACATCGGGCAACTCCTCTCGTACAGCAAAACGGGCGAAATCCCGGCGACCGTGCGCGACGCAATCGCGAAGGCGATTCAGCTCCGGCAGGCGCTGCTCGATACCGAACGCCAGATCGGCGAGCACACCAAGCAGATCAGCGATATCACCGAGGAACAGGGTCGCATGCGCGAGAACATGCGAATCCTGGCGTCGACCACTGAGTACTATCAGCGGCTGCTCGCGAAGCTCAACGTTCAGGAAACCACGATCGAGCGGCTGCGGCGTGAGCGCGATGATCTGCAAGCCCGGCGCGACGCGCAGCAGAACGCACTCGAGACTTACCTGAGCAATCTCACCGTCGGCTGAGGACGGGTCGACGGGTCGATGGGTTGACGGGTCGGCGGAAACTCGACCTTGCGCGGAACGCTGCAGATGGGACACGGGCCCATCTGCGGCGTTTTGCCAAGTGTCACGGTGACCGGACCCAGCGCCACGATCTTTTTTTCCACGGTGTCGTTCACCGCGATGGCGAGCGTGAGCCGTGAGCCCTGCACACGCCCGCTGAATTGTGCGGGAAGCGTGGGGCCGACGTACACGGGGTACGCGCGGAGCACGAACGTCCCGTCGACCGTGAACCGGCCCTCTGCGTCGAGCGCGATGTTGGCCGGCATGTCGCCGAACGTGCACGCGACGTGCACGTGCGTCACCGTATCAGTCGCGATTACCGCCGCGTTGTCGCCACCCCACGTCCCCAGCGCGAGCGACGCACCGGGCGCGACGGCATCGGATCCTCCGCACGTCGCCAGCGAGACCGCCAATCCGAAGGCGCAATGGATGCGAAGAAATGTCTGTCTCTGCATGTATTCCGACGCGTGACCCGTTAGCCCGTTCGCCCGTTCGCCCGTTCGCCCTTGGCCCGTCGACCCGTCGACCCGTATACCCATATACCCGTCGACCCGTCACCCGCCCACCGATATAGATTCCGCGCAATGGCCGGCCCCCACAACCCCGAGGCGAACAAGGCACTCATCCGCGAGCTATTCGCCGCGTGGAGCGCGCACGACGTTCCGCGCGCCGCCGCCTGTGTGGCCGATGAGTGCAACGGTGGCGGGCGAGCGGGATTCACGACGGAGATGACCGCGTTTCTCGCCGCGTTTCCCGACCTCAATGTCACGGTCGAGGACATACTTGCCGAGGGCGACCGCGTCGCGACGCGCGTCACGATGCGCGCGACGCAGCAGGGGGAGATCTCGGGCGTCGCTCCCACCGGCCGCCCCGTCGTGATGAAGGCGAATCACATTTTCCGCTGCGCGAACGGACTGATCGTGCAACGGCACGGCCAAATGGACCGCCTGGAGGTCATGATGCAGCTTGGGCTGCGAATCGATCCGCAGCCCAGGCCGCATTGAGCGACGCTACTTCCCGGCTACCGCTGCCGTGAGCTCGCTCTCTTCTTCGTCCATCGGCTCCATCAGCATCGGCGCGTCCGTATCGCCGTAGCCCGCCGCGGCGACCCACCGTTCGAGCGAGGCCGAAAGCGCGCGCTGCGTGCGGAGATCGAGCGTCGCGAACCCGTTCACCAGCCGTTCCTGTGCAGTGCTCGGCGCGCCGTCGACTGCCGCGTGTCCGGCGCTCGTGAGCACGAACGATGCACGGCGGTGATCTTCGGGTGCGACGCTGCGCACAACGAGTCCTTGTTGAATGAGACGCGCAACAACTTCGGACGCCGAGCTGGCGCTCGACAGCGTGTGACGCGCGAGCTGCGCCAGCGAAAGCCCCGGCTGCGCCGCGATCTGACGAAGGACAAACAGCTGGGCGGTGCTCACGCGATAGTTGTCACGAATGGGCGCGTTCGCCGACGCGTGCGCGGCGCGGAGCGCGCGCACAATGCGACGAAGCGAATCCATGGCGTGTGACGCGAATTCGACGGACTGGTCCTGCGCAATTGCCGTGGCCTGCTGATTCAGATGGGAACGCATCAGTGATTGTCGTGGTGAAAAGTCGGGTGATGTCAGTGCGTGAAGCGCTTCGGCGCGCGCAGCTTGTCGAGACCAAGAAAGCCGAGACTGGCGATGTTGACGTCCGTCATGGTGCGTGAGGCGAACGCATCGTCAACGGCGCCGGGGATCGTGAAGAACGTTTCGAACGCGGCCGTCCCTGCTGCGACGGCGTTGTACGTGCGTGCGGAGGAACCGGGCACTACGTCGAACAGACTCAGTGCGAGCCGTGGATTGGCTGATTTCATGCTCCTGCCTGCTTGGGGGCATACCGCGACGCGGAATCGTCTGCGGATCGTCGGAGCGAATGATCGTCCGGTTCCGACCAGCACTCAGTCGGCGAAAAACCCCTACACGCTGAGGGGTTTGGCGGGCGAAAAGTAGGGCAAACCCCTACTTCACCGGGGCAGCGAACATGCCATCTGTCACGTTAACAAGCACCGCGCCCACGCCTTCGGTGAGCTGCGCGACAAATGAGAACGTCCCCTCAACCTTCGTTGGAGAAAATGCGGTGATCGTGACTGATCCCACTCCGCGCGCTGCCGCGGTGCTGTAGAAGCGGTAGCTCGTCAGACTATAAGGCTCTGTGTACTGCGCGAATCCGACGTTCGACACGCCCGGAAGATCCAGCCGGAACGTGCGCGGCCACGAGCCTGATCGATCGATGTTGTAGAGCGTGATCGTCACGCGCTGCGCATCACCGTCACCACCCATGACGGTCAGAACTTCATTCTTGTACGACGCGCTGACGCTGGCTTGTGCACGGAACGCAGAGTTGTTGATATTCGCAGTCAGCAGCTGGGCCAGCGCGTCGCTGTCCTGCGGAATGACATCATTGCTGTAATGGCACGCCCCGGCGATCAGGGCTGCCGCGACTGCCAATAGGGACGGCCACTCCCGCGCTTTTTGCATGAAAATCTCCGGTGCAG
>Ga0134121_10005753_pt1 | contig 10063 bp, 9 predicted proteins | sample KB301_FD_96463 | JGI IMG/M metagenome (GOLD analysis project Ga0134121, IMG submission 96463) | Terrestrial soil microbial communities without Nitrogen fertilizer from Kellogg Biological Station, Michigan, USA - KB3-0-1 | ecosystem: Environmental > Terrestrial > Soil > Unclassified ... | reverse complement strand
GATCTTCGTCTCGTCGTTGCCCTGGACGATGAAGTCGTCGTCGAACTGGCTGGAGTAGCCCACCTCGATGTCCTGCATCCCCAGCATCTTGCCCAGGCCGCTGAAGAAGCTCTTGCGGTAGATGCGGAAGCGCAGGTTGTCCTGGCTGACGAAGGGCGCCCGCATGCGGGTGAAGGTCACGTGGTTATGACCGCTCGAGACGCTGTAGACGTCCAGGGTGACCGTCCAGCCCTTGACGTGGGCGACGACCTTGTCCCCCTTCCAGAAACCGCCGTCGACGAAGTCGGCGCCGATCTCGCCGCAGAGCTGTTTCCAGACCTCTTCGCGCCTCGGGCCGAACATGCCTGCCAGAAAGCTCATCTCTTCGCTCCTCGTTCAGGGTTACGCCAAGGCTATTAGATCATGCGCGGGCCAGGTGACAAATCTTCGCAGACACCCCTGAGAATTTTTGTAAGTCGGCAAGGAACCCGGAATGTGCCCACTCCCAGGGCAGTCCGGAGGGATGGACTGCGCACCGACTGCGCTCTGTCAATGACAGACCCTGACATTCCCTGACACTCCCGACAGATCCTGACTCGCGCCCGGTTTTCGGTGGAAATCAGGACATACTTACATTTCTATCGGAAAAGAAGAGAGGAGAACTTACAAATCCTCAGCCTGGCTCCTCGCCCACCGTGAAGACCTCGCCCGGATAGGCCCAGCGGACGGGGATGTCGCCGGCGGCGGAGCGGGCTTCCGCGAGGGTGATCTGGGGGTCGAAAGTGGGCCAGATGTGGGTGATCGCCAGCTCGCGCACGCCGGCTCGACGGGCGGTTTCACCGGCCTGGCGGGCGGTGAGGTGCATGGGCGCGCCGGCCTTTTCTTCCTGGTAGGTGGCCTCGCAGACGAGCAGATCGCATCCCCTGGCGAAGCCCGCGAGGTCGGCGTTCGGGCCGGTGTCCGCCGAGAAAACGAAGGCTCCGTCAGGGCTCTCGACGCGGATGGAGAGGGTGTGGCCGGGGTGGTCGGTACGCAGAAAACGCAGGCGGCAGCCGGCCACCTCCACGGTGTCGCCGGCGTCCACGGCACGGAAGGGAAACGTGTCGCCGAGGCCCGCCGGGCCGTCGTTTCCCAGCAATCCGCCGAGCGCTTCGAGGGTTCCTGGAGGCCCGTAGAGGGGAACGCGCAGGGCGCCCTCCACCCGATAGCGCAACGCGACCTGAAGGGGGTAGAGGTCGGCGCAGTGGTCAGGGTGAAGGTGGCTGATGACGACCGCGTCGAGGCGGGTGAAATCGGTCAGCCGCTGGAGAGCGGCGAAGGTACCGGTGCCGGCGTCGATCCACAGCCGGGCACCGCCGTTCTCGAGGAGAAAGCCGGTGTTGGGATTGTCGGGAGCCGGGTAGCCGCCGGAGCTGCCAAGGACGTGAAGACGCATGAGGCAAGTACCTCCCGGAAGAGGATACCGCGAGAAGCCTCCGGGGTGTCCTCCGGCGCGGACGTGAAGTCCTGTCAGAGAGCACTCTTTACAATCGAACTCCCCTGGAGAGGGCAACTCACCCTCTGGCATTACGTATGCACTCTTGTGAGTCAACACCGTGCAGCTTGCGGAACCCTTAAAGGGGGACACGACCATGCAGGACCGTAGCTGGAGGCAGCAACGGCAAGAAAGCTCGCCCGACGGCCGTCATGCCGTGGTGGTGGGCGGTAGCGTCGGCGGCATGCTGGCAGCTCGCGTGCTCGCCGATCACTTCGACCGCGTCACCGTCGTCGAAAGAGACCAGTTGCCCGAGGGCAGTGAGAACCGGCCCGGAGTACCCCAGGCCCGGCATCTCCACTTCCTCCTCAAACGCGGCCTGATGGTCGCCGAGGAGATCTTCCCAGGGATCACCGCCGATCTTCAGGAACAGGGAAGCCATCTCCTCGATCAGGGCAGCGAGTTCCGAATTCTCTATCGCTCGGGCTGGTCGCCGCGCAAGGCGCTGGGCCTCGAGTTTTGTACCTTTACCAGACCTCTCTTCGAGGCCACCGTACGGCGGCATCTGATGGAGCATCCCAAGGTTTCCTTCCGCCAGGGCGTCGAGGTCGCCGGTCTGGAGCTGGACGCGAGCCAGATCCGGATCGCCGGAGTGCGGCTGCGGCCGCGTCATCGCGACCCCGGGGTGGCGATCGAGGAAGAGCTGATGGAAGCCGAGGTGGTGGTGGATGCCAGCGGCCGCGGCTCACGGGCTCCGGAATGGCTGGAAGCCGCGGGCTACGAGAAGCCCGGGGAGACCGTCGTCGACGCTTTCTGGGGCTATGCCACCCGCATCTACGAGCCGGTCGAGGAGTACAAGAAGGAGTGGAAGGTGCTGTTCCTCATGAACCGGCCGCCGTATCAGCCGCGGGCTGGAATCATTCAGCCCATCGAGGGGAACCGCTGGATCGTGACGCTGGCGGGAGTGATGCACGACTATCCGCCGACGGACGAGGACGCCTTCCTGCAGTTCGCCCGCAGCCTGTCGTCGCCAGAGCTCTACCGGGCGATCCAGAAGGCCAAGCCCCTGTCGAAGATCTGGGGCTACCGCCGGACGGAGAACCGTCTGCGCAGCTTCGAGAAGGCACGGATTCCTCAGGGCTTCGCGGCTCTCGGCGATTCGGTGTGCGCCTTCAATCCGGTCTACGGCGTGGGCATGACGCTCACCGGCCTCGAAGCGCTGGAGCTGGGGAAGTGCCTGAAGCACGGGCGCGGCCGGCTGGACACCCATCGTTTTCAAAAGCACGTGGCGAAGCTGGTGGCCGGTCCCTGGGCCCTGACCACGGGCGAGGATCTGCGCTGGCCCACGACGCAGGGTGGCGAGGTGACGGCCAAGGTCAAGTTCATGCACTGGTACCTCGAGCAGGTCATCCGGCTGATCCCTCAGAGCGAGGAGGTTTTCCGCCGTTTCCAGGAAGTGAACCACATGTTGAAGTCGCCGGTGGCCCTGTTTCATCCGTCCGTGCTGGGACCGGTGATGCGGCTGGCTTTCGGTCCGCGCCGAGTGGTCGCAAGACCCAAGGAGGCTCACGCGCGGGTGCCCGCGGCGACAGCCACGTCGACGGTGGCGATCCGCCGCTGACGTTTCCAAAAGAGGGAGCGGACCGATCCACCGCTCCTTCTTGGGCGCCGGCCGGGCAGCAGCCCCGGCCGGCGCCTTTCTGTTCCTTCCTTAGAGCAGGCGTTCGGCTCGGACGGTGCCCCGTCCCGAGGTGATAGATTCCTCCCCTCTATGTTCCGGGTCGCCGCACAGCTCTTCCGCTACCGTGGGCTCCTCGCGACCCTGACTTCCCGGGAGCTGAAGGCTCGCTATCGGGGCTCGGTGCTGGGGTTTCTCTGGTCGCTCGCCAATCCTCTGCTGCTGCTGGCGGTCTACACGTTCGTCTTCAGCGTCGTGTTCAAGGCCCGGTCGCAAGGGGCCGACCCCTATGCCCTCTTCCTGGTCAGCGGACTGTTTCCCTGGATCTGGACCTCGGCCTCGACCCTCGAGGGGGCCATGTCCCTTGTGGCCAGCTCGGGGCTCATCCGCAAGGCCGTGTTCCCCGCCGAGCTGATTCCCATGGTGTCGGTCTTCTCCAACCTCGTGCATTTCCTTTTCGCCCTGCCCATCGTGTTCACGGCGCTGGTGGCGGGGCGCATCCTGGGCTACAACGTGGGCGGCATCTCGGCCGTCGCCCTGCCGGCCATCGTCCTCATTCACCTCCCCCTGGTGGCCGGGCTGGCGCTGGGGTTCTCCGCTCTCACCGTCCACTTCAAAGACGTGCGGGACCTGCTGGGCAATCTGCTGACCCTGATGTTCTTCCTGACGCCCATCCTCTTCCCGCTGGACAGCATCAGCCATCTTCGGTACGTCTGGTGGGCGGTGCGGCTCAACCCGTTCACGCCCTACATCCTCTCCTACCAGGAGGCGCTGTTCTGGGGGCGGTTCCCGGAGCCTTCGCTGTGGTTGCAGATGGCGACGGTCAGCCTGGTGGCGTGGTCGCTGGGGGCCGGGCTCTTCGAGCGTCTGCGGGAGACGCTGGTGGAGGCCGCGTGAGCGACGAGACCCCAGCCGTTCCCGTCATCTCCGTCGAGGGCGTGACCAAGCTCTACCGCCGGACGATGCCGGGCGATCGCCTGCGGACCCTCAAGAGCGCGCTGGTGGGCCGCAACCTCACCAACGGGCTGCGGCCGGACGAGGCCATCGCCGCTCTGGAAGGCGTCGACTTCACCGTCGGCCGCGGCGAGGCGTTCGGCATCATCGGCGGCAACGGCTCGGGCAAGTCGACGATGCTCAAGCTCGTGGCCGGCATGCTCAAGCCGACGACGGGGCGGATCGTCGTCGCCGGCCGGGTGGCGGCGCTCATCGAGCTCGGCGCCGGTTTCCACCCCGAGATCTCGGGACGGGAGAACGTCTTCATCAACGGCGCCGTGCTGGGGCTCACCCGCAAGGAGATCGAGAGCCGCTACGCCGACATCGTGGAGTTCTCCGGTCTGGGAGACTTCATGGAGGAGCCGGTGAAGAACTACTCCTCCGGCATGTACGTGCGCCTGGGCTTCGCCGTGGCCGTCCACACCAATCCGGACGTGCTGCTGGTCGACGAGGTGCTGGCGGTGGGCGACGAGGCGTTCGCCCATCGCTGCCTGCGGCGGATCGAGGAGTTCCTGGCGTCGGGGAGGACGCTGCTGCTGGTCAGCCACAGCCTCGACTTGGTCGAGGGGGTGTGCGACCGCGTGATGTGGCTGGAGAACGGCCATCAGCGTCTGGTGGGAGAGCCCCGCCGGGTGATCGACGCCTACCGGCAGGAGGTGGCCGAGAAGGAAGGCGAGGAGCACAAGGCGGCCCTCCAGCAGCGCCAGGAGGACCCGGCAAGCGAGGATCCGGAGCTGCGCTGGGGATCGCAGGAGGCGGAGATCACGTCAATTCGGCTACTCGTTGGAGGGGAGGAGCGCTACCACGTGGAGAGCGGCGAGCCGGTGGTCTTCGAGATTCGCGCCCGGGCGGCCCAGGCCCTGGACGACTTCGTCTTCGGCGTCGCCGTCGCGACGCCCCGCGGCACGGAAGTCTGGGGGACGAACACCGATCTCGAGGGCTATGTCGCCGGAGTCTTCGACGGCGAGGCCACGGTGCGCCTCGCCTGTCCCGCCCTGCGGCTCGGCCCCGGCGACTACGTGGTGGACGTGGCCGTCCACTCGAAGGAAGGAGCGCCGTATGATTATCAGAAGCGGGCCTTGGCGTTCACAGTGACGGCACGGGCGGGCGGCATCGGGACGTACCTGCCCGAGCACGGATGGGAGTTCACGGGCGGTCTGAAGTGGGCGGGGCGGAAGACTCTGGACCCCTGAGTCTCTGTGAACGGCGGCGGTTCCCCGCAACTCATCCCGGGATGGGGTAGCATGCCGGTACAGCCACACAAGGAGATTTCGATGGACGAGCCCGAAGCAGGCTTCAACGTAAAAATCACTGACGACGAGCTGAAGGGCCGGTACTCGAACCTGCTCCGCATCACGCATACACGCGAGGAGTTCATCCTCGACTTCATCAACCTGGTGCCCCCGCAGGGGATCGTGTCGGCCCGGATCGTCACCAGCCCGGGGCACCTGAAGCGGATCATCGGCGCACTGAGCAGCAATCTGGAGCGCTACGAGAAGTCCTTCGGACCGATCCAGGAGGCTCCGGAGCCGGAAGGCGGCAGCATTCATTAAAAGCAGGCGCCGAACCTGGAAGAGGGAGGCCGCCGAGTCGAAATGGCTGGAGGCAATCGAGCGCTGAGACGGCCTGTCGCCGTCCTGCCCCTGCTGTTCCTGCTGCTCCCGGGCTGCCAGTCCTCCCCACCCCGCCGCTCCTCCGGCGGTCTGGATGAGGGCCCCACCCGCTGGCTCATGCTGCCCGAGGAGGTCCATCAGTATCGGCGACTTCACTCCACGCGAGAGACGGTGGACTTCAACGAAGCCTTCTGGCGCCGGCGCGATCCCGATCCCACGAAGCACGGCAGCGAGTTCGCCAAGACCTTCTACGAGCGGGTAGACGCTGCGGACCGCCTCTACTCGGAGGACGGTGTCCGCGGCAGCCTCACGGACCGGGGTCGCGCCCTCATCCTTCTCGGGCCTCCTCCGGTGCTGCGCTACGGCCAGAAGAAGGTTCCCGCCTGGGAGCCGGGTCACCCCGGATCGCCCTCCAACGTCCGCACCCACGACATCGTCCTGGAATCCTGGGTCTACCGGGTCGCCGAGCTGGCGCCCGCTCTCGCCGAGCGCATCCAGGCGGACGACCCGAAGCCGGAGATCGTCCTCGTCTTCGCGGTCGAGTCCCGGCAGACGCGCCTCCTCGACGGCGAAAAGTACCTGGACATGGCCGTGCACGCGGCGGTCCGCGAGTAGGGAGGATGGGAGATGACCAACCCTGAAGGGATGGCGCCGCCACGGCCCAACTGGCGGCAGCGGAACTGGAAGTGGTTCGTGCCCTCGTGCTGCGGCTCGATCCTGGTGTTCTTCGTCGTGTTTTCGCTCGCCTTCTTCGCGGTCTTTCGCCGCACGGACGTCTTCAAGGATGCTCTCGACAAGGCCACCGCGAATCCCCAGGTCCGCGCCGAGCTCGGTGAGCCGGTCAAGGAGGGCTGGTGGGTCAACGGCCACGTGAGAACCTCGGGCCCCACCGGCAACGCGGCCATCGCGATCCCCCTGAAAGGCTCCAGGAAGGACGGCACGATCTACGCCGTCGCCCACAAGTCGGCAGGGCAATGGACCTACGACCGGCTGGAAGTTGCCGTCGACGGCCGGGCGGACCGCATCAAGCTGCTGGACGCCGTGACGGGGGACGCGCCGCCGTTCTGATCCAAGCCGGAGTCTCGCTTGGCCCGAGTGCGAGGGGTGTGCCATCCTTGCCGCGATGAACACCTTCCAGATCCCCATCCAAAGGAGAAACCATGCGTTCAGCGTTTGCAAGCGTGGCCTGTCTGGCGGGGCTCACGCTGGCCGTTTCGGTCCAGGCCGCGGAGCCCAAGACCCCCAAAAAGGCGGGAGAGGAGCTGAGAGTCGTGCCTGACATCCAGAAGCGGATCGCCCAGTTCGTCCCGACCCCGTTCTCCGCGGACCTTTCGGCGTTGTCGGCGGAGGATCGCAAGGTGCTCGGCAAGTTGGTCGAGGCCGGGAAGCTGATGAACGAGATCTTCCTGCGCCAGGCCTGGACGGGCAATCCCGCGATGCGCGAGGAGCTGAAGGCGCTCAAGGACCCGCAGGCCGCGGCGGCCCGCGAGTACTTCGACATCAACTACGGCCCGTGGGATCGTCTCGCGGAGCGCCAGCCCTTCCTCGGCAGCAAGACCCATCCGGCGGGAGCGGGCTACTACCCGGAGGACCTCTCCAAACAGGACTTCGAAGCCTGGGTCGCCAAGCATCCGGGCGACAAGGAGAAGCTCACCTCCACCTTCACGGTGATCCGCCGCGGCAAGGACGGCGGCCTCGTGGCCGTGCCCTACGCCCAGGAGTACGCCGAGTGGCTGAAGCCCGCGGCGAAGCTGCTGCGCGAGGCGGCGGCGATCACCGGCAACGCCTCGCTCAAGAAGTTCCTGGAGCTGCGGGCCGCCGCCTTCGAGAGCGACGACTACTACGCCTCGGACGTCGCCTGGATGGATCTCGACGCGCCGGTGGAGGTCACGATCGGCCCCTACGAGACCTATGAGGACGATCTGTTCGGCTACAAGGCCGCCTTCGAGGCCTACGTCACCGTGAATCTGCCCAAGGAGAGCGCCGCGCTCGCCCTCTACAAGGAGCGCCTACCGTGGCTGGAGCGCAATCTGCCCATTCCGGACGCGGACAAGAACCTGAACCGCGGCACCGAGAGCCCCATCCGGGTGGTCGACCTGGTCTACGGCGGCGGCGAAGCCCAGGCCGGCGTGCAGACGGCGGCCTTCAACCTGCCCAACGACGAGCGGGTGCGGGAGGCCAAGGGCTCGAAGAAGGTCCTGCTGCGCAACACGATGAAGGCGAAGTACGACAAGATCCTGCTTCCCATCGCCGGCCTGGTGCTCGATCCCGCCCAGGTGAAGGACGTCTCCTTCGACGCCTACCTCAACGAGACCCTCCACCATGAGCTGTCCCACGGCCTGGGGCCGGGCACCATCACGGTGAATGGCCGTAAGACTGAGGTGCGGCTGGAGCTCAAGGAGCTGTACGCCACCCTGGAGGAGGCGAAGGCGGACGTCATGGGTGTCTACAACATCCTCGCCCTCATCGAGCGGGGCGACATGCCGGCCGCGTTGCGCAAGGCGCTGGAGCCCACCTACGTCGCCGGCCTGTTCCGCGCCGCCCGCTTCGGGGTGGACGAGGCCCACGGCCAGGGTGTGGTGTCGCAGTTCAACTACCTGATGGCCAAGGGTGCGCTCCAGTTCAACGCCCAGGGCCAGGTGCACGCCGTGTCCGAGAAGTTCCCCGGCGGCATCCGCGACCTGCTGCACGACATGCTGGAGCTCCAAGCCCGGGGGAATTACGAGGGCACGAAGAAGTTCCTCGACACCTACGGCAAGCCCTCGCAGGCGTTACGGGACGCGATCGACCGGTTGTCAAAGGTGCCGGTGGACATCAGGCCGCAGTACGCGCCGGTGAAGTAGCTGCTTTTCCTGGGAGCGCCGGCGTCCCGCCGGCCTGCTAACTCCGCTTCTCCCTGGCGGCGGGGACGAAGAAAAGGCTGGTTAGTTGGCCGGCGGGACGCCGGCGCTCCCAGGGGGCTGGTCAGGGGCTTTCTACTTCACTCCCAGCAGCTCCACCTCGAAGATCAGCGTCGCGTTCGGCGGGATGACCCCGCCTGCCCCGCGCGCGCCATAGCCGAGGTTGGCGGGGATGGTGAGGCGGCGCTTGCCGCCGACCTTCATGCCGGCGACGCCCTCGTCCCAGCCGCGAATCACCTGGCCGCCGCCGAGGTGGAAGCTGAACGGGCTCTTGCGGTCGTGGCTGGAGTCGAACTTGGTGCCGTTCTCCAGCCAGCCGGTGTAGTGGACGTTGACGGTCTGGCCGGCCTTGGCCTCGGCTCCCTGCCCGACTTCCTGGTCGGTGTACTTGAGGCCGGACGCGGTGGTGGTCTCTCCTGCTGCATCTGCCATAACGGGTTGCCCCCCTTTCAAGCGCGCAAGCTTATCGCACGGCCAGGAGCTCGGGGATGGAGATTCCGCTGCCGGTCGGCGGCGGCTTCCCGAAGGACTGCGCCGAATAAGAGCCAGTGTCTTTTGGAAGCCTCCCCCAATCTGCCTGACAGTGGTCGAGACCGGCCTGCCGAGACTTCGGCCGCTCACCGCCCGCGCACGGAGTCTCGCCACCTTGCCGTTTGGGAGGCATCCCAACCCACTGCAAAATAACGACTTATACGATTGTTGTAAGATGACAGCGAGTTTTTCCGTTTTTATAGGGTATGCCCAGAAAACTTCGCTTCGTACCCCACGCCCGGACCCTCATCTCCATCACCTGCCGCGCCGTCCAGGGACGCTTCCTGTTCCGGCCCGGCCCCCAGCTCAACGATCTCGTCCTCGGCGTCCTCGGACGAGCCCAGCGCCGTTACGAGACCACGATTTCAGCCCTCGTCGTGCTGTCCAGTCACGTGCACCTCTTACTGGTCGTCGACGACGCCAAGGAACCCGCTGCCTTCATGCGGTATGTGAAGTCAAAGCTCGCCCGCGAGGTCAACCGCTTGACGGGCTGGCGGGGGCCCGTCTTCGACCGGCGCTACGAGATGACCGTCGTCACCGACGAGGACGCCGCCCAGATCGAGCGACTTCGATACGTACTCAGTCAGTCCGTGAAGGAGAATTTGGTGGAAGAGGTGCGCCAGTGGCCAGGGGTGCACTCCGCGGGAGCGCTTATTGACGGCACGCCCCTGGAAGGCCATTGGTTCGACCGGACCCAGGAATTCGCCGCCCGCCTGCGCCGAGAAGACGTCGGGCGGATGCGTTTCGCTACCGTCGAATCTGTCACCCTTTCACCCATCCCCTGCTGGGCGCATCTGCCGCAGGAGCTTTATCGGGCGCGCATCGCGACTCTGGTTGAGACGATCGAGTCCGACGCCGCCCGCGAAAGAGAGCGCACCGGCGCCTCCGTGCTCGG
>Ga0134121_10005752_pt1 | contig 10063 bp, 9 predicted proteins | sample KB301_FD_96463 | JGI IMG/M metagenome (GOLD analysis project Ga0134121, IMG submission 96463) | Terrestrial soil microbial communities without Nitrogen fertilizer from Kellogg Biological Station, Michigan, USA - KB3-0-1 | ecosystem: Environmental > Terrestrial > Soil > Unclassified ... | reverse complement strand
GCTTCCCGTCACGCTCGGCGACGCGCACGCGAGTGCCGGCGAACATCACGAGTCACTGGACCCGCGGTCAGACGACACAGCACGCGACAGCATCGACCTCAGCGGTGTTCGCGCGCTCGTGGTGGACGACGAGTCGGACGCGCGCGACCTGTTTGCGCGGATGCTGCGCGAGCTCGGCGCCGAGGTGAGCGTGAGCGCGTCGGCGGATGACGGCCATCGACAGGTCTCGTCCTTTGCGCCCGATGTGATCCTCTGCGACATCGGCATGGCGGGGACCGACGGCTACCAGTTCATGGAGCAGCTGCGCGCCGGCGGTAACACCACGCCGGCGCTCGCCGTGACCGCATTTGCCAGCCGCCTGGACCGGCTGCGCGCACTGAGCGCGGGCTATCAAGGGCACGTGCCCAAACCCGTCGAACCGGACCAGCTCGCGGCGGCGATCGCGGAGGCGGTCAAGGGCAGGGGGACGGCTAGTGGCGGACAAGGGCGGGAACAGCGACGGCGGGCCGGTGAGGGCGGGAGCGGGGGGAACGGGCGAGGGCGGGACAGTGAGGGCGGGAAAACCCTCTAGCCCTCTAGCCCTCCAGCCCTACTACAAAAAAAGAGGCCGTGGATCAACGATCCACGGCCTCTTTTTTGTAGTAGCGGGGGCGGGATTTGAACCCGCGACCTTCGGGTTATGAGCCCGACGAGCTACCAGGCTGCTCCACCCCGCGATAAGACACGAAATATCTCCGGGCGGAACCGATAAGTACAGGGCGGAGGCGTCCTTCCCTAACCCCCAACCCCTACTTTTTCCTCGTAGCCGTGGTCTTCCCGGTGATCTTCTCGCCGTTCGTCAGGTTGCCCACGAACGTGCCGGTCGCCATGTCGCTCTTGAAGTGGATCGTGTTGCGCGTCGTGGTCTGAACGCCCGGGCGAAGCACGCTCTCGTACGGCCCCATCTCCGTCACGACGCTGTCGCCGCCCGCAGCGATGATCCGAAGCGCCATTTCGGGGCGCGTCGCGAGCTTGCTCTTCCATCCCGTCGCCGACTGCGTCGCCGTCAGAACAAACGTCGTGATGACGCTGTCCTTCGCCGTCAGTGACTTCCCTTCCCACGTCCCGGCGACACCGGCCGGGATGTGAATCATTTGCGACATCGACATCTGCCCCGCGGTCGGCGGAGGCGATTTCGCGGGCGGCTGTTTGGCGGGGGGCTGTTTCGCGGGAGGATTCTGCGCGCTCGCCGACGCCGCGGCGAGCACAAGGAGAGCTGCAAGTGCGGTCGTGCGCATTTCCGTTCTCTCGTCCAGGGGTGATGCGGCGGCCCGGCGCCGCCGCGCCCATACGATGTCGTAAAATGCCGCGGCTCGCAATTCAGGCAGGCGACACGGACAGCACGAAGCCGATCCCGCGCCGCGACTCGATGGCCACCGTCGCGCCCGCTTCCTCGAGTTTCCGACGCAACCGCGACACGTTGACGTCCACCACGTTCGTGCCGGGATCGAAGCTCATGTCGAACACTTTCTCCAGGAGCTGCGAGCGCGTCACCACCTGATCGACATGCAGCACGAAATGCTCGAGCATGGCAAGCTCGCGCGGCGTGACCCGCAGCTCCGCGCCGCTGATGTGAATGGTGCGCGAGAGCCGGTTGAGCAGAAGGTTGCCCACCGAGAGCTGCTCCGTGCGCTGCGCGCCGCCGCGGCGTACGAGCGCCCGCACGCGCGCCTTGAACTGCTCCGGAACGATCGGCTTGGTCTGATAGTCATCAGCGCCGGTGTCCAGCGCGCGGATCGTTGACTCGGGATCCGACGATCCCGTGAGCACGAGCACCGGCGTGGACCGCCCGCGCTTCCGTAATTCCTCGATCAGCAACATGCCGCTTCCGTCGGGCAACCCGAGATCGAGAATGATCCCGTCGTAGTCGTAGACCATCGCGTTGGTCAGCGCTGATTCGCGCGTGTCCACGACATCGACCGCGAATCCCGATTCTTCGAGCACGCGCCGGGCAAGCGTCGTGATGACACGGTCGTCGTCGACAACGAGAATGCGCATCGGTTCCGGTGGATTCGTGGGTGCGGAATTGAATTACGAAAGTGTAATGCCGCCTTCAAAGTCCTGTAATTCGGGAGCGGCCAGTTTACGCCCCGTAAGTCGAACGGCAACGCACCACCTCGCTCGACCAAACCTCGGATACTTCGCCCGAACGGGCTCAGCAAACAAACCGCAGCACTACTTCGGAGAACCACCGACATGATGTCAGCCAAGCTCAGCACCCTCGCCGCAATCGCCGCCGTCGCGCTCGTCGCCGGCTCGGCCAACGCCCAGACCGCGACCCAGACCGTGACGTTCCAGGTCGACGCGATCAACCAGATCTCGGTGGCCGGTACGCCGGCGCTCTCCATCACCACGGCGGTCGCCGGTTCGGCGCCCACCAGCGTGACCTCGACGGGCCACACCTGGAACGTGACCACCAACCAGACGGGCGCCAAGATCACGGCGAGCATCCCGACGGCGATGCCGTCCGGCCTGACCCTGTCGGCTCAGATGGGTGCGCCGAGCGGGGCGACCAGCGCGGGTCTCAAGGCGCTCGGAACGACGGCGGTGGACATGGTGACCGGCATCACGAAGCTGAACGCCGGATCCTTGTCTCTTTCATACCAGCTGGACGCGACGGCGGCAGCAGGTGTCGTGAGCTCCAGCACGCGGGTTGTCACGTACACGATCACTGGCGGCGCCTGAGTCACATGAACTTCCCAGCCGAACTGACGAAAACGATGAAACGCGTCGGCGTGCTGGCAGCAATGTTCGCAGCAACGCGGGGGTCCGGTGCACAGTCGCTGACTGTGTCCGGATCTCCCGGCACACTGCGGGTCCAGGCCGCGATTGCGGGAAGCGCACCGACACCCGTGAGCAACAGCGCAACGACGTACACGATCACGGTAGGAAACAACGCGAGCTCGAAGATCACGGCGCGACTCAACGCTGACATGCCGGCGGGTGTGACACTCACACTCGACCTCGCGGCGCCGAGCGGCGCAACTGACAATGGCGCCGTACCCATGAGCAGCGTGTCGCAGGACGTGGTCACTTCCATTCCGAAGCACACGAGCGCAACGAAGTCCATCACGTACACACTGACGGCGACGGCCGCTGCCGGTGTGGTTCCATCAGCGAGCCGAACCGTCACACTCACCGTCATCGCCGGGGCCTGAGCCCCACTGTCCATGCGCACTCGCACCCTCGCAATACTCGCCCTCGTCCTCGCTCCCGCGGTCACGCACGCGCAGATCGCCGTGCTGAGCAGCACGGTCGAGGAGACGTCCGTCGCGGCAGGCGCGCGCTACACGGGCAGCATCGTCATCGCCAATCCCGGCGATCAGGCGCAGACGCTGCGGCTCTACCGGACGGATTACACGTTCGCATGCGACGGCACGTCGCGCTTCGACGACGCAGGCACAACGGCGCGCTCGAACGCAAGCTGGATCGCGCTGCAGTCCGAGCGCGTGACCGTTCCCGCGAAGTCGCAGATCACGGTGCCCTACAGCGTCGTGGTCCCCGCCGGCGATTCGCTCAAGGGCACGTACTGGAGCACGATCATGGTCGAAGGTGCCGCGACCGGGGCCGGGGCGCCTGACAAGAACGGAAAGCCCGCCGTCGGCATTGGTGCGATCCTGCGGTACGCCGTCCAGGTGGCGACGCACATCCAGTCCTCGGGCGCGCGCACGGTGCGCTTCGACGCGCCGTCGGCATCGCGAAGCACCACGGGTGCCGCGCTCTTCGACGTCAACGTGTATGACGACGGCGAGCGTGGCTACCGTCCGTCGCTCTGGATCGAGGTCTACGATGCCCAGGGCACGCTGAAGGCGAAAGCGAAGCAGACCCGCGGCCTTCTCTACCCTGGCACGTCGCTCCACCAGCAGTTCGATCTCGGGTCTCTTCCCGCCGGGAAGTACAAGGCCGTGGTGTTCGCCGATACGGGCGACGAGGCCGTGTCGGCCGTCCAGTACGTCATCAACTACTGAAACTACTGATCTCGGAACGAGCTTCACATGTCCCTTCGCGTGCGCGTGATGCTGACGGCGGTCGTCGCGGTGGTTTTCGCGGCGGCGCCGTTCGCGCGTGCGCAGGCCCCGGTGAACGGCGTCACGCTTCATGCAGCGCGCGCAACGCTGCACTCCGACGATCAGTCCGTCGTCACGGCCGTATTCTCGCTGGCCAACAGCACGCGCGATTCGGTACGCGTGAAAGCCGAGCTTGCACTGCCGCATGGGTGGAACGCGGTGACGGGACTGGCGCCGACTTTCGTTGCTCCGGCGTCTTCGGAAACGTGGATCAGCGGCGTTGCGCTTCCCGCGAATGTGGCCGCCGGCTCGTACGTGATTCAGGCCTCGGCAACCGCGAACGGCGTCGAGCTGCGTGACTCGATCATCGTCGTCGTCGGCGAGCGGCGCGGGCTCGAAGTGCACGTGAGCGAAGCGCCAGGCTGGGCCGCGATGTCGGGGGACTACGAATCGGCGTTCGTGGTCCGCAACCGCGGCAACGTGACGAGCACGGTGAAATTCACCGGCACGACGAGCCGTGGCGTACGGGCCTCGGCCGTGCCTGCGTCTGCCACGCTCGCGCCGGGGGCAACCGCCCGGGTGATCGTGCGTGTGGCGCATAGCACGGCGATCGTCACGACGTCCGATGACGTCATCGAGCTCATCGCTGCGGACATCGCGGACCCGGGCGCATCAGCGGTCGCGAGCACGCACACACTTCTCGTGTCGGACTCACGCTCGCCAGCGCGCTTTGAGACGGTGCCCGGCATGCTGGCGGTGCGTTCATCCGCCGGGGCGGCGGGCGTTGCGCCGGTGGTGCTTTCCGGCGCCGGCGCGATCGGCAACAGCAAAACGACCGTCGACTTTCTCCTGCAGGCCCCCACGAACCAGAATGCGCCGGTCGGGTTCGGTGAACGCGATGAATACCGGCTCAGCGTTACGTCCGAGCACGCTCGTGTTCGCCTGGGAGACCAGCTCTTTGGCTGGTCGCCACTCGCGTCGAGCGCGATGCTCGGCACGGGCGCGGAAGTGCGCGCGACGGGCAATGGCATGGAAGGGGGCGCGTACGTCCAGCGGCCGCGCTGGAGTCCGGGCGTGCGCGCCGAAGAAGGCTTCTACGTGGGCGTTTCTGCCGATTCCATCGCTCGCGGCACGGCGACGATGCTCGTTCGGCAGCCCGCGCAGGGCGGCGATGTGCGTGTCGCGAGCCTGCGCGGTACCCTCCGCGCCGGACACGTGGCGCGGGTCGACGTGGAAGGCGCCGCGAGCGATACGGCGGGTGTTCGCGACCACGCCCTTCGCGGACGCATCAGCGGCGCGATTGGCCGCGTGAACTACGATGCCGACGCCGCGCACGGTGGATTGATGTTCGCCGGACCGTATCGCGGCAACGACTCGCGCGGCGCGATTATCGCGGCACAGCTGACACCATCGCTGAGCCTCACGACCAGCACGCGGACAACCGAATGGGGAGCGCCCACTCTTCGCGGCGCGCTGACGGGCGAGCATCTCACCACTCGAAACGCCTCGCTCAGCTGGAAGGGCTCCGTCACGCTCGACTATGGACGCCTGGGCCGGCGCGACCTTACGGACGCGTCGATCGGCGGCACGCAGCAAGGAGCGAGGTTCACGGTCTCGCACAGAGTTTCGCGACTCATGGTCACGGCCGGCGCAGAGCGCGGCGTGGTGGACCAGACGGACTCGGCGCGTCAGCAGGCCTACACGCAGGTCTCGGCTTCTCTGAACGCCGATTTCGGCAAGCGCGGCGCGATGGGCGTGAGCAGCACGTACAGCAGCGGCAACACGCTCGTGGGAGCCAGCACCGGCGTCGTGAACTTCGGCATCAACGCGACCGTCAAACTTCCGCTCGGATTCGAGTTCGGTATGGCCGGCTCGGCGCAGCGCGCCACGATCGGCGTGCTCGACAGCTCGGGTGCGTGGTTCAGCGTGATGGACGCGCGTCTCGATCACCGCTTCGCGAGTGGCGCCGTGATGGGCATGCATGGGCGCACGTTGCAAAGCCCGTACGTCAACAACGGCAGGAGCCAGAGCGCCGTCTACGTTGAGTACCGCACGCCGCTCCGGCTTCCGGTGACGCGAGCACCGCAGCGCGGCCGCGTCATCGGACGGGTGATGCATAGCGACGACGGCACGCCGGTGGCCGGCGCTCTCGTCCGCCTCGGGACGTACGCCGCCATCACCGACCGCGACGGTCGCGTGGAGTTCAGCAGCGTGGAAGCAGCGTCGTATCGCGTTGCGCTCGAGGCCAAGGGCGATGCGGCCGGCGCCATGCTCACGGGCGATGTCGTGGTTCGCGTGCCCGATGCAGCCACGGCCCCGACGGCTTTTTCACTCGCGGTGACACGCGGCGCGCAGGTCGCGGCGACGGTACGAACGCTGGCGCGCGCGGGAAGCGTCGGTGCGGCTGCGGACTCGCTGGTCGACGCGGGCGCCGCGACGGGATTCCTCGTGCGCCTTGAAAGCGCGCGCGATACGCTCTATCAGACGTCCGACGACCAGGGGCGCGTGAACTTTGGCCGCGTCACCCCGGGCACGTACACGGTCGCGATCCGCGCGAGCGATGCACCCGCCAACGCGAAGTTCGATCGCGAGCTGGTGCAGATCGCCGTGGCGGCCGGCGAGAAACAGATGGTCGACTTCCGCCTGTTGCCGCAGCAGCGGACGATCAAGATCCTCGAGTCGCACGGCGAAGTAAAAGCCAAGTAGCGCATCGGCCGCGGAAAGGGAGCGCCGAGGGAGCGCGCGAGTAGGGGTGTCACCCGATGGTAACGGGAAGGACGTAGGGGTACTCTGCCTCGTCGCCTGAACGGCAGATGTCGAAGAGCCGCTCAAACACGTTCCGCATAACCGAAACGATCCCCCCGTCGCGGTGTACCACTCTGCGGATATTCAGGACAATTCGGGACAGGGTCGCAGGCCCACGCGCATAGGATGACGAAGGACCTTCGTATTCTGTTGGTTGATCACGGCGACGCAGACGCAAAGCTCATTTCGCAAGAGCTGCAAGGCGCTGGATTCGATGTCACCGCTCAGCGCGGCGAGACGCGCGAGGGCCTGGTTTCCGCGCTGCGCGATTTCAATCCGCATGTGGTCCTCAGCGAAAGCGGCGCCGGCGCGGTGCATGCGCGCGCCGCCATGGACGCCGTACGCGCGCACACGCCGACGACCCCGGTCATCGTCGTCACCGACACCATCGACGGCCGTGCCGCGGTGGCGGCCATTCGCGCCGGCGCCGAGGACATCGTTGTGCGGTCGAACATCCACCGGCTTCCGGTCGCCATTCAGTCCGCGATCGCAGTGCGGCGGCCCCTTCAGAAGCTCAGCCCGCGACAGCTACAGGTGTTACGGCTCGTCGCGGAGGGAAATACGACGCCCGGGATCGCACGCCGGCTCAAGCTCAGTGACAAAACCATCGACACGCATCGCGGTGAAGTCATGAAGCGACTCGGCATTCACGACGTCGTCGGACTCGTGCGCTACGCGCTCCGCGTTGGGATCGTACCCGCGGACACCACGGAGTCATAACGCACATCACTGCGCGCGACGCTGAGAATTGAGTCGCGCGTCGCGGTAGCTGTATCTCTCGCGCGCACGCGGATCGTCGCAGGAGCACGGTGGTATTGCTCATATGCGTCGACGGTTCCGCGCGAATCGTCCTCATCATTCACCGGAAGACGAGGAGGACAGCCCATGAAGAAATGGATTGCCGCCAGCTTGACGCTCGCCGCGATCGTCCCGGCCGCACTGCGTGCGCAACAGCATCCACCGCCGCCCGCGACCGAGCCAGGCGCCACCCTGCTCGCGATCAGAACGCTCCCTGCGTCGTCGACCAGCGTTCTGACCATCACGTCGCCATCGTTCGTCGCCGGTGGCGACATTCCGTTCGAGTACACGCAGTACAAGGGCAACGTATTCCCGGGATTTGCGTGGAATGCCGGCCCGACCGGAACGCGGTCGTATGTCGTGATCATGCAGGATGCCGACGCGCTGCAGAACAACGCGCCGATTCTGCACTGGACGATGGTGAACATCCCGGCCAGCGTGACGACGCTCGACACCGCGCTGACAACGCCGCCAACGGGCGCAATGTTCGGCCCCAATATCCGGGGCGAGCACCAGGCGTACCTCGGACCGCGTACGCCGCCGGGCCCAAAACACCGCTACCACGTGCAGGTCTTCGCGCTCGATACGGTGATTCCCGACGCTGCGGTCGCGACCTACTCAGGCCTCGTCGACGCGATGAAGGGACACGTGCTCGCCAGCGGCGAGCTCATTGGGCTCGGACAGGCGATGGACAAATAGACTGCCCGATTCGGGCAGTCTATTTTCTGCCTGCAAAGAGCTTCACGTATTCCCCGTATCCTTCCGCCGCGAGGCGAGAGACGGGAATGAAGCGCAGCGACGCCGAGTTGATGCAGTAGCGGAGGCCCGTCGGCTCGGGGCCGTCGTCGAACACGTGACCGAGGTGCGAGTCGGCATTCTTCGACCGCACTTCGGTCCGGTCCATGCCGAGGGTCTTGTCGTCGTTCTCCTTGATGTTCGCCTTCACGAGCGGCTTCGTGAAACTCGGCCAGCCCGTTCCCGAATCGAACTTGTCGAGCGAGCTGAAAAGCGGCTCGCCGGACACGACGTCGACGTAGATGCCCGCCTGATGGTTGTTCCAGAATTCATTCTGGAACGGCGTTTCCGTGTATTCGTGCTGCGTGACCTGGTACTGCAGCGGCGTGAGGCGCTTCTTGAGATCAGCGTCGGTCGGTTTGACGAACGGCGTCCCGGGATTCCACTTGGGAGCGGCATCGGCGGGTTTGGCCGCCACCTGAGCGGTCGACTGTGATTGCGCGCCCGCGGGCGCTGCGGAAGCCGCGAGGTACGCGCCAACAAGCGCGACGGCGGCGAGGGTCATTCGCATTATCGGATCCTGTGCCAGTGTCCATATTGAATGTAAGCAGGCCGTCAATCGGCCAATCGGCCAATCGGCCAATCGGCTAATCGGGTATTCGGGCAATCGGGCACTCCCATGCGACTTTTTCTTCCAGCACTATTCAGCCTCGCCACGGCGGCGAGCGCGCAGCAGATCACGGCTGATCCCGCCCTTGCGGCTGAGATCGATCGCCGGACTGCTGCCATCACCGACAAGGTGACGGCGTGGCGGCACGACATTCACCAGCACCCCGAGCTCGGTTACGCCGAGACGCGCACGGCGGGGATCGTCGCCGCACATCTCAAGTCGCTCGGTCTCGAAGTGCAGGAACACGTCGGCGGCATTCCGGGCGTGGTGGGAATTCTTCACGGGGCAAAGCCCGGTCCCACCGTCGCGCTGCGCGCCGATATGGATGCACTGCCGGTGGCGGAACAGGTCGACGTGCCGTTCAAGTCCACGGTGCGCACCACGTACAACGGGCAGGAAACCGGCGTGATGCACGCGTGCGGGCACGACACGCACGTCGCGATGCTGATGGGCACGGCCGAAGTACTCGCTGGGCTCAAGGACCGGCTGAGTGGCACCGTCAAGTTCATCTTCCAGCCCGCGGAGGAGGTGGCGCCGAAGGGCGGCGCCCAACCGATGATCGCCGCGGGCGTCATGAATGGCGTCGACGCGGTGTTCGGCCTGCACGTGTTCCCGGGAAAACTCGGCTCCATCCAGTACCGCGCGGGCCCGCTCCAGGCGAGCGCGGACAACTGGAAGATCATCGTGCACGGCAAGCAGTCGCACGGGGCGAAGCCGGCGGAAGGCGTGGATCCGATCGTGATTGGCGCCGAGATCGTGACCGCGCTGCAGACGATCGTCTCGCGCCAGATCGACCTGACCATGTCACCCGCGGTCGTGACCGTGGGCGCATTTCACGGCGGCCTTCGCGAGAACATCATCCCGGATTCAGTGTGGATGATCGGCACGATCCGCACGTTCAGCGACACCGTGCGCCGCCAGATTCACGCGCGCATGAAGAAGATTGCGGAGAACATCGCGATTGCGAGCGGAGCCACCGCGTCGGTCGAAATCGTGGATGGCTACCCGG
>Ga0134121_10005750_pt1 | contig 10064 bp, 8 predicted proteins | sample KB301_FD_96463 | JGI IMG/M metagenome (GOLD analysis project Ga0134121, IMG submission 96463) | Terrestrial soil microbial communities without Nitrogen fertilizer from Kellogg Biological Station, Michigan, USA - KB3-0-1 | ecosystem: Environmental > Terrestrial > Soil > Unclassified ... | reverse complement strand
AGGAACCTGTGATCAGGCAAGTCAGCGCCGACGTGCCGGCGCCGGCCGCCGCCAACCCGGCGCCAGCGGCGGGCGCTCGCGCTCTCCAGCAGGAAGAGCCCGCAGCTCCGCCGCGACCAGCCGGCAAGAGCGGCGTCGGCATCGATCCCGCAGGCGTCCTGCGCGGCATCTTCGGCCGCTGAAATTCCGTGAATCGTGATTCGTGAGTCGTTAATCGACTAACGATTCACCTGTCTCCCGCAGAGCGGCTCCGCCGCTGCAAGCGCTGGCGGGCGCGTTGCATGACACGTTCCACCGTAGCGCGCTTGCGGCGCTCGCCTGCACTCTCGATCGGGGCGGGATGGTGCTCTGCGCGCTCACGCTCGAGGCGTATGGTTCTCGCGGCGTATCGATTTTTGTAAGCCTGCGCGCGTAGCCGGCGCGCTTCCACGGCCAGGCTCTCCCCGGTTTCCGCCATCGAGATGCAGTCCACCGGACAGGGCGGGATGCACAAGCCACAGCCGGTGCACTCGGCGGCGATCACCGTATGCATCAGTTTCTGGGCGCCCGCGATGGCGTCCACCGGGCAGGCCTGGATGCACAGGGTGCAGCCAATGCACAATGTCTCATCGATCACGGCGATCGAGGTCGGCGCTGGCGTCCCGCGCGCCGGGTCGAGCGGCTTTGCCGAAATACCGGTCAACTGTGCCAATTCCCTGATAGTGTTTTCTCCTCCCGGTGGGCACCGATTGATGTCGGCGTCGCCGCGCGCGACTGCTTCCGCGTACGGACGGCAACCGGCATATCCGCACTGACGGCATTGGGTCTGGGGGAGCAGGGCGTCGATTCGCCCGGATAACGCTTCCACGTCTGGGACAGTCGACTTCATGAGACCATTGTATGTTCGGGACGCTGACTGGCCTATACCCACCGGATGACCGGGCTGGCCTGATTCTTGCCACTGCACTGCGCACTCTTAAGAAAAACCCTCAGACAAATGGAATCCGGATTCCCTCGGGCTGAATCGCGCAGGCAGCCGACGCGCCAGGACGTGGTGCCGCTGCTGCAACTCGAACAGTTGCGGCTGCTCTATGACTACCTGCCGATTTCCCAGCTGGTCTCGGTGGTCAATGCGCTCGTGTTCGTCGCGGTCCAGTCGCTGGTGATCAGCTGGGGCACGCTGATCGGCTGGCTCTATGCCATATGCATGCTGGCCCTGGTCCGCATCGCGGGCGGAATGGCGTTCCGGCGCGCGGCGGACGCATCCCGCCAGCTCGAACGCTGGCGGCGCTATGCCATTGCCGGCGCGGCAGCCAGCGGCATCGTGTGGGGCTCCGCGGCGATGTTTCTTTTTCCTTCGATGGACGTCGCCCACCAGGTGTTCGTCGCTTTCATGATCGGCGGCATGGTCGCAGGGAGCGTGACCACGCTGGCCCCGGTTTTTCCCGCATTCGTCGCGTTTGCCGTGCTGGCGCTGGTGCCGGTGATTGCCCGGTTCACACTGGAGCACGAAATTATCCAGTATGCGATGGGTTGGATGACCCTGGTATTCCTGGTGGCGGTGGTGGTCATCGCGCGGCGCTCGCACAACAGCATGTACGATCTGCTCCGGTTGCGGTTCGAAAACAGCGCGCTGGTCGGCGAGTTGCTCGCCACGCAGGGCATGCTCAGGCGCTCGCACGAGGAACTCGAGAAGCGCGTTGCCGAGAGGACCACCGAGCTGTCCCAGACCAATGCGGAATTACAGCGGCTCGCCTACGTGGCGTCGCACGACTTGCAGGAGCCGCTGCGCAACACCGCCAATTTCGCGCTGTTGCTGGATTCGCGTTACCGGGACCGGCTCGACGCCGATGGCAGGGAATTCCTGCAAATCATCGTTGCGGGGGTGAAGCACATGCGCACGCTGGTGGACGACCTGCTGTCCCATTCCCGGGTCGGCACGCCGCCGCAACTTGAGCCGACCGATTGCGCGGCCTTGCTGCGCAAGGTGCTGTCGAATTTCCGGTCCGCGATCGCCGAGAGCGAAGCTAGCGTGACGAGTGACCCGCTGCCGGTAGTGCAGGCGGATGCCCGGCAACTCGAGCAGGTTTTCACCAATCTTCTGTCCAACGCTATCAAATTCCGCAGCCCGGACCCGCTGCGCGTGCATGTCGGAGTCGAGGAGCGCCCCGGCGAATGGGTGTTTACGGTGCGAGACAACGGAATCGGCATGGCTCCGCGCTATGCCGGGCAGGTGTTCGAGATGTTCGAGCGGCTGCATAGCCAGGCGCAGTACCCCGGGACTGGCATAGGTCTTGCTATTTGCAAGAAGATAATCGAGGGTCACCATGGTCGAATCTGGGTTGATTCAGAAGAGGGACGCGGCGCAGCGTTTTCGTTCACCCTTCCTCGGGCCTGAGGAGGGGGAGCAGCGCAGGGCAGGGGCGGCGCAGCCAATCGACATCCTGTTGGTCGAAGACAACCCGGCCGATGTCCGTTTTTTCAGCGAGGCGCTGCATTTGGCGCGCATCCGCCACAAGCTCTCGGTCGTGACCAATGGCGAGGAAGCCCTGGTGTTCTTGCGCCGGCAGGGGGATTACCGCTCGGCTCCGCGCCCGGACGTCATCGTCCTCGACCTCAAGCTGCCGCGGGTGAGCGGGCACGCGGTGCTGGGAGCGATCCGGGTCGACCCGGAGCTACGGTCGATTCCGGTCATCGTGCTGACCAGTTCCTATGCCCCGCGAGACCAGGAGCGAAGCTACGATCTCGAGGCGGATCACTTCGTCACAAAGCCTATCGGCCTGGACGCGCTGGCCGGCGAGCTGAGGATTATCGAGGCCCTCGCCGGCCGTAACCGGCCCTAGTTGCTCACTCGACCCGGCGACGAAGGTTCGTCCCGGCGTCGGGATATCGTCGCGTACCTGTCGTCTACGAAGCGCTGGCGCTGAGCGCCGCGATGCACTCCCGTGCCAATTGCGGACCGCGATAGACGAGACCGGTGTAGAGCTGGACGAGGCTCGCGCCTGCAGCAATCTTCTCGCGTGCATCGGTTCCGCTCATGATGCCCCCGACGCCGATAACCGGGATCTCTCCGCGCAGGGCGCGCGACAGTTCCTGGACGACACGGGTCGATAACGGCCTGACGGGCGCGCCGCTCAGACCTCCCGCCTCCCCGGCGTGTGCCATGCCCGCGAGGCCTTCACGGGCCGTGGTGGTGTTGGTGGCGATCGCCGCCTCTACCCGGTGCCGCCGCAGCAATCCAGCAATGGTTTCAATCTGCCCCGTATCCAGGTCGGGCGCGATCTTCACCGCGAGCGGAACATGTCTACCGTGAGCGTCGGCAAGCCGATGTTGCTCCGCCTTCAGCGCGGCGAGGAGTGCGTCGAGTTCCATGCCGCCCTGCAATTGCCGCAGGTCCCGGGTGTTGGGCGAGGAGATGTTGACCGTGACGTAGCTCGCCAGCGGGTAGACCTTGCGCAGGCAGGTGATGTAGTCATCGGCGGCCCGCTCGAGCGGCGTGTCGGCATTCTTGCCGATGTTGATCCCGAGCACGCCGCGATAGCGCGCGCGCTTGATGTTCTCCACCAGCTGGTCGACACCATCGTTGTTGAAGCCAAGCCGGTTGATCAACGCACCTGCGGCGGGCAGCCGGAAGAGGCGCGGGCGCGGATTGCCGGGCTGAGGCCGCGGCGTCACCGTCCCGACTTCGATGAATCCGAATCCGAGCCGGGCGAGTGCGTCGATGTATTCGCCATTCTTGTCAAGGCCGGCCGCGAGCCCTACCGGGTTGGGGAAGCGGATGCCCAAGAGGCTGCGTGCGCAACCGTCCGGCGCTGCCGTGGCAGCAGGCACGAGCCCGAACCCGTCAAGCGCGCGCAGCGTCGCGAGGGTGAAATGGTGCGCGGTCTCGGCTTCGAGCGCGAACAACAGCGGGCGCACCAGCGAATACATGGCGTTATTCTAACGCTATAGTTCGATGACCTTGAACCTCGAGCTTGGCGCGCTTGCCGAGCGCGCGTGGTTTGACCGCGCATGCCGCGCATGTTAGAACACCTGCGCGGGTGAAATGGCCGTCATGGAAAAACGTATCGAGCAGATCATCAAGATCGCCGCAATCGCGGTGCTGGTGATCGGCTGCCTGATGGTTCTCCGGCCCTTTCTCGCGGCCGTCCTCTCTGCTGCGATCCTGTGTTTCTCGACCTGGCCGATTTACGAATGGCTGGAACGCAAGCTCATGGGGCGGAGCTGGCTCGCCGCGCTTGCGATGACGCTGCTGGTGGTGCTGGTGCTGGTGCTGCCGCTCGTGGCGGTCACGTTGTCGTACGCCGACGAAATCCCGCCTCTCGTCGAGCTCTTGCGTGAGACGCTCGCCGACGGCCTGCCGAACCCGCCATCGTGGGTTGCCTCGATCCCGCTCGTGGGCGATCCGCTCGACAGCGCCTGGCGCGATCTGGCTGGAAACCGGGCGAAGCTGGCCGAGGTGCTGAAGCGCCTCCTGCAACCCGCGCGCGAGGTGCTGGTGCATGTCGGCATCCTGATCGGGGAGGGGGCGCTGCAATTCAGCCTGATCGCGTTCGTCAGCTATTTTTTCTATCGTGACGGCGCGGCGCTGGCCAGCGCGCTGCGCGGTGCTTTGAACCGCGTAGCGGGCGACCTTACCGAACGGCTGATCGAGATCGTCGGCGGCACCATCAATGGAGTCGTCCTCGGCATCGTCGGCACCGGGATTGCGCAGGGGGTCGCGGCCCTGGTCGGGTTCCTCATCGCGGGCGTCCCCGGTGCGCTGATGCTGAGTTTCATTACCTGCTTGCTTTCGATCGTGCCTGCGGGGCCTCCGCTGCTCTGGGTGGGTGCTACGGCGTGGCTCGCGTTCCAGGACCGGCCCGGATGGGCGATCTTCATGGCAATCTGGGGCTTTTTCGTGATCAGCGGCATCGATAATATCGTGAAGCCCCTGCTCATCAGCAGGGGCAGCAGCCTGCCATTCGTCCTGGTGCTGCTCGGAGTCCTCGGTGGCGTGCTGGCATTCGGATTCGTCGGGATTTTTCTCGGCCCCGTGCTGCTCGCAGTCGGCTTCAATCTGGCGCGAAGCTGGACCGAGGGTAAAGTGCAGGAGCAGCCGGCGCCGCCTTCATCGTGATTGCCACATTGGCGAGGGCCGCGTGATCGAGCTCTCCGATATCGGCGGCCGCATTACGCCGTTGAGGGAGATCAAAAACTGATTTTCGACTTGACGAGAAACTGGCGGGATTTGATTGCAGGATCGGAGTTGAGCGGGAATGCCAGGTCGATGTGGACAATGCGCGCGGTGGCGCTGCGGTCGTTCATGATGCGCAGTCCGATCCCGACATCGCCCAGCCATCCGGGGTTGACGGTATTCTGGTTCACGCCGCCCCAGGCGCGGCCGCGATCGTAGAAGATGGCACCGCCGACCCGGAACAGCTGGAACAGGTACCAGTCGGAGTAAGCGCGCTGTTCCACCGACAGTAGCGCCCGGTTCACGCCGGTCTGGTAACGCAGCGGGTAACCGCGCAGTCCATTGTCGCCGCCCAGCAGCAACTGTTCCGCGGCATTGCCGTTCGATACCGTGTCCGCGGAAATCGAGACGAAGAACAATCCGCGCTGTCCTTGCTGATGGTAGTACTTCGCGGCGGCCCCGGCGAACTGGTGCTCGCCTCCGTCGCTGCCATACTGGCCTTTGGCGTACGCGGAAGCCAGCAGGTTGTGGTTCCGTGCCAGCGCAATGCCGTCGCTAACGGTCGCGGAATACAGCCACAAGTCGCGCGTGGAACCCAGGCTGGACATGGCTCGCCCCAACTGCAATTGCGAGTTGAATCCCATCGCGAAATACTCGACGCGCACGATGCGGTCGCGATTCTTGACCTTTTGGTAATTGTCCTCCACCACTTCGTAACGGACGAAGGGCGCCACCAGTTCCAGGTCCGTGGGCACTTGCGAGGGGGTAGGAAGCAGGGGATCGATACGGTAAGTGTCATTCTGGTAGAGAACGCCCATGGAATAGCGCTGCGTCCAGCCGTCCACCAGGCCTTTCGACAGTCCTCCGTAAACCTCTCCCGATTCGCTCTTGTGGCGGTACTGTCCGAGGATATTGCCTGCGCTGTATATCGAATCGATGCGGTCGTTCGTCGACGCCGACACGCCGGCCGCCCAGCGCGAATCCAGAGCGTAAAACGGCCGGTCCAGCTTGAAGGATTCACGCTTGCCGTCGTCGAAAGTGGCGCGCCGGTATTCAATGGCGGTCCAGTTCCCGAAGGCGTGATTCTGCGAAATCAGGAGTTCAGTGCCAGTACGGTCAACGTCATGCAGGCGGCTTACGCCTGCGGAAATGCCGGTGCCCAGAAGGTTGTAGTCGGTCAATGTCAATCCGGTCGAATTGCTGCCGCCCTGCCGGCTGAAGCGGATGCCCGGTGAGATCGTCCACGTATCGCGCGTCGCGACCTCGATATCGACAACGCCATCGTGGTACGCAACCGGCCGGATTTGGACGTCGTACAGGAAATGGTTCTCTCTCAGCAAGCGCTCCGACTCGTCGATCAGCCGCACCGAAAGCCGTTCGCCGCTGTTGAACAGAAGGTACCTTCTTAGTACGCCGGGGCGAGTAGGGACATGCAGCTTGTTTGCGAGCCGGAACAGGGCATTGTTTTCCTTGGGGTTGTCCAAATCGAAGATATTCTGGTTGTTGATGCGGATTTCGCCGATGACGGCTCCAGCGGCTTCCAGCTCCTGGAACGATGGAATCGGCGTGCCCCCGCCTCGTTCCTGCGCGATCGCGGGACAGATCGACATGACGAATGCGAGGCAAGGGACGGCGAACCGGCAGGCCGAACGGATGACCAGGATTCGGAATGCTGCGGCTAACATTTTCGCGCCGGTCGTTTCAACACAGTGCTTCTGTATGCCCGGTTCCGGACCTGGGCTACGGTCCCGTGCTTGCACCAGCCGCCGCCGATGGAATATGTTTCGGCGGGCCGATGATCGCAACATAGAGCGCCAGGATCACCAGCCAGCACACCAGTCCCGACCAGAGGTTGTGCGATAGAAAATGCGCGCCTTGGGCGAGCCGCGCGAGGCCGAACAACATGCCGGCGGCGAGCCCACCCCAAAGTCCCGCGAGGGCGAGGCGCCGGCTGCCGATCGTGCGACCCGCAAAATAGAACGCAAGCAGGCAGAATCCGGCCGAAGCGTGCCCGCTGGGGAAGCAGCGGCCGGGATATTTTCCCGGTGGAGCGGCCTCGAGCAGTCCGAGGTGGGGCGCGCTTCCCCCGTACTCGACGAGATCGTAGGGACAGCTGCGAGGACTCATCGCCTTGAGCGCAGACACGGCGGCGGGGGCCAGCGTAAGCCCGAGACACAGGAACAGCAGAACAGGGCGGCGGCCCTTGAGTGCCGGGAGAACAAAGGACATCAACCAGGCGGCGATTGCCGCACAAGCGATTAGCACAACCACGTATTTTGCCCACTGGTGCGTGACAACTTCGAAGAGGGCGTTGTAACGCAGCGGAAAGCGGCCGGCGGCGGAGTCGAAAAACCAGTTGCTGACGATCCGGTCTACATCGGTCGCTTCCATGACAAGCAGCATTGGCAGCGTGGCCGCAAGCGGGAACCACAGGTGGTCCCTGTAGAAGGTGGCGCGGGAGTCCGGGCTCCCGGCCGCAGGAGTTGCCAAGGATTACACCGATTCAGTTGGCAGAGGCTTCCATTGTATCCGCTTACTCACGCGGATTTCACCATCTCTTTGAATATCCGACAAAAACGCCACCCGGCAGCGCCGACACAATGACGGATTTTTCGCGATTTTCCATGAAATAGCCGGTACCGGCGCCAACTGCCGCGCCGCCGATCACGTCCGATAGCCAATGTCCGCGCGTCTTCATGCGAGCTACCGAGTCGTAGACGAGCAATGTGCCGGATGTCGCGTAGAGCCACGGATGTTCCTGTCCGTATTCCATCAGGGCCGGTGTGACAGCTGCGGCCACGTGGGCCACTTCGCCGCTGGGAAAACTGCGATGGCCATTGCCTTGAAAAAATTTTCCCGAATCGTCCGACTGGGACGGGCGCGCCCGTGAAAACACGGGTTTTGCGACCTGCACAATTCCCGCGGTAATCAACATGGAGTCCATTGTTTTCCAGGCGACATTTCCCACCCGGCTTTCCGATCCCTCATAAAGAGCGACACCCGTCGCACCGGCGACGAGGCCGAATTCAACGGCGAGCTGGTATTTGCGCGCCCAGATCCCGCTATTGTCGTAGTGAAGCCGGTGATCGAATCCGAACGGCCCGTCCTTGTCACTGTCCGCCCGCGCGGAGAAGGATACAAACACGCAGCAGGCAGCCAGTACGGCGGCCAGGGTTCGCGCTGGACTGTTAAAGTTGTGGACGACGTTCACGGGCGGCACCCGCGCACGAAGTCGCGCTCCGGCCGGTAGGCAGCGGTCTGTACCCCTGCGAGCCCCAGCACCGTGTGAAACAGGTTGTCGTGTGAGAGCGGTTCGCCGCGCCGTTTCTCGAGACAGGCGGCATCGACGCCAAGTCGCTCGCGCAATCCATCGGACAGCCACAGCAGCATCGGGACGTGAGTCTGCTCGCGCGGCGCCAGCGCGTACGGTATCCCGTGCAGGTACAACCCTTTCTCGCCGAGCGACTCGCCGTGATCGGAAACGTACAGCATCGCCGTATCGAAGCGCTTTGCGTTGTCCCGCAGCAGGTCGATCGCCAATCCAAGCACGTGGTCGGTGTAGCGCAGCGTGTTGTCGTAGGTATTCACGATGCTCTCGCGCGGGCAGCGATCGAGCTGGATGGTGTCGCATATCGGCTTGAACTCTTCGAAAGCGGGCGGATAGCGCTTGAAATAGGCTGGTCCATGACTGCCTTTCAAGTGCAGGACAATGACAGCATCGCGATCGAGCTTTTCGACATATTCCTGCAGGCCACGCAACAGGACCTCGTCGAAACACTCGCCACCGTCGCACAGGCCGGGCAGCTTCAGGCCCGACAAGTCCTCGTTCGGCACGCGGTCGCACACGCCTTTGCATCCGGAATTGTTGTCGCGCCACCACACCGCCACGCCCGCCCGCTGCAGCACGTCGAGCAATCCTTCGCGGCGCAGCGCGAGCGCGTCCTCGAAGCCGCTGCGGCCCACGTCGAGGAACATGCATGGCAATGACACTGCCGTCGATGTCCCGCAGGAGCTCACGTCGGAGTAGCTGATGACATTGCGGCGGGCGACCTCGGGATTGGTCTGGCGTGAATAGCCGTTGAGGGAAAAATTCGCCGCCCGCGCGGTTTCCCCGATCACCAGCAGCGTGAGTGCCGGCTTGCGCGCGCTCGCTGAAGCGTCCGCGCGCACGGCGTCTGCGCCGACGACCTGCAGCACGTTGGGGGCGGCGAAGCGGCGGCTGAGATAGCTGTGCACCGCGGCTGCCGCGTTATAGGGAACGAGCATGAGGCGCAACTCGCGGTGATTTCGGAGCAACGATGCGAAGTGCTGATAGTTCACCAGCAGGATTACTCCCAGACAGAACGCAGCGACCGTCATGCCGAGCAACTTGGCGCCCAGCTCGCCCTTCCATGGCCTGTAGGCTGTCCGCGCCCGGACGACAAGGAACGCCGGTGCCGCGCCGAACAGCAGCAGCCATCCTCCGAGGCGCCAGCTCATTAGATCCAGCGCCTCGGCGGCGTCGGTCTGCACGATATTGGCGATCATGCTGTGATCGAGCAATATGCCGTAGGTGTTTGCGAAGTAGCCGATAACTGCAGAAATCGCCAGGACCGCGCACAGCACCGTCTTTGTCGCGCGGCCCCAGGTAAACAGGCTCAGCAGCAGGAACGTCCATGCCAAGGCGAATACCGCCAGGGATACAAGGAAGAGGGCGTTGTCTGAACGCAGGCCGCCGACGCCGCGCCAGACGGCGCTCCAAAACGGAAAATTCCCGGCCAACACCAGCCACAGGGAGACCAGTAGCGTAAGCGCCGATGGGCTGAATGCGATGCGTCGCGGTGAAATAGGACCAGGCGCACCATCCGCCCCGCGGAATTTGCGCCATATCGTAATTGCCGCACTGGACAAGCGGGACATCAAGTGATCT
>Ga0134121_10005749_pt1 | contig 10064 bp, 9 predicted proteins | sample KB301_FD_96463 | JGI IMG/M metagenome (GOLD analysis project Ga0134121, IMG submission 96463) | Terrestrial soil microbial communities without Nitrogen fertilizer from Kellogg Biological Station, Michigan, USA - KB3-0-1 | ecosystem: Environmental > Terrestrial > Soil > Unclassified ... | reverse complement strand
ATCATAGTCCTTTAGTCTACTAATCCAAGATAAATTTCAATATATCCTAAATTCGCTAGCCACAGCAATGTGTCTCTATTATTACATACTAAATAATTTATATTAATGCCTCTAGATTTAGAATATACCCTTTACCTTATCAACATAATCTGGAGTTTCTTTATCCCAGTCCTTTTGATAAAAGTGTTTGCTGTCAATGCTATCCGGAAATCTGCTTAATACGAGGACCATTTTGTATTAATATTCAAGTACTATTAGCGGCTTATCTTTTTTGGTAACTAGTATTGCAGAACTCGAAAGCCGTACTATGCAGGCACATCGCCCCCAGCTATTCATATATTTTATTATCTCGTCCTCTTCTTTAGTCTTGGAATCACTACAGGTTTAGAATTGATTAACTTTTTTATTGAGTAATGTTTAATACAATATTGAATGTACCACGGTAGGATTGTCCTTCTTTAGTTAAATCAACCATTAAATGCTTTCCACTATTGCTCTGGAATTGGCCATCAGTTGATGGTCCTGCATAAATGTCATCTTGTTCATTCGTCATGTCAGGAGGTCCATGTTTGCTGTATGGTAGTTGCTTGTGGACCTGTTCATTTACAGAATTGTCAAAGTATAGCTGTGATGTCCAATCTAAAGTTTTGTCTGATCTGTTAAATGTACTAACCTTGTCGTGTATATGAATGGCTCTGCCCTGATACCAACCTGGATATATCGTTGTAAATCTGACGGTCCCACTACTGTCCGTAAGTTGATATCCCCTGAGGAATTTTTTTCCTATAGTACCTTGGTCAGCAATATTAGAATAAATACCCTGAGAATTAGCATGCCAGATATCTACTTTGGCTCCTTTGAGAGGACTACATGAACCATTTTTATTTATACCGTAAACATGAATTACTAGACGCAATGGGATGCCTTGCTGTATTGAACCATCAGAAGGATCTGATCTTATATCAGATCGGTTAGGCATGCCATTAACAAAGTATGGACCTTCTGTCTGTTGTGGAGTACCTTCGTGTTCTATCAGCGATGGTGTAAGTGTGCATGGCTTGTTTGTTGATGCGCTTTTTTGAGCCGCAGACAATTCATGAGGTATTGACGGTGGATGAAATGTAGTTGGACTAGGTCTGACAGGAGAAGATAAAGCTGGGTTTGAGAAGGAATATGTATAGCCAATACTTGGAATTGATTGCGCTGAAGCTTGAGCAGGTGCTAACCCAGCTCCTAGCAAAATCAGGACCGTCAAAGACAACTGAAAGAATAATGAAATATTTTTTTTGTTTATTAACATTGACTTAATATCTTTCCCGTTAGCCAGAGTCATGTATATTGTTACTAGTTGATATATTATTTAAAACCAACAACATGAAGCTAGCTAAACTAACAAAATTACACATTAACTGCAGACTATGATATAATGAAATATCTCTACTATCTCTACTAAGATCAAATTAGGCCTAAAAACAGGCGTAAAAGCAGGATTTAAACGGAGTATCATTTCTTGACATCTCTATCTATCAGAATTACCTCTACCATTCTTACTATGATCACAATAGAATGGAGGAGGTACTTCCTCACAACAGAAGTTTAACCCATGTCCGTAAGCTAAATATTCATGTATCTGTAATTACAGCATTAGTAATAGTACCGAGTATAGATACAGTATGAATAAGTAAGAATATCTACGCATCAAACCGTCTAGTAATTATCATATCAACTTAATGTGTGAAATTGCTAGCACGAGAATCACTAATAGCGTTAGATTTGGAAATATTGGTACTATTGCTCATTGTAGTATTTTATTTAAATGCTGATATAGTCACTTGATTTAGTATATTGTCGTTTATTGTCTGAGCACTACGTGAAAATGGTGATTGATGGTACAGCGTGGGAAATTGAGTTGATATATGATATTTTTAAACCATATTAAGGGCTAGAAATTATCACAAATAATGACTATAGGAGCAGGAAAGATATGCATAGCATGTGGACAGAATGCCTCTTCGCTTGATGATAATAATAGCGTATACTGTTATCGACATTATCAGATCTTCGATTCGCTAAAAAACGAGCTTGCTGCACGACAGGCCTCTTCGACCACTAGCAATATGTCTTGGAGAGATTTTCTGCTTCTTAAGAAACGAGAAAATCACGATCCGGATGTACAGAAAGTCGTTGAAACTGAATTATACCGCAAATAAACAGGTACAGATACACCTCTCTCCAAGGGAGACATATCAGATATATTCAGGGACAAATGAGGACAATGTGTAAGTATGAACAAATAAACAACCAACCACCCAACCAAACTAACTGTCCCCTCCAGGTAAAGTAGTCTAATCTATAATAATAATAATAATAATAGGATGTGTGCTAATTACATATTTGGCTATGAATGAGAACTATAGTTTAACAAAAGAAATAGAATCAAGGAAAAATAGCTTTGCATTCGCTTTACGAGCAGATAATAAAAAATTATTTATGGAATGATACAGGAAATTAATAAATATTTTGATGCAATTAATGCTAAAGGCGAGCCATTTATGACTGAATCGTTATTTATTGCATTAATACTGGAGTAACAGAAATGATTAAAGAGTTGATTATGAAACTTTCAAAAAGAACAAACTAATAACCTGCCATAAAGGCATGTTAAAAATATAATATACACTTTTCTTATCCTGTCGGTATAGTAAATCAGGAAAGGTTCTTCATAATTTTATCTGCAAACAATTCTAATTGTTCGAGTTCTCTAGATGGATCTAAATCTACTATGAAATACTCCATTCCGACATTTTCAAGCGATTCTATTTCATTCAAGACTTCTTCCTGAGTTCCATAAATAACGAATTCTTTAATCTGCTCTTTAGGCATCCCCTTAAACAGCTCATTTAACTTTTTGTTTAGTGATTCCTTATCATTATCGATTAACACAATACCCAATTTGGTCTTCAGAATTGAATCGAAGTCTCTACCAACATTCTTACAATGTTCATTTAATACACCCAACTTTCGTTTTATTGTCTCTAAAGAGCCAAATAGGTTGCATGCATCTGCGTACTTTGCCACGATCCTTAATGTGTCACGTTCTCCGCCCCCACCTACCATAATAGGAGGATGAGGCTTCTGTAATGGTTTAGGATTACAATAAGCATCTTTTATCTGATAATATTTACCATTGAAGGTAGCTTTAGATTTAGTCCACATTTTACGTATAATTTGAATGACTTCTTCAAGTCTCAATAACCTCTCTTTTGTCGAGGGAAACGGAACTCCATATGCGAAGGATTCCTCTTGATTCCATGCTGCTCCTATTCCCATAAACAATCTGCCTTTACTAAGGACATCTAACGTAGCACCAATCTTTGCTAGGATTGCTGGATGTCTATATATAATGCCAGTTACTAACGTTCCAAGTTTTATTTTTGTAGTAATACCTGCAAGGGCGGAGATAGTTGTCCAACTTTCAAGCATAGGTTCATCTGAGCCTCCTACAAACTTTATCTGATGAAAATGATCCATTACCCAAAAGGAATCAAAGCCAGCATTCTCTGCCATTACGATGAGATCTTTTAAAGAATCCATTATCTGGGATGTATCGCCATTTTTATAATCGAAAGTAAAATTGGGATGCTGTAAACCAAATTTCATATTAAGTATATCTACACATCTTTATCTAAGATATAACTCTATGCTCTAGTCATTCAAATGAACTATATTCTAACAGAATATATTCAATCATGGAAATCAATTTTTATCGCTAAAGTCTTCTCTTCAGTTATCATGATTAATGAGCAAGTGCTGTAAAATTGAAAAATCTGTAGCAAACGCCAGAGATATAGCAAAAAGAGATGCAAGGGATTGTAGTGTTTTGGATACCACCTGTCTATGATGTTAATCGCGTTCAGAAATTTAATGTTTTAATACAGTGCGTTACTGGTCAATTATACACAAAGTTGTTTTTGTATTGTTTAATTATACCGAAATATAACGAAATATCGCTTTTTAGTGTTATACCGCTGTTAACAACCCAGGACAAATTGCTGAAAAACGATACTATTACAATTAAGTCCACTGAACGTAAAAAGACAGTTGTCATATGCATTATGAAGATAAATATGGATTTAATGACATACAATTATCTAGATAACTGAGTCAGGTGTTCTGGCAGGTCTTTAAATGCCTTTTTGTATAAAGGTGCTTCGTGTTACTTTAAGTATCTTGTGTCTTATGATAAAATTGTACCAGAGAGACTAGCTACGATTACAATAGAAATCATGTATATGAATGGGCACTGACATGTGTTGTTTAGCATGTGTTTTCATTTTTGGATTATCTTACTTCTTACCGTAAAAAGGACAGAATTTTATGTCATGAAAGGTCGGTACAGTATTGAACTATACACAAATCCTTCTCGGATCTTCAATGTATTCTCATCTACAGAATCATAATAATAAATTCCAATACCGACCGCTTGGCCTTCCGCATAATATTCTTCAATTCTTCATAACAGCAATTTAATTATGTTTTTCATGCCTTACTATCAGTTTTCCATGATCAGTCTTAGCTTTTGGTATCGTCAGGCTCGCATATTATGCAATATCCTAGACCACATAGGATATGATTAATTTGGTGATTTTCACACTTCAGACAAAAATGATAACTCAATATAATTTAAAACCTCTATATGACACTCAAGTTTTGTTTGTTCATTAAAATCATTATGTCCAAAAATATACTCGCTAGTTTTAAATCAAGTTGCATCGTTATCTGCTGCTCCTTAAATTTTAATTTTTATGCTCCTCTGGTCTGTATACTTTTTGATTAGTTAAAGACGATGTATTTTCAAACCATTGAACTTTTATCCGCAGGCACCCCTAAAGTTTACTTGATTGACTCTGCGTCGATAGTAATGTATAAAATCAACTATCACTAATCTCAAGACACGAACTAGCAAGTCTGCTCGCCTCTTTTCAAAGCAATATTATACTATCCCTAGTATCCTTGCCTCGTTATCAATGGAGGTATCAAAAGATTTATTATTACATGAAATTTGATGCCTATCAGAATCGATAGTGAGGTTAGTTTAATGTCACTCATGTCATTTTTCCTATTGAATTAATTGCATCTTACCTTTTTAACAGGATAATACATTCTACAGGTATATACGTAAAAATATGTACATCCAAATATTTTAGCATGATGTGATTTTAAATGCCCGCATTTACAAAATTTTCTCTTTTCTAGGCGTAATCTCTCCCCTTTTTTATCTAAAGGTTGACCCCATCTGAAATTTCGTCTATTATTCTGCTTCAAGGCTTAGTAGCTCAGAAGAAAGTATTTCCTATTTGAGTTTTGATTAACCACCGTTAAAATTTATCTACCTCGACTAACTGAGCTAAAGCTCATCTATCGTTATGATGAGTTTGTTTGTTAGTGTACTGTTTGGATTCTAGTATGATTAGCTACTCACAAATTAGAGAATCAAAGAAATAAAAAATAAAATGTGAATCATTTTAGACTTTATGTGCCTCCATTTAAATCTCTACTTCTCTATAGGATTGTCTATCATATTTCCCCATTCTGTCCACGATCCATCATAATTTTTCACATTGGGATATCCTAGCAAATACGAAAGAACAAACCAGGTATGTGAGGATCTTTCACCGATTCTGCAGTAAGTTATGACTTCCTTGTCCGGAGTTATACCCTTTGATTCATATAATTTTCTTAATTCTTCAACTGACTTGAACGTCCCATCCGCATCATTTACTGCCTGAGCCCATGGGATATTGATAGCATTAGGAATGTGACCTCCCCTCTGAGCATGTTCTGTAGGATATTCTGGAGGCGCTGTAATTTCTCCTGTAAATTCTTTTGGGCTTCTGACATCTATCAATGTATTTGTTCCGAGCGTATTACGCACATAATTAAGAAATGTTCTAATATTTTTGTCAGGCTCTAACTGTAGGTCTAGCTTAAAACTCCCTTTGGGATAGCTGGGAATCTCTTTTGTCACAGGCTTGTCTTCAGCTAACCATTTCTTTCTGCCACCATTTAAAATTCTGACATCTCTATATCCGTAATACTTGAATACCCAAAACGCAAATGCTGCAAACCAATTATTGAAATCTCCATACAAAACAAGAGTTGTATCATTATTGACTCCAATTCTTTGCATCAGCTGTTCGTAAGCTTGTTTGTTTAAAACATTCCTATTTACAGGATCGTTTATATCATGCTTCCAGTTTACTAATACTGAACCAGGAATATGTCCTAATTCATAGTTTGCCACAGGGTCATAATCTACTTCAACGATTCTGATATTTGGATCATTGAGATGATTTTCAACCCACGGTATGTCAACTAACACTTCTGGATGTGCGTACTGCTTCGCTTCAGTCATATATTTTCTAGCACCTAATTAAGCGGTATCAGGTAAGATAAATATTACTGCTTAGATATATGCAAAATAATCAAAATATACGAAATATTAGTATATCTTTACTGCATCAATCAAAAACATGCAGGAGATACTGACTGCTTATTTCTATCTAGGTCAGAGTCAACATCTGTTGCTATTACGATTACATTTGCTTTTGATTTAATTCCTGTATTAAATTATCTCATAGAGTCGATTCTGGATTTAACAGCTATAAATAACACAATAATCTCAACTAATAGCCTGACATTAGGCTGATTACTTTAGTGTACCCAACACTGCTACCTATATTGTATCAATATAATGGATTTTTTACTGATGATATTTCTCTATATCTCATACTTGCAACTGAAAGTACTATTACTGGTAATATTGCATTATTTGGTGCAGCAAGAATATCATCATTATAGAGGCTGCTGAGGAGAGAGGGGTAAAAGCATTTTTGTACATTAAATTTATTAAAATAGGACTTTTAGAAGCTGCGATTAATACTGTTGCATGTACCTATCCCTTACAGTCCAATTTGCTTGCTCCTAATAAAAATAGGTATAACTGCTAAACTCTTAAATCGTGATAAAGTCATAAGGGTGTAAATACGAGAGGAACTTGGCCTTACCAGTTCTATCACCTCGTACTTGGCAGTTGTCCATAGTAAAAGGTATTATACAAATGATTCGATCCATAGTCTGTCCAATTCTAAAAATTAACCGAATAGAAAATGAACTTCGTTTTTCATATGATAACCAACCTACATAGTGCGCCTATGTATATAGATCGATAGTTTATGACAAAAGGAAATAATAATAATAATAATTATACATCGTACTAAAACATGAAAATAGTTGATCTTACACTTGGAATCACATCGGATATGATAACCTTCCCTGGATATCCGTCACCTACGTTCCTAAAATGGTCAAAATTTGAGATTCAAGGATATATTTCAGAAGTCGTGTTTTTGAGCACTCATACGGGAACTCACATGGATGCTCCATTTCATTTCGCCCCTAGTGGCCCAACAATCGATCAAATTGAAGTCCATAGGTATATTTGTAATAATAGCATACTCATAAAAATAGAGAAGAATTCTAATCAAATGATTACTAGCCATGATATAAGAAAACACACTAAATTGGAGATAAAAGAAAAAGACACTGTCGTCTTATCCACAGGTTGGGAAAAACAAATTAATGAAAAGGATAATTATATGAAAAATAATCCAGGCTTATCAAAGGATGCGGCGGAATTTCTAGTAGAGAAAAAAGTTAATGCCGTAGCAATAGATTGTCCGAGCATTGACGTAGGTTCTGATAGCGGACTCATAGCTCATAATACGCTCCTGTCAAATCAGATTCTAGTAATAGAAAATTTATGCAATTTATACAGATTCAACAATGAAAAGTTTACGCTTATAATGACTCCTCTGAAACTTGTAGGTGCTTCAGGTTCACCTATACGCGCTATTGGGATCGAAGAATGAGGAATAATATCTCTGATAGTAAAATATGCAAAATGAAGAGCCTACCAGGTCATATATGAAGAAATATTCGAGTCGTTAAGATCATGACAATAATATCTGTCCTCCATCTCATGAATTTACTAGTATTCTTATGCCATAAAATGAGGCATGATGGTATTCAAAGATAAAATTATTCAGTGATCTAGTAGTTCATTAGGTAGTAATGGGCACGAATCCAAAAACATATTGGTGCAATGAGGCTTGATAGTTGCCAAATGTATATTGCTACGGAAGAAAAAACGTAAATATTACAGAATTCTTACTCAGATGAGTTTTTGGGAGGATTCCTAGTACATTCTTAAACAGGCCAATAGAAATGGACTTTTCTAACCAATACGACCACTTCTCGCCAAATTTATGATGAATTGTGACTGTGAATCTTCTCTCCTGCTCTATCTGAACTTCATATTTGAACATTCCAGCATATCTAGCTAAAAACGACAGATGCAAAAGACATGCCTCAACATCTAATTTCCTGTAGTGAAACATGATATAATCCTTGGGAACTGATGCTGCAAATTCCTCGGCGGCAGTTCTTAACTTATCCTGTTCGGTAGCCTCAATAATTGCTTTCAGAGCCTCACTTGGCAAAGAAATGCGGCCAAACTTTTCAGCATATCTATCCCATTCGATATATTTTGCAAGTATCGAAGATATAAGTGCATTTTCACTAATACCATGTTCATCCGCATCTTTATCTAAAGCTTCATCTAATTGCCTATCTAGACGAATAGTTCTTAGTATCGTCTTTTTCTTGCCCTTTCCTTCTACAGTCAATAGTTAATAACGTTCTATCTAAAATATAACGTTTGAACTCTCCTGGCAGATGTATAATGCAATACTAAAGATATTTTTGGAAGAAAATCTTAGAGATAATTTTTGTCCTATATGTATTTGAAGGACATAGTGGAAGTCTGTGCATATATAACTGTATAAGCATCTACTAAGATTATAGATATCATGACGGCGAATAGTCTACTATCTTAGTTATGAAACAAGATTATTATTATTCAATTCAGTTCTGTTGAATGATCTAATTTTTGTAACTTGGGTACAAGCTCTGTATATGTTGGTATCTCATAAGCACTATCCTTTAGTATAGAAATCATCTGTTTTTGATCCTTGATTGCTTCAGCCGGGTCTCTTGGATGCAAAGCTATTCTGATAATTTGTGGTCTTTCTTCTATTTGCAACTTGAAGGCTCTTTCATCTCTACTCATGTTCACAATGTTCTTTTCTGGAAAGCCAGTAGAATCCCAATTTAAAACCTTTGGCAGCTTTATTTTCTTAAACTCTCCTTGCGAAAGTAGCAATATATATCCTTCTTGCTCTTCTGCTAATTTGAATCCCAACTTTTCTAATACTTTGATTGAGCTATTATTTAATTTCCATGCTGGTGGTATAAACACGTCAGTGTTTATTCCTATTTCGTGGAATATCTCTAGCCCCGCACGTATCTGTTCCTCTGCATCTGCTTCTTTTGTATCATGGAAGTTATCAAACTGACCATTTTTCAACTCATGATAAAGACCGTGCAAAACAATTTGGCAGTTGTCGTAGGATTTTATCTTATCAACAAATTCAGGAAATCGAGGAAGATCTTGTTTTTCATTAAAGAATGGCACCAATGCAATATTGAATTTTATGTCTAGTCTCTCTAATTCATCAGCCAATTCGAATATCTTTGTTGAAAAAGCGGGACATGCGTCATGTATTGTGACCACTCCTAATCGCGTCTGTGGTTGTTGTTGCTGTTGCTGCTGCTCCAATGAATCCGACATGTGTTAGAACAGAATCTGATATTATTATCAGTTTCGTATCATAACTTTTCACAATAACAGCAGAATGAAAGTGCTGATCCATGTTTTTTTACAGATGATTTGCTTATTGTAGACATTAAAAATGCCAGGAAAAGCACGTTTACATACACAGGATAGCGTTTCTGAGAGCCACCCGGCAAACATGATCTACATCTTAAAACAAATGTAATTAATCCAATTAATCCGTCATATAATTACTCTGCAGATCTGTTGTATCATTTGATAGTAAAGCCATAGCCTTTTCATTATTTCTCACTTACTACCAGTTGTGATT
>Ga0134121_10005748_pt1 | contig 10065 bp, 15 predicted proteins | sample KB301_FD_96463 | JGI IMG/M metagenome (GOLD analysis project Ga0134121, IMG submission 96463) | Terrestrial soil microbial communities without Nitrogen fertilizer from Kellogg Biological Station, Michigan, USA - KB3-0-1 | ecosystem: Environmental > Terrestrial > Soil > Unclassified ... | reverse complement strand
GTTGGTTGGACGTTCAGATGGAGCAGCTTTAGGCTGCATTGAGGGTGGCGTTCGTGAGCGGCTTCAGCCCACCACCCGGTAACGGTGTCGGCGGACTTGCGTAAGATGATCGCGTTATAATGAGGCGCCATGAAAACCACAAGATTGTTTTCTTCTGCCATCGCATTGTGTTTGCCGGTCCTCGCTCTGTCGATGTCGGCCGCAGCCAAAACCACCGTTGAACTGAAGGATGCTCAAGGCAAGAGCGTAGGAACGGCGGTATTGTCGAGTAAGTCCGGGAAGGACTCGTCATCAGGAGTGGTCATAAAGGCGACTCTCCATGACCTGCCACCTGGAGTGCACGCTTTCCACTTCCATGCGAAGGCGCAGTGCGATACGCCCGACTTCAAGTCTGCGGGACCGCATTTCAATCCGGATGGAAAGCAGCATGGCCTGGAGAATCCCGAAGGCCACCATGCCGGCGACATGAACAACTTCACGGTAAACACCAAAGGCCGAGCTAACGTGAAGGTCGTAAACAAGGATGTAACCCTGGGCGACGACAGCCACTCCCTGTTCAGCAATGGCGGCACGGCACTGATGATTCACGCCAAAGCGGATGATATGAAGACCGACCCGGCAGGAAACGCTGGGGACCGTATCGCCTGCGGCGTCATCACGAAATAAGCGGATAGCACAGTTTGAACAGGTTATGCACAACCGGCGGGTCAAAATATACGGTAAAGACCGTATAGACCATGTAGGTTTTCCAGTTGCGTGGGCGCTCATGGAGGACGACCGGATCCGCCGCTTCCGGAGTTGATGTTTGACGCGACAAGTGTCGTCGAACCCCTGTGTATTCATCTGATTAGAGGCTCCGTGCCCCCAACCGTCTGAGGCCCGAGGTCCGACGTCCGTCTCAGTCATAGCTTCCCTCCACCCACCACTGCCCGCTGAGCAGGTCCCGAATGAGCCGATAGAGCGTGATGCCGGTCGCTTCTTGCAAAGCAATATCCCACTCGTCGCGGGCCCATCCTTCCTGCTCCCACCAGTCTCCGGAGGTACGCCAGGGACCGGCAGCCCATAGGATTTCCCCACAAATCCCTGTGCGTTTGGGACAAGCGATGCGCGCCGGCCTGCCTTCCTGCAGGGTCACCATGGCCCGCAGAGGTGGGCGGAAGATACGCAGGGCGGTGACCGGCACTTCGTTCTGTTTTTGAGGTTCCACGGGTCTGTTATTCCGCGATGCCTTTGTCTTGCGGGCGGCCTGTTCCTCCAGGTGAGGATCAAAACGACGCATTCGGAATGCTTGCGGACGATGAGTGTCCAGCAGCTGCAACGACCCCACTTTATTTTCGCCTACAATTCCTGCGATTCTCGCCAATGTGAGTTCGAGTTTTTCCGGCTCCGGGGAAGGAGGCAGAAACAACCCGCTCTGCGCCGCGCGCGGGCGTACAGGTTCCGCCGACAATTGGACCTTTACGATGGGAGCACCGGGTGGGTGCGCATTCAAATCAAGTTGCAGGAGCTTGAGAAAAACTTTGGCGTCCAGCAGGGGGACAGGTAAACGAAGAGTGCGGTGGAAGTTTTGTCGAGCATGCGCTCGACTGGAGTACCCAATAAGACGGGCGGGGGCACCCGTCTCCACATGGCCTGAGGCGCTGCATTCCAGGGTCAGGTCCAGGTTCAGCTCCTGTGTGGCTAAGGCGCGCGCGCCCAGGCGGGCGCATAACTGGTCCAGTAGCCGGGCCAGCAGAAACGCCAGCGGCTCCAGCAGCACCAGGGGATATTCCAGCTCGATTGCCTCTTCGAAAACCAGCGGTAGTTCGACCGGAACTAGCGATCGTGAGCTGCAGCCGCGCGCCAACTGTTGCAGGAGAATGCCCTCCTGCCCCAGGCGCTCGCTCAGGGCGATTTCAGGCAACGCAGCCAAGGCGCGAAAATTCCGAATGCCCCAGCGCTCCAGCACTTCGAGGATTTGGGGATCGCAACCTCCGGTAAACAACACTTCCAGGGGAAGATTGCCCAACTGCTCGGCTTCCCTTCCTTGGGGAATCACGATCACTCCGGAAAAGCCGTGTGCGGCGAGGATAGCCGTGTCCGGATTGGAAGCGACAGCAACGTTGGTTTCAAGGCCAAGGGCGGAAGCACGGCGCGCCACGTTCTGCGCAATCTTCGGTAACGGACCGAAAAGCGGCTCCATGCCGGCCAGGTCCAGCAGGACGGTGTCACAGCCCACATCTTCCACCCGCGGCGAGAATGACTGGGCACAATCGAGCAATGCGGCGTGCGCGGCGGCCTCTTGTACTAAGGAGCGCGGACGCAACCCCAGATCCGAACAGGCTTCCACCTGAAGTTTCGTCATTCCCATCGAAGCCCCGGCGTGGCGGGCCTTTTCGTTCAAAGCAAAAATCGTCTGCAACGGCGCTTTGCCTTCGAGCACGGCCAGAGCTCCCGCCCGCAAGTCGGGCTCGACACGGAGCAGGGCCTCCACGGGAAAGTCAGGAACGAAGATGCAGGCGAAAGCAGGCATTGGTCGTCAGAGAAAAGCTGTCAGCCCTCAGCTTGCAGCGCCGGCGTCCCGCCCTCGCAGCCGGAGAAACTTATGCAATCCGCACCGCTTTTGTGGCGAATGCTGTAGTGGCGGATTGTGCCGGTTTTCGCTGCATGCGCGAACGCAGCAGCTCTCCTTCAACTTGCAATCCATCTAAAAGCTGCGCGTGCGTCGGCCCAAGTTTTCCTTCTGCTGAAAGCGGATAGCGGAGAGCTGATGGCTTCCCGCCCGCCTGCAGCCTAAGCAGCAGAGAAGCACAAGTCTGCGCACAGGGCTCCTGGGCCACGACCAGCAGTACGGTGGCGGTGGGTTCGACGGCGCGCTGAAAGCGGAACCATGAAGCCAGCGGAATACGACGTGCCGCCGAGTCCGGCACATCGCCCAGATCAATCGCCACCAGGCCAAAACCCCCGCTTTGCAGGAGCAGATCAGTGACGCGCAGAGCCTGCTCGATCCGAACTGCAGACGTCGGACGTCGGACCTCAGACCTCAGACCCCCAAACTTAGGTCTGAGGCCCGAAGTCCGAGGTCCGAAGTCCGCCCCCCGGCTGCACCGTATCCACAGCAATCTTTCCAGTTCAACTCCGGATGCCGCTGCCGAGGCAGCATTGAGCGCGTCGGTGGTGTCTACCAGGGCACAGACTTCCTGACGCCGGGTAGCTGCGGCCAGCGCGGACAGCAACACGCTGGTGCGTCCGGAAGAAGCAGGTCCACAAATTTCGCTCAGACATCCTCGCGGCAGTCCACCAGCCAGTTCATCAATCTCGCGAATTCCGCTGGAGACCATTTCCGGCGTGAGCCGCACCTCAAGCCGCGATGCCGCAGTCACGCTCGCCAGCTTGGGCAATGCCGCCAGACGTTGTAAAACCAGCGCTGGCTCCTTCTTCGAAGCAAAGACAACAGCACCGCCCGAGGGAGCGGCAACAAAAGCCAAGGAAGACATTCAGGGACCTCTAATTTTCAGGGAACGCCGAGGCGGCTGGCCGAGGCTGCGAATTGCATATTCGCTTTTTATTCGCTACTGAGTATTTAGCTCCCGGAAGGAAAGATTGTCAAGAGGGAAGGGCATCATCGGCAGCCAGGTGTGCGGACACGCGACCCATGCAAATCGCAACAGTTGGGGAAAGGGAGCAATTTAAACGACTCCAGATTACGCGGCGGTGAGGTGACGACTTTCTGAAACATACCTGCCAAAAACCTCCTCGCCCTCTGAAAAGGCGCCGACCCCGAAATCCCCATCCTGAAAGAAGCCAAGGAGGAGTACGAGAAACTGCAGTAAAAGTCCGCACCCGGCTCTCCGAGGCGATTAATCGTCGAGGGTTCCCCCGTTTTCAGTTGTCCAGAAATGAACAAGGCGTTTTACAGAAGGTTGTCGTAAAACGGCGCCTCAAGATTGCCTACCTTCCGTGCAACGGTCTCTCCATATATCTGCCTGACAGTATGTCGCATGGCGATCACATTGCTACGCGAGGATTCCGCAGCCTGGCTGGCAGGGTCCTGGTCGAATTCTGCCTGGTACACCCTGAGCAGGAATTCAACCTGTTTTCTTAGACGTTCGATTGTTACGGGGTCGAGTTGTTCCGCAACTGGCATAGTCTATTGTACATGGAGAGGTTGGGCAAAGTTTCCAGATGTACCCTACTCAGTACGGAAAACGGACGCGGGTTGCTCGGAGGTTGTGGAGCAATGATCAGTTTCGATATCCAGAGTGTAGCCAAAGCGTCTGACGTGTGGGAAACTGGGGGCATGAAAAAGCCAGAATTGACCGACATGGCTTGGCTTGGGCCAAGGGAGGAAATGGATCGCGCGAGTCATCGCTTCGGCAAGTGCTCTGAGTGCCATGAGATCATCTGCGTCGAAAAGGCCGTGACCGATGGCCCGAGTACTCAGGGAAGAACCAGTGAAATGCTCGACGAAGCGTTTCGCGCACACGTTAAGCTGAAGCACTCCGAGGACTTCAACCTAGCCGCTATTCCAGCCACAGAACGGCACCAGGCCTAAGCAGACTACGGCAAAAACAACGCCCACGCGATCCAAAACTAGTTGGAATCGGACGTTGAGTGGCCGAGTACAAGCTCAGCTTCCGCCTGTAGCCAGTCATCAAGGGCATGACCAGGAGCCCTACCACGTTTGATGTACAGCTCATAGGCACGTTGGCGAATTGCCTGTTGGAGCATCGGTTCTGGTGGTGCAGTTGGCAACATCACATTTACCGATTTCTTGGGCACACCTCACCTCGCTAACTCCGAACAGATTAATTGTGTGAAATGCCCGCCAGCGACAGTTTCCCGATGGGGGCACCAGACTAAGCTCAACTTGAAATCAGCGCGAACGCGCGTGCTAGGCTGCCGTTTTGCTCTCCGTCCCGAACACCTCGGGGACTGTCTCAACCGCGATGGCCCGCACATAGCGGATGTGATCTCTAATAGCAGCTTTCAGTTCTGGCAGAATTGCCTCCAGTTCATTCTGGCTCTTCGCGGCGATGGCTCGATCAGTGAGCAGACGTATATGGTCTTCAAGGCTGGACGACATAGTTAAAGGTGTCACATCAGGTCGGGGAGCGCGATAGGGTATTTCCCGTAGGACCCTTAAAGATTACATGCAAACTCGGTACCGGGAATCCCAACAATGGAACGTGCGTTCTCGTCGGGCTGAATTGCCGTAATGTCGGCATAAGGTGTTCCCTGTATTACGAATCTTCTCGTCTCCAGCATTATTTCCTTCTCGCTCTCTTTCCGATCAAGAGCTAAGGCCCAGCGATGGCATGGTTCGTGCTACATGCCTGGCGGATTCAGAAGCAGGAGCATGCCTGGGAGGTTATGGGCCATGCGAGAGAACGCAGAGAAGTGGATAGAACTTTGCGCGCAAGCGGCCAGCGAACAGCATTCAGAGAAATTAATGGCGCTGATCAAGCAGATCGCTGCGCTTTCGACACCAAACAAGGGCGCGGTTGATTCAAAAAGATTCGCAGCGCTTAGAGTCGGAACGAATTGACTAGCCAACTTTGCGCGAAAAGACTTGTTGCTCGTTCTGAACTGGTTTCCTCGAACAGGAATGCGTCGCGTGGTAATCACCGCACCATTGACAGAACGATTCCCCGCAACACCACATGCGACAGTCGGCACAAATAGCGACTCCACAATCTGCGCATTGAGCAACAGCACGGTTGCTACAGGGAGTCCCTCCGTCGCTGTCGCTTGATCCGTGTTCGATTTGGCAGTAGGTATTCACTTACGCTGCTTTGCTCAATTGCTCTAGTTCAGCAAACAATTCTCGGATTCGGTCGCCGTTATCCTTGAATAATTGAAGTTCCTCGGGAGTCGGCTCGGAGAGTGCAGTCTTTTCAAAGTACTCCGACTGGTCGGCCAAGAGTAGGCTCAGCTCGAAACTGATGTACGCTTTGTAATTCGCGTCCTTCATAACTCACTGCAAGCGAGATCACAGGAATGCCAACCGGGAACCGGCTCACTGTGGCGCTCCCGAAGTTTTTCCCGACCTCCCATCTGCAAGTATTTCGGCTTTCTAATTTTGAACCAAGTGGTGCGTTCCCGCTCCGTGATGTAACGCCCGAAGCTGTGCTTATCTACCACGCCCTCTAAGTCTAACTTGCAGACTCGTTTGAACAGCACTGTTCCGTATCGTTTGACGGGATCGACGAAACGAAACCTGGAAGAATCAGGGATCCTCGACCGTGGACGTCTGAGCTCGAATTTTCGATCCGTGAGCCTTTCCATTCGGAGAATGTTTCCGTCCAGGACAGTTTGTCCATCCTGGGCCAGTTCAGAAGCAATCGATTGGCGAAGATCAGTGCAAGAATTGAATGAATGCCCGATGCCGGAGATCAACTGGCACCGACCGTCCTGGACAACGAAGCCGTCGTATTTCAGCTCGAACACCCACTCAAGGTGTTCGAAAGGCACAGGTTTCCGCGGCAATGGCATCGGCTGAAATGCCATGCTGAAAGCATATCAGGCGGGATAGCGAAAGGTGGGCGAACCCATGACGGGACTTGTCAGTTGATCCAGTTCCCGTATTGGTCTCGGTTATCCTGTCGATGCGCTATCTGCGCTATCCTAGTCGTGACTCCGCAAAAGCAACCAGCGAAACATGAGAGCCATTTCTGGAATTCGGAACTTTGCCAAATCTTGCGCCGTTGCTGTACTAGGACCGGAAGCCAAGCCCCGAACGATAATTCGGGGCGCAGCATCCGGGTACCGTATCTGTGTTGCCCCCACCGAAAATCTCGGATACCTGCTAGGAACCGCTGAACCTCACTTGCAACGAATCATCAGGAAATACGTTGCACCTGGCGACGCAGTCTACGACATTGGCGCGAACATGGGGTACGTTTCCCTGTCACTTGCAAAACTGGTTGGGGTACGAGGTCGGGTAATCGCGTTCGAGCCCATTCCGCGAAATGTGGATTTGTTTCGGAGAAATATTGAAGATAATCAACTCGCAAATGTTCAGCTCTTGGCGGTTGCAGCCTCGGACAAGTGTGGAGAAGCAGTCATCCGTGTTGCTGAGAACCCTTCCACGGCAAGTCTGGTTTGGCATCGTGACAATCCGGCGGCGGTAGGGCTTGTCATTAAGACAGTGGTAATCGATGACCTCGTTGATATGGGTGACCTTCCCGAACCGACGTTTGTCAAAATCGATGTCGAGGGTGCTGAGGGGCAGGTCTTAAAAGGAATGCGCCGTACCGTTGCCAAAGCAAGGCCCATAGTATTTGTCGAATGCTCGGATGCGGGACGCGAAACAACTTGGCCTTTGCTTTCCGAGTTGGGCTATCGCTGTCAGTCAGCCATAACGCGAAAATGGGTAAGCGCGTTTGACAACTATCGTCACGCTGACTTTCTCTGGTTGCCCTAGTCCGTCAGTAGCTGTCGTAATCAATCCAGCGGGAGCAAGTATCCCGGGGTTCCACCCAATCGCCCCCCGAGGGCTTCGGCGTCCAACACTGCCATGTCCCAGGCAATCCACGAGACAGGCGTGAGTCGTATCGTGACATCATCAAATGATGCGAAGACTGGCCCGACGTGGGGATCGGACAATGCCGCTGCGCTCAAATATCGTCTGTGTAATCGTCGGTTTATCTCCTCGGAGACTCCGCCTGAAATGAGTTCCACTCTGCCCGCCGCAGTTACACCACGCTCTGTTCCTGGTTTTCGCGCGTCCACCATCAGGGAAGCTTTCGGCCGCGCGACCACATTACGAGCCTTTCTCGTCTTGGAAGAGGTCGCGATAAACAGACAGCCATCCTCGAAGAGGTACCAGACCGCGGTCAGGTGGATGGTTCCATCGGCGTTCTCGGTTCCGAGTGTTGCAACGTAGCGTCCTCGCAAGAGATCATGGAAATTCGGGTCCAGCTTTTGAGCCATTTTGCCCTCCCAGCGATCGTCCGATTCGAAACAATCCTACTACTGGGCCTTGAATCCCCTGCGCCGAAAGCCGGGGTTCTGCTCGGTTTCGGGCGATAGTTAGTGATTGACTTTTCCCGAGAGCGGAAGGCACAGTCCCACTCAGACCCTAGAAGTTTGGAGCTCCTCTGTTGTTCTTTTCTCCCGGCGGCGCGCCGGCGCGACCTCCTCGATTCTGCGTCCCCAAATCGGAGGCATCAAATGATGGAGTTCGTTCGATCTCTATCGAACAATCAGGAAGGGCAGGACATCGCGGAGTATGCAGTGATGTTGGCTGTCATTCTCGGTGATCGTGGTTGGCACGATCCGCTTGGTTGGGTCGAATGCCAATAACGTATTTTCCTCGGTCGCTAGTACCGTGAACTAGACCGAAAACAACCCATCCCCACCTGAGCGCCTCACCTCAAACTAGAGCGAGGCGCTCTGTTTTTGACGCGCCTCGTTTGTTCACTCCATGCGGTCACGGCACCACGCTCGGTTGACCTGCGTGGGGGCCGAATCGGTAGATGGGTAAACGCCTTTTGCATCCATGCATGAATGCCCTCTTTGCCACGGCCTGGATTTTGGTTGTAGGCTACAGACCCTACCGACTCGCGCAGGAAGGCGCAATCCAGTGTTCAAACTGGCCGCATGCGATAGCAATATGGTCTTGCCGTCCGGCCTTTCTGGGCCGACAAACTTTACTGCTTGTTGACCTGCGATCCGGCCTCCGTGATGCTGCCTTTTACGAGATCGGTCTGAATCTTGAGCTTCTGCTGCGGGCGCAGGTCCACCATGGTGTCGAAGGGCAGGTAGCCCGGTAAAGCGATACGCAGGCGGTGCTGTCCGGGAGTAAGGAGCATGGCTTGGCCCACCCCGTCAAACTCGTCTACGTGTCCGGCGTATTGACCGTCGACAAAGACCGCCGCACGGGAGGGGGTGGCGGCTATTTTCAGTTCGCCGGTGGCGTCCTTGGTCGGCAACCGAGCCGATTTCACCAGCTCGACGTTGACTTCGTGGGTCTGCCCAGGCTCCAGGATGATCTGCTTGACAAACTCGTTGTACCAGGCCTGGCGGATGACAATTTCGTGCTTGCCGGGCAAGAGCGTTAGTTTTTTGTCGCCTGCAAGTTCTTTTACAAAGCCCACGTATTGCCCGTCTACCCACACTCCCGCGGTCTTTTCGTCTTTGCTGTGAGCGGCGAATCGCAACTCGGACTGCACCCGGTCCTCGGCGCACACCACGCCTATCAACAAAATCACTACCACTGGCACCACTCTACGATTGGACATTTGGGTCATTGAAAACTCCTTTGTGACCCTACAATCAGCCGGAATGTGACATGCGCGCGCAGATCTGGGTCGGCTGGATGGCGGTGCTCGGGAAGTGAGTTCGAAACGGAGCTGGAGGTCTCAGCTCACTTGAGAAGCAACTGCGTACTCATTAATACCTCAAAACCAATTCGAGAACAAGTTGCGGCGCGTGCCGGTGCGCCGTGTGGTAGGCCTTCCGCATCAGCCCGGCAAAAACGAAGCGGTATTGCAAGCGTTTGACCAATTCACCTGACGCTAAACCGGCGGTCCAAAGCTCACTAGCGGCCTCACTGACGTAAGCATCAGGTAGTGGCTACGGGTGCCGTAGTCTCTCGGTTCTGAGCACAAAGGCAACCTTTCGGTTGCTGAAAGCTCACCCGGTGCCTGACATTGCGCTGTGAACGTCAGGAGCGGATCACCACACCCGATTTTCGACCACCTGAGCAATACTGCACAGCGACAAACGTGCCCGCAGAGAGATAGTCATGGGGTTGGGTAGGGTACAGTCTCAAAAAGTCGACATTGAAGAAGAGCAAGACTGACCTTTTGCAAATTGAAGATCCGAGGTGCAGCATCAAATGCCAAACCGACGGAAGTATGTGTGTGTGATGGTTGTGGCGGCACAGTTGGCTAGTGCCGCTGGCGCGCAGCAAGTCCTGACGGAGTCCGGAACCATATCGGGGATACGCGCAAACGGGTTGAGTGTCTACCAAGGAATTCCATTCGCTGCTCCCCCGGTGGCCGACTTGCGTTGGCGCCCGCCGGTACGTGCAGCACCCTGGACCGGCACACGTAAGGCAGATGCGTTTGCTCCGGCGTG
>Ga0134121_10005741_pt1 | contig 10072 bp, 12 predicted proteins | sample KB301_FD_96463 | JGI IMG/M metagenome (GOLD analysis project Ga0134121, IMG submission 96463) | Terrestrial soil microbial communities without Nitrogen fertilizer from Kellogg Biological Station, Michigan, USA - KB3-0-1 | ecosystem: Environmental > Terrestrial > Soil > Unclassified ... | reverse complement strand
TGAGCTCGCTGAGGCGCTTGCCCTGGCCGACACCGACCGTGTTCATGTCATGCACCGGGCGGCCAAGGGCGGGCTCGGCGCAGCCTATCTGGCGGGGTTTGCCTGGGGTCTGAATCGCGAGTACTCGGTGCTCGTCGAGATGGACGCCGACGGCAGCCACCCGCCCGAACAGCTGCATCGGCTGCTGGACGCCATCGATGGCGGCGCGGACCTGGTGATCGGTTCGCGCTACGTCTCCGGCGGGGAGGTGCGCAACTGGCCGAGGCGCCGGCTGGTGCTGTCCCGCACCGCCAACAGCTACTCGCGGATCCTGCTCGGCGTCGACATCCACGACATCACGGCCGGCTACCGCGCCTACCGGAGAGAGGTGCTGGAGAAGATCGACCTGGCCGCCGTCGATTCGAAGGGCTACTGCTTCCAGATCGACCTGACCTGGCGCACGATCAACAACGGGTTCATCGTCGTCGAGGTGCCCATCACCTTCACCGAACGCGAGTACGGCCAGTCCAAGATGAGCGGCTCCAACATCCGCGAAGCCCTGTTGAAGGTCGCGGAGTGGGGTGTCCGCGGGCGCATCGACCGGGCCCGCGGAGTCGGCGTTACCCGCTAGGTTGCCGGCGGCCGAGCCGCCGGACTCGCCCGATCAGTTGCCGCGGCGGCGGGCCTTGATGAGATCCAGGCGTTCCTTGAGCAGCTCCTCGAGCTCCTCGACCGAGCGACGCTCTAGCAGCATGTCCCAGTGGGTGCGCGGTGGTTTCATCTTCTTGGGCTCCGGCGCGTCACCCTCGATCAGGGTGCCCTCCATGCCGTTGCGACACAGCCAGGTGTGGGGAATCTCGGCGTCGTCGGCGAACGGAACGTCGAACTCCTCGCCGTTGTCGGTGCGGTAGCGGGCAACCTGACGGGGCGCCAAGTCGTGATTGCGGTCCGTCTCGTAGCTCACGGCTCCGAGGCGACTGCCTCTCAAGACACGATCAGCCATCGTCAACACTCCTCAATTGCACAATTTGTCCGGATGATCAACGCAGCAACATGGCGCGCAGTTCCCGACTCGACCGTTGATGATACCGGGATCTTCGGCCACCGCCGTCTACAGTCTGGTCCGTGGTACGTCGTCTCAAGCCTCAGCCCTGTCGCTGGTGTGGTCGTGAAGTCGCTGACGTCGGGCTTGGTCGGCGTCGCCAATACTGCAGGCAGTCGTGCCGTCAGCGCGCGTATGAGCAACGCGCCACGGTCAAGGGGACCTCGGTGGCCCCGGACTCGGTGGTGCTGACCGCAGAAGAGGCATCGCTGCTCTCTGACCGTGTCTACCAGGTCAGATGCGCCGCCGAGGACGTTGCGATCGCCATCGAAGAGGGAGCAGAAGGGGCAGAACTGCGCGAGCTGTGCGACGCGCTGATGCAGGCAGCGAAGGCGGCCGACGGCTGGCGGTAGCCTGCGACCTGATTTCGCGGTGAACACTGCCGGGCGGACACCCGTTCTACGATTGCCAACGACAAAACCCGAGATGGGAACGCGGTGTCCATATCACCTGCAGAAACCGGCGTGTGGCGCTTCGACGCCTTTGTCCTCGACACGCAGCGCTACGAGCTGCGCTCCGGCGATGACGTGATCCGCGTCGAGCCGCAAGTGTTCGACGTGCTGACGCAGCTGGTCCGCAATTGCCACCGGTTCGTCTCTAAGGAAGAGCTGTTCGACTCCGTGTGGGGCGGGCGCTTCGTCGGTGAGGCCGCGCTGACGAGCCGCATCAAGGCCGCGAGGCGGGCGCTCGGCGACGACGGCGAGTCGCAGCGTTACATCAGGACTGTTCGCGGCCGCGGCTACCAGTTCGTCGGCACGATCGACACCGACACCGACACCGAACCGCCCGGGGCGCCTCCAGAACCGGAGCCGGCGGCGCCCCGCCAGCACATCGCGTTCTGCCGTGCCGCCGACGGCGTCCGGTTGGCCTACGGGGTGGCGGGGGAGGGACCGCCGCTTGTCAGGGCGGCGAACTGGATGACCCATCTCGGCTACGACATCGAAAGCCCGGTGTGGAAGCACTGGGTGCGTGATCTGTCCCTGAAGTATCGCTTCATCCGCTATGACGAACGCCGCTGTGGCCTATCTGATTGGGATGCAATGGACTTCACGTTCGATGACTGGGTCGCCGACCTCGAATCGGTGGTGGAATCGCTTGGCCTGGAACGCTTTCCGTTACTCGGCGTGTCTCAAGGCGGCGCGGTCGCGGTGGCTTACGCCGCCCGTCACCCCGAGCGGGTCAGCCACCTGGTGTTGTGCGGCGCCTATCCGCGCGGCCGCGCGGTGCGTGCGGTGGGCGACGAGGAAAAGCGCGCAGCGGCATTGGATCTCGAGCTCGCCAGGGTCGGCTGGGGACGCGACGATCCCGCGTTTCGCCAGGTTTTCGCCGCGCAGTTCCTGCCCGACGGCACCCGTGCGGACTGGGCCGCCTTCGATCAGTTGCAGCGGCGCACCACCTCACCGGAGAACGCGGTGCGTTTCCTCGAGGAATTCGGTCGCATCGATGTGCGCGACGAAGCGCAGCAGGTCGCGTGCCCGACGCTGATCATGCACTCCCGAAACGACCACCGCGTGCCCATGCGTTTCGGCGAGGAACTGGCGGCTCTGATTCCCGACTCCCGGCTGGTCGCGCTGTCGAGCAACAACCATCTGCTCACCGCGACCGAGCCTGCGTGGCAAGTGTTCAGGGCAGAGGTCGACGCCTTCCTGGCTTAGCTGCGGCGTGCCCGTCTTGTGCCAAAGCCCCGCGCCGAGATCTCCACGCAATCTCCACACATTCTTCATGTGCGGCTTCCCGCAGCCAATCATGCTGGTCACATGAAAAAGCACCTCCGCACCCTGTTTGTGGGTGTCAGCGCGCTTCTCGCCCTTGGCACCCTGTCCGCGTGCTCCGGTGGGAAGACCACCGAAGCGACGAACACCTCCGAGGCGGTCACCACACCACCGGCCGCGACCGCAAAACCGTTTCCGCAGTCGGCGAGATACATGGCCGATATGAAGGCGGCCGACGGCAAGACCATGACCATCGGCATCTCCGTCGACGGCTCATCGGTTGCCGCGTACGCCTGCAACGGCACCGACGACGAAGCTTGGTTCTTCGGCAACCAGACCGACGGCAAGGTGGACATCAAGTCCCGGTTCCGCGACACGCTGCAGGGCGAGTTCAACGGCACCGACGTCGCAGGCGATCTGACCATGAACGGCGTCGCCTACAAGTTCACCGCCGCGCCGGTGTCCGGCGCAGCCGGCATGTACACCGCGGACTTCGAGGGTGCGCGCGCATCGTGGGTGGTGCGTCCCGACGGAAGCGCGACCGGTGTTCAGTTCAGCCCGGCCACCGGCCAGAAGCTCGAGCAGTCCGACCTACAGAAACTCGCCGACGACCAGTTCCGTGCTCAGGTGCGCAACACCCGTAAGCTCCAGCAGGCCCAGCAGCTCACAAAGCTGCAGAACGGGTCGTTCAGCTCCACCATCAACGGTCACCAGGTGACGCCCACTCTGGTCACCGGCACGTTCCGGCTGTCATAACGCCTTCTCGCCCAACGGCCAGCCCGCGACGCTGTCAACGGTCGCACCGGCTGGGCCGTTGGTCTTTGCATCACGCAGAATCAAACCCTTCAGCGCACGTGCGGTCATGCGTAGCGTCGACGCACCGTGACTATCTCCGCCGAGCTGACTGTGCCGCTGGCGTCGGCGAGTGCCGCCCCCAATCGCCGTTGGGCCCAACGCAAGTGGGGGTTGATCCGCCTTCTCTCGCCACTGGTTCTGCTCGGCGTGTGGCAGCTGGGCAGCGCGCTCGGACCGATCCCGCAGGATGTGCTGCCGGCGCCGTCACTGATCGTCGAGGCGGGCATCGAGCTGATCGAGAACGGACAGCTGGCTGACGCGTTGCGGGTGTCGGGCATTCGGGTCGTCGAGGGCTTGCTGCTCGGCGGGTTCCTCGGTGTGGCATTGGGAACCGCTGTCGGGCTGTCGCGGTGGGTCGAGGCGACCGTCGACCCGCCGATGCAGATGATTCGCGCACTGCCGCACCTCGGCCTGATCCCGTTGTTCATCCTGTGGTTCGGCATCGGCGAGTTGCCCAAGGTGTTGCTGGTCGCGCTCGGCGTGAGTTTCCCGCTGTACCTGAACACCTTTTCCGCCATCCGCCAGGTCGACCCGAAGCTGTTCGAAACCGCGCAGGTGCTGGGCTTCTCGTTTTGGCAGCGGTTCCGCACCATCATCGTGCCCAGCGCCGCACCGCAGGTGCTGGTCGGCGTGCGGCAGTCGTTGGCCGTCGCGTAGTTGACGCTGATCGTGGCCGAACAGATCAATGCCGACAAGGGAATTGGCTTCCTGATCAACAACGCGCGCGACTTTCTCCGCATCGACATCATCATCTTTGGGCTGATCGTCTATGCGCTTCTCGGCATCGGCACCGACGCCATTGTCCGGGCCCTGGAACGCCGAGCACTGAGGTACCGCTCATGACCATTGCCTCCGAACGTCAGACCGTGATCGCGGGCGAACTGCGCGACGTGAACAAGTGGTACGGCCACCATCACGTGCTCACCGAGGTCTCGGTCCGCGTCGAGCGCGGCGAGATCGTCGCGCTTATCGGTCGCAGCGGTTCCGGAAAATCGACTGTGCTGCGAGTATTCGCCGGGCTGTCGACCGATCACACCGGCGAGCGCGTGGTCTCGGGGGCTCCAGCGCTGGCGTTCCAGGAGCCGCGCCTGTTTCCATGGCGCGACGTTCGGACGAATGTCGTCTACGGGCTGACCCGCAGTCGGCTGCCGCGGTCCGAGGTGCGGGCCCGCGCAGATCGGGCGTTGGCGGATGTCGGACTGGCCGATCGTGCCGATGTGTGGCCGCTGACGCTGTCGGGCGGTCAGGCGCAACGGGTTTCGCTGGCTCGCGCGCTGGTGGCTGAGCCCGAGCTACTGCTGCTCGACGAGCCCTTCGGCGCGCTGGACGCACTGACCCGCCTGAGCATGCGCGGGTTGCTGCTCGACCTGTGGCGCGAACACGGCTTCGGTGTGCTGCTCGTGACGCACGACGTGGACGAGGCGGTTGCGCTTGCCGACCGCGTGCTCGTCCTGGAGGCAGGCCGCGTGATCCACACACTGACCATCGACGAACCGCGCCACGCACCGGGCGTACACACTGAGCGTTACCGCGCCGAGCTGCTCGACAAGCTCGGTGTGTCGATCTGAAAGAGGCAATTCATGTCCAACGCACGATTGGTCGCTGTCCTGATAGCCGTGGTCGCATTGCTGGCCGGCTGCGTGTCACGCACGGACAACTCGGGTGCCACACAAGCCCCGGCAACCGTGGCCCTGTCCGAATTAGCCGGTGTCACACTGCAAGTCGGCGATCAGAAGGGCAATACCGAGGCGCTGCTGCGGGCCGCCGGCGCGCTGGACAACCTGCCGTACCGGGTGGTGTTCTCGACGTTCACGTCGGGTCCACCGCAGGTCGAGGCGGCGACGGCAGGCAAGATAGACTTCGCGATCACCGGTAACACGCCGCCGATCTTCGGCGCCGCGTCCAACGCGAAGGTCAAGGTGGTGTCGGCCTACGACGGCGGCGGTACGGGCGACCAGATCCTGGTGCACGCGGATTCGCCGATCAAGACGGTGGCCGACTTGCGGGGCAAGACGATCGCCGTGGGCAAGGGCAGCTCCGGACACGGCAATATCCTCGGCCAACTCGACAAGGCTGGGCTGACGACATCCGATGTGAAGCTGGTGTTCCTCCAACCCGCCGACGCGCTGTCGGCGTTCACCCAACACCAGGCCGACGCGTGGGCGATCTGGGATCCGTACACCGCACAAGCCGAGGCGCAGCTGCCGGTGCGCAGCATCGCGCAGGCCAAGGGTGTCACGAACGGCTACTGGTTCGGCGTCGCGTCGGATCAGGCGCTGGCGGACCCGAAGCGGAACACCGCGCTACAGGACCTGCTGGTGCGCTTCGAAAAGGCGGTGCGCTGGGCGCAGGACCACCCCCAACAGTGGGCGGACAGCTACGCCGCCGCGGTGGGCCTCGATCCGAAGGTCGCAGCGGTCGTGCAGGGACGAAGCCTGCGGCTGCCGACCGAGCTGGACGACGATATCGTCGCATCCGAGCAGACGCTGGCCGACCTGTTCGGGGCCTCGGGCCAGATCGCTTCCCCCGCACCGAAGTTCGACAACTGGGTGGATCGTCGCTACAACGACGCGCTTCGAGCCCTGTTCGTCAGCACCAATTGAGGAAGGCCGCATGTCTGCTCAGTCCGAATCGCCGGCTACGCCGGCGAAGTTCTTCTGGTTCCTGCCCACCAACGGCGACAGCCGGTCGATCGTCGGCGCATCGCACGCGTCGTCGCATCACATCGTGCCCGCGAACTACCGCGGGCCGAGCCGTCGATATCTGGCCGAGGTCGCCCGCGCCGCCGATCGGCTCGGTTACGAAGGGGTGCTCACGCCGACCGGAACCTGGTGTGAGGACGCCTGGTTGACCGCCTCGGCGCTGCTGGCCGAAACCGAGCGGCTGAAGTTCCTCGTCGCATTCCGGCCAGGCCTGGTGCCGCCGACGCTCGCCGCGCAGCAGACCGCGACGCTGCAGCGGTTCTCGGAGGGCCGAGTGCTGCTCAACATCGTCAGCGGAGGAGACGATCTCGAGCAGCGCCGGTTCGGCGACTGGCTCAGCCACGACGAGCGGTACGCCCGCACGGGGGAGTTCCTGCACATCGTGAACTCGCTGTGGCGCCAGGACTCCCTGGACTTCGAGGGCAAGTACTACAAGGTCGCCGATGCCCGGGTATCGGCACCACCGGATCCGTTGCCGCAGATCTACTTCGGCGGATCGTCGGCTGCGGCGCTACCGATCGCCGCGCAGTATGTCGACGTCTATCTGACCTGGGGCGAGCCCCCGCAGGCGGCGGCGGCCAAGATCGAGAAGGTACGCAAGCTCGCCGAGGAGCGTGGCCGCAACGTGCGCTTCGGCATCCGTTTGCACACCATCAGCCGAGACACGTCGGCGGCGGCGTGGGCGGTGGCTGACGAGCTGCTGGCCGAGCTGACGCCGGACCAGGTAGCGAAAGCCACTGAGCTGCACGCTAAGTCGGAATCCGAAGGCCAGCGGCGAATGACCGCCCTGCACGGCGGCCGGATGGATCGACTCGAGATCTATCCAAACCTGTGGGCAGGCGTCGGGCTGGTCCGCGGAGGTGCGGGCACGGCGTTGGTCGGCAGCCACGAGGAGGTCGCGAACCTGATCTACGAGTACCACTCGGTGGGGTTCGACGAGTTCATCCTGTCGGGCTACCCGCATCTGGAGGAGGCGTACTGGTTCGCAGAGGGCGTGCTGCCCCTGTTGAAGCAGAAGGGCGTCGCATAGTCCGCGAGCAGACGCAAAGTTCCCAATTTTCGCGGCGTGTTGGCTGCTATTGCGTCTGCTCGCCCGGTGCAGTGGGTAAAGCTGAGGTGTGGACGAATGGTTCGAGCGCAGCCCGTTCATCGGGTTCGCGCCGTGGATCATCTATTGGGTGGTCGCCGACGGACCCAGCACCTGGATGTTCGGCGCGATATGCGCGGTGATCGCGGCGCTGACTCTCGGGGTGTCGGCGGGCCGCGGCGGACCCCGCCTGCTCGAGGTGATCACCGTCGTCTTCTTCGTGGCGGTCACCATCGCAGGCATGGTCGTCGGGGCCGAGGACCGCGACTGGATGGACACCCATGCGACCACACTGTCCAGCGGCGCGCTGGCGGCGATGTCGCTGGGGTCCCTGGCCTTCACGCCCTTCACCGCGCAGTACGCGCCTGAATCCGGGCCGCAACGGGATTGGGAGAAGGCGGCGTTCCGTCGCACCAACCAGGTACTGACGCTGATGTGGGCGCTGGTCTTCGCGCTGATCGCCGTGCTGGGATACGTCGCCGTCGAGGCGCCCTTCACCGTCGACTGGACCAAGGCCGTGATCCCTGTCGTCGTGATCATCGGGGCGATCAGCATGACGCAGATCTATCCCGCCCGCGCACGGGAGAACGCCAGGCCGGCCTGAACCAATTGCTATTATCTGCGTATGAATGCAGATAGGCAGGTCTGCGGACGCCGGTTGTCCGACGAACAAGCCGACCTCGTCGCCGAGGTGTTCCGGATGCTGTCCGACTCGACCCGCGTACAGCTGCTGTGGGCGCTCGCCGACCGGGAGCTGTCGGTCAACGAACTCGTCGAGCGGGTGGGCAAGCCGGGGCCGTCGGTGTCGCAACACCTGGCCAAGCTGCGGATGGCGCGGCTCGTGCGCACCCGGCGGGAGGGCACTCAGGTGTTCTACCGGCTGGAGAACGAACACGTCCGCCAGCTCCTCACCGACGCGGTGTACAACGCCGAGCACGCCGCAGGTGGCGTGCCCGCGCACCACCTCGACGACGCGGAGCTGAGGGCGCTGCATGAGGAGGCGACGCGCTGATGGGCTCAGCACATCTTTCGTGGCTCGGCCACGGTCATCACAGCCACGACCACGCTCACAGCGCCGACGACGCTCTGCGCGACAGCGCCGCAGGCATCCAGGCCGTCAAGATCAGTTTGGTCGTGTTGGGCCTCACGGCTGTGGCTCAGCTCGCGATCGTCGCGGCGTCGGGGTCGGTCGGATTGTTCGCCGACACCGTGCACAACTTCTCCGACGCGTTGACCGCGGTGCCACTGTGGATCGCTTTCGCGATGAGCCGTCGGGCGGCCACCCGTCGGTACACATACGGCTTTGGGCGAGTTGAGGATCTGGCGGGGTTGTTCGTCGTGGCGATGATCGCGATCTCCGCGTTGGTAGCCGCCGTCGAGGCCGTTCGACGGCTCATCGATCCCGTCCCGCTGACCCATTTGGCCTGGGTCGCCGCGGCCGGTGTCGTCGGGTTCCTCGGCAACGAAATGGTGGCCCTGTACCGCATTCGGGTGGGCAACCGCATCGGGTCGGCCGTCTTGCGGGCCGACGGAATGCACGCGCGTGCGGACGGTTTGACGTCGTTGGCCGTTGTCGCGGGAGCCATTGGTGCGGCGCTGGGGTTTCCGGCCGCCGACCCGATCGTCGGTCTGGTGATCGCATGCGCCATCGGCGTCGTGTTGGTCTTCGCTGCCCGCGATGTGTTCGGCAGGCTTTTGGACCGCGTCGATCCCGACCTTGTCGACAACGCTGTCGCGGTGCTGGCCGCCCGGCCGGGGGTGCGCGCGGTTCGACGGGTCAGGATGCGCTGGGTCGGTCATCAACTCGAGGCAGATGCCGAACTCGACGTCGACCCGTCACTGAGCCTTGCCGACGCGCACACGGTGGCCCACGGTGCCGAACACGAACTGGCCCATGCCATTCCGAAGCTCGGCTCGGTGATCGTGCATGCCTATCCGGCGCACGACGCCGCGCTCAGCAGCTGAACATCTCACCGACCTGTGGTGGCGCGGTGGCCGGTTGCAGGCATCCGAACGGTTGCACGCCCGCGTCGCTGAACCTAGCCGCGGACTGGTGCGCGTAGTTGACGCAGACCAAGCCGGCCTGGTCGCTGCGGCAGCGGTAGTCGCCGAACGCCAGCGACTGACCGTACGGCAGTTCCGGCCCCGAGCCTGCAGCGAAGCGGCCGGGGTCACCGTGCACCGAACCGACGCGCAGGCTCATGCCGTCGTAGTCGATCCAGCCGCCCTTCCACTCGCCGTACGCGTCCTCGGGCCGCGGCGGCGGATTCTTCAGGTCCACCAGGCAGGCCAGCGCACCCGCGCTGGATTTCGAGTCGGTCATGCAGTTCGCCTTGCCTGACGGCGTGACGAATGCGACGTCCTCACCAAGGTCTGTCGCTGCGCCGTCACGTGACGCGGAGTGATACCGACTCGCGTCGGCAGGCGCGCCCGCTTGGACCCAGGTGACGACGTCGCCGATCGGCGCGCCGGGGCCGGGCGGTCGGGCGGGGGGCGTCGAGGCAAGCGACGTCGTCGATGGTGCGGCGCGCGTGGTGCCCGGCGGAACCGTCAACGACGGCGTCGAACGCTGGGCATCCCCGCCGACCGACTGTGAACACCCCGCCACCAGCACAGACGCCGCGATCAGGCCAGC
>Ga0134121_10005738_pt1 | contig 10074 bp, 9 predicted proteins | sample KB301_FD_96463 | JGI IMG/M metagenome (GOLD analysis project Ga0134121, IMG submission 96463) | Terrestrial soil microbial communities without Nitrogen fertilizer from Kellogg Biological Station, Michigan, USA - KB3-0-1 | ecosystem: Environmental > Terrestrial > Soil > Unclassified ... | reverse complement strand
GAACAGAACGCGAACCTCGCCCTCGAAATGGCGCGTTACGGTTACGTGCTGGAAACCGGCCGGATGATCCTGCACGACGCGTCAGCCGTGTTGCGCCAGAATCCGCAAGTGAAGAGCGCCTACCTGGGCGGCGTTTGAACAAGCCCTGGACCGAAGTCCGATCACTGCCGGTAATAGGGATCGAAATAGATCCGCTCCTGTCCGCTCGTCTGGATTTCCCTGACCTTCCGATCCTTCATCGCCTCGAGATGCCCGTCGATGTAGCCGACATTGATGCGGCCTTCATGGAGGACGAAACGTCCCGCCAGCGCCGTGCCTTCCGGCTTGAAGCTCGCATTTCGCATCGTCACCGGATCTTCATTCACCAGCAGAATCTTTTGCGTCGGGAGGACAACGTCGGCCACCTTGACGCCCTCGGCGGTCGTCCGGGTCAAACCCGACGTCGGGTCCAGTTCCTGGTTCATGCTGAAATTCACGCGCAGTGCCTCACCCAAAAGGCCGGTGCTGGGACACCGATAGATTCGATACGTTCCGGTGAGAATGTCCTGGTGAGGGACGACCCGGGGTTGGCCGGTCACATAGGTGAACACAGAACCCGACTCGGCGTGGAAACCGAACCCGGCCTCCTTCCACCGTACCGGATAGTTCGGGTAGGTGTTGTTCTGTCCGCCGAACACCCAGTCAGGCGGCAGATTGCGGTCCACGTCGCCCGGCCAAGGCAGGAAATCTCCATTGTCGTCCGCGTACAGGACCATAGCCAGCCCGAGCTGACGCATGTTGTTCTTGCAAACAGAGGAACGTCCCTGCTCCTTGGCCTTCATCAGCGCCGGCACCAGAAGCGCCGCGAGCAGCGCCACAATGGTCACGACGACCAGCAACTCAACGAGTGTGAACCCCGGACACTTCTCCGAGCCGGACGAGGCTTCTGAAAGCCGGTCCGCTTTGTTGAGCATTCGGGGCATACGAACGTCGGGCTGTTTCAATCGTTGACAGTATGAACCACGTCCGGGTCCGCCGCAAGTAAGCAATTCGCCCCAGGAGCGTGCCTACCCGAACGTATCCTTCGATGAAGCCAATTCCGATCTTGCCGGATTATCGGCAACAAAACATCACGACGCAGGTGCAATCGCCGGGCGTGGCCAACCGGGACGCCAGGCCAGACCTTAGTTGCGGGTCGTCGCGTGCTGTTGAAGCCAGACAACGTCCTTGCTGTTCGGCACGGCATAGTCGTGTCCATGCCAGTCCAGATTTTTAGGAGGATTGTATGTCCGCGAATCGAGCCACCGATGGCTCTCCACGTGACCATCGCCAAACGAAACGGTTGATCGAGGGCCATGGTAGTTGGCGGGAATGTGATAAAAGGCGGAACGCGTCATGTGCAATCCGAAGAATGGACGGCAAATACTGTCCGGGTGAATTTCCATGAACACAAACAGGTCCGATGAGGCTGGATTGCTCATTTCGCCGGACTTCTTAAACACTTTGAATCCGGGCACGGGATTGTTGCGATACACCGCCCCTTCCCAGCCGACGTGCGAGTTCATCCCGTAACTGCGCACCACCGGATATTTTCTGCCGCCGATCGTGATCGTTGTGCGGTCGGCCGGGCAACGGTAAATGGCGGTCGTTTTCAAATAAGACCCGAACAGCGAAAACTTCGGGTCGGTGAGCATGAACGTGTTGGTATTATCGCTGAGCGTGCTTTCAAAGCTGCCGGAAACCCAATTGGGCGCGAGGCTGCCGTTACCGTTCATGGGCAGCCGTTCCTCATTATCCCCGGAGTACATCACCCAGATCGTCGCCAGTTGTTTGAGATTATTCATGCACTGGATGGAAAGCGCCTTGGCTTTCGCCTTGGACAGCGCCGGCAGAAGCAAACCCGCCAGAATAGCGATGATGGCAATGACAACCAGCAATTCGATCAGCGTAAACCCGCGGTGAGATTGTCGGCGGCCGGGAGAAACTGGCTTGCTACGCATGGTGGTTTCAACTTTCTGCTTGGTGCATTTTAGATTCCAGCGAATTATCCGTGAAGTCGAACCGTTTCGCAAGCGCTCGTTTCTGGCCCATGCCCCCAAAAATACGCGCGCACCGCCCCGATCCGCAAATCCCGGCATCCCGAACCGATTCCTCCGCGGGTTGTTTCAACGCGGCCGGATCACAATCTCTTCTACGAGCGCGCGGGATGGCAGATTGATCGCCAGCAACGCGCATTCGGCCACGTCTTCTGACTTCAACATCCGGGCGCGCGCCGCCGCATCGGGCGGGGCCGGACGCTTGTCGAGCAGCGGCGTGTCAATGTCACCGGGAAAAATCGCGCAGGCCCGGATGCCGTTCGCCTTTTCCTCGGCGTTGATGCTCTGCGTCAGCCCGGTCAGGCCGAACTTGGACATCACGTAAGCCGGCCCGGCTTTCGGACTCGCCTGCTTGCCGGCGTCGGAAACGATGTTGATGATCGTGCCGCTCTTGCGCGCGCGCATCTGCGGCAAAAATGCCTGCACGCAGTAGTAGGCGCCATTGAGGTTCGTGTTGATCATCGCGTGGTAATCGTCGAGCGACAGCACTTCGAGCGAGCGGTTTGGCGCGTTCGTGCCGGCCGCGTTCACGAGAACTTCTACCTGCTTGAATTCAGCCAGAACTTTTTTCGCCATTGCTCCCACCGCGCCGCTGTCGCCGATGTCGCACGGACAGACAAGAAACTTCCCGCTCGCGGCGCCCGCCAGCGCCACCGTGTCTTTGAGTGTTTCGGCACGCCGGCCAACCAATGCGACGCGCCAACCCTGCCGCGCGAGTCTCAACGCGACGGCCTGACCCACGCCGCTCCCGGCGCCGGTAACCACAGCCGTCTTGCCCGCTGTAACAACTGTCCTTTTCATAGCGTTCAGAAGTTCACTACGGGGGACCTCGATCCAATCAAATCTCTACCCACTGTTTCGTCTCCGCCGATTTCACCGCGGCGTCGATTACTTTCTGCGCCTCGACTCCGTCGTGCAACGTGATCGCGCATGGCCGTTGTTCGCGAATGGCGTTCACAAACTCGACGGCCTGATCGTAACGGAACGTCACCAACGGATCCCCTGCGCTCGGATCGCGCGGCGAACCGGGCCACACGTAAAACTCGCGCGGAATCGGCAGTGCCTTCATCCCCGGTCCACCGGCTTTGCCTAATTGCAATTCATTCCAACACCCGGTCGTGAAGCTGAAACTGGCGGCGCTGCCGTTGATTTCAACGCGGTCCGGACTTCGCCAGCTTTCGTTGACGCCGCTCGCGAGCTTGCTGCTCTCCATCACGCCGGTTGCGCCGCTCGTGAACTCCGCAAGCAATCCCACCCAATCGTCCGTGTCGTTCGGCTGGCCGTCGCGAACGGGCGTGTGGTTTCTCAGGTCGGCAACCACCCGCTTGAATCGTCCAATCAGATGGTGCGCGAAGTCAACCCTGTGACTGAGCATGTCGCCGATCTCGCCGGTGCCGGCCATTTTCTTCTGCTGTCGCCACCCGACGTTGCGCGTGCCCCAGTCCTGCAACCGGCACGAACGATAGTGATAAATTTTACCGGCCTCTCCCTTGCCGACGAGATGATGCAGATAACGCATCGCCGGAACGAAGCGATAGGTGAACGCGGTCATGTGCCGCACCCGAGCTTTCTCAGCCTCGTCCGCCATCGCTTTGGCGTCGGTGCTATTCAAAGCCAGCGGCTTTTCGCAGAGAATATGTTTCCCGGTCCGCGCAGCCGCGATGGCGATCGGTGGATGAAAAACGTTCGGCGTGGCGATGATGACCGCGTGCACGTCGTCGCGCTTCACGATGTCTTCCCAGTTCGTCGAAGTCACGGAGACACCGGTCTGCTGCCGCGCCGCTTCGAGCGTCTTCGGGTTCGCGTCACACAGTGCCGTCACCTTCACATCCTTGCACAGCGCCAGTCCGGGCAAATGGTTTTGAAGCGTGATGCCGCCGCATCCGATGATGGCAAAATTCAGCGTCTGCATGTTGATCGTATCGAGTTCGCGAACGAGCGGCGAGTATGTGGGAGAGGAATCGCCGGCGCAAGAACCGCGTTGTCAAGCAAACCATTCACTTGCGCGGACGATCTTGCTAATGTCGCCGCGTGAAATGCATCTGCGTCTTCTGCGGATCGAACGCCGGCGCGAACCTCGCGTTCGCCCAAGCCGCCCGCGCCACCGGCGAGTTGCTGGAGCGGCGCAAAATCCGCCTGGTTTACGGCGGCGGCAACGTGGGATTGATGGGACTCCTCGCCGACGCCGCCCTCGCCCGCAGCGGCGAAGTCATCGGCGTCATCCCACACGCGATGGTCGAAAAAGAACTGGCCCATGCGAACCTGACCAAACTTCACGTCGTTCATTCGATGCACGAACGCAAGGCGCTCATGGCCGAACTCGCCGACGCCTTCATCGCCCTGCCCGGCGGTTTTGGAACGCTGGACGAATTCTGCGAGGTGCTGACCTGGGCGCAACTCGGCTTGCACCGCAAACCGTGCGGCCTGCTCAACGTCGAAGGATTCTACGACGCCTTTCTTGCGCAGATTGACGGAGCCGTCCGCGCGAGGTTCATCCGACCCGAGCATCGGGCGCTCGTTCTGACCGAGCGCGAGCCAGAGGCACTGCTGGCCCGGCTCGAACAGTTCGAGCCGCCCGCGATCCACAAATGGATTGATCGTGACGAAAGCTGACGTCCCGATTCGCGTGTTGCGCCGGCGGTTCGTAACGATTAACCTGTTCAGCGTATGAAAACGCCGAGCCTTCTGACAGTCATCGGACTTGCGATCGCAGGACTGGCCTCCAACGTTCTCGCCGAGGACAAAGTCAATCCCGCCGGCACGTGGCACTGGACCGTCACCACTCCGAACGGAGACCAGATCGAGACCGTGATGAAGCTCAAGCTCGAAGACGGCAAACTCACCGGCACTGTCACCGGCCGCGGCGGAATGGAGCAGCCCATTTCAGAAGCCGGATTGAACGACAACGAGATCTCCTTCGAAATTGTCCGTCAGCGGAACAACAACCGGTTTGTCTCGAAATACAACGGCAGGATTACCGGCGACACGATCAAGGGAAAGCTGGAAACGAACTTCGGCGGGGAAAAACAGACACGCGATTGGGAGGCCAAACGCGGCGCGCCGAAAGATCCGGGCGTAACCGGCACCTGGCGCTATTCGTTCATAGGCGCGGGCGGGCAGAGCTTCGAGTCAACGCTGAAACTTAAACAGGAAGGAGACAAAGTCACCGGCGCGTTGATGTTCAATCAGAACGAAGCGCCCATTTCCGACGGCGAGGTCAAGGACGGTGAAATCTCGTTCGACGTCGTGCGCGAGCGGGACGGCCAGAAGTTCACGTCCAAATACAAAGGCACGGTCAAGGGCGCGGCGGATGGACCCCCCACGATCAAGGGCCAAATCCAGTCCAACTGGGGCAGCGTCGAGCGCACCGAAGAATTCGAGGCGAAACGCGTAAGGCGGTGATCGTTTGCTCCAGACGCAGAGCGCCTACTTGGCAGGCCTTTCACGTATTGCGGACTCCTTGGGGCCAAGCGGTTCCTTAAGCAGTCCCTCCTGCTTCAAAACGTCACCATGGTAAGAACACGCCGGATGTCCTCCGACGGGAGGTATCGTGTAGCGTCCTCCTGATAGGCATACAGGAATTTGGTTCTCTTTAAGGTAGCCGGCGATTTGCTTCAAAGGAACTACGTCACCTCGATAATATGAACCTTCCAGAGCGGCGCTAATGACCGTTGAGTGAATTATCTTCAAATTATTCAGGCACTGATTCCTCCGTCTGCTCCTCAAGGCGGGATTGAACGACTCAGAAAAAGCCAGAACAACGATCGCCACAGTCAGGAAAATGACACCGAGCCATTTCTTCCTCGTTGTCGTTCTCGTATCCATGATTGGAAAACATAGCAGCGCATTGCAGAACACGGGACGAGCGACGCCTGCGCCCTTCACACATCCAGCTTCGTCCACGCGGCGTTCCGCTTCGATGACTTCACCACGGCTTCAATGAACGCCATGCCGCGGACGCCGTCCTCGACTTTCGGATAGTCGAGCGCCGGATCGCCTTTGGCCGGTTTGCGGCCATCGAGCCGGGCGCGGATGTGGTTGGCGAAATTTTTGTAAATGTTCGCGAAGGCTTCCAGGTAACCCTCCGGATGAGCGGGCGGCGTGCGCGTTGCCGCTTTGGCATTCCCGCCGAGATAGCCGAGGCCGGTGCGATAAACCTGCATCGGCTGATCGAGCCATTTGACGAACATGGTGTTGGGCGCTTTCTGATGCCACTCAATGCCGCCCTTCTCGCCATAGACGCGGATGTTCAGATTGTTCTCTTCGCCCACGCTGATCTGCGAGCAATGAAGCACACCCTTGGCGCCGCCCTTGAACCTCAGCAACACATTGCCGTCGTCATCGAGCCGGCGGCCTTTGACAAACGTGGTGATGTCCGCGGCGAGTTCCTGAATCTGCAGGCCGGAGACGTATTCAGCAAGATTCTCCGCGTGCGTTCCGATGTCGCCGATGCTGCCCGCCGCGCCCGAACGTTTGGGATCGGTGCGCCAGGCGGCCTGCTTCTGGCCGGTGGCTTCGAGGCGCGTGGCCAGCCAGCCTTGCGGGTATTCAACCACGACCTTGCGGATTTTGCCGAGCTTGCCGGCGCGGACCATGTCACGCGCCTCCTTCACCAGCGGGTAGCCGGTGTAGTTGTGCGTCAGGCCGTAAAGCAAACCTGTTTTCTTAACCATTCCGGCGAGTTTTTTCGCCTGGTCGAGGTTCAGCGTCGCCGGTTTGTCGCTCAAGACGTGGAAGCCGTATTCGAACGCCATCTTCGCCGGCGGAAAGTGCATGTGGTTCGGCGTGACGATGGCGACGAAATCCATGCGTTCGCCCAGGGGCAGGCGGGCCTCGCTTTTGATCATCTCCTCGAAGGTGCCGTAACAGCGGTCCGCGGGGAGGAAAAGGTCGGCGCCGGACGCGCGCGAGCGCTCGGGGTCGGACGAGAACGCGCCGCAAACGAGTTCGATCTGCTGGTCCATGGCCGCCGCGATGCGGTGCACGGCGCCGATGAACGCGCCCCTCCCGCCGCCGACCATGCCGTAACGGATTTTTCTGCTCATAGGGTGAAAGGTGAGTTTGAAAACGTGGCGTTTTTGTCGTCTGTGCTAAAGTAGGTATTGAATTAGGTGACGCGGCCTTTATAGTGGCCGCCGTTTTTCAAGTCAACGTGCGACTTGGAAATGAGGCGCCGGATCCCGCGTCACACTCCGAAGCATGCAAGTGCATTTGTTGAAATCGAAAATTCACCGCGCTCAGGTGACCGCCGCCAGCCTTGATTACGAAGGCAGCCTGACGATCGCCGAGGATTTGATGGAGAAGACCGGGCTCCTGCCCTACGAGCGCATTCTCTGCAGCAACCTCGCGAACGGCCAGCGGTTCGAAACCTACGCGATCAGGGGTGAACGCGGTTCCGGCGCGATCGAACTGAACGGCGCGGTGGCGCACCTCGGCAAAATCGGCGACCGCCTCACGATCATGGCATTCACCGAAGTGGACGAGAGAAAAGCCAAGGCCTGGAAACCGCGCGTGATCGTCCTGGGAAAACAAAACAAGATCATCAAAGAACGGGGAATCTAAGATGGGTCCAACACAGGGGTGGGTCAGTGGCCGGTTGTCCGTTGTCACCCGTGACGGGAGTTTGATTCGTTCAACTGACACATCTCTTTCCGCAATCCGCGCTTGAATATGCCTCTCACCGCCGCTGAAGTCGCGAAACGTCTCGAAGCCGAAGTGCTGGGCGACGGCTCGGTGATGCTGACCGGTTTCGCCCCGGCCGACAAGGCCAAGCCCGGCGACCTTACGTTCGCGGAGAATCAAACCTACTTCAATCGCGCCGAGCAAAGCGCCGCCTCGGCGATCATGGTGGACGGCGAGTTCACTTCTGACAAAAAAACCCTGATCCGCGTGCAGAACGCCCGGATTGCCTTCGCAAAAGTCCTGCCGCTGTTTTTCCCGGAACCGGTCTTCGCACCAGGCATTCATCCGACCTCCGTCGTCGCGGCCTCCGCGCAAATTGACCCGACGGCGCACGTCGGGCCGCATTGCGTGGTCGGCGAGCAGGCCCGCATCGGCGCGCGTTGCGTGTTGCACGGAGGAAATCATGTCGGCGTCAACTGCGTGCTGGGCGCGGACACCCAGCTTTTCCCCAACGTCGTGCTTTACCAGCGCACGCAAGTCGGCCAGCGCGTGCGCATCCACGCCGGTGCGGTCATCGGCTCGGACGGCTTCGGCTACGTACTCGACGCCGGCGCGCACCGCAAAGTGCCGCAGATCGGTTACGTGGTGATTCACGACGACGTCGAAATCGGCGCAAACGTAACGATTGACCGCGGCGCGCTCGGGCCGACCTCGATCGGGCGCGGAACCAAAATCGACAACCTCGTCATGATCGCGCACAACGTCGCGACGGGCGAACACTGCCTGGTCGTGGCCCAGGCGGGAATCGCCGGCAGCACCAAGCTGGGCAACTTCGTCACGCTCGCGGGTCAGGTCGGCCTTGCGGGGCACCTCAAGATCGGCAACAAAGTCACCATCGCCGCGCAATCGGGCGTGATGCACGACATTCCTGACAACGAAAAGTGGTTCGGCTACCCGGCTCAACCGGATCGTAAGATGAAGCGCCAGATCCTGGCCGTTCAACAACTGCCCGAGTTGCTGCGCCGAGTCGCGGAACTGGAGAAGAAACTCAAAGAGTCCGGCGAGTCCTCGGAGCCAAAAAAAGTCTGACCGGTTCGTCATTGGGTTCAGCCGCTTCCGTCACCTGGCCCGCCGTTGACGCGCGCATAAGGCTTGCGGCCTGCATCAATTCCGCCAAACATCCGGGGTAATCCTATGAAGCCTTGCTGGTCTTCCTTGATCGCATTCGGCGTGGTCGCGGGTGCGCTCGTTCATTCTCCAGCGGCGGACTCGGCCTCAATGACGCCGAATCCCGCCCGCGCCGATCAAGCGCTCGCGAATTACTTTCGCACCGAAACCGACAAGCTCAGTGAGCGTTGCCTGACTGACATCAAAACGCTCGGCGACTGGACTTCGCGCCGCGAGCAATATCGCCGGCAGCTCCTCGAAATGCTCGGTCTCTCTCCCCTGCCCGCCCGGACAGATTTGAAGCCGGTCGTCACGGGTGAGATTGAGCAGGACACGTTCACGGTCGAGAAACTCCATTTCCAGTCCATGCCCGGCCTTTACGTGACGGCCAATCTCTACCTTCCGAAAAACCTGACGAAGCCCGCGCCTGCGATTCTCTACGTGTGCGGTCACGGTCCGGTCAAAACCAACAACATCAGCTACGGCAACAAGGTCGCTTACCAGCATCACGGCATCTGGTTCGCGCGGCACGGTTACGTCTGCCTGATCATTGACACGCTGCAACTCGGCGAGATCGAAGGCATTCATCACGGAACGTATCGCTATGGCATGTGGTGGTGGAACTCGCGCGGCTATACTTCCGCGGGCGTCGAGGCCTGGAACAGCATTCGCGCGCTCGATTATCTTTCCACCCGGCCGGAGGTGGACACGAATCGCTTCGGCATCACCGGCCGCTCCGGAGGCGGCGCTTACAGTTGGTTCACTGCCGCGCTCGACGACCGCATCCAAGTTGCCGCGCCGGTCGCGGGCATCACGGATTTGCGCAGTCACGTCGTGGACGGCGTGGTCGAAGGCCACTGCGACTGCATGTTCTTCGTGAACACGTATCGCTGGGATTATCCGCAACTGGCGGCGATGCTCGCGCCGCGCCCGTTGCTGTTCTGCAACTCGGACAAGGATACCATCTTTCCGCTCGATGGCGTTTTGCGGACACACGAAAAAGTCCGCAGGCTATATCAACTCTACGGCGCGGCGGCGAATCTCGGCCTGCTCATCACCGAGGGTCCGCACAAAGACACGCAGGATTTGCAGGTGCCGGTGTTCCGTTGGTTCAACCGCCATTTGAAAGGCGAAGATCCGGTCATCGAAATCGCCGCCACAAAACTTTTCACGCCCGAGCAGTTGAGAGTTTTCGATCGGCTTCCAGCCG
>Ga0134121_10005736_pt1 | contig 10075 bp, 7 predicted proteins | sample KB301_FD_96463 | JGI IMG/M metagenome (GOLD analysis project Ga0134121, IMG submission 96463) | Terrestrial soil microbial communities without Nitrogen fertilizer from Kellogg Biological Station, Michigan, USA - KB3-0-1 | ecosystem: Environmental > Terrestrial > Soil > Unclassified ... | reverse complement strand
GTTCGGCTCGTGGCGGGATCCTTCCTGCGGCTGCTGCCGCTCCTGGCGGAGAGCGGCATCGACTCCCTCGAGGCCCTCCTCGAGTACCAGACCATGCCGGCGCCGCCGGTCGACCTTTCCGGGTGCGCGTTCACGCTGGAAGACCTCAAGGCCTTGCCGGTCCTGCCGGGCGTGTACCGCTTCCTCGATTCCCGCGGAGAGGTCTTCTACGTCGGCAAGGCGAAAAACCTGAAAGTGCGCCTGGGGTCGTACTTCGCGCCTTCGGCGCGCGGCACGGCGAAGGGGCGGGCGGTCCTGGAGCAGATCCACTCGCTGGCGTTCGACACGGTCGCCTCCGAGATGGAGGCGGCGCTGGTCGAGGCCGCCCAGATCGCCGAGCACTCTCCCCGCCTCAACCGGCAGTTCGACGTCCACGAGCGCCCCGCCCCTTACGGCCCCCGGCTGAACCTGGTGATCGTCCTGCGCGACGCCGTGCCCCCGGGGTCGCCTGGCGGAGGATGCACCCTGCACGTCCTGCGCGGCGGCCGCTACATGGCGCGCCTCGGAAGTGCCGCCGGGTCGCGCGAGATCCTCGAGCGGACCTTCTTTTCGGGAGACTCGCGCTCATCCGCCCCGTCGGGGGGCGCCTCCGGGGGGACCCCGCCGGACCGCGCGATGGGGGTCGACTTCGACTGGCAGCTGATCGGATCGTTCCTGCGCAGGCACCAGGACGAGGTGAACGTCCTGGACATCGACGAGTGCGCCTCGGCCGCCGAGGCGGAGGCGCGGCTCCTGGTGCTCGTGCAGGCCGCGCTCGCCGGACCGGGGCGCACCGTGGCGCGCTAGTTCAACCGATAGACGGGGCTCCCGGGGGACAATCCCGGGCCGGTGACCTCCACGATCGAGGCCTGGGGATTCAGCTGCCTCAGGATGGCGAGAATTCGATCGTCCCTCTGGATCAGCGCAACCAGGGCGGGGCGTCCCGAAACGACCAGGCGCGCGGCGTCCTTCGGGCCGATCAGGACGGGGGGTCGATCGCGCAGCTCGAACAGGTACGCCTCGGTCTCGACCGGGTGTCCGTGGATCGGGAACCCGGTGCCGTTCGCGACCAGGAACCGTTCGACGCCGTCCGGAGCGTCCCGGAGCACGCGGGCGGCCGCCTTGAACGCGGCATCGTGCGCCTCGGCCATCCCGGGACTGCCGCCCCAGACATCGAAGTACCGGTAGGCGGTGAAGCCTCCGATCAGGAGGACCACGGCGACGCCCGCGGCGAGAAGGGGGCCCTCCCCCGTGCGCCGCCGCGTCAGGAAGCCCAGGGCGCTCTCGAGCCCGATCCCCGCGAGGAGAGCCACGGCCGGAAGGACCCCGCAGCTCCTGAGGCCGTGAGGCACCCCCTCGACCGACAGCAGGTTCGGCAGGAGCATCGCCCCCACCCACCCGACGAGAAGGGCCGGCACCGGCGCGGGGCGTCTCCACACCACGACGAGCCCCACGAGGAACAGGGCGCCGGTGAGCGGATCGAGCATCGGGGCGCCGCTCAGGTTGTGGCGCCAGTTCGTGTCCCCCGAGACATGGAACATCAGGAGCGTGGCCTTGAGGTTCGCCGCCAGGTGGCCGGGGACTTCGCCCGCGGGAACCTTCGGGCTGAACACCGACAGGACGCGGTGCGGAAAATTGAAGTGCTCGGGATGGCGCACGTAGTGCACCAGCATGGGGGCCGCCACGACGAGGGCGGCCCCTCCGAACAGGAGCAGGCTCCGGAGCATCGGCTTGCGCGGCCCGCGGGTCCTCGACCACTCGACGAGCAGCCAGGCCGGCAGAATCAACGGCGCGAAGCGGAACGCCGGGTAGACGTGGATGCCCAATCCGAAGAGCGCTCCGCCCGCGAGCAGGCGCCCGGCCCCCTTCCCTTCCAACCCCTCCGCCAGACACGCGACCGCATGGACCAGGAGGCAGGGCAGAAGGACCGCCCGGAAGCCGCTCCGGCTCAGGAGCACGTGCCAGAAGGAGACGGCGAGAAGTGCCGCCCCCAGGAGACCGGCCCGCTCCTGGCCGACCGCTCTCCCGAGGCGAAACACCCCGAAGCAGGTCAGGAGCCCGAACAGGGCCCCGGGTGCGCGGACCGTCCAGTCGGAGGGACCGAAAGCCAGGAACACCAGTCCCATCAGGTTGGAATAGAGCCCCTCGTCGTACGTGTAATGCAGGCACGGATGCCCGGAGGCGGCCCGGAGCGCGTCGGTGGCGGTGGTGGCGACGTCCCGGTAGAGGGCGGGGGGGAGGCCGGAGAGGTCGATGAACCGCAGGAGCGCCGCCGCGCCCAGTACGAACCACAAAAAAGGATAAGGCCCGAGCCGGCGTTCCATTCGGCCGATTATACCGTCCGGCCCGCCAAAGCCTTGACGGCGTCGGTCCCCCTTGCGTTCCGCATCCGGCTCTCTATATTGGGTTCAGTCGGCCACGAGCGGCCGTGGAGTGCCATGCCCCCGACCACGAAAATCCTGCTTGTCGACGACGATGCCACCGTCCTGGACCTGGTCCGCGAGACCCTCGAGGGCTGCGGCTACACCATCGACACGGTCACCAACAGCCAGGATGCCCTGGCCCGCGTCCACGCGGGCGGCTACTCGATGATCATCCTGGATCTGCTGCTGCCGGACATGAACGGCTTCATCCTGGCGCAGGAGATCAAGCGGATCGATCCCGCCCTGTCCGACCGGATCCTGTTCATCTCGGGCATCCTGTTCGGCCAGAGCACCGTCGACCATCTCGGATCGGTCGGCGCCGGCTTCCTGAGCAAGCCCTTCCAGCTCGAATCCCTGATCGAAGCGGTCGACAAGATCGCCAAGAAGCGCGTCGCCTGAAACCGGCCTGAAAACGATCGACGCCACGGACGGTGTCGCGGCCGCCCGTGGCGTCTGTCCCGTGGAGGAGGGAGCGCCCCGTACAGCGGGCGCCTTCGTACAGCAGGTCGTCTAGCCCCAGATGATCATCGCCCTCACCTCTGATCCACCACCGCCCCGGCGCGGCGTGCCGCGTCGAGCACGATGTCCATCTGGCGATCGAGAAGCGCAATCCGCTTTTCCAGCTCGAGAACGAGCGGCGCCACGGCGGCGCGGTATCCCAGGCGCGGGGCGATGACACCGGTGTCTCCGGCCCAGGCCGATTCGGAGAAGGAGACCCGCCCGTTCTCGAAGTCGATCTCCGCCTGCAGGGCGTCGCGGGTCAGGCGCAGCCCGTCATAGGCCCGCTGGTACGCGGCGTCCTCCCGAGGAGGGGGCGTATACGCCGGCTGGCCGATCACTCCGCGAGGGGATGGCGACGGCGGCAGTCGCTTCAAGTCCTGGTTCGAATACGCGCCGGGCACATCGAACTTCGCGAGATCGGCATTCGTGTAGAGCTGCTGACCGAAGGTGAGAACGGGCCACACGAGGCCCATGAGCACGACCGACACTTTCATCGTAACCCTCCCGATGCGCCGGGACGGAGCGATTCGTCGTGCGATCCATCGCCCCATCCTGGCGGTCCGGGCCCAACCCGATTGAGCCCGGCCTCAAAATCTGCGGCGCTGAGTGCCGTTCATATACGGCGAGAGCGCGGGGCGGGCAATCAGATTCTTCGCCCGCAGTTCTGCTTCAACACCGCAGCCAGGGCGGGTTTCAGGCGAACGTCAAATTCGTGACGAGCGGATCTCGTTGAAAGGGCGGCAGGCCACCGCTATAATGCCGGCTTCCTTGGAGCGCCCGCCCGATGCGCGGTCTCGTGGAATCGACCCTGATCCAATCCGGCCGCCCGGTGGGCGGCGCCTTCCTGGCGCTCGTGCTGTCGGCCATCGCCATGCCGTGCACTCTCGCCGCGCCGGGCGTCCCATTGAGCCGCACTCTCGACAACGGGCTCAAGGTCGTGGTCCTGGAGGATCACACCCTCCCCCTGACCGCCGTCAGCCTCTGGATCGGATCGGGAAGCAAGGACGAGATCGAGACCTCCGCCGGCTACGCGCACTTCCTCGAGCACCTCATCCAGCGCGGCACGGCCACGAGCGGACCGTTCGAATACCAGCAGCGGGCCTACCGCTGGGGGGGATCCGTCTCGGTGCGGGCGAACTACGACCGCACGTACATCACCGCGACCGGTGTGGCGTCCCAGGTGGCGGAGCAGGTGGCCGCCATCGCGGACATGGCCTTGAACGCCAAGCTGGACAACAAGGAGATCGACTCCGAGCTGGGCACGCTGTCGCAGGAGGTCCATTCGTACTACGACGATCCGTCCACGGTCGCGTTCCTGGAGGCGATGCGCGCCGCCTTCCCGAAGCATCCGTACCGCTTTCCTCCCCTCGGCAACCTGAAGACGATCGGCACCCTGAAGCACGACCCGCTCTCCGCCTTCTACAAGAACCTGTACGTCCCGAACAACATGGCCCTGGTCCTCGCCGGGGACCTGGATCCCGAGAAGGCGTTCGCCCTGGCGGACCAGTCCTTCGGCAAGGCGGCGCGGAGCGCCACCCTGGCCGAAGCGCCTCCGGCGATCCAGGGATTCACCGGGCACGACGACAAGGAGAAATCGCTCGACCTGCGCGAGCCGTGGACCGCGCTGACCTTCGTGGGTCCCGGCTACCGGCATCCGGACCGCGCCGCGTTCGAGATCGCGGCGCGGGCCCTGGGCGACGCCGGACGCTCCCCTGTCTCGGCGGCCCTGGTACGGGACAGCACCGGATCGAGCGCGCGCGTCAGCTACTACCGGCTCGAGGAGGCCGGGCTGCTCTACGTCGGGATGGTCCCCGCCACGCCCGAGCTGTCGTTTGCGGCGGCGACCTCGGCGCTCAAGGAGATCGCGGCCTTCAAGAAGCGCGGCATGAAGGACGAGGAGGTCCGGGCCCAGGTCCGGAGGCTCCTGTTCGAAGAGCGGCTGAAGGCCGAGCGCCTGACGGATCGGAGCGAGGCCCTGGGAGAGGCGGCCTTGTTCGGCGGCGTGCGCTACTACTGGGACCTGCCCGACGTGTACGCCCGCCTGACCGCGGCCGAGGTGAACCGGGTGGCGGCGAAGTATCTCGTCGCGGAGAACCTCCGCCTCGTGGTGATCGTGCCGAAGGCGGCCGCCCCGGCCAGGCAGGAGGACCGGGACGCCTTCCACGCGGCGCTGGACGATCTCGGGGGCGCCTCGCCTGATCCCCCCGGCCCGGAGTTCCAGGCATCCCTGTACACGCCCGAAGAGGCCTCCCGTTCGCGAGCGGAAGCCTGGGGCGATCCACGCGACGCGCGCGCGGCGAATCCCACGGTCCGGTCGGTGCTCGACAACGGCCTGGCCGTCGTGGTGCGCGAGGACCACCGGCATGCTCTTCTGGCCGTCTCTTTGCAGCTGCCGTTCGGATCGGGCCAGGACCCGGCCGGCAAGGAGGGGCTGGCCCACGTGGCCGCCCATCTCCTGCCGATGGCTCCTCCTCCTTCGCCACGGCGCGGGGAAAGCCCCGCTGCGCCGGAGCGTTCCGTACCGCTGCCGGACGTCGCCGTGTCGCGTGACCTGACCGAAATCCGGTTCCGCCTCGACCCCGCCGACCTGAAGGCCGGCCTGCAGACACTCGCAGGGTGGCTCCGGCAGGCGGCCCCCACCGAGGCCTCGTTCGCGACCGTGCGCAAGGCCAGCCGCGCGTCCCTGGAGCGTGCCGAGAGCGACCCTTCCTTCGTGACGCTGGAGCTGTTCCGCGAGAAGGTGTACACGGGGCACCCTTACGCGCACCCGGCCCCCGGCAGGACCACCGGCCTCGACGCGCTGTCCCTGGCGGACGTGGAGGGGTTCCTGAAGCACCGCCTCGGGCCGCGCGGCGCCGTGCTGGCGATCGCGGGGGACGTGACGGCGGCCGATACCCGGAAGGCCGTCGAGGACCTGTTCGGCGACTGGAAGAACCCCAAGGGCGGCGACGCGGCGCCGGCCCGGGGACAGGCGACCGAGCACGCGCAAACGGGCGAGTTCACCCGCCTGGTGGCGGCCCCCCAGAGCACCGTGCTCGTCGGGGTCCCCGCGATCTCCATCTCCGATCCCGCTTTCGACGACGTGCGGCTGGTGGGGGCCGCCCTGACGGTCCTGTCGTTCGAGGACATGGTGTTCGGGCGGCGTGCGGCCTTCTCGGCGAGCGCGGTCCCCGAGGCGCTGCGCGACGGAGGGGCGCTGGCGATCCTGGTCGTCACCCAGCATGGGAGACGCGACGAGGCGGTGTTCGACGTGCAGCGGCTGATGCGCCGGCTGGCTCTCGAGGGGGTCGCTCAGAAGGACGTGGACGATTTCGCGCGGGTCGAGACCGGACGCGAGACCGCGGACCTGCAGGGGGTCGCGGCGCTCGCCAGCAACCTCGCCTATCGCGAGGTGACCGGGCTCGCGGCCCGGGCCCGGGAGGCGACCTCGTCCCCGCCGCCCGCTCCCACTCCCGCCCGGCTGAAGGAGGCGGCCGCCCGCCTCCTGCGTCCCGAAGCCTGGATCACCATCAAGGTCGGGCCCACCTCGAATTAGAAAAGTCCTAGCGGCCGGCCCGGACGTACGTGCCGCTGCGGCCGCCGCTCTTCTTCAGGAGGCGGACCCGCCCGATGGTCATGCCGCGATCGATCGCCTTCGCCATGTCGTAGAGCGTGAGCAGGGCGGTCGCCGCCGCGACCAGGGCCTCCATCTCGACGCCGGTGCTCCACCGGGCGCGCGCTGTCGCCTCCACGTCGATCGTCCTTCCCTCGCTTCCGAAACGGACATCGACGCCGACGTGCTCCAGCGGGATGGCATGGCACAGGGGAATCCACTCGGAGGTCTTCTTGGCCGCCGCGATGCCGGCCACGCGCGCCAGGGCGACGGCGTCTCCCTTGCCGGCCCGCCCCGAGCGGAGCGCCCGCCAGGCTTCCCGGCTCATCCGGATCGATCCCGCGGCCACCGCCTGCCTGAGGGTCGGGGGCTTCGCGCTCACATCGACCATGCGCGCCTGTCCCTTCCGATCGAGGTGGGTCAGGCGCGCGCGTTCCGGGGTCGGTCCTTTACGGGATCGCGTCATGAGGTCTCCGGGGCGTTCACCATATCACGTCGTCCCGTTCCGGTCCGATTCTCGCGGCGCCGCGGCCGGATCGATGAGAGTAGAATACGCCCCGTCCGGCACCGTTCCCCGTTCCGTCCGGAGATCACCCCGTGACCTCAACCCAGACGCAGGTCCAGGCGCCCAAGCCGCCGCGCGGCGGGCGCGCCTACACGCGCGTCATCCGCCGCTTCGTCCGGCTCGGTGCGCTCGAGGAGGTGGCGCGGCTGCTCGATCGCATGCGCGCGCCGGACGTGGCGCAGATCCTGAGGTCCCTGGCGCCCGCGGAGCGCAAGTCCTTCCTCGAGGTCCTCCTGGCCCACGAGCGGGCCGGCGAAGTCCTGGCCAGCCTGCCGCAGGGGCAGGTCTCCGAGATCCTGGCGCACGCCTCGGACGAGCGGATTGCGGCGCTGGTCTCGCGCCAGGCCCCCGACGAGGCGACCGAGATCCTCCGCCTGCTTCCCGAGGAGCGGGCCGACTCCGTCCTGAAGCTCCTGGACGAGAAGACCGCCGCCACCCTGTACCGCCTGATGACGTACGGGCCGGCGACCGCCGGCGGCATGATGACCACGCGCTTCGTCGCCCTCGACCGCCACACGCGCGTCGGCGAGGCGATTGCCCGCATCCGCAGCGAGCCGGAGGCGGAGATGGTCTTCTACCTGTACGTCGTGGACGAGAACATGCGCCTGGAGGGCGTGGTCTCGCTGCGGCAGCTCGTCCTGGCGCGCCACGACCAGGAGCTGCGGGAGATCATGAACGCGAAGGTGATCCAGGTCCGGATCGACACGACGCGCGCCGAAGTGGCGGACATCATCGCCCGCTTCAACCTGCTGGCCATCCCGGTGGTCGATTCCGGCAGCGTGCTCGCCGGCATCATCACCGTCGACGACGTCATCGACGCCATCACCGACGAGACGACGCGCGAGATGTACCGCATGGCCGGACTGAACACCGAGGACCGCATCGGCACCCCGGCGCGCGAGTCGGTGCGGCGGAGGCTTCCCTGGATGGTGATCAACCTGGGGACCGCCGTCCTGGCCTCGTCGGTGGTCTCGATGTTCGAGGCCTCCATCGCCCAGGTGGTGGCGCTCGCGACCTTCATGCCGATCGTCGCCGGGATGGGCGGCAACGGCGCAACCCAGGCCCTCACCGTGATCATCCGCGGCATCGCCCTCGGGGAGATCGACTTCAGCTCGGCGCGGCGCGCCATCCTCAAGGAGATCACCGTCGGGGCCTCCATCGGCGTGGCGACCGGGTTGATGATGGCCCTGATCGCGATTGTCTGGAAGGGAAACCCGATGCTCGGCCTGGTGATCTGCCTCGCGATGATCGTCAACCTTTTCGTCGCGGGCGCCGCCGGCGCGGCCATCCCGCTGGTCCTGAAGTGGCTGAAGCTCGACCCCGCCCTGGGTTCGGGGGTGATCGTCACGACGTTCACGGACTGCTGCGGCTTTCTGGCGTTTCTGGGACTGGGCACGCTCCTTCTCGACTACCTCAGGTAGCTCCCCTGCCCGGGGACCCCCGCACCTATAATGACGCTCATGAGCGACCCGCCGCGCCCGGAGACGCCGGACCTCCGATCGGACACCGATGTGCCCGTCGAGATCCGCTACGACCCCGACCTGGCGGTGCACGAGCCTGCGACCGTGCCGGCGGAGCAGGCGGAGCCCTCGCGCCGGCTGTCGCCGATCCTGCTCTTCCCCATCGGCCTGGCGGTCCTCGCCATCGCCGTCTACGTCCTGTTCGGAGTGATCGCCGGCGAGGGGAAGCCGCCGGCCGCCTACCTCGACGAGATCCGGCTGCGTCGCGTCGACGCCTGGCAGCCCGCCTTCGAGCTGTCGCGCCTCCTGGCGCAGGAGAAGGGCGCGGTCCGCGATCCAAGGTTCACCGCGGACCTGATTTCGCTCTTCGAGGCGTCGCGCGACGCCGATCCCCGCGTGCGCCGGTACCTGGCGCTCTCGCTGGGCGAGGTCGGCGACCCCCGCGCCGTGGACGCGCTCCTGCCCGCCCTGTCGGATCCTGATGAACAGACCACGATCTACGCCGCGTGGGCGCTGGGCTCGATCGGCGATCGTCGCGCCGCGGCCGGGCTCCTTCCCCTCCTCGATCACCAGGACGCGGGTCTGCGCAAGATCGCGGCTTACGCGCTGGGGGGGATCGATGCGCCGGAGGCCCTGGTGCCGCTCCGCGCCCTGCTCAACGATCCCGTGGAGGACGTCGCCTGGAATGCGGCGCTGGCCCTGGCGCGCCGGGACGACCCCGCCGGCCTTCCGCTCATGGCCCGGATGATCGATCGACCGTACCTCGACCAGGTGCGGCGCCCCGATGAATCGGGCAGCCCCCGATCCCTCACCGAGGACGAGAAGCAGGAAGCGATCCTGAACGCCCTCCGCGCCATCGCCCGGTTGCGCGATCGGGAGCGCCTCGAGACGGTGCGCCGCCTCGGCGCCTCCGACCCCAGCCTGAAGGTTCGGCAGGCTGCTCTCGAGGCCGTCGCTTCGATCGAGAAGCCCTAGTCCTCGCCGTCCGGCGTCATTCTCTGCATCGAGTTGCGGGCGGGGGTGCCGCGCGCTGCCCTTGCCGGGCACGGGTCCGGCGTCGCTGCGCGACGCCTCCCCTCGCTCTTCGCCTCGCGTCCGCCCACCGCGCTGAAAAAGCGCGCGGCGGGTCCTGGGACGCGAGGTCTCAGACGGCCCGGCAAGGGCAGCACGCGGCACCCCCGCCCGCGACGCACCGCCGGGCCTGTCGCCGCCCGCCAATCCCAGTACCTCTCGCGTCCTCGCCACACGCAGATCGAACTTCCGTGGTAGTGCCAGGGCGGTATGCAGGCGACCCGGCAGAGGCGGCGCGCACTGCTCTCGCTGGGGCTTGTGAGACCTCGCGCCGGGCCCCGTCGCGCGACTTCTCGCGCGGCGGGTGGGCGCGAGGCGAACAGAGACTATATGGAACGACCGGCTCACGATCGTAAAGTCGCTGTCGCTAAGGACGGCGGGCGGTCGAGCCGCCTATTCACGCGGTTTAACGCCAGAGGCGCCAGAGCCGCATACGAAAGGAGCC
>Ga0134121_10005734_pt1 | contig 10076 bp, 8 predicted proteins | sample KB301_FD_96463 | JGI IMG/M metagenome (GOLD analysis project Ga0134121, IMG submission 96463) | Terrestrial soil microbial communities without Nitrogen fertilizer from Kellogg Biological Station, Michigan, USA - KB3-0-1 | ecosystem: Environmental > Terrestrial > Soil > Unclassified ... | reverse complement strand
TCGTCGATGCTGGCGACCACGCCGATCGACGCGTCCACGATGTGGCGGCTCTTGTCCTTGGCGAGCGTCTCCACGAGATCCAGCGCGACGGATTTCTTGACGTCGCCGCTCGCCACCAGCGCGTTGACGTCGCTGATCAGCGCGACGCGCTCGGGGAGCGTGAGCACCTTGCCCGCGTTCGCAAGGAGGTGCGAAAGCAAGTCGCCCTGGGGCCGCATGCGGTAGTAACCAAGGCCCTCCTCGTTCGGCATCACCCACGCCGGGCAGCTGGTCGCCGACAGCGCGAGCTCCGCGGTCTGATCATCGACGACGGTGCAATCATGGCCGGTCGAGGCACCGGCCCCCCAGCGCACGCAGATCGGGACGTGCCAGGTGCGCTTCGGATCGATCTTCGAACCGGTGGGGGCGTAGCGCTGTTGCGCCACCTTGAGCACCGGCGGCTTGCCCTTGTCGCACGCCAGCTCGAACGACACCAGCGGCACGCCGCTCTGCAGCACGAACGAGTTGAACAGCGGATGCAGATCCTTCTTCGCCGCACCCGACATCGCGCCGACGAAGTCTTCATAGGTCGCGTTGCGCCACGCATGTTTTGCGAGGTAGTCGCGAACTCCGCGCTGGAACACCTCGGTGCCGATCGTGCGCTCGAGCATCCTCAGCACGGCCGCGCCCTTGCCGTACGTGATGCCGTCGAACGCATTATCGATGTCATTCGCCGTGGTGATCGGCTGGCGAATCGTGCGCGCGGTGTCGAGGCTGTCGGCGGCCATCACGCCCCCCCGGGACTCGACCCGCCCGACCGGCTGCTCCCACTCGGGCTTCCACTGATCGATGACCTTGCTCGCCATCCACGTAGCAAACGATTCGTTGAGCCAGGTGTCATCCCACCACGCGAGCGTGACGTAATCGCCGAACCACTGATGAGCGATCTCATGGGCCGCGATGCTCGCGTAGGTCTTCTGCCGATCGAGGGTGAGCTCCTCCGGCTTGAGGAGGATCAAGGCGTGGCGCCACGTGATGAGGCCCGCGTTCTCCATCGCACCGGCGTTGAACACCGAGACCGCGAGCATGTCGAGCTTGGGATACGGATACGGCGTCCCGAAGTAGTCCTCGAGAAGATCGAGCACCGGCTTGGTGGCCTGCGCCGCATACGCCGCATCCTTGAGACGGCCATGCGGCACGACGATGCGGATCGGCGCACCGGCGCGGGTCTTGCCCGCCTCGACTGCCTCGAACGGACCGACCGCGAACGCGACCAGGTAGCTCGGCAGCGGTTTGGTCTCGGCAAACCGCACGACCTTCATGCCGTTCGGCTCATCCTGCTCGGACTCGATCGGCGTGTTCGACAGCGCGACCAGCGGCTTTTTGGTGTGGATCGTGACCCGCCATGGAACCTTGTACGACGGCTCGTCGAAGCACGGGAACGCCCGGCGCGCGTCGGTCGCCTCGAACTGGGTGAACGCGTACCACTCGTCAGCCTCCTGCGCGGTGTAGAGGCCGGCACCGCTACCGCGAGCCATCTTGCCGCGATACTTCGTCACCAGCGTCGCGCGCCCGGTGGCGAGCGGTTGTGACAACACCAGGCCGACGAATTCCTTGTTGCCGTAGATCGCCCTTGCCGCGATCCGCTCGCTGCCGGCGATGAACGTCGCCTCGTCGATCACGAGCTCCTTGCCGTCGAGCCACAGCGTGGTTACCGGCGCGGTGACCTCGAGCTCGGTCGTGAGCACACCGGTGAAGGCTTCGCTCGCCGGATCGATGGTGAGCTCGGCGGCGTACTTGATGGGCCTTGCCACCGCTGGGAGCCGGAGCTCCGGCGGCGACGGATCGGCAACGGGCGCCGGCAAGCTCGGCTGCACCGGCTGCGGAGCCGCCGCGCTCGGGGTTTTCACCACGGGTGTGGACTGGCCGCTCGGGCCACAGGCAACCAGCATCGCGATCGCAACCAACCTTCGAGCAGAACAGATCATGAGGACCTCGGAACCGAGCACAAAGCGCGGGTGCCCCATATAGCGCACTGGTGCCCGCATGGGTGCTCCGTGAGGTTCAGCGATACGCGAATCGGTCACGGCGCAGTGAGTCAACCCACCGAACGCACATCGCGCATCTGACACACTGTGACGCTGGCGACCAGCGAGGCGGGCACAACCACTGACCGTCCATGACTGAGCACCCGCGCAGCGTGGCACGCGTGTTGTAGCAGGCAAACTCATGCCGTCTCAGCCTGCCCTCACCGTCGTGCCTTCGTCCCTACCGGCAGGAACGTCTCGGTTTACCTATATCCGAGGTTCCGTCGCCAGTCCGGTCTGCGTTGCGGTGGCCGTGTTCGCCGGGTGCATCGGCCTTGGCTATGCCGGCTTGCTCGGCGCGGTGATCGCGGTGATCGCGGTGATCGTCGCCGGCGCGAACGCGGCGCGCTGCCGTACGGTGCGACGCTACATCGACAGTCAGACCCGCGCCAAGGCGAGTACCCGGCGCGAAGGCCGGCGCCTCAAGCTGCTCGAGCCGACCGGGTCGACCCGCCAGCAGCACTACAATGAACTGCGCTTGCTGGTCGAAGAGATCGAACGGGTCGACGAATCGGAGGCCACGCGGTTCGAGCTACAGGATCTGCTGGATCATTTCGTGCGCCTCGCGGTCGACCACCAGCGCTGCGCCGAATCGCTGCGCCTGGCCGGCACCAACACACTCCCATCGACGACCCCGATCGGCGAGACCACGAAGTCGAGGCGCTGCCGCGAGATCATCCAGCGCCGGATCCACCACCGCGATGCGTGCATGCGCAGGATGGAGAGCCTCGCCGACGAGCTCCAGTGCATCGACGAGCTGGTCCGCCTGACCGCACAGCGAACCGCCTGTCCCTCCTTCGATTCCGATCTCGATCGCGAGCTCGACCGCCGGCTATGGGAACTCGACGAGGTCGACGCCGCCCTCCACCAGCTGTCGGCATGATCTAGCGGCCCCGAGCGCGACCGCGGGGGCCCTCACGGGTTGGCCGCCAGGTTCGCCAGCACCTTGCCCTGGACCAGCCGCACAAGCTGCGGCCGCATCGCCGCGATCTCCTCGCCGGCGAACGTGCGCTGATCGATCGGCGGCTCGTCACGCTTTTTCTTGTTCATGATCGAGATCGGATATCTCGAGTGCGGCAGGCCGAACACGTGGCCGAGCTCGTGGGCGAGCGTGCGCTCCTTGCCCAGCGTCGAGAGGATGATGAACTTCCGGCCGCCCTTGCCCCGCCACGTCACGCCCCGCGCGACCTCGCCGGGGGTGTCGATATCGTCGAGCTGGCCGGTCACGAACACGTCGACCACCGTGCCCGCGATCGTGGCGCCGAGCGCGTCGCGCTCCTGGCGATCCTCGATCCGCGCCGCCGAGCCGTCCAGCGCCGTCACCCCGGCGATCTGGAACCCGACGTCGAGCGGCGCGAAGTGCTGGTTCGCACCGGCGAGCTGACCGGTGATCCAGTCAGCCGTCGCGACCGGCCCGGAATCGCCGACCGCGATGTGGAACGCAAGGCCGAAGCAGTACGCGCGCGCCGCGTCGCAGCGAGACGCGGCCTTCGTCAACGCCTCGAGATCCGGCTCGGCGTTCGCGTGACGCACGACAGCGAGCAGCACCATCAGCACGATGAACCGCGAGTTCACGCCACCATTCTAAGCTCTGATCGAGCGCGCGCGACGGCGAAACGCGCGTGGCGGGACGCACGACGCCGCGCCCGCTTGCTGGCAAGCCTAGAAGCTGCCGCCCACGACGAGCGACCACCGGTCCCGGTCGGCAACCACGTTCGCGGTCCAGGTTGGCTCGCGGATCCGAGCCCAGCTCGCACGCGGCATCGTATACGTGCTGAGCAGGCCGACCGGATAGCTGAGCGCGAACGAGAGCAGGCCGGTCTGCCACGATACGCGCTCGGCGATCACCAGCGTACCGCCGAGATTGACGACCAGTCCGCCGAGGTGCGAGAACCAGAACACCCGGCGCTCGTCAGCAGCAGCCCGCTCGGCGACCACGTGCAACGCCGTCTGATCGCCACACGCGTCCTGGGTCGCCGCCGGCACGTCGATCTGCAGCGGCAAGATCCAGCGCACGATCGCGCCGAGCGATGACTTCACGCCGCCGACCCACAAGACCTGAGATCGATCGTGGCCGAACGTCCCCGATGCCGCGGCAGCGAACTGCCCCACGGCGCTGGCCGTGAACCCGATCCGCCACGCCAGGTTCCAACGGTCGGCATGGATCGCCTCCTGCTGGAGGGCGGCTCGCAAAGCGCTTGCATCTCCACATGGCTCGGCGACCGCCGCTCGCGCGAGCACCGCAACGCCGAGCGTGATCAAAAGACGCGCATGTGGCACGCGGCATCGTAACCGGCCAAACACCGCAGATTTTCACCAGCCCTATGACATGTTGTGGACAGGGGGCGTGTCTTTCTGTTCACACCGACGTGACCGTCACACCTCGCGATTTCGTGCAAGAACGCGAGCTTGCGGCATGGGCTGACATGGGTGTCGCGGCAAGCCCTGGAAACTCACGAGCTGCGAGCGTTTCCGGGTGGCTGGCACGCCGGTTGGAGTGTCGTCGGAGTCCATGCACAAGCCTCACGTATCGCTTCTAACGCTTCCCCTTCTCTCCTCGCTCGCCCTCATCGGCTGTACCGAGGACCCACCTACCCCGAACGAGGTTCGCAGCAGCATCACCAGCGACTTCGGCAACGTGGTTCGCGAAGCCAACGCCGCGTTCTCCGGAGCCAGCGACGTGCTGCCTAGCTCGCTGCCGCTCTCGATGGTCAACCGCGCGCTCGGCACCAGCACCTCGGCAGGCGTCGACCTCCGCTCGGTGACCGCACGGCTCGTCGCGCCTCATGCTGGCGTCCTCTCGGCCACCGGCACCACCACGATCGATACCGACGCCGAGGTCGCTTACCTCAATGACAAGCTGTTCACCGATGCCAACCACGTCGGTGATGGCATCTACCAGGTCCCGGCTTCGCTGGTCTGCACCAGGACCACGATCGATTCGTCCGGCACGGCGACCGAGACCGTCGATGCGAAATGCGCCGAGCAGTTCGCGAAGGCCAACCTCCGCATCCGCACCGCGAAGGATGGCGGTGCGCTGCTGTTCGCGATCCAGCTCGACGCCGATCACGACGAGCCCCTGACCCTCACGCTGACCCACACGTCGATCGCGCTCACCGCCGACCTCGATGGCACGCAGCGCGCGTTCGTCGCGCTCGCGCCGCTGTTCGGCGAGGACGTGCCGAACGCCGCGCTGTCGGGCCAGGTGACCGGCAAGCTCGAGATCCTGGGCACCGCCAAGGCCAAGGCACAGCTCACGATCGATCGCGCGCTCTCGATCAAGTTCGCAAAGGCGGGCGTGGACCTCGCGGGCGCCGAGGCGTTCGTGCTCTCGTCGGCCGCGGCCGAGGCGTTCTCGGTCACGCTCGACGGCACCGCGAAGGCAGGCTCGCTCGCAGTGGGCCTCGGCGAGACCGCCCTCAAGATCCCGGCGACCGACCCGGGCAAGCGCTTCGAACTCGACCTGCCGGGCGTCACCGCGACCGCGTCGCTCGCGACCGGCCAGCCGATCCAGCTGACCCACGTCGGCCTCGGCAGCCGCACCACGACCGTCACGATCGGCGGCGTGCGCGCCCAGACGATCGATGTCAACCCGCAGGACGGCCGCTCGTTCGGCGCGACGGTGAGCCACGACCCGACGGCCGGGACCGACACGTTCGCCTTCAGCCCGAAGCTCGACCTCCAGATGACCGCCGACCATGCCGTGCTCGGCGACGCGAAGCCGGTCTATGACACCACGCGCGTGCTGATCGACGGTAGCCTGCGCAGCAACGAGGCGACCAGCCAGGTCGAGGTGTTGACCGGCTCGGCCAGCATCACGACGAACCCGGCGAGCTACGGCTTCACCGCGAGCGCCGGGCAGTGCGTCACGAGCACCGACAAGGTCGATCCGACCACCGGCGCCTCGTTCACGCAGTGGACCGTCGCGGCCTGCCACTGAGGCGAGCCCGGCAGACCAGCTCCAACGGGCCCTGATCGGGGTGCTCGCTGTCGAGCGCCGCTCCCAAGAAGGGACTTCATTGGACCTGGGCCCCCCTCGTTCACCACGCGCCTCGTGCGCAGCGAATGAGGTGAACGTGCAAAAAATTCGCGAAATCCATCGCGAGCGCCCCATGCGGATGCACCTCTGACTTATCCCGACAGAAATTCCGTCAATATCGCCAATAGATGCGACAGACGGTTCATCCCGGCTCGTATCTTGCTGGGATATAGGGCAACAGGAGGTCTCCGATGATCCGAATCGCACTTGCCGAGGAACACACCATCGCGCGCTGGGCATTGCGAGCAGCGCTCGCCGGGACAGGCGATCTCGAGATCGTCGGCGAGGCCGGTACCGTTGAAGAGACGGTGGCGATGGTCCGGCGCACGCGACCGGACTTGTTGCTCGTCGATACGACGATGACCGACCATTCCGGGTTCGACGTGCTCGCGCAGATCCGCGAGCTCGACGCCGGGCCGTTCATCGTCGTGCTCGCGCCGCACAATGACGTGAGCTATGCCGCGCGCGCGATCGCCGCGGGTGCGCACGGCTACGTGAGCAAGTCGGCCGCGCCCGAGGAGCTGCTCGCGGCGATCCACGCGGTCAGCCGCGGCGAGCAAGTGTTCCCGCCGGGCGTCGAGAAGCTGCTCGCGGTGGGCGACGGTCATCCGGCCAGCGCGCTCACGGGGCGCGAGCTCCAGGTGATGGAGATGCTCGCGCGCGGCATGACCAACCGGGAGATCGCGGAACATCTGGACATCAGCGTCAAGACCGTCGACACCCACCGCGGTCACGTGCTGAAGAAGCTCAGCTTGCGCAACAACTCCGAGCTCACGCGGTTCGCGGTCAAGAACGGCTACGTGACGCTGTAGCGCATACCGCGACCGAACCTGATTCTGGCGACGCCGTCATCTCGCGAAGAGATGTATTCAGTCTGGCTCTGCTGGCGCCAGTGCGAGAGAATCAGCGAGCGCAACCTCACGCTGACCACCCGAGTCACATTCGTGTGCCTGGCGCGGTCACAGGCTAACACCCCAGCAAGTGACAGCCAGCGTCGTCAGACGTGCACACGTTGACGCCCGCGCAGCACCTGGTGAGTCTGATGCTGAGGTTCCATGGCAATACAGCGAGTCGGTCCGATCATCGTGGCGATCGCCGCGGTCGCCGCGTGCGACGCACAAGAACGTGCGAGTCGCGTCGAGCAGCTTGCGGACACAACTCCGCCGCCGGGTGTGTACGCCGACAAGCGGTGCTGGAAGGGCGGGGCCGTGAACGTGTTTCACAACAAGAGCATCGATGCAAAGCTCCTGGGCGTCGCGAACATCGCAGGCGATGCCGCCGATGCGCAAGCCGCGTTCGCGGACGCCGTCGAGCTGTGGAAGACCAAGATCGCCGAGAGCGCCGCGATCAAAGATGTCCTGAAGCTCACCTACAGTGGCGCGACCGACAAGTACGTCGGCGACGCGGCGGGCCAGGCCAAGATGGAAGACAACGAGCGCGACGAGTTCGCCTTCCGTGTCGTGTACAACCCCGATGCCAAACACAAGCATCGTGGCGATGGCCAGAACACCGCCGCCACCGGGCACAAGCACCCCGATGGCAAGCCGGCGCGCGACGGCGATGGCTGGATATGGAATGACGACACCGCGGTGGCGAGCGAGATCGATATCGAGAAGCGACTCGCCGAGACCGGCATCCTGCAGGATGCCGACAAGAAGATCACCGAAGGTGACATCACGTGGTTCACCCACGTGAGCACGAGCGAGACCAAGGCGAAGTTGATCGTGTGGAACTACAAGAAGGACACGGCGCCGGCGCCCCACTTCAACTACCGGCCGGTGATGGTGCACGAGATCGGTCACCTGCTCGGCCTCGACCACTGCACGGCGGGCGACAACTGCGAGGTGATGGCCCCGACGATCGCCGCCGGCGACGATCCGGAGATCAAGGATGGCGAGATCAAGGCGCTCGAATATCTCTACGGCGCCGGTGGCCCATGCGGCCCCGCGGCCCCCGACGGACCACCGTCCGATGGACCGCCCGATGCACCGTCCGACGCGCCGCTTGGGCTCGACGCACCGTGGGGCCCCGATGCCGGGGTACCCGATGCGGGCTGGGGCGCCGATGCGCCCTGGGGCATAGATGCCGGAATCCCCGACGCCGGTTGGAGCACCGATGCACCGTGGGGCATAGATGCCGGAATCCCCGACGCCGGTTGGAGCACCGATGCGCCATGGAGCGTGGATGCGCGGATGCCCGACGCGGGCTGGGGCGTAGATGCGCCCTGGGGCGTAGATGCCGGGGTGCCAGACGCACCCTGGGGCATCGACGCGCCGTGGGGCGCGGATGCAGGGGTGCCCGACGCACCCTGGCTCGACGCACCCATGCTCGACGCAGCCTGGCCCACAGATGCACCGATATTCGACGCACTGTGGCTCGACGCGATACGGTGATTGCCATGAGATAGCAGCGCTGCACCGATTCGCTGCTCCCAAAGTGCTCGAGCCTTACAGTTTACGACAAAAAGCCACCCCCATCGCGCAGGATCCCCGCGTTGCTGATGAGGCTGTTGAGCCGCCCATCGCGTCGGACGCCCAGTCGACGAATGCGCCGACCTCGGCCTCGTTCGCCACGTCGAGCTTGCGGGCAAACACCTTGCCGGGCAGGCCGCGCGCCGCCTCGACGACCTGAGCGAGGCCGTCTTCCTTGACGTCGCCGACGGCGACCTGGGCGCCCGCCTCGGCGAGCCGGCGGGATGCCCTGAGCGCCTCCGGTGATGATGATCTTGAGCGACGAAAGCTGCATGGCGGCGTTCTTACCACCGCCGCCGTGCGGCCTACTACGGGCTGCAGACGCCGAGGGTGTTGCAGGTCCGCCCAACGCCGCAATCGGTGTCCCGCGTACACGCTTTGCAGACGCCGGGGCTACCGGCGCAAAGATGCGACGCACAATCATCGTTTACCGAACAGCCGTCATTGATGACGCAGTCACCAGCCTGACCACCACTCATGTCAATCACCACGAAGTTTGTGGACGTAACGGTGGTGGTGATCTTCGGCGTTGTACTGCCTCCATTAGCTTTCGAGGTCAACCGCCTGTGTTTCAGGGTCACAATGCCCGTATTAACAAATTGGGTCGCCTGAATCAGCGAATTACTGCTAATAGCTGCAGCAATGTTAAAGGCCCGACCAGGACTTGGGTCATTCCGGATGTCAAATGGACCGGGGAAACTGGTGGCGGGCGCAACGAATGTAAAAACCACCGGCGGATTGAAGCCATCATTCACAGTGAGTTTTTCCCCATTTGCGACGCCGTCGCCAGCGAAGATCAAACCGGTCGCAGCGATGGGGGACATCACAGTTTTACAATCACTGCTACACGAGCCACAAGTAAGACTATTGCTATCGTCGCACGCTTCGCCGACATCGAGGATGCCGTTGCCGCAAGCCTCCGTGTGACAGGTCGCAGAGCAACCATCGCCACCGACAGCGTTGCCACCGTCGCAATCCTCGCCGATCTGGACGATGTTGTCACCGCACTTCGCGAACTTGCATGAGTTGCTACAGCCATCCAGGTTGTTCGTGTTATGGTCGTCACATTCCTCGCCGGGATCGAGGATGCCGTTGCCACATTGCTCGAGATGGCAGTCGGCACTGCAGTGGAGGGGACCGACATCCTGCCCGTCGCATTCCTCCCCTGGATCAATGATGTGGTTGCCACAGCGCTCGAACTGACAGTCAGCTGAGCAGCCGTTCGTGGCTGACGGGGGATCGCACTGCTCGGGCCCTGGAGCGTTCATCGGTGTAAACGCGTGGTTCACAATACCATCGCCGCAGATCGGTGTGGTGCAGTCAATATTGCACGTCGAGCTCGCGCCTCCGGTATCGCAGATCTCGTGAGGTAAATTATTCTTCTTGTTGTCGCCGCAGAATTCGATGACACAGCTCGATGAGCAACCATCGTTATCTGCTGTACCGCCGTCGTCGCACTCCTCACCCGGGTCGATGATCCCGTTGCCGCACTTCTGTTGG
>Ga0134121_10005730_pt1 | contig 10079 bp, 7 predicted proteins | sample KB301_FD_96463 | JGI IMG/M metagenome (GOLD analysis project Ga0134121, IMG submission 96463) | Terrestrial soil microbial communities without Nitrogen fertilizer from Kellogg Biological Station, Michigan, USA - KB3-0-1 | ecosystem: Environmental > Terrestrial > Soil > Unclassified ... | reverse complement strand
GGATCGAGGCCGACGATGTCGATGCCGAGCGCGCCGCCCAGCCCGGCGAGCCCACTGCCGAGCGCGAAGCGCACGCTGAACACGTGGTCGGTCGGGATGCCGAGGCCGGCCGCGGCGTCGGGCTGGTCGACCGCGGCGCGCAGCTGGGCGCCGAACCGCGTGCGCTTGACGAGCCGGTGAAGCGACGCGGCGATCGCAACGACCACCGCGATCAAGAATAACCGGTACACGCCCAGATCGAGCCCGAGCACGTGGAGCTGGCCGGTGAGTGCGGCCGGCAGCGCGATCGCCTGCTGGCTCGGCCCCCACACGAACGTCGCGATCGCGCTCGCCATGAACGAAAGACCGATCGTGAACAGCACCTGATCGAGCGGGCGCGTCCGCGACACGCGGCGGTACAATAGCCGCTCGAGCACCGCGCCCGCCGCGCCGATCGCCAGCATCACCACGGGCAGCGCCGCCGCGAACGGCAGGCCGCCGCGCACCAGCGTGATCGCGAGGTATCCGCCGAACATCGCGAACGCGCCGTGCGCCAGGTTGATGAAGTTCATGAGGCCCAGCGTCACCGACATGCCGGCGCTGATCACGAACAAGAGGCTGCCGTACGCCACACCATCGAACAGCACCCTGAGGAAGGCAGCGATCATCCAATCGCCCTCGCAATCGCCATCGCGTTACTTGCCAGGATCTTTGAGCTGGCCGAGCGACGACAGCTCCACACTGCGCAGCTCGCCATTGACCTTCTCGACACGGCGCAAGTACACGGTCTGGATGATATCCCGGGTCTCCGGATCGATCGAGATCGGGCCGCGCGGGCTGGTGAACGCCATGCCCTTGAAGATCGCCATCGCCTGGTCGGCGTCGATCCGGCCCGGCTTGTCGCCCAGCCGCCGCGCGACCTCGTAGATCGCCGCCATGCCGTCGTACGCCGCCACCGACATGAAGTTCGGCAGCCCCGCATCGGCGCCGTTGGCGTCGCGATACGCGGCGAGGAAGGCCTTGTTCTCCGCCGAGTCGTGCGCTACAGAGTAATGGAATGTGGTGGTGATGCCGAGCGCGGAGTCGCCGATCGTGGCGAGCCCGTGATCGTCGAGAACATCACCGGTCGCGATGATCTTGATTCCGGCCTCGACGAGCCCGCGCTCGCGGATACTCTTCATCACCGCGATGCTCTGCTGGCCAGCGGGCACGAACACGAACATCGCCTCCGGCATCTTGTCCTTGATCCGCTGCACGTACGACGAGAACTCTGGATTATCGAGCGGCACGCGCCCCGCTTCGACGACCTCGCCACCGCCCGCGGTGAACGTCTTGGTGAACGCGGCCTCGGCGTCCTTGCCGGGCGGGTAATCGGCGACCAGCGTCGCGACCTTGTGGATGCCATTCTTGGCCGCCCACTCACCGAGCGGCGCCGACACCTGCGGCAGCGTCATCGAGAACCGAACGATGTACGGCGACTTGGTCGTGATGATCGAGGTCGCCGCGTTCATGATGATCATCGGCGTCTTGCCCTCGGTCGCGATCGGCGCCGCCGCGAGCGCCTCGGGCGTGAGCCCGAACCCGGCCAGGAAGTCGACCTTGTCGCGCACGACCAGCTCCTGCGCCAGCCGCTTGGCAACCTCCGGTGCCGGCCCGGTGGTGTCGCGGGTCAGGATCTCGATCTTCTTGCCCGCGACCGTATCTCCGTGCTGCTTGAGATACGCCTTGACGCCGCCCTCGATCTGATTGCCGATATCGGCGAACGGCCCCGAGAATGAGGCGATGAGGCCGATCTTGATCGTGGCCCGCGCGCTCGCCTCGTCCTTCGACTTGTTGCCGCACGCCAGCGCCCCGAACACAGCGACCATCACAACAGCTCGCACGGCGGCGGAACAAGACATGGGGCCCCCCGCGCGATTGTCGCCGAAAATCGCGGCAACATGCCAATGGCGGCCCTCCCTTGTCTCGGCTCGGCCTCGGCCCGGCACGGCGGCCTCGGCGGGCTCCGGCGACGGGTCCCCGCCGGCTCCAGCTACGCTGCGCCCGTGTTCAGTTGTCCTTCGCGCCCTCGCGGATCCATACCAGCAGCTTCAGGTAGTCTGGATCGCGTGGACCGGTGAACGTCACGTTCGGGTGCCCGTCGGGCGGGTCCTCGCGCGACGGCATCGTCAGGACGAGGCTGGTTTCGGGGCTGGTCACGCGCACGCGCGTGTTGGGGCGCTCCTTGACCAGCTCGTCGTAGACCTTCGGCCCGTCGAGCGTCAGGTCCCCGAGCTGCTTGCCGACGCCGCCGCCGGAGTGGCACGCCACACACCCGCGCGCCTTGAAGATCGGCACGATCTGCGCCGCAAACTTCACGTTGGTCGGCAGCACCGGCGCACCGTCGGTGGCCGTCGCCTCCGCGATCGTCACCGTTCCGGCGTTGAGCGGAGACACCGCCATGTCGAGCGTCACCGTCGCGCCCGCCGGCTGACCGAGCGAGACGACCCCCACCGGGACCTCGAAGAACACCGCCCAGCCCGAGCTCGAGCTCGCCGTCAACGATGCCACCGGCAGCCGGGTCGCGTCGAGGAAGTACGGGCCCTTCGCGCCCGTGATCGTGAGGTTGGTGGCGGCAACCCCCGCCTTTGACTTGCCCTGGCCATCCACGAGATGGACGAACAGGACGCCCTTGGCCGTCGACGGCGTCACCGCGAACGTGGTCGCAAGGCTGGTCAGAAACGTCTCGCTCACCGACGGTACGTTCACGCCGTCGAGGTCAGCGTCGGTCACGATTACCGCCGGACTGAACGTCGCGCGCTGGGTCGGCGGCGCGGACGCGAGCACCTGAAACGCCGAGTTCTCGGGGATATCTTCGATCGTGAACGCGGCGCCCTGCAACGTGACCTTCGGTGCCGGCGAGAGCCCCGAGGTCGAGACGCTGGTCGCGACATCGAGCGCCGCACCGGTTTGAAAATCGACAACCTGCCCGTTCACCGTAAGCGCGCCACCCACCGGCCCGTCGCCACTTCCGCTACTTCCGCTACTTCCGAAACTACAAGCAGTCAGCGCGATCGAAACAAGGACGATGCAACGAGCCAGCATGCGTACTCCTTCCCGGTCCTTCCTGGTGGGAGCAAGCTGCGGTTTGGTCGCAGGTTTTCGTCGCTCATGCGCTATGTAGGCGAGATCTTGAGCCCGAGATCTGGCGCACCGGGCGCGCCCAGTGTGGCCTCATACACACGCACGGCGTCGTGAACGATCCGTGCGCAGCAAGGTCGTGCTCACGGAGCCGCGTTCCATCGATCCTCGACTCGAGCAGCACTCGACTGCGCTCGTTCAGCGCTCGGCTCCCGTGTCCGCCGATCTCGCCCCGCACGCTGTGCATCATCCACGCGCTGCATCGCCCGGGAGTAGAGAGCGCGAGCAATGTCGACGGGAATGTCGAGTTCGCGCCTCCGTGAACGCCCTCCCTTAAGGGCGCGTAGCAGGCGTAGTACGCCGCCTGGGCTCGTCATACTCCCACTGCACATGCCCGCCGCACACGCCCGACTTCGAGATTCTCGTATAGCGAAATTTTCGCAGTATCGAGCGAGCGGCCTGGACCTACCTCTGCTCGAACGATGCGATGACCTCGATCAACCCCACGATGTTGTGGTTGAACTCCGGGAGCTCCTCGGCAGGGATCCAGTGCTCCGTGTGGATCCGGGCGCCAACCTTCTGAACAGGGTACTTCGCGATGAAGTCCTCTCGCACCGCGAAGCGAGTCACGTGCCCGGAGCCGCTCTCCTTCACGTTCCACTGCTCCGCGATGTGGCGCTCCTGGTTCGCGGTTCTCCGCCGACAACCACGACAGCGTCGAGCTCAACCGGCGCTACTCTTCGCGTTACTCGGTGGCATCTTGCGTGCGATAGCCGCGCAGTTGCCATTGCAGCAGTACCTCGTCGGCAGTCATCAGCGTGACGCCACGAACCAGCGCGGTCGCGACAAGCATGCGGTCGATAGAATCACCGTGTGTCGCAGGTAGCTCGCCGGCCGCGATCGCGATCTCTCCATCGACGGAGATCTCCTGAAAGCCCTGGCGCAGCGTCGTCGCGCGAAATCCAGCCACGGTGGCGTCGATCGCCAAGCGGCCCTTCGCGATCAACGTCGCAAGCTCCCAAAACGACAACGCGGACACGAACAACTCGTCGCGGCCGAGCGCGCGATCGATCGCAGTACGCGCGCGTTTGCCGAGTTTTCTGTCGCTCGTCGCATAATGCACGAGCACATGCGTGTCCAGCAGGATCACTGCTCGGCGTTCCAGATGACGTCGATGGGGGCCACGAGATCTCCCAGGATCTTGATGCGGCCTTTCATGAAACCGAAAGCAGAGGCACGGCGTATCCGTACCGGAGCCAACATGGCTACCGGGCGCCCCCGCTTGGTCACCACGACCGAGCAACCGGTCCGGTCCACGACATCCATTAACTCGAGACATCGAGCCTTGAAGTCAGCCGCCGACATGGTCGTGGCTGGAACAGACCTGCGCTGTAAATGCTTCGTGACCATGTTCATGACCATACCGCGGCCAGCCCCGCGGTCAACCCGAACGAACGTCTCGCGCGACGGTTGCACCTGCGATCGCGATCGGTTCAACTCCCGAGGATGGGCCGCGAGTTGCGATCCGAGAAGCGTGTGCGCGGTGCCGAGAGCCGGCGGCGCGTCGCGACGTACCTCCTGCAGCTCGCCTGGCTCGAAGGCTTCCCGGTGGCGCAGGGCTGGCACCGGCTCGACACCGGCGAGTCGATCGCGCTCGACGGCCAGCTGATCGCACGCTCGCGCCGCGCGGCCCAGACGGCGATGCGGGAGCATCGCGAGGCGCTGGCAGACACGGTCGGCGACGTCGATCGCTGGTGGACGATCGTCGATGCCACGCTGCGGTGGTGCAGCGCGCCGCGCGGGGTGCTCGACCTCTCCGACCATGCGCCACGCCAGCTCGCACAGCAGGCACGCTCGCTGGCTGCGCGGCCTGGGCTGGGCGCCGCTGCGGTCGCGGCCGGCGTCGCGTGGGCGACCAGGCCCAAGGAGCTCCGTGCTGCGATCGAGTGGCTCGCAGAGCTCGACACGGTCATCGACGATGTCGAGACGACGCTGGAGCTCGTGCGACTCGCCCTGCATTCGCCGGACGGCGTCGCCGCATGGATCGCGCTCGCGGCGATCGACGCGCCTGATCCGAAGACCGCCATCGAAGGCATCGCCAACCTCCGCAACCGGCTGAACAACAAGCAGGTAGGCACGGCCAAGCCCGTTCCGCGCAGTGGGCATCATGTTCGTGCCTGGCTCGCGTCGCTGCGCCGCCGTGCGCCGGAGGAACGTGACCGCGCGCTCGCCTTGCTCGCGGTCAGCGATCTCGCCAGCGTGCTGGCACTGTGGAGCCGCTGGGAGCGCGTGAATGCGGACCGGCTCGCACGGGCGGCCGGGTTTGCCGCGCGCGACTTCGATCAGAAAGAGGAGGCCCGGAACCTCGAGAACATCAAGCGGGTGCTGGACCACCTCGAGGGGAGCACACCACGCTCGATCGCGATCCAGGACGTCCTTCGCGAGATCGACATGCTCGCGTCCGAGGCGATGGTTGGATTTCACGCGCCGATCGTTCGCTTGCTCGCCGCGATTGCCGCCGACGAGGCCGGGACGCGCACGAGGATCCTGCTCCATGCGGCACGCATCGCGGCGAGCGCAGACAACGTCCGGCCAGCGTGGCTGTGGGACGCGCTCGCCGCCGCGCTTGCCGCGGGTGCGTCACCGCGGTTGCTCGATCCGTGGCAGGAGATCCTTGCGGGCAAGGGCTGGTCCTATCTCGAGGATGACCTGATCGAGCACCTCACGCGGCGCGCCGAGATCCGGCAGTTGGTCCACGTGCTGGCCGCGCTGGCAAGCAAGGGTCCGGTCTCGCAGGTCGACGCGAAGCGCGCGGCCGCCTGGTTCGCAGCGGGCCTCGCCGAGGACATCACGTGTGATGTGGTGATCGCACTGCGCGAGGTCAAGGGCGACCTGGAGCCTGACGTCGCCCGCGCCATCCGCGCGCTGTCGGACGGCACGGCGCGCGACGTCATCGCGCAAACACCATTGGTGCTCAAAGCGATCGAGGATCTCGAGTACCGTGAGATCCGCCAGCTGGTCCAGTTCGTCGAGCACGTGGTGAGCGGAGGCGCGGCGTGGCTGGTGCGCGCGGCGTTTGCCACCCAGCAAAGCAAGGTGCTGGCCGATACGGCCGGGATCCTGCCGGTCCTCCCACGCGCGCGCTGGCCGGCGGTCGCGACGTTGCGGCGACCAGCATGGATCAGCCGGTATCCTGCAGCGCTCACCTCCACGCTCGGTCACCTCGCCGCAGTTGATCCCGACGCCGAGCGCACGGCCGCGCGCCGGCTCGCCACCGATCTGCCGGATCCCGAGGATCTGCGCCGCGAGATCGCGACGCTGCGGGCACGGGTCCCGCTCGGCGCCGGTCAGGCCAAGCGCCTCGCGAACCTCGAGCGCCGCCTCGCCGATCCACGGCCACCGTCCCCGGCGCGGCTCGCGCGGCTGGCCGACAAGCTCGAGCACACGGCCACGTCGATCGGCCTTGCGCGGTTCACCGAGCAGGTCACGACCGCCGCGACCGAGCGCCTGGCGCGCACGTTCGCCGCCGGTGACTTGCCGCAGCCACTCGATCCGCGCACCCGCGAGATCATGTTCGGCCTGCTGCAACTCGACGAGCCCGATCGCGTGCTCGCCGGCCGGCTGTTGCGCGTCCGCACCGGGCCTCGGCCGTGGGACCTGCGCGACGATCCGGCGAATGCCAAGTTCCTCGCCGCGATGCGCGAGGTCGGCCTCGATCCCGCGCCGTGGCTCGATGACGCAACGACCACGATCACCACGAAGGATGGCCACCTGCTCGCGCTCGCGCTGTGCGGTGATCCGATCGAGGTGTTCGCCATGGGCGCGCACTTCTCGACCTGCCTGTCGCCCGATGGCGGCAACTTCTTCTCGGTGATCGCGAACGCCGCCGATATCAACAAGCGCGTGCTGTACGCGCGGCGCGGCGATCGTGTCGTCGGGCGCTGCCTGCTCGCGCTGACCGATGGCTTCGCGATCCTCACGTTCAACCCGTACTGCCACGAGCGCGCGCTCGACTTCGCCGCGATCGTCCGCGACTTCGCGCAGAGGCTCGCCGAGCGGATCCGTACCCGTGTCGAGGCGAGAGGGCACGTCCCCCTGCTCGTCGCGCGCGACTGGTACGATGATGGCTCGCGCGATCTAGTGGGGCGGTTCGGCCAGCTCGACGAGGACGAGCTCGAGCTCGAGGAGGTGGACCCGCGCGAGTTCGTCAAGCGGCTGCGCGATGCGCTCGCCCACGAGCTCGACGATGTCACGCTGCCGATGGTGCTGGCGTTGCGCGTGCTACGTAGCCGGCCCGAGCTCCTGGCACCGCTGGCGCGCTACATCCTCGCGGCGCGCTCACCCCAGGTCCACATCACCGCGGCCGAGCTCGCCGCCGATGCCGGGGATCTGGCACTCGCCGACCGGCTGCTCGGCGAACACGCCGACGCGATCCGGCTCGATCACGACGCCTGGTACCAGGGCCGGCTCCTGGCCTTCTTGCGGCCGTCGCGCGCGCTCGCGCGGCTGCGTGCGTCGCGCGCGCGCAACGTGCGGAGCTGGCGAGACGAGCGCGGCGACCGGATCGCCCTCGCCGGCGCTGCGATGGAGGCACTCCACCGGCCACGCAAGGCCGCCGAGCTGTATCAGCTGGCGATCGATGGCGCCCCACACCTCGCGCACGAACTGAAGCACCGCCTGGACGCGCTGTCGGCACGCCGGCCTGACCAAGCCTGACCCGAGGCCGATTCGCAGCGCGGGTGGGTCGTGACAGCAGCGCCGCCGCTGACGGTCAGCGGCCAAGCGGCTATGGTGCGGTCATGCCAGCCGAGGGAATCCATCTCACCGCGCTCCGCGAGGCGATGGCCGCGCCCGCGCTCGCCACCTCGGTGCGACGCCGGCTGGTCCGTCGCGATGACGCCGCGAGGTTCGGCGCCCTGGTCCCCGACCTGCCGTACTTTCACCGCTACGTCGTCGAGGTGATCCGCTACGTCGCGCGCGTGCCGGCCCGCCCGTCACCGTGGGGCGCGGCGATCCACGATGGCGGCGCGGTCGCGCTGCTCGGCAGCCTCCTCGGGATTGCGCGCCGGGAGCGCGACGACGATCTGGCCGCGATCGCGCTCGGCCTCGCCTCGCATTGCGCGATCGATCGCGCGCTCCACCCGCTGATCAACGCGCTCGCCCGCGCACACCCGGCCGGTCGTAGCCACGACGCCTCGCACCGCGAAGTGGAGAAGTTCCAGTCGATCTGCTTCCACGAGCAGTACCTCGGTCGCGACACGATGGGTACTCCCGAGATCACCAGGTACCTCACGATCCAGCTCATGAACGGGCTCGACGAGCGGCTCGCCCGGCTGCTGTGCGAGGCGTGGTCCGACGCACTGGGCTCGGCGCCGCGCGAGCGCGAGCTGATCGGCTTCGTGCGCGGCTACCGCGCCCACGCCCGGCTGCTCGGGACCCCGCTCGGCAAGCGCGTGGCGCCGCCCGCCGCCAAGGACGAGGCACGCCCACGCTATCTGAGCGGCCCATGGGGCACGTTCGAAGCATTGCTTGCGGCTGCGGTCACCACCTCGCTCGGCGTGCTAGAGGCTGCCGGCGCGGTGCTCGACGCCAGCTCGGCCGATGTCGACGCCGCACGGCGTGCGCTGTTCGCCAAGCTCCCAGCCGGAACGATCGACCCGCAGGGCGACGACCTCGACCTCGAGCAGCCGGTCGAGATCGCCTTGCGGGCTGGGTAACCTCGCGGGTCACTGCAGGTGATAGTGCGCTGACACCTCGCTCGTGACCCCCTCCAGGCTGGTGGCACGCACGGTCGTGGTGCAGGTCGCGCCGGGCGTGCCGGGGAGGGTCCAGACATTGCCGAAGAAGGCCGCGCTGCCGGGCGTGGGCTGCGAGCCGCCACAATCATCGATGATGGTCAGCGATCCAGGGAACCCGTCCGCGTAAGACACACTGCCAGACATTGCGATCTGTCCGCCTGCCGGGAATGCCCCACACTCCGCCGCCGGGTTCGCCAGGGAGCATCCGTTATTGTAGGTCGCTAAGATCTGGGGAGGCTGCGTCGTGCCCGGCGAGCCTGCGTACACAAGGACCGCGGCCGATACGGTCGTGGCGAGCCCGTCGCCGTTGACCGCGCGCGCCTTGATGATGCACACGCCGCCGCCCACCGGCGGGAGCCAGTTGCCTGTGACGAAGCCGACCGCCTGCGAGGACGTGCCGAACCGTCCGCCGCAGTTGTCGGACACCTCGAGCGTGCCGGGCGTGCTCCCTCCCCAGCTGGTGACATCGAGCTGGTACGGCGGGGCGTCGGGTGAGCTGACCGCGCCCGAACAAGAGGCGTTCGGGGTGGACGCCGGGAAGCAGTTGGAGATTACGACGAAGATGAAGGGCGCCGTGATGAACACGCCGCCGGCGTCCACGGCACCGCTGCCGGAGCCCGCGGGGAACACCACGATCGCGAAGCTCTGCGCGACCGAGAAGCCGTTGGAGGTCGCGATCACGTTGATCGTGCAGGCGCCCTGCGACGGCTTGGACCACGTCGTCGTCGCCGCATGCGGCGTCGCGAACGTCGAGTCCGGGCAGTCAGAGGTCCAGTCGTAGCTCACCGGATCTCCGACCGGAGCCACGACCGAGATCGCGAAGCTCGCCGAGGCCTCGGCCTGGGTCGTCGTCGGGTAGGTCAGCGAGTCGAAGATCGGCCCAAAGACGGGCGCCGCCTGATCCGTGACATCGAGGATCCGCACGACGATCCGCGTGACGATCCCGGCGGTCACCTCGACGGGCGTCGGATGGCTCAGCCCGACCAACGTCTCGCCGGAAAATGCGCGGGCCACCAGGCTCTGCGGCCCCGACGGCAAGATCAGCGTGCCGTCGAACGTGCCAGTTGCCTGGTTCAACACGAGATCCTGCGAGATCCCGGCGGACTCCACGGTCACGTGCGTGATGTTGAATGCCTGGAACGAGGCTGCATCGACGCGGATCTCGGCGATCCCCTGGCTCGT
>Ga0134121_10005727_pt1 | contig 10085 bp, 9 predicted proteins | sample KB301_FD_96463 | JGI IMG/M metagenome (GOLD analysis project Ga0134121, IMG submission 96463) | Terrestrial soil microbial communities without Nitrogen fertilizer from Kellogg Biological Station, Michigan, USA - KB3-0-1 | ecosystem: Environmental > Terrestrial > Soil > Unclassified ... | reverse complement strand
TTGGTTCGCGGGTGCGACTCGACGTCGACCACGGCGAGCACGTCGGGCGCGAACACCGGCTCGCTCGGATAGAAGACTGCGAGCTCCGAGGACAGATAGATCTTGCGTCCGATGCGGTGAAAAAATGCATCCAGCGTCCGCCGCGTGTCGGCCTTCGCGGCCCAATGCGAATCCCCCTCGGGCGGCATGAGCTCGAACGGGACCTCGGAAGGGAGCATGGCGACGACGCGGGCGCGCTCGGCCGGCGTCATCCGGTCCCACTGCTCCAGCGATGGAGCTCGCGGATCAGCCGGATCGAAGTGATAGTCCTGAACGGCGAGCCGCTGGCTCATGACGAGAGCGTAGCGCAGAGCGGGCGCGGCGGGATCGAGTAGTGGGTCCGCTACGGGCTCGAGAGCATGGCGTAGAGGGCTGACGCGCGTGCAGGCAGCGGCCCGGCAGCGCTAGCGGGTCGCGAACACCACGTCGACGGCGGCGGCGGCGAGATCGGTGTGGACCGAGAGCTCGACCGGCGCCCGCTTGCCCCGGCGAAGGAGCCCGTCGGCGAGGGTCTGGCGAGCGCGCTCGATGCGGGCGCGGACCGCGTCGTCGCCGGCCGACAGCGTGGCGATCATGGCGTCCTTGCCGGGCCCGGTCACTGAGACGTTGCGCAGGTGAAACAGCTTGCCTTGGTCGATCTCGAAGGTCACGTAGGCGGCGCCCGCGGCGTCGAACGTCACGACCGCCGGCTCGACGTGCGCCGCGAGGTACCCCAGGTCGGCGAGCGCGCGCTCCATGGCGTCGCGATCGCGCACGAGGCGATCGCTGTCGAGCTGCGTCCCCGGGCGGGTCTCGATGACGTCACGGAGCCGCGACAACGCCAGCTTGTGGCCGTCGAACGAGACGCTGCGAACCTCCTGTAGCCGTGCAACAGGGCGGTTCACCGCTGCTTCGGCGTTGGCCGAGGGTTTGGGGTGTCGGATCACAGCCCACCCGGCCAGGATCACGAGGGCCGTGAGGATAGCAATCGCGCGCACGGCGGCGGAATGTGCAATGGAGAGACCATGCGCAACCGCCGAGGATCGCTTGGTCCGGCGCGCCCAGATCCTGTGGCCGTGCCTTCACGTGTGACCGACCCGCTACGCAACGCGCCGCTGGTGTGACGGCCGCTGCGCTGGTGATCCCGTCGGGAATTCACCACCGGCGCCAGGCGTTCGTCAGCCGCCGAGCCCGCGGTGCAGCGCCTCGCGCACGGCGTCGTACTGCTCGGGGAGCTCGACGGGGACGTTGCGATGGCGGGGCGCCGCAACGCCGGGGAGCGTGGCTTCGTGATAGCCGACCTTGAAGTCGGCAAACTTGAGCCCGCTGGCGGTCGAGATGACGACGACGCGGTGGTCGCGCGTGACCTCGCCGCGCGCCGCGAGCTTGACCAGCGCGGCCAGCGCGACGCCGGTGTGCGGGCAACTGAACAGGCCGTCGCGGTCGGCATGGGCCGCCGCATCCGCGAGCTCGGCTTCGCTCGCGATCTCGACGACGCCATCGAACGCGCGCAGCGCGCGGACCGCCTTGCGGAAGCTCACCGGGTTGCCGATCTGGATGGCGGACGCGAGCGTGGGCTTCGCCTTGACCGGCACGAGGTCGGCCCAGCCGGCGCGGTAGCTCGTGTAGAGCGGGCTGGCATGCTCCGCCTGGGCCACGCAGATTCGCGGGCGCTTGTCGACGAGCCCGAGCGCGAGCAGGAGCTCGAAGCCGGCGCCCAGCGCCGACACGTTGCCGAGGTTGCCGCCCGGGATCACGACCCAGTCGGGCACCTGCCAGCCGAGCTGCTGGCAGAGCTCGATCGCGACCGTCTTCTGGCCCTCGACGCGCAGCGAGTTCATCGAGTTGGCGAGGTACACGCCTTCGCGGTTCGCGAGCTCCTGGACCAGGCGCATGCAGCCGTCGAAGTCGCTGTCGATCGCGAGCACCAGCGCGCCCGCGGCGAGCGGCTGGACGAGCTGCGCCGTCGAGATCTTGCCGCGCGGCAGGATCACCACCGCGCGCATGCCCGCCGCGGCGGCGTACGCCGCGAGCGCCGCCGAGGTGTCGCCGGTCGAGGCGCACGCGACCGCGCGGATCGCCTTGCCCGACGCGATCATCTGCTTGACCATCGACACCAGCACCGTCATCCCGAGATCCTTGAACGAGCCGGTGTGCGAGGTGCCGCATTGCTTGACGCGCACATCGCCGAGGCCGAGCGCGGCGGCAAACCGCGGCACGCGCACGAGCGGGGTTCCGCCCTCGAGCATCGAGACGATGTTCGCCGGTTCGAGCGCCGGCGCGACCCATTCGTGCTTGCCCCACACGCCCGAGCCCCAGGGCTCGTCGATCGATCGCCAGCGCTGGGCGAACAGCTCCTTCCACTCGGCCGCGCTGCGTGTGCGAAGCGCCGCGAGATCGTGGACGACCTCGAGCAGATCACCGCATCGCGGGCACCGGTAGATCACCTGATCGAGCGGATAACCACCGGCACAGCCGGCGATACAGCGAAATTCCGCCGAGAACGCCATGGGTCATTGTAGCCCACGGCGTCTCGATCACGGTTTCGGCTTGGCGCGAATGAGCACCTGGTTGTACTTCACGACGACCGAGAAGTCGACGCCCTTGGCGTTGTGCTCCTCCATGATCTTCGGTGCCTGTGCGTGGATCGTCTTGAGCAGCTGGCCGTACTCGGAAGGGCCTGCCTCCTCGCCGAGGTTCTGCTTTGCCTGAACATACTTCGCGTAGAGCGCGTTGACCTCGGCATCGCTCACTCCGGGCGGCGGGGCCTGGCGCGGTTCAGCGGGACGCTCGATGGACGGTGGGCGCGGCACGGGCGGACGCGGCGGCGGCGACGCTGCCGCGCGGTCCGTGGGGGTCGGCGGTGGGCGCTCGGCGGTGGGGATCGGCGGTGGGCGCTCGGCGGTGGGGATCGGCGGTGGGCGCTCGCTCGAGGCTGCACGCTCGTCGGCAGCCGGCGGAGCGGCGTTGCCAGCTCGCAGCTTGTTCGGCAGCGGCGGTGGGCCGGGAATCCGCGGAAATGGCCCTGCGAGCGATTCCACCGCGGCGGGCGCGCGCGCGGCCGCCGCGCCGGCAAAACCGGGATGGGACGCACCGCTTGCGAAGGGGCCGGCGGCGACAACGGCGGCGGGTCCGGGCGAACAATCTGCGACGGCGATGGACTCGAAGCGCGTGGCACGGGCGGCGGCGGCGGCGGCTTGACCGATGGGGGCACTGCCTTCGGGGGCATGGGGCGTGCCACGATCGGAGGCACGGGCGGCCTTCCGGACCCGGCGCTCGGTGGTACGGAGCCGCTCGCGGGTACGGAGCCGCTCGCGGGTACGGAGCCGCTCATTGATACGGGGCTACCGCTCAGGAGGCGGGCAGTCGACTTTTCGTCGTCCCGCTGTCCGATGGTCGGTTGCCCCATGCTCGGTGGCTCGGCGACCGCGCCGCTTCCCAGCTGGACCGCGCCGCTTCCCAGCTGAACCGCGCCGCTTCCCGGCTGGACCACGCCGCTTCCCGGCTGGACCACGCCGCTTCCCAGCTGAACCGCGCCGCTTCCCGGCTGGACCGCGCCGCTTCCCGGCTGGACCACGCCGCTTCCCGGCTGGACCACGCCGCTTCCCGGCTGGACCACGCCACTTCCCGGCTGGACCGCACCTGATGATTCGGCGCTGGCGACCGAGGGTGCGGTGCCCGGCCGCTTGGTGTTTGGGTTGAGCAGCCGGACTGTCGACTGTCCGGCGCTCGACGACTTGAGGTTCAGCTGTCCCGAGCTCGACCGCTCGGCGCTCGACGGCCCGGCGCCGCTCTCCAGCGGCCCGGAACCACTTTCCGGACGTCCAGATTCAGTGCCCAGGAGCTCAGCAGATACCTTACCGGAGTCCGTATTCGACTGTCCGGCATCCGGATGCTCCTTGTTCGGCTGCCCGGCCATCGAGGATCCGGCAGCTGGCGGCCCGCTGACCGGTTGCCCGGTGCTCGGCCTTCCCGTACCGGGCCTCGTCAAGCGAACCGTCGACGGCGCCGAGCTCGACGGTGTCAGGCGCAGCGGTGCTGCCGGCAGCTCGGTGCCCGTCTTCGGCGGTCGGGCGCTCGGAGCGTCGGCGTTCACGGCGACGCTCGCGGATTCAGCGGATTCCGTGGACTTCGCGGATTTCGCGTTAAGGTGTTCGGCGCCGAGATCGGGGCTTGGCTGTCGCACGGGCGGCAACCTCGTGTTCGACGCTCCGCTACCCTGGCCGGTCCCAAGGCTACTCAGGCTACCCGGGCGCTCCCTGCTCGACCAGTCAGCGCTCGACGGCTCGAGGCTCGGCGATTCGTCATCGGGAACCGGGTATCGGACCGTCGGCAATCTCGTGTTCGGCCGTCCGGTGGCCGGCCGCTCGGTGCTCGGCTGTCCGGCGCTCAGCGCTTCAGCGTCGGGACTGGGCTGCCGGACCGTCGGCAGCCTGGTGTTTGGCCGCTGGGAGCCCGGCCACTCACTACCCGGTCGCTCACTGCCCGGTCGCTCACTGCCCGGTCGCTCACTGCCCGGCCGCTCACTGCCCGGTCGTCCGGCGCCTCGCGGTCCAGGGCTCAGCACCTCGATCACCGGCGCCCCATCTCCGCTGCTCGGAGGTCGCGCGCTCGGTCGCGCCGCTGCCGGCTGATCCGTCCCTGGCCGATCTGTGCCCGGCCGACCGGTCCCTGGCCGATCCGTGCCCGGCCGATCGTTCCCCGGCCGATCGCTCCCCGGCCGCCGATCGGTGGGTCGATCGCCGCTCGGGCGATCAGTGCTCGGGCGCCGGCTGGTCGGCCGTTCGGTGCCCGGGCGCTCGGTGCCCGGCCGATCGGTGATCGGCCGCCGGTTGGTGGTCCGATCCGTGCCCGGGCGCTCCATGTACGGCCGTTCGGTGCCCGGTCGTCGAGTGCTCGGCCCGCTGGCTGGACGCGGCGTACGCCAACGAATGACCGGCGCATCGAGTGGCGTGCTGGGAGCGATGACCGGCGCGCTGGCAGCTTGCCCGGGCACCGCCTCGGCCTCGCCAGTCCCCTGGCTCGTATCCCGGCTGGTGCCCCCGGTGATCGACGCGAAGAACGCGTCGAGGTCGAAGTCGGCATCGGATGAGTCGATCTTGTGTGCGCCGCCGACGCTACGCACGTTGCGGCGAGGCTCGGTCGATTCCTGGGCGGGCATCACGGGCTCGACCTCGTCGAGGTTGATGTCCACGACCTCGATCTTGTCGTCGTCTTCGACGAGGGTGAGGAGCTCCAGATCATCGGACGGCTTGCTGCGCAGCTCGGCGAGCGCGAGGACGGCTTCACGGTCGCGCTTGACCTGCTCGCGCATGCGCTTGGGCATCGCCGCCAGGATCTCCTCGGGTATGGCAGCGCCGGTCCTGGCGGCCTGACGCCCGATCTTGGACAGGTTCCGCGTGTAGGTGCCGTTCTCGATCTGGCGCAGCGTGCGCCGCCAGTAGGCGTTATATGAGCCAAACTTCTGCTGGAGCGTCGCGAACCGGTAACGCAGCGCGGTGTTGCGAACCTGGAGCTGCGCGAATTCCCGGATCTTACGCTCGACGTCGGTGTGCAGGTACGTGGGCGGCTGGCGCTGGATGCCGAGGAAGTACTGCTCGTAAATAACCTTGACGCGATCGAGGGCGGCGTCGAGTGTATCGAGCAGCTCCTCGACGACCTCCGCCTTCTCGGGTTCCTGCTGCCCCGACTTCATCGCCACGTGGTGGGAGGATAGCAGTTTCTGCGATAGCCTCAGCGACCGGTTTTCTTCTCATGTCGGTCCTGTATTTTCTCTTGCTCGTCGGCGTGCTTGTGGTGATTCACGAGCTAGGCCACTTCGCCGCGGCAAAGCTTCTCGATGTAAAAGTGCTACGGTTCTCGATCGGCTACGGTCGCCCGCTGGTTCGCGTGATGCTGCGCGAGACCGAGTACCAGATCGCCGCATTCCCCCTGGGCGGCTACGTCCGGATCCTGGGCATCGAGGGTGACGACAAGACGCCGGGCGCTCGCAGCGATGTCAGGCGCAGCTTCGCGAGCCGGCCGCTGTGGCAACGCCTGGTGATCGTGTTCGCCGGGCCGTTCGCGAACCTGGTCCTGCCGGTGATCATCTACTTCGTGTTCTTCGCGGGCCACAGCGTGTTGCCCGCCGCGGTGATTGGCGACGTACTCGACGGCGGCGCGGCCGCGCGCGCGGGGCTCCTGCCCGGCGACCGCGTGCTCGAGATCGACGGCAAGCCCGTGCGCTACTTCGAGGACATTGAAGCCGCGGTGGCCGCGTCGCCGGGCACGGAGCTGCACCTCCGGGTAGCGCGCAACGGCAAGGTGTTCGAGCGCTACCTGACGCCGCTCGAGGAGACCGTCCGCCATCGCGATGGCGCGGTCACGCTGCAGGGCTGGGTCGGCATCAAGCACGCGCCGTTCGTCCCGCTCGTCGGGGTGATCGACGAGGAGGCCCCTGCCGCGCGCGCCGGGCTGCGCACCGGGGACCTGATCATCAGCGTCGATGGCCAGCCGGTGCGCAACTGGAGCGACGTCTCGCACCACATCGGCAAGGTCGCGCGCCGGACCAGCATCGTGTACTTCCGCGGCACCGAGATCCCCGGCATCCCGCAGATCCAGCTACTCGGCGCCGGCTTCGCCGACCTGGTCCCGGAGACCCGGGTCGACGCCAAGCTGAATCGCGAGACCTACACCGGCCTCGAGCACGCCGAGATGTTCGTCGCCCACGTCGACGCCGGCTCGCCCGCCGACAGCGCGGGCCTCAAGCCCGGCGACCTCGTGGTCGCGCTCGACGGCGCCCCGGTCGCGCACTGGGTCGATCTCGACCAGCGCCTCCAGGCCGAACCGAAGCGGACGTTCAAGCTGACGTGGAAGCGCGCCGCCGCCGGCAAGACCGAGACGATGTCGGCCGAGCTCACGCAGGTCTGGCGCAAGCACCTCGACGACTACGATCACACGGTGACGCGCCTTGTGTTCGGCGCGCGCAACGACGTCGATCGCGGCGCCGGCGCGACGATCCCGATCGACGGCCGGTTCGGCTACGCGCTGGGCAAGGCGGTCGGGCGCACCGGCGAGACGATCTCCACGATGGTCTCGGGGTTCTTCCAGATCCTCGGCGGCGACACCCCCAGCGACGCGCTCGGCGGCCCGCTGATGATGTACCGCGTGGCATCGGTCTCGGGGAACCAGGGCTGGGACAGCTTCCTGCTCATGCTCGCCCTCATCAGCATCAACCTCGGGCTCATCAACCTGCTCCCGATCCCGATGCTCGACGGCGGTCACCTGCTGGTGTTCGCGCTCGAGGCCGCGCGCCGCCGGCCGCTCTCGACCCGGGCACGCGAACGTGTTCAACTGGCAGGCCTCATCGTCGTCGGCCTCATCACCGTGCTCGCCCTGCGCAACGACATCACGCGCTACCTCCTGCGGTGAAGATCCTGGGGCTCGATACCGCGACGTCGGTGGCCGGCATCGCGATCGTCGACGGCGACCGCGTGCTGGCCGAGGCGCGCCACGACACCAGCGGACGCGGCGCCGATCTCCTGGTCGCGATCGACCGGGTCTGCCGTGAGGCGGGCACAGCGCCGGCCGAGCTCGCCGCCGTCGCGATCGGCGCCGGCCCGGGCTCGTTCACCGGCCTCCGCATCGGCATGGCGACGGCCAAGGGGATCGCGTTTGCGGCCCACCGGCCGCTGTGGGCGGTGTCCTCGCTCGCCGCGCTCGCCGACGATGCGCTCCACGAGCTCGCGAACGACCAGCTCCTCGTGCACGCCGATGGCGTGATCTGCGCGGTGCTCGATGCGCGGCGAGGCGAGGTGTTTGCCGGGTGCTTTCGTCACGGCGTCGCGCTCGCCCCCGAGCGGGTGATGGCCCCAGCCGAGCTGGCCGCGTGGCTCGCCGAGATCACCAAGCCCGCCCGCGCAGCCGACCCCGTCGTCGAGCCCGCCGCGCCCGGGCTCGCCGGGCCTGCCTCGCCGATCATCAGCTTTGCCGGGGATGCAATCGAAGCCCATCGCGCGGTGCTCGAGCCGCTCGCCATGCACGGCCCCTGGCTTGCCACGCGAACACCGTCAGGAACCGCGGTGGCGCGGCTCGCGCTTGCCGGCGCCCGTGTCGACATCACGCTTGGTGGCGCACCCACGTACATCCGGCCATCGGAGGCCGAGGTGAAGTATCCCGATGGCGTGCCCGGCGCCCTGCGCCGCGGGTAAACAGCGGCGCGGTGTAGTTCGGCAATTGCCGAGGCCGGATCGACGGACTATCGTAAGAGGGTAAGTATGCAGCTCCTGGCACTGGAGGTTCAGTGACGACCACGACCGAGGGCTCCAAGCAGGCGATTCTGGAACAGCTGACCGACGAGCACCGCCGCCTCGATGAACAGCTCAAGATGCTCGAGCGACGCCGCGCGCTCAGTCCCGCCGAACAGGTCGAGATCACACGGCTAAAGAAGCAGAAGCTACTTACCAAAGATCGCATCGCGCGGCTGTCGTGACGCGGCCATAGTCCGGTGGTGGAACGTCCGCCGGAGATGATCGAAGCTCTGCTCGACAAGTTCCGGGCGATCGGCCTTCGCCTGGATCGCTCAGGAACCTTCTGGCATCAGGGAACCGCTGTGACCCACGCACGGCTGCGCCAGGCCTTGCTGCGCTGGCTCGACGTTCGCGAGGACGGCCGCGACATCGTACGACTCGACGACAAGCGCTACGCCTACGTCGAGATCGAAGATGCGCACCTGCGCGCCCGCTCGGCGCGCTGGGAGGGCGATCGCTGCTTCGTGCTATGGGACGACGATCAGCAGACCGAGCTCGACTACGGCTCGCTGCGCCAGGCCGCCGATCACGCGCTCTACGTGCAGGTCGGCGCTCGGCTGCGCGGCCGGATCGCGGGGCCTGCCTATCACGCGGTCGCCGAGCGCATCGTCGAGACGCCCGAGCAACCCGGGCAACGTGCCGGCTTCGCGCTCGACGCCGCCGGGCACAGCTGGCCGATCGCGAACGCGGCCTGATCCCGAGCGTGCCCAGACCCACGTGCCGGCAGACCGCGACGAAGATCTTCGGTCCGCTTCTCGATCCCCACTCGGCGGCGAGAAAGGCGAAGCATGCGAGCGTGCAAGAGACCGGCTCTCCGGCGCATCGAGCACGCACTGGTGGCGATCCGGCTCTGCTGGTAGTTTCGGCGCAGGAGAACACATGAAGAAGACCAAGACCAAGATCAAGACGAACAAGCTCCGCCTCGACCGCGATGTCCTGCGTATCCTGCAGCCCCTCGAGCTCGATGACATCGTCGGCGGGACCTTGACGTCGGCACCCACAGGGATCTCGGGCCCGCCACGCCTCTGCTGCGCCTGAACGTCCGAGGGCGCCGATTGGCAAAGATACATGACATCTGGCGCCCAGCGCAGGTGACTCGCGGCGTGACGGTGGAGGAGATGCGCAGAGTGCGCGCTCAGGGCGCTGCGAGAAACGCGCGCAGCTTCTGTTCGATGAAGGCCAGGTCCTCGGGGCTGGCACCCGCGCCGGCAGGGTGGCCCCACAGCGACGGGATGGGCGCGAGCGTGACCTTCCGGATCCACTTGCTCTCCTGGCGTGCGTCGCCCAGCGGGAAGTAGAGGTCGGTCTCCGAGGGCATGTAGAGCACCGGGACGGAGATGGAACGGAGGGCCTTCTCGGTGCTTCCGCCGAACCCCGGCGTGGTTCCCACGTCGTGGGCCTGCCAGGTCCTCATCTGCAGGATGAGGTTGTTCGCGTCCGCTCCGGCGAAGAATTCCTTGCTCTGTTTCTCGGTGAATTGCGCCAGGGTCATGGTGGCGGCCGCCGGATCGGTCTTCTTCCACAGCTCGCGCATCCACCATTCCTGTGAATAGAGCCACGCCAGCCACACGGTGCCGGTGGTCTCGATGCCGTGCACGGGCTGCTCGGTGTAGTCGCCTCCCTTGAACGCCGGGTCGGCGGTGATGGCGCGGATCTGGCCATCGAGGCGGACAATGCCGTGCGGCCAGCAGCGGGCGGTCCCGGAGGTGGCGACGATCTTGTCGGCGAATTTCGGGTGGCTCACCGCCCACTGGAAAGCCTGCTCCGCACCCATCGAGA
>Ga0134121_10005726_pt1 | contig 10085 bp, 10 predicted proteins | sample KB301_FD_96463 | JGI IMG/M metagenome (GOLD analysis project Ga0134121, IMG submission 96463) | Terrestrial soil microbial communities without Nitrogen fertilizer from Kellogg Biological Station, Michigan, USA - KB3-0-1 | ecosystem: Environmental > Terrestrial > Soil > Unclassified ... | reverse complement strand
TTTGCGCCGTTGCGTGAGAAAACCTCTTTTAAGATGTAACCCGCCTTCTATTGTGGCGCAGTGAAATGCCGGTGCCGCCGCGGCGGTGGGCGACGATTTCGGCCATGATGGCGAGGGCGACTTCTTCGGGGCTGACGGCGCCGATGTCGAGGCCGATCGGGGCGTGAATTTTTCCGAGTTGTTCCTCCGAAACGCCTGCGTCGCGCAGTCGCTCGATCACGATCGACGTACGGCGCTTGCTGCCGATCAGACCGAGGTAGTCAGGATTCGTCTCCACTGCGATGTGCATGCACTGTTCGTCTTCGTTATGACCTCTCGTCACGACCGCCACTGACACACCGCGTCCATTTCCCACCGCTTTGCGCACCGCCGAGCTCCAATCGTCAGCAACTAACAGCTCGATCTCTTCTTCAGGAAAGCGTTCACGTTTGAGAAACTCGGCACGATCGTCGAGCAACGTCGTGTGATATCCGGTGAAGGCAGCCAGTCGCGCCAGTGAGGCGCCGACGTGTCCGGCGCCACAAACAACGAGACGCGGCGCGGGTTGCAGTCGTTCAAACAGTAGCGACGTTTCAGCGACAGTGAACATGCGCGTTTCTTCACGTGAGGTAAGAAACTCTGGCGCCTTCTCAACCGCCCATGAATCCAGATCGCCGAGGCTGCCGGCAGTGCCGTTATCGTGGACCAACAGCTTTGCGCCAATCGACCCTGGCCCACTCACGAGCGTGACGACTACCGCGATCTCACCGCGTTCCAGTATTTGCTCAATCATCTTCGTGACGGAAGATGTTTGATTGCTTGTCTCGGTCATCGATGTTGTTTATTTCGAGAATTTCGGCCTGGCGAAGCCGGCTGCAGAAGCGGCCCGGCGCACCAGCCAGAGCGGTCCAACCAGAAGATAGACGGGGTTTTTGAAGAACGCCGGTTGATTTCCTTCGATCGCGTGTCCGACAAACTGCAAAATCCAGCCCGCTGTGAACAGCGCCAGCGCCCAGGGCAAGTTGAACAAAAAGAGCGGCAAAGAGATGACGATCAGCGGAATCCCGATGCTGTGCGACAGACGATTCAGCGGATGCTGGTGTTTGGCTTTGTAGTTTGCAAGAAAATCCTGCGACATCAGTTACCGGAGCACCTCTACAAAAATATCCATCGTGCCGCCACAAACCATTCCTTCTTCGCTCGCCTCGTCTGCGGTGAGCGAGAAGTGGTGCAGCCGCGATTCACCCGAGCGCATGGCCGATTTCGCCTCGGCCCAAACCTCGGCCTCGATGCAACCGCCGCCCACCGTCCCCGCGACTTCGCCGTTTTGAAAGAAAAGCATTTTCGCACCGCGCTGCTGCGGCGTCGAGCCACGCGTATGCGCGACAGTGGCGACGACGACATGCTCGCCACGATCGTTAGCCTCATTAATCAAGCGATACAAATCGCGTTGCGGGATAGTGGACATGGAACTTTGTGCTTCTTCGTTCGTGTTTTCTGCTGGAGAGTCTACGTCACCACGACTAAAGTACAAAACATGACCCGGTGGCAGCCGGCATGGCCCACTTTTTCTCTTGCGACAAATTACTTTGTAATGTAAAGTCACGCAGCATTCCTTTACCGAGACAGGAGAGGACGATGGAAGAAGAGCGGCAGTACCGGCCCGTAAAGCAGTACACCCCAGGCCCCCCGTACGACCCCGGCCCGAACCGGTTCACATTCTTCGCCGGCGTGATCATGACGGCTGTCTCGATCACGGTTGAAGCCACTACCCACATCTGCGCCGAAACCTTCTTCGATCCGATACCAACTTTCTGGCATCTCCTGCTCGTGATCTTTGTGCCGCTCGCGCAGCTTCAAGTCTGGTTTGCGATTCGCCGGCGCAACCCCGATCACCTCGCGCTCGCAGGTTTTCTCAACGCAGTCACGATCGGGATCTCGATCTACTACGCGATCGTGTATCTGCCGCTCGTTCCGCTCGCACTGTTTGCGCTGTTATTTGGACTTGGCCTTTTGCCGCTGGCTCCGTTTTTGTCGCTACTCGCCAGTTTGATCATGCGCCATCAACTGAAACGCGTCGCAGCTACGGCGCCGCAACGCACTTTTGCCCTCAAAGCGAGAGGTCTGCTCGCGGGTCTGGCACTGACGGCCGCGGCCATCGGAATGATTGAGCTACCAGCAACGATAACAAACTACGGGTTATACATGGCGACCTCATCGTCGCCGCAAACGCAAGCCGATGGAATTCGCTTTTTACGTAAATTCGGCAATAAAGAAACATTGCTGCGTGCCTGCTACGATCGAACTGGTTGGGCCACCGACGTGATCGGCACTCCATTCAAAATAAGAAATCCCATCGCGCCGGAAGAAGCTCAGAAAGTCTATTACCGCGTGACTGGGGAAACCTTCGATGGCTCCATTCCACCCGAATATGCAGGCGTAAGTTTAAGACACGGAGACACGATCGACATCGATAACAATCAGGGCGGCGAGCAGGTCGGCGGCGGCAAGTTAGCCGGACTGTCACTCGCGAGCTCGAGACTCAGCGGCTCGGTAGATGCCGATGGCGGCGTGGGCTATATGGAGTGGACGCTCAATTTTCGAAACGATTCGAACGTGCAACGCGAAGCGCGCGCGGAAGTGCAACTGCCGCCGGGCGGCGTTGTGTCGCGATTGACGTTGTGGGTAAACGGCGAGGAGCACGAAGCAGCGTTTGCCGGACGCAGCCAGGTCAGAGATGCTTATCAAAAGGTTGCGATTCGACAACGGCGCGATCCGGTTCTCATCACGACTGCCGGACGCGATCGAGTGCTGGTCCAGTGCTTCCCGGTGCAACCAAACAAAGGCGAGATGAAGATTCGCTTTGGCATTACGGCGCCAGTCGTGCTGTACGATAACGCTCATGCAAAACTGTTATTGCCACACTTTGTTTTTAGAAACTTCAATATTCCTGACAGTGTTAAGCACGCAGTGTCGGTCCAGGGAAAAACTGAAATGTGGCCGTACAGGGAAGAGTTTACGTCCAGCCGTGTACAAGACGTGTTTAGTGTGGCCGGACTGATCGACGACGAGTGGCTCTCAGACGGCACTTCTTCCATCGCGTTGAGCCGGAACGGCGCAAAAGAGATATGGAGCAAAGATCCTTTCAATCCGGGATTTGCCATCACACAATCCGTGGTCGAACACTCACCAACTCACTTGCAACGCATCGTTCTCGTCGTTGATTCCTCCGCCACAATGCAGAAATACATTGAGGAGATCCAGCGCGCGCTCCGCACTCTGCCTTACGGCTTCGACATGAAATTAGTTGTAGCCGAGGATGGACCTCCTGAAACGATCGAGTTGTCAAAGCTGTATGGCGAAGAGGCCGAGGCGATAGCCAGCGAATTGAGCCGCATCACACTCGCGGGCGGTGCTGACAATGCTCCGGCACTGCTGAAGGCCTGGGATATTGCCGCCCAAAAACCCGGCAACAACGCGATTGTCTGGATTCATAGTCCGCAACGCCTGCTGCTCAGTCCTGTCGACGAGCTCAAAAATCGCTGGGAGCATCATCCCTACGGACCAACGCTCTACTCCATTCAAACTGGCATCGGCTCCGATGAAATCGAGAAGAAGCTCGACGGGATCAACGAAGTGAAGTTTGTTCCGCGGACCGCTGTTTTAGAACACGACCTTGAAAATCTTTTCGCACAACTTACCGGGCGCGTGAAGACGTTGGAGTTTGCGAGATCGAGCAAGAAGCTGGACAAAAAGATATTTGGAGGCGTTGAGACGTCTGATCATCTTGCGCGGCTCTGGGCCAACGATGAAGTCGCGCGAATCCTGGCTCCGCATAATGAGTCGTTGACTGACGAAGCGACCGCGCTCGCGGTTCACTATCAGCTCGTGACGCCTGTGAGTGGCGCAGTTGTTCTCGAAACTGCGGAGCAGTATCGCGCTTCCGGTCTCCAGCCGGTTGATGCTGGAACCGTACCGACGATTCCGGAACCGGAGATGGTGGCGTTGCTGATCGTGGCGGGCGCGTTTCTGATCTGGCTCGTGTACATGAAGTATCGCAAACAAGGTCGCGGCAGCTGCACGGTATGAAGCGACTGTTATTGATCATAGGTTTACAGGCGATCGCGTTTTGGGACGTGTGGCGCTGGTACGTCTCGCGCGCTGTCTACTCATGGGATCAACCGTGGGGCGTGCTCGCGCTAATCGCTGCGATCGTGTTCTTGCTCACATCGCGCAAGCCCTGGCTGCAAACAGACCGCTCACTGTTGCTACCAACGCTGCTCGTCGTCTTTTACGCAGCGACGTATTTCTCGTTTGGACCACTCGCGCGAGCCACAGTCGCATTCACTGCGCTGGCCGTGACGACGAGCTCACTGCGTTTCGGAAAGTCTTTCCATCCGGGCTTGTTTGGCCTCGTCTATCTTTCGTTGCCGACGCTGCCGACGCTGCAATTCTTCGGTGGTTATCCGTTGCGAGTCGTGGTCGCGGAGTTGACGGCGCCGGTTCTGCGGCTGAGTGGTTTCGCAGTGGTTCCGGAAGGAACATGTTTGAACTGGGCCGGCCGGATGATCTGGATCGACGCGCCGTGCAGCGGGATCAAGATGCTTTGGGTCGGGCTCTTTTTAACCTTCGTGGTGTTGTGTCTTTATGAATTGCCGTTGCTGAAGACGCTGTTTCTGTTGCCGCTCGTCGGCGTTGTGATCCTCGCGACGAACGTGTTTCGCGCGGTGGCATTGTTTTATCTCGAGGCCGGTGTTTTGAACATGCCTTCGTGGGGACACGAATACGCTGGCGTGGTCGCGTTCGTGTTGGAAGCGGCGGGAATCATCGCTCTCGTGTTGCTGTTGAGAAGAAGGAATGTATGCGTCGTAGCTACGTCTGCTACATAGTCGCGTGTGTGATAGCGGCATGGACGCCGTTTGTGACTGCGCGTTTCGAGTCTCCGGCAACAGGCGCGGAACTGACGCCGTTTCCGGGCTGGTCCAGCACGTTTGAAGGCAAGCCGTTGACGGAGTTGCCGCTCAAGGAGATGGAGAAAACGTTTGCGGCTGGCTTTCCCGGGCGGATTATGCGGTTCAGTGACGGCGAGCGCGAAATCATCGTGCGCTGGGTTACCGAGGCTACGCGAATGCTGCATCCCGCGTCTGATTGTTTTCAGGGTCTTGGCTACACGGTGAAGCCACTCGCGGCGCATCGCGATCAGAACGGAGCTTTGTGGGCCAGCTTCGCCGCAACGAAAGGCGACGAACGGTTGCTTGTACGCGAACGAATCATTTCTGACTCCGGTGAAACTTGGACGGACGTTTCGGCGTGGTATTGGTCAGCGCTGCGACATGAAGGCAGCGGCTCCTGGTGGGCGATAACAGTAGCTCAGAAAGAGCACTGAGATCTATTATGGCCACCTATGAAAAAGCTTGCGCCAATTATGCTCTTACTCTTGCTCGCGACCTCTATTTCTGCTCAAACCGCGCCTGACGCCGCTGAGCTCACAAAGCTCCTGAACGACTTTCTCGCCGGCGCTTCACGCAATGACGTCGCAGTTCACGAGCGCTTCTGGGCCGACGATCTGATCTACACACGTTCGGCTGGTCGTCGTGTAAACAAGGCCGAGGTGATGCACGACGTGCGTTCCGCGCCCGCGCCAAAACCAACCGATCCCAAAACGATCTACACCGCTGAAGACATTCGCATTCAACAATACGGCGATACGGCCGTCGTCGCGTTTCGTCTCGTCGCAACGACGGAAGGTCACGTCGCGAATCTGCTCAATAGCGGAACGTTCGTGAAACGTAACGGCAAGTGGCAGGTAGTTAACTGGCAGTCGACGCGCATGCCGCGCACGGAAGCGGAGAGCAAGAGCGAAGTCACAACAGCGGACGCGGCATTTCACGACGCAATCGCATCCGCCGACAGCGACAAACTCACCGCGCTAACTGACTCAACCTTCGTCTGGACACACGGATCGACGCAGGCGACACGTCAGCAGTTGTTGGAGGATCTGCGAGCGAAGAAAGTGAAGTACGTGAAGCCCGACCCGGCTAAGATGAGTATTTCAGTTTACGGCGACACCGCCATCGTCCACGGCGAATCCTACACGCTAACCTTCATCAACCAACTGGGCGTCTGGCGCGCCGTCTCGCTCCACACCAGCGCCTAAAAACAGAACGCGAGTCAGAGAATAGAACAAGTCAGGAAGAGGGACTTGCCCCCGCTCGTCCAATCCCAGCAACGGCGGGGGCAAGCCCCTCTTCCTGACTTGTTCTATTCTTCAGCTCTTTGGTGTTTTTTGTGCCTTTTGTGGCTAAAAATTCTTAAGGTTTGCGTGGGCGCGCGGGGGCGTCGTTTTGCTGCGCATCCATCTGCGCACGGCGCTGATCGAGTTTCGCGCGCAAATTATCGACTTCAGCGTCCGCATTCGCAACCGCGACTTCCAATCGCGACCGGCTGGTCTCCGCGAGCGTCAACTGCGCCTGAACTCTCCCTTTCTCACTCTCAAGCTGCTTCCGGCGCGTGTCACGAGCCACCTCTGGACGCGTGCTTCCATAACCCTGAGTGGCAGCTTCGATGTTCTCCGGCCGCAGCGCATACTCAAGTTGCTCAAGCCGGGCTTCGAAATCAGCAATCTTGCCCTGCACGTCCATCAACTGCCCGCGCAACTGCTCCGCGCGCTGCTCAGCACGAGTCAGTCGCTCCATATCGAGCTGGTAGCGGTCGTCCTCCTGCATCGCCGATAGCTTATTGTTCAGCCTGTTGACCTGATTCGTCAGATCCTTGATCGTCGACGACGTTTCGTCCTCTTCAGCGGGAGGCGGAGCGGTGACTTTCGGTTTCCAGCCCTGGAGCGTTTCTGACGAAGAATCCTTCGTCGCCGGATCAGCAGTGCTAATGATCTTCACGTCGCCGGTATCAGCAGGAGTCTTGGTGGCGTCGGGAGGCGCAATCGTCGGATTCGTAATGACTGGCTTGGGCGCTGCCTTTCGCGTACGCTTTTTCCGCCGCGTCTGCGCATCACCTTCGACGAGACAGAAGCTCACGACGAGGCATACGGCAATGAGGATTTTGACGTAATTGCGAATCCAAACAGGCATTGTGGTGCTCCTTTTCAGTCCTGCCTAAGATACTCCCGGTAACAAGATGCCATCAAGCTCCGGCCAGATGCTTCAAGGCTTCCACGTCAGTTTCCTGCACTTGTTCCGGCAAATATCCGCAAATTTCGGCTATTCTCGCCGCGCGACGACCTCATAAAGCGCGTTCTTGAAAAACACTCGTTTCAGCCTGTCGCCGACGTGCCGGGGCGGCTGCTTACGCGCCCGCGCCCTCGCTTCGTCCACGTTACTCTTCGCACTCAAAATCTGGAGCGGCAGTCCGTCAAATAACCGTTCCGCGGCTTCAACTGTGAGGTGCGTCGTGTGATCTGCAAACGGCCCGACCTCATACGGCACGCCCACGGCTCTCCAGCTCGAATGCACGCCAGCCGCGACCGCATACACCGGGTGATGAACATTCACCGTGAAATACAGCATGCCTCCCGGAACGAGGATCCTCGTTAGCTCGTGTACGATTCGCGCCGGCGATTCCGCATGGTCGACCACGTTGTCACAGATCACGACGTCGAAACTCCGATCGGCAAACGGCAACGACTCGCCCACCGCGGCGATTGTCGGAGCGCAACTCTGCCAGCGCGGAAAGAGGCTTCGATAACTAACGGCGAGCGGATCGACTCCGATTCCATGTTTCGAACCGAAGTAAAAGATCAGCCCGTGCGCACCACTGCCGACTTCAATCACACGCGCGTCCGGCTCGATCGGCTGAAACGCTTCGAGCGTGTCGCGCACGCGTCGCGACGATTGAATCATCGCGCTGATGACCTCGTCTTCACGCCCGCGCAGGTGTTCGGCCTTGCGTTCCTGGTAAGCAAGCTGGCGCTCCAACGCCCGCTGAGCAAGCTTGTGCCGAGTCTTCCTACCCAAATTCATTTTTGTGCTTTTGTGCCTTTTTGTGGCTAAAACGGCTGTACTTTGAAACTGATATTCGCGGCCGGCGCGGCATTCGTCAGCGACTCGATGCGAATCAGTTGCGCACCTGCAACGGCATACTCGCGCACGTTTTCAGGCGTGATCTTTCCATCACATTCGATCGTGATCGTGCTCGACAATCCGCGCCCGATCGACGCCAGGCGCGCAAACTCCTTCGCGTCGAGATCCTCGATCACGAGCACATCGGCGCCAGCGTTTATCGCTTCACGAACATCGTTCTCAGTCGAGACTTGCACCGCAACTTTGTGCAGGTAACCCAGCTTCTCCTTCGCACTCCTCACTGCGCCGGCAACACTGCCGAGAATCGAAATATGATTCGACGTCACCACCACGCCGTCGTCCAGGCCAAACCTGCTGTTGTAACCGCCGCCGAGTTCGACCGCGTATCGCTCGAGCGGACGCAATCCCGGCGTAGTCGCGCGCGTGTCTGTGATCTGCGCGCCAGTGCCTTCGACTGCGTTCACGTACGCGTTCGTGAGCGTCGCGATGCCGGAGAGTCGCTGTAAAAGATTGAGGGCTACACGTTCGGCTGAGATCAGCACGTCTGCAAACCCGACCATGCGCGCGATTACCTTTCCCGTCTCGACCACTTCACCATCCGAAACAAACGCTTCGAGCTGCTGCTGCGAGTCGAGTGTCAAAAACACTTCCTCCGCAGCTTCGAGACCCGCGACGATCATGTTCTCGCCCGCGACAAAACGAGCGCGAGCGCGCGTGTTGCGGGCGATGATGGACTGCGTTGTGATGTCGCCGCGTCCGAGATCTTCACGCAGGAAGAGACTGATTTGTGAGTAGAGGGCGCCTTCGTCGATCCAGTTCATTGGAGGTTCTCGACTGTCTGCTGGAGTTGAGACGACTGTTGCGCGATGGCGGCGATACGCTCGCGCACTTCATTTACTCGCTCGATGGGCGCGCGCGACACGAAGTTGGGATTGCTGAGTTGCGCTTCGAGCTTCGCGGCTTCGGCTTGCAGTTTTTCCTGTTCGCGTTGCAAACGTCGGCGCTCTTGTTCGAAGTCGATCAAACCTTCGAGCGGCACTGCGAGCTCTGCGCCGCCGGCCAACACAGCGCGAGCCGACGCTTTCGGAGCATCGAGTCGCTCAGTCACAGAAACGTCAGAGGCGCGAACGAGACGAGAGATCTGTTCGCGCGCTGCTGAGAAAACGTGACGCAGGTTCTCGTCAGGCGCAGCGACGACGATCGGAATTCGCTCCGCAGGCTTGATGTTCATCTCGGAGCGGATGTTTCGCACACGCGAGATAAGCTCGATGATCGCCTGCATTTCCGATTCTGCGGCTTCGTCGATCAGGTTTGCCGCGCCTTCCGGATATGCAGTCAGCATCACTGTCGGCTCCGCACCTTGATACGCTGCATGTAAACGCTTGTCGCCGGGCAGACGCTGCCACAACTCCTCTGTGATGTAAGGCATGAACGGATGTAGCAATCGCAACGCCTGTTCGAGAACAGTTAACAGACGCGTGCGCGCCTCTGTGTTCGGGTGTTCTGCAGTCACATCAGCTTTCGCGAGCTCGATGTACCAGTCGCAAAAATCGTCCCAGAAGAAGTGATACAGAGTTTGTACTGCGCCGTGAAATTCGTAAGCATTGATCGCTGCATTGAGATCGCGCGCCGTTTTGTTTAGACGGGAGACGATCCAGCGATCGTGTAGCGCCGTACTCTGCTCGAGTATTTCGGGTTTGACTTCTGCGCCTTCTGAGTTGAGCAAACAGAACCGCGCCGCGTTCCAGATCTTGTTGGCAAAGTTGCGATACGACTCGACTTGTTTCTCGTTCCAGCGCGTGTCAGTGCTGCCGACTTGCGCGAGCGTGAGTCGCGTCGCATCAACGCCGAACTTGTCGAAAACATCGATCGGATCGACGCCGTTCATCTTCGTCTTCGACATGCGCTGGCCCTGCGCGTCGAGGATCGTTCCGGTGATAAAGACGTCGGCGAACGGCTCCTGCCCAATGAACTTCATGCCCATCATCACCATGCGCGAGACCCATAAAAAGATGATGTCGCGCCAGGTGACGAGCACTGACGTCGGATAAAACGTTTTTAGATCGCTCG
>Ga0134121_10005725_pt1 | contig 10085 bp, 6 predicted proteins | sample KB301_FD_96463 | JGI IMG/M metagenome (GOLD analysis project Ga0134121, IMG submission 96463) | Terrestrial soil microbial communities without Nitrogen fertilizer from Kellogg Biological Station, Michigan, USA - KB3-0-1 | ecosystem: Environmental > Terrestrial > Soil > Unclassified ... | reverse complement strand
CTGCGATCGACCAGTGCATTCGCATCATGCGCGACTGCACCGATGCCGCGAAGGGCCGAGTCATCAAGACGATCGGCGACGAGGTCATGTCCACCTTCCCGAGCGCCGATGCCGCCGCGGACGCGGCGATCGAGATGCAGTCGGCGATCAGCGAACTCAAGCCCGTTGGCAATTCCAAGATCGGCATCCGGGTCGGTTTCTGCTGGGGGCCGACGATCGTGCAGGCGGATGGCGACATCTTCGGCGACGCGGTGAACGTTGCCTCGCGCCTGTCGCACGTTGCGGTAAAGGGGCAGATCATCACCGCTCGCGACACCGTGATGCTGATGTCGCCGATGCTCAAATCCGCGACCCGCAAGATTACCAATATCCAGATCAAGGGCAAGGCGGCCGAGGTCGAGGTCTACGAGCTGATGTGGCAGCAGAGCGAAGACGCGACCACCATGGCGGCGGCGCGCTCGGTTTACAAGCCGAAGAAGACGACGTTGCGCCTGGTTCTGCAGGGCCAGGAGCACCTCCTGTCCGATGAGCTCACCGCGGTTTCGATGGGGCGCGACGCCACCGCCGAACTGGTGATCAAGGACCGCATGGCCTCCCGTTCGCACGGCAAGATCGAGCGCCGCCTGGACAAGTTCGTGCTGACCGACCACAGCGCCAACGGCACCTTCGTGATGGTCGACGGCGACAAGGAGATCGTCCTGCGGCGCGAGGAATTCACGCTGCGCGGCCGGGGCTGGATCGCTTTCGGGCAGTCGAAAACAACCGCAACGGATATCCTCGAATACTTCTGCGAATGAGCGCGGCGCGGGCGATGGGCGCGGTGCTGCTGGTGGGCGCGGCGCTCGGCGGCCTTGCCTGGTCGCCGGCGCAGGGCCAGGTTGCCGGCACTCATGCGGTAAAAAAAGGCGAAGGCCTTTATGCCATCAGCGTCCGATACCGCTATGAGGGCGCTACCAGGTTTCAGGTCGCCATCGCGATCTACCGCGCAAACCAGGACCAGTTTCCCGACGGCAACATCCACGCGCTGCGTGAAGGGCAGGTGCTGCGCATTCCGGGCCGCGACGACGTGTTCGCCGTAACCCCGGGGGAAGCGTCGCGCCAGTGGCAATCCCTGATCGTGAAGCCGGTGTCACCCCCAACCGCGGTTGCCGCAGTCAAGCCTGCGCCGCTCATGAAGACGCCCCTGACGCCTTCCACCGCCCCCCTGACAGCCGAGGCCGCTGCGAAGCGCTACCGGGATGGGCTGGGAATGGAGCGCCGGGGGGACGAGCAGGGCGCGCTGGCGGCGTTTCTGGAGGCCGGCGAGGCTGGCCACGGCATGGCCCAGCTGAAGCTGGGTCAGATCTATGACAAGGGCAACTCCGTGGTGCAGCGCGACTACCAGGTGGCCCTGAAGTGGTACCAGAAGGCGCGCGAGCAAGGAGTGGACATTGACAAGCCCTTGCAACGCACAACGCCCCGTTGAGCGAGAGTCGGGGGATAATGAGTGCGACTTCTGCCCTTGTGCAACCGTAGCCTCGCCGAGATAATAGTCGACCGTGGTAAAACGCGTGCAAAATCCAGCGCTTAGATCAGGCCATGTCGTCGGCTGCTGAAGACCTCAAGCAGCTGGGCCGGTACGACCTCACCCGCGTCCTCGGCAAGGGTGCGATGGGTATCGTCTACGAGGGCCTGGACCCCCGGCTCAACCGCAAAGTCGCGATCAAGACCATCCTCAAGGGCCACCTCGACGACGAGGCGGCGTCCAAAGAATATTCGATGCGGTTCATGCGCGAGGCGCAGTCCGTCGCCCGGCTAAACCACCCCAACATCGTGCAGGTGTACGACTTCGGCGAGCAGGGCGACATCGCCTACATCGTCATGGAGTTCATCAAGGGCAAGGAGCTGAAGAACTTCTTCGACGCCAATGAGCGCTTCGAATTGAAGGAATCGGTTCGCATCATGTGCGAGCTGCTCGACGCGCTGGAACTGGCGCACGAAGCAGGCATCGTCCACCGCGACATCAAGCCGGCCAACGTCATGCTGGACAGCCAGGCCCGCGTCAAGCTCGCGGACTTCGGCGTCGCGCGAGTGACCGACGATCGCTCCAATGCCGAGAAAACCCAGGCCGGCACGATGGTGGGTACGCCGGCCTACATGTCGCCCGAGCAGATCACGGGCGGCAGCATCGACCGGCGCAGCGACGTGTTTTCGGCCGGCATCATCCTGTACCAGTTCCTGGTCGGAGAGAAGCCGTTCACGGGTTCAGGCGCCTGGACGATCGCGAAGAAGATCATCCAGGACCACCCGCCGGTGCCTTCCTCGATCAACAACACGATCTCGCCGCTGTTCGACGCGGTGGTCAACAAGGCGCTTGCGAAGAGCGTCGAGCAGCGTTACCAGTCGGCGCGCGAGTTCGGCGCCGCGCTCAAGCGTGCGCTCGAAGGCAAGTCCGAGGAGGACGATTCCGACAAGACGGTGGTCGGCTCCATGGCCGATCTCGGGTCGATCGCCAAGCCGTCGGCGCAGATGGCGGGCGCCAAGGCCGACGCCACCAAGGGCACCACGGCCACCGGCAGCCAGGAAGTCGAGCTCGAGTTCTGGCGCGCGATCAAGGACGGCAACGATCCGGACGACTTCGACCTCTACGTGCAGCAGTTTCCAACCGGCATCTACGCGGCGCTCGCCAAGCGCAAGATCGCCAAGCTGCGCGGCGTCGCGCCCGAGGAAACCGGCGCCAAGGCCAAGGCGATCGCGGACCAGGAAAAGAAGGAGGCCGAGGAAGCAGCCAAGCGCGAGGCCGAGGTCAAGCAGAAGCTTGCCGAGGAAAAAGCCAAGCTCGAAGCCCAGTTGGCGCAAAAAGAAGCCGAGTACGCAAAGCGCGAAGCCGAGCAGGAAGCCAAGCGGGCTGCGGAGGCCAAGGCACGGGCGGAAGCCGATGCAAAACGCGAAGCCGACATGGCGAGGCGCGAAGCTGAAGCTCAAACGCGTGCAGCGGCCGAGGAAAAGGCCAGGCAGGCGGCGATAGAGAAAGCCAAGCAGGAGGCGCAGGCCGAACTCGCCAGGAAGGAAGCCGAATACCAGAAGCGGGAGGCCGAGGCTCGGGCGAAGGCTGAGGCGGAGGCCAAGGCGCGGCGCGACATCGAGGAGAAAACGAAGAAGGAAGCCGAGATCCGCGCCAAGGCCGAGGCCGAAGCGCGGACGAAGCGCGAGCTGGAGGACAAGGCGAGGCGCGAGGCGGATGCCAAGGCGCGCGCAGAAGCCGAGGCGAAAGCGAAGAAGGATGCGGAAGAGCGGGCCAAGCGCGACGCTGAGGCGGCCAAGCGCGAAGCGGACCTGAAGAAAAAGCTGGAGGAGGCACCGCGCGCGAAAGTGCCCGTGATACCGATCGTCGCGGCGCTGATCGCCATCGCCGTTGTCGGCGGCGGCGCGTACTACTATTTCACTGCCGACCAGCGCGCCCGGCAACAGGAAGTCCTGCGCAGGTTCGAAGAGGCGACCAAGGCGACCGAGGACCTCAACAAGGCCAAGCAGGCCGAAGTGGAAGCGCAGAAGAAGGCCACGGAAGCCAGGGCAGCGGAAGACGCGGCGCGGAAGTCGGGCGATACGGCGGCGTTGAAGGCGGCAACCGACGCCAGGCTGAAGGCCGAGGCGGACGCGGCGGCACAGAACAAGCTCGTGCAGCAGCGCGAGGCAGACGTGAAAGCGAAGCAGGATGCCGCGAAGAAGGCGAAGGAAGACGCCGACAAACGCGCCGATTCCGCGAAGAAGGACCAGCAGGTCGCCAAGGTCGAGGCGCCCAAGGCAGAAGTCGCGGCCCCGAAGGTCGAGGCGCCGAAGCAGGAAGCCGTGGCGAAGGTCGAACCCGCTCCCAAGACCGAAGCCGCGCCGAAGACGGAGGTTAAGGCGCCGCGTACACGCTCAGAGCGGGAGGCGCAGCGCGACGCTGAGGCGGCCGCGAAGGCAATTGGCAAGCCCGCGGAGCAGGTTGCCGCCTTGTCGCCTTCAGTTGCCGCGACCCCCGGGGCAGCGACTCCCGGTGCCGCGCCTACGGCCGCGGCGCCATCCGCGCCGGCCGCCAAGCCCGGTGTCTCGGAAGCCGAGGCCATGTACCAGCAGGCGCTGGCGATGGAGAACAGCGGCAAGGCGGCAGAAGCGGTGCGGATCTATCGCCGGGCGGCGCGTGCCGGCCACGGCAAGTCCGCGAAACGGCTGGGCGATATCTTCGACCGGGGCGTTCCGGGCGTGTCCCGCGACTACGCCGAGTCATTGCAGTGGTACCAGACCGCGCGCGACCTGGGCGAGACGGTCGAGCTTTCCGGCAAGCGCTAGCGCTTAAAATAAGCCAGTCTGCGGTTCCGCGGGGCTGGATGCAAAGGGAGCGGCACAAAGAGGACTTGCGATGAGCGAGCGCCCGAAAGACGGCGTTGACCCCGACGCGACCGTCATTTACCCGCGCGGCGGTTCCGACAGGGCGCCGGACCCGGATGCAACAGTTATGATCCCGCCGCGGCACCAGGACGACGACGCGACGGTGATGATTCCCGCGGTGCGGCCCGACGACGACGCCACGGTAATGATGCCGTCGCGCGGCCGCGGCACCGAGCCGGATCCGGATGCCACCGTCTTTATCGGGCAGGGTTCGGCACCCGAACCGGAAGGCGCGGAACCAGACCCGGACGCCACGATCGCAATTCCGACGCCGGGAAGGCGGCGTGAGATCGCGCCTGTCGATTTGCCATCCGCGCCACCCGCGGGGCGCGAGGCGGAAGCACCGGATCTCGGCGCGCTGGGCGGGCTCAATGCGCTGGTCGCGGCGGCAAATCCCGTCCTCGCAGTCGTACCGCAGATTCGACACGCCTTGCGTCATCCCGACCCCGAAGGCCTGCGTGCGGGGCTGCGCACAAGCCTGGATGCCTTCGAGCTCAAGGCGCGCGAAGCTGGTATCGCAGAAGACGCCATCTCCAGCGCCGGGTGTGCGCTCTGCGCGCTGCTGGACGAATCGGCTGCATCCACGCCGTGGGGCGCAGGGTGGGCTAAGCAGGGGTTGCTCGCCGAGCGGCACCCGGACGCGAATGCGGATGAGAAGTTTTTCGAACTCGTGGACAGGTATTCCGCTGACCCGGCAGCGCATCTGATGCTGCTGGAATTTTTCTATGTGTGCCTGGCGCTCGGCTTTGAGGGCCGCTTCCGGAACGCCGCGGCCCGCGGCGAGGAACTAACGGCCTATCGCCTGCGGCTGCTGGACCAGATCCGGTCGCAGCGCGCGCCTTACGATGGCGAACTTTCCGGCCGCTGGCGCGGCGTGGCGGCGCCCGCGACGCGGCCATCGGGCGGTCTCGCTTTGTGGGCTACCGCTACGGGCGCTGCGCTGCTGCTTGCGGCGTTGTATATCTTCCTGAGTTTCTCGCTCGGTACCCAGTCGGACCCCGTGGCTCGCGAACTGGCGCAGCTGAAAGTGCCCGAACAGGCGGCAGGTACTGGCGGCGGCGCGCGTGCGGTTGCCGGGCTCGCTACGCCTCGCGTCAGCGAACAGCTCGCGGGGGAGATTGCACGCGATGAGGTGGCCGTGACTGACACTGCCGGCATGAGCACGATTGTCATCCACAGCGACAAGCTGTTCGCCTCCGGCAGCGCGCGCCTCGGAACCGACGTGGAGCCCGTGATCCTGCGCGTGGCGGAGGCCCTGGACCGCGTGCCTGGCGCGATCCTGGTAACCGGCCATACGGACGACGTGCCGATTCGTACCGCGCGCTTTCCGTCCAATTGGGAGCTGTCGACAGAGCGCGCGGCGTCAGTCGTTAAACTGATCGCAGGCAAGCTCAAGGATCCGGCGCGACTGCGCGCCGAGGGACTTGCCGATTCGTCCCCCGTCGCGCCGAACGATTCGACCGCGAACCGCGCGCGCAACCGCCGGGTAACCATCATCCTGAGAAGCGCGCCGTGAGCCTGCTCCGAAACCGCTGGCTGCTGGGCGCGCTCGCGTTCATCGCGTTTGCGATCGTGGCGTGGTCCGTCGGAGACCTGGTCGTGTTCGGCGGCTGGCGGCCTTTCGAAACGCCGGCGGGTCGCGCGATATTGATTGCTATTGCAGCGGCCGCCTGGATCGGCTGGGAATTGCGGCGCGCACGGCAGGCGCGGCGTGAAAATGAGCAACTCCTGGCCGTGCTGGCGGGAGGCGGCGACGTCGAATCGAAGGACAGTGCGGCACGGGCGGCCCATGAAATCGACGTTCTTCGCGCGCGCTTCGAAGAGGCGGCCGCGATCCTCAGGAACACGCGCTTCAAGGGTCCCGATGGCGAGAATCGCTACGTACACGAATTGCCGTGGTACGTCTTCATCGGCGCGCCCGGCTCGGGCAAGACCACCGCGCTGATCAACGCCGGCCTGCAATTTCCTCTCAAGGCAGTGGGCGGCGATCCGGCGTTTGCCGGCGTGGGCGGCACGCGCAATTGCGACTGGTGGTTCACGGACGAGGCGGTGTTGCTGGATACGGCCGGCCGCTATACCACGCAGGAAAGCGATCTCGAAGCAGATGCCGCGGCCTGGCAGGGATTCCTCGGCCTGATCAAGCGCTTTCGTCCGCGCCGGCCGCTGAACGGCGCGCTGGTGACGCTCAGCATGTCGGACCTGATGCTCTGGAGCGAGGACGAGCGCAAGCGCTACGCCTGGCACGTTCGTGCGCGGGTGGCCGAGCTCTACGAGCGCCTGGGCGTGCGCTTTCCGGTGTATCTGCTGGTAACCAAGTCGGACCTGCTTGCCGGCTTCATGGAATTTTTCGGCGAATTGGACGCGGATGCGAGGAAACGCGTCTGGGGCGTAACTTTCGACGCGCCCGGGGGTGCTTTCGTGACGGGCACGCCCGGCCAGCGCTTTGCCGACGAATTCGGCGAACTCGAGCGCAGGCTCGATGCCGAAATGCTCGCGCGCCTGCAGGAAGAGCGCGACCTGCAGCGGCGCGCCGCCGCCTATCGGTTCCCGCAGGAATTCCAGGGCGTCGGCCCCCTGATAGAACAGTTCCTCGATACTGCGTTCATCGGCGTGCAGGGCGCGCCGGAGCCGCTGCTGCGAGGCGTGTATTTCACCAGCGGAACGCAGGAAGGCAATCCGATCGATCGCGTTCTGGGGACCCTGGCGCGCAGCTTCAAGCTTGAGCGCACGGCAGGCCCGGCCGTCGCCGCTGGAAGCGGCAAGAGCTTCTTCCTGACGCGACTTGTGCGCGACGTGATCTTTCCTGAGTCCGGCCTGGCGAGCAGCGATGAAAAACTCGAGCGAAGGGAGCGGCGCACGAAAATGCTGGCGTATGCCGCGATTGCGACGGTTGGCGTCGGCCTGGCCGTGCTCTGGATGGGCGGTTATGCGGGCCACCGCGCGTTCATCGCATCCGCCCAGGACAAGGCCGTGGCCGCAAAATCCGAGCTCGAAAAACTCGGTCCTCCACGTGCCGGGGATGAGGCTCAACTGGTGCGCGCGTTGAATGCGCTGCGCGACCTTCCCGGCGGGTACGGGGAGCAGGAACGCGGCGACGGCGCGGATGGTGGGCTCGGCCTCTCGCAACGCGAGAAGCTGGGCGCGCAGGCATTGCGCGCGTACCGGAACGCGCTGCGGGACGCGCTCGTGCCGCGGCTCGCGGCTTCGCAGGATGATTACGCGAAGTGGAAGCTGTCGGATGCCGAGCGCGCCGATATGGCGGGCCACGTGCGCGCAATCCGGGACGAGGCCATAATTACAGATACGCGCCAGAGACCGGCGCCCGCAAAGGCATCATGAGCGAAACTTTCGAAACCGGCTGGTACGGAAAACTCCCCGCGAACGGGGATTTTGTCACGCGGCGCCTGCCGCCATCGTTTATCGAGCCGTGGGATGCGTGGCTCAATGCGATGCTGCTGGGCAGCCGCCAGCGCCTTGGCGCGGGCTGGCAGGATGCCTTTCTTTCGGCGCCGGCCTGGCGTTTCGTGCTTGCACCCGGTTGCGTAGGCCAGCAGGGCTGGATCGGCGTGATCGTGCCGAGCGTCGATTCGGTCGGACGCTATTTCCCGCTTACCGTCGCCAGCGCGCTTCCCTCGAAAAGCCTTGATCCGGTCACCACCGTGGTGCGCGCACACAACTGGTATGGCGAGGTCGAACCGGTTATCCATGCCGCCCTGCAGCCCGATGCCGAGATGGAAACGTTCGACGCGCAGTTGCGCAACCGTCGCTTTCCGTCGGAACTGATCGCGGTTCCCGAAAGAACGGACGATACGATCCCGCCGCGCGGCCGCGGCCAGCGCGCGCTCTGGATACCGCTTGGCACTGATTTCCAGGGAGAAGCCGGGCTGCGCGGCCTGGCCAAGCCACTTGCCGAGCCATATTCCGCATGGCTCGCGGAAGAGTCGGAGATTTTCGGCCGCAGCCTGATGCTTTGCGAAAAACTGCCTGCCGCGGAGCAATTCTGCGCCATGCTGAACGGGGAGTGGACTTCGCGCCCGGGCGAGCGCCAGAGCGCTTAGGCGCACGCCATGTCCCTCTCCCTGAAGATTTCAAAAAAAGTCGGCGGGCGCTCGGACATGATCGCGAGCCGCTCCTGGCCGCAGAATCGGATTTCCATCGGCCGGGGCGAGGAATGCACGCTGGTGCTGGAGGATCCGAGGAAGCACGTTTCGCGCGTGCACGTGGAGCTCGAGGAGAAGGACGAAGGCACGTTCCACCTGACGATCGTGTCGAAGGTGAACCCGGTCTACGTCAACGGCAAGAAGCACGCGCCGGGCACCCAGTTCGATCTGGTCGCCGGCGATCGCTTCGAACTCGGCGAGTATGAGCTCGAGCTGCTGGCCCCGCCCAGCGCACCGAAGGCGAATGCCGTGGTCCTCGATGTGGAGGAAACCACTCGCCCCAACAACGCGCAACTGCAGATGCCGAAAGCTCCGGCACCGGCTCCCGCCGTCGTTGCGGAAGCGACCTATATCGGCCAGAAGGTCCCGCCCGTCGAGCAGGGTACTTTCGAAGGCGAGGAGCTGCCGCCGATAGAACCCGGAATTTTCGACGAGCCGGCTGTCGCAGCGGCGCCGCCTTCTCCAGCGACTGCACCAACTCCAACGCCGCCGCCTGCCCCTGCGGCACCGCCGGTTCAGGCTGCACCGCCAGTCCAGGCTGAACCGGAACCCGAGGCGGATGTATTTGGAGAAGCAACCTATGTAGGTACGTCCAGTGCGGCACCAAGCGTCTTTGACGAGGCGACCTACGTCGGTGGCAGGCCGCCACCGGCTTCCGCAACCATTCCTGGCGGCGCAAGAATCAGCGGTACGACCGGAATGCGCGATGCGGTGACGGTATTTCTGGAGGGCGCCGGACTGACTGGCAAGGAAATCCGCGATGCCGAGATCGAGGAATTCCTGCGCCAGGCGGGCAAGATCATGCGCGCCGCGATCGAAGGATCCATGGCGCTGCTTGCGGCGCGCGCCACGGCGAAGAAGGAATTGCGCGCCGAGGATCGCACCATGGTGGCGTCCAAGGACAACAATCCGCTCAAGCTGATGTCCGACCCGCAGGAGGCGATGGCTTTCCTGTTCGACACCAAGAACCGCACCGACGGCTTCCTGGAGCCCGTGCAGGCGGTCGGCGATGCTTTCGAGGATCTGCGCGCACACGAAGTGGCGCTCTTTGCCGCCATGCGCGCCGCACTGCTTAGCTCAATTCAGCGCTTTGATCCGAAGACGCTCGAGGCAGAACTCGAGAAAAGCGCCGGGGGTCTCGGCCTGAACCGCAAGGCAAAGTTGTGGGAACTGTTTGCCGGCTACCAGCAGAAACTGGCGCGCGACGCCGACGACGATTTCAACAAGGTCTTCGGACGCGAGTTCATGGGCACCTACATGGCCCAGGTAAAGCGATTGCGCGGGGGCGGCTGAATATTTTTAGATCGCCTTGACAAAGGAGAAGGGAGTGTAAAAGCGATACAGCTTTACTAGCTCTACTATTCCTTCCTGCAGGGTTTTCTCGCAGTCAAATCCCAGCTTCCTGGCCTTGTCGAACGACACTTCGAAGTTCCTGATGTCGTCGTCTCCCATCTTGGATTCCATGACTTCACACGGCACGAGTTCCTTTATCCTTGCCGCGATCTGGCGCTTCGT
>Ga0134121_10005724_pt1 | contig 10087 bp, 7 predicted proteins | sample KB301_FD_96463 | JGI IMG/M metagenome (GOLD analysis project Ga0134121, IMG submission 96463) | Terrestrial soil microbial communities without Nitrogen fertilizer from Kellogg Biological Station, Michigan, USA - KB3-0-1 | ecosystem: Environmental > Terrestrial > Soil > Unclassified ... | reverse complement strand
GGCCGTCCGAGCCAGGTATCCCAGATCGTCGACCCCGCCGACGCCCACCCGCCCGTCGGCATCGCTCGCTACCGAGAAGGCCGCGACCTCCTGGCCGATCGCGATCCGTTGCCACCAGGCGCCGTCATAGACCAGCAGACCGTCCTCGTTGCCGACATAGAGGACGCCCCGAGGGTCCCGGGCGATCGCGAAGCTCTGGGTGGACACGTCGGCGACGTCGTAGGCCCGCACCAGGGGATAGCCCCGTTCCGCGGACCGGGCCCGGGGAACCGCACCCGCGGCGCACACGCCGGCCAGGAAGAGACCGATCCAGCAGATGACGGAGCGCAATGCCATGGGAGCGGGACGTCGAAGTTCCGTCAGTGTATCCCAGGACGGGCGCCGCTTTTCTGGCACCTGGCGGGCCGTGGCCTGGGCACCGAGCTGGGCGCGGGAGCCCTCTTCGGCACCGGCGTCTGGCTGCTCATGGACGAGATCGGAAACGTCGCGCTCGGGCTCACTCCCGGACCCCGCGCCTTCCCCTGGCAGGCGCACGCCCGCGGCCTCGCGGGGCACCTCGTGCTGGGCCTGGCGGCGGAGGGCGTGATGCAGGCGGCCGACCTGGCGGCGTGAGGCAAGGCCGGGCTTGACCTGCCGCGGTGTCGGCTGATGGGTGAAGCCGACGTTTCCAGGCACGACATGTGCGTACGGAAAATCCCATGGTCAACGCTCGCGTTGTCGTCGCGCTCTGTGCCAGTGCCCTCTTCCTGGTAGCGTCGTGCGAGCGCGAGGAGCGCCTCTTCCGGGTGCCCCCTGGGTCTGTCCAAAGTCGCTCCATGGACAATGCCTATGCCATCGCAGAGGGCGAGCGCGCCTTTGTGTGGTTCAACTGCGTCGGCTGCCACGCTCATGGCGGCGGAGGGATCGGACCGCCTTTGATGGACGACGAGTGGATCCATGGCAGCGAGCCCGGCGTCATCTACACGGTCATCAGTGAGGGGACTCCCAACGGCATGCCTGCATTTCGCGGCAAGATCTCCAACGCGCAGGTCTGGCAGCTCGTCGCGTACGTGCGGTCGCTGAGCAGGCTCGCCCCGCCCGAAGCTGTTTCAGCACGAAGTGACCATTTGCAAGCCAGGACACCCGCGCCGCCGAGAAAGGCCATACCGGGACGAGAGCTCCTGGAGATGCGCGCCGCCGAAGATGCAGCGCTCCACAGCTATGGCTGGGTGGACCGCCGCGCCGGGATCGTTCGGATACCGATCGACCGCGCCATGGAGCTGGTGGCCAAACGCGGTCTCCCCGCACACGTGCCGTAGGCGATCCTGGCTCGGCAAGCTCCAGGGATCGCTCGTGAGGGGCAAGATCGTGGTCGCCCTGGTCGACGTCGAAGCCACGGTCCGGAAGACCGAAACGCGGGTCGAGGAGCTCGACGAGGTCCCACATCTGGCATTTCGGAGACGACGGTCACCCCGCCACAATGTTCACCAACCGCCCCGGCACCACGACCACCTTGCGGATCGCCAATCCCTCGGTGAAGCGCTGCGCCCCTTCAGTCGCGAGCGCGGCTTCCCGGAGCTGGTCCTCGCCCAGGCCCACCGGCACGGAGACGCGGTCGCGCAGCTTGCCGTTGACCTGGACCACCAGGGTGATCTCCTCGTTCTGCGCAGCCTCGTCGTCCACCTCCGGCCAGGATTGGAGGTGCACCGAGTCCTGGTGGCCGAGCTCGTGCCAGAGCTCGTCGGCGAGATGCGGCGCAATTGGCGCGAGCATGCGGACGTAGATGTCCTTCGCCTCGTCCCAGGCCGGCGTTCCAGACAGTTGCGGGCGCGCCTGGATCATCTCGTTCATCAGCTCCATCAGCGCGGCGACGATGGTGTTGAACTGGAACGCTTCGAAGTCCGCGGTCACTCGCCGCAGCGTCTGGTGGAGCTTGCGCCGCAGCTTGGTGGGGTCTTGTCCTGTCCCCTCGGCCGGCTCCATGTACAGGGTCCAGACCCGCCGCAGCCAGCGCGACGTCCCCTCGATCCCCTGGCTGCTCCAGGGGCCTCCCTGATCCCAGCGGGCGAAGAACATCAGATAAGCGCGCACCGTGTCCGTGCCGTAGCGGTCGACCAGGGCGTCGGGCGCCACCACGTTGCCGCGGCTCTTCGACATCTTCTCCGAGTCCTCGCCCAGGATGATCCCCTGGTTGCGCAGTTGGAGCATCGGCTCGTCCCCCTGCACGATCCCGAGATCGCGGCAGGCCTTGTGGAAGAACCGCGTATAGATCAGGTGCAGGATGGCGTGCTCGACGCCTCCGGTGTAGGTGTCCACCGGCATCCAGGCGCGGTACTCGGACGGATCGAACGGCCCCTGATCGTACTGCGGGCTCAGGTAGCGCAGGTGGTACCAGGACGAGCACATGAAGGTGTCCATGGTGTCCGTCTCGCGCTCCGCCTCGCCGCCGCAGGCCGGGCAGGTGGTCTTCCTCCAGGTCGGATGGAGCTTGAGCGGGCTCTCGCCCGTGGGCCGCCATTCGACGTCGTCCGGCAAGAGGACCGGCAGGTCGTCCTCTGGCACCGCCACGGGGCCGCATTGCGGGCAGAAGACGATGGGGATGGGCGCGCCCCAATAGCGCTGCCGCGAGATGAGCCAGTCGCGCAGCCGATAACCCACCTCCCGCCGGCCGAACCCGTTCTTCTCGAGATAATCGACGACTTTCTCGTAAACCTGATCGGCGGGCGTTCCGGTGAGCGGACCGGAATTGACCATCGCGCCCTCATGGGAGAGCGCCTCATCCATCGCCTCCGGCACCGGCAGCTCCTCTCCTTCCGGAACGATTACCGGCCGGATCTCCAGTCCATACTTGCGGGCGAACTCGAAATCTCTCTGATCGTGAGCGGGCACCGCCATGATGGCGCCGGTGCCGTAGCTCATCAGCACGTAGTCGGCGATCCACACCGGGATCCGCTCGCCGTTGACCGGATTGATCGCGAAGCCGCCGGTCGAGACGCCGGTCTTCTCCTTGTCGGCGGCCTCGCGCTGGATGTCGGTCTGGCGGACCGCCTTCTCCACGTACGCCTCGACCTCGGCGCGGCGGTCCTCCGTGGTCAGCTTTTTGACCAGCGGGTGCTCCGGCGCCAGGACCATGAAGGTGGCTCCCCAGAGGGTGTCCGGACGCGTGGTGAAGATCTCCAGCGGGTCGCCCTCTTCGGTGCGGAAGACGACCCGTGCTCCCTCCGAGCGGCCGATCCAGCGCTCCTGGAGCGTGCGCACCCGCTCGGGCCAGTCCAGCTGCGAGAAATCGAGCAGCTCCTCGACATACTGCGTCGTGCGGAAGAACCACTGTGCCAGCTCCTTGCGGATGACCGGCGTCTCGCAGCGCTCGCAGAGGCGCTCGTCGCCGATCACCTGCTCGCGGGCGAGCGTCGTGTTGCAGCTCGGGCACCAGTCGACCGCGGCCCGCTTGCGGTAGGCGAGACCGCCGGCGAAGAGCTGCAGGAAAAACCACTGGGTCCAGCGGTAGTACTCGGGATCGCAGGAGACCGCCTCGTGGCGCCAATCGATCATCGCGCCCATGCGCCGGAGCTGACCGCGCATGCGGTCGATATTGGCGTACGTCCACTCCTTGGGGTGGATGTTGCGCTTGATCGCCGCGTTCTCGGCGGGCAGGCCGAAGGCGTCGAAGCCCATCGGGAACATTACGTTGTACCCCTTCATCCGCATGAAGCGGGCGCGGGCGTCGGACGGCGAGATGGCATACCAGTGGCCGATGTGCAAATCGCCCGACGGATACGGCAGCATGGTCAGCGCATAGTGCTTGGGCCGGGCCGGATCGACCTCCGGCCGGTAGAGGCCGTCGGCCTCCCAGCGCTCCTGCCAGCGGGCCTCCAGGGCCGCCGGATCATATGCACGGGGAGTCTTGTCTCGTTCCATTCTCGTTTTCCTTCCGATCGCTCAGCGCCACTCGGTCTCGACCAGGCTTTCGAAAGCCCCATACATGGTGACGGCATCGGTCCCGCCGCGCCTCCGGGACTCTTCATAGAGCTGCTCGACGCTGCGGGCGACGAGGCGCCGGGCGTCCTCGTTGACACGCTCGGCGCTCCATTCGGTGGCACGCTCGTGGCTGACCGAGATGACGCCTCCGGGGCTGACCAGCGGATCGGGAACGAACGCGATACCGGCCTCCACAAGAGTGGAAAGCGTCCGGTCGCGATCATTCTTCCCGGCGGCCGTCGTGGAAACCTGATCATTGCCGGCACCGAGGATGAGACGCAGGTTACCGTTCTTCGCCCGGTTGGCGGCGAGCCAGGTGGCACGGGCCGCACCGCTGTCCCACGCGGCCGGGCGCGACAGCCACTCGGCCATCCCAGCGTTGGGCGAGACGACGCGGATGCGGGGGTGCTCGAGCGCCTCCCGCTCGGACGTGAGGATGCGGCCCGCGGCGTCGATGGCGCGGAGGGCCACCCGGTGCTCCTCGCCGACCGCGGCCTCGCGCTCGACGCTCTTTGCGTACCAGCTCTCCACGGATTCCGCACCCGGCTTCAGATGTTCGTCGAAGACCCAGACCTCGGCCCCCGCATCGTGGAGCATCCACAGCAGGGGGAAACCGACCTTGCCGGCGCCGAAGACGAGGACCGGCAGGCCGCGCAGCGGATCGGCGGGATCGGCACCGAAGCCGGCCGCCTGCTCGCGGACCGCCTGGCGGAGACCCGCGAAGATGCCGAAGGCCGTGGCTTCGCCCGTGTCGCGGTGGTAGCCGAGGCCGATCAGGTAGCGGGTCTCCTGGGCCATGACCCGGATCTGGGGCTTACCCACTCCGACGTCGCCTGAGGCCACGTACTGGCCGCCGATCCAGTCGATCAGCCGGCCGTGGCAGCGCAGCCGGTGCGGAGTGAGGGGAGCGCCGGGCGGGGACCAGATCACGCCCTTGCCGCCCTGCCAGTCGAAGAGCCCGTTGCCGTCCGCGAGCGACTGCGCCGACCTCCGCAGCAGCGAGTTCTTGATGTACATCGCATTGGCCAGCTCGATCGCCTCATGCGGCGCCCGCGAGCGGTCTTTCTGGAAGTGCCGGGTGCCGCCGAGGGCCGGCCACCGGTCGTTCCAGTCTTTGCGGCACAGAGCCACGCAGGAGTAGATATGGTCCTCAGCATTCCGGCTGGAGACGTCCACCGCCTCGAACACATCGAAAACGTCCTCTCGAATCGGTCCCCGGAATTCGAGGGACGAGAAATCACCATCCGCCATGAACGCGCTGTCCTCCCTGGTTGTTTCGGGATTGCCGGATCACTCCATCCAGGGAGGTGATTCTACACCACGACGCTGTCCCGTTTTCGGGACCGGGGCAGACCCCACAGCGCCGCCGGGTCCCGCACGCGGGAGTCCCTCTGAAGCGAACTTCTTGATTTTTCAGGCTTTTCCCTCTGGCACCCGGCTTGCCCCGGGGAGGCGCATGCCATCGATCCCTGCGGCTCGCATGGAGCGAGCCGGAGAGGGATCCCAGGAGAGGGCTATGGAAATCAAGACCGCGAAAACGAGATGTGCCGTGCTGGGTATCCTCAGCCTGGCCGGGATCGGCCTGTTCATCGCCCAGCCGGGCCTCGCCAAACCGCGCCAGGCGGAAACCGATCCGGTCCGCCTGGTCGCTGCGCAGGAGGGGCGAGGCTCTGCCAGCACCTTCCAGTGGGCGAACAGCCTCGACCTTGTGGCGCGAGGTCTGGCGAAGCTCTTGCGAGATCCGGCGCCCTTGGCCATCTTGCAGGCCCGGATGGCGGCGAGCCCGCTGCCCGAGAACACAGTCCGGCTCGCCGACCTGCTCGACGCTCAGGTCGAGGGTCGCGGCGACCGCTTCGGCGCCCTCCTCGCCCGGCAGGCGGGGATCACCGAAGAGAAGCTGCGTGCCGCGCTGGCCGCGTTTCCTGTGCCCATCACACTATTTTTCCCCCGGGAAAAGGACCGGGATGCCGTGGTGGGCCCCGGGCAGGGCCGCGGGCGGTTGGACCTCCAAGTCACCTGGGACGGCTTCTGGATCTCGCAGAAGAATCTCAGGACCCTGCTCGCCTACGATCACACGGGGAAGCGGACGCGCTATTCCGTCGCAGCGCCCCCGGCGGGGCCTGTCCTCGTCGTCTCGACGGAGAACGCGGCACAGCCCGAGGCGCCCCGGCCCGCGGCCGAGACATCCGCAGAGGTCACGCCCGAAACCACCTGCTTCACCCCCTACCTCGAGCTGACCGGCGTCTACCTGGTCGACGACCACGAAGGCTGGCCGCGCGGCAACCCGGAATTCGAGATTTACCTGGCGGACTGGGATCAGTCGATGCCGGGCAACCAGCTGCTGATCCAGCCGACGACTCCCTACCAGTTCAGCGGCCGCTACGTCACCGACGCAGCCGGGAGATCCCGGTATCTCCTCGACGTCAACGACGAAGACCGGTGGTACACCTTCAACCCGCCCATCGCGATGTTCGCGTACAACCCGTATCTCGGCAGCGGCCTCTATGCGGTCGAGGACGACGACACGGCCGGAGTGTTGAAGGTCAGCTCCGGCAGCTACTCGATCGGGTTCTCCTGCTCGTACTCTCCCGGCTGCACCGGCTCCCAGTGCCTCGGCTGCAAGCCGACCGGCTCCGGCCTGGTGAACCTGGCGCGCGCCATCCTCGGCTCCGGCGACGACCGTTACAACGTACCGTTCCGCTCGGTCGGCGGCGCACCGCTCAACACCGTCATGGAAGTGGACATGGGGGACTGGCGCCTGCGCTACCGAGTGGCGTGTCCCTGAGACGTGTATCCCCTCTCCCGGCCGTGCTCGCACGTCGCCGGGAGAGGGAGTTTCAGCTGCCACAGACGCGCTACCCCACAAATTTCGCCAAATGGCCGATTCTCGCCCTGGGTCTCGCCGGCGCCTTCGCCCTTGGACCCGATGAGGCTCTTGCGCGCGAGTTGAGGCCTCGTCGGTCGCCGGATGAATCAGGTCCGCGGGCGGGTGCTGGCGGCTTCCTAGCTCCTCTTCGAGAATCCCTACTCGAAAAGATCTCCTACGCGCAGCGACCAGCCCGGCAGTAGGTCGGGCAGCTCCAGGGCATCGTCGCCGCGTAGAAGGGTCGCCTCTCCGCCGTGGTAGAGGCGCACAGTACGCGCCTCGGGGTCGACCAGAACCACGGCGGCGCTGCCTGCGGCGCGCCAGCGGGCGACTTCGGCCCGCGCACCCGGCCTCCCGGCCAGCACCACGACCAGGTCTGGAGCCCGGTCCGGGGCGCCGCCTGCGCCGACAAGTGCGATATCGGCAGTGAGGACCCGGCCGCGCGGCCCGGCGAGCCGGAAGCCATCAGCGCCAGCGTAGATCGTGCCCAGCCCGCCTTCCTCGACACGCTGGGCGAGCCGCCAGGTCAGACGCGCCGCCACCTGGGCGCGCCGGTGGTCGGCCGGGGTGACCTGCGCCGACCCCTCGCCGAGCGATGCGAGGAAGGACTCCAGATCGGCCGCTGTCAGGCATGGTCCACACTCCCCGGTGCCCGCGCAGATGCCGACATCGCCGCAGGTGTACATGCCGCTGCCATTGATGACGCAGAGCGCCGAGCAAGGGTCGGAGCAGTCGCAATATTCGCAGGGTTTTACGGCGGCGGCCGGCCCGGTGCTGCCCAGCGCCAGCACGAACGCAGTCAGAACGAGGAGCGGGAGCTTGTTCATGGCGAAACCCTCCTTGTCATTCTAATACTATACAAGACCGGGACTGAAAACACCTCGGAAGCTACACAACCCACAGAACCAGGGCATCGGCGACTGCATCGGCGACTGCTGAGCCGCCGTGCAGGGCCGCCAGAGAACGGCCGCCGTGGCCACCTTTGAACGGCGGAGCGCCGACGCGCGACGGTGGTTTGACACGCAACCGCAAAGTTGCCTATCCTGGACCGGTGCGATGGAAGGCGACGACGTCGACTCCGTATTCAAAGCACTCTCTGACCTGAGCCGCCGGCAGCTGCTCGACCGGCTGCATGCCCAGAACGGGCAGACGTTGGGAGAGCTGTGCCGGCAGATGGACATGACGCGGCAAGCCGTGTCCAAGCACCTGGCGGTGCTCGAAGAGGCGCGTCTCGTGGTCACGGTCCGGCGGGGGCGGGAGAAGCTGCACTACTTGAATCCTGTCCCGATCGGCGAGATCTACGAGCGCTGGATCGGCAAATACGAGCGCCACCGGGTGCGGGCACTCAACGAGCTCAAAAGAGCGCTCGAGGAGGAGCAGCGTGAGTAAACCGGAATTCGTGTACGTGACCTACATCGCCACCACGCCCGAGCGGCTGTGGGAGGCACTCACCCGCGGCGCATTCACGAAGACCTACTGGTACGAGCGCCGGATCGAATCGGACTGGACGGTCGGCTCGCCGGTCGTCTTCTATGACGGAGACAGCGACGTCCGCACCGACGGCGGCGTCGTGCTGGCGTACGATCCGCCGCGCCTTCTCTCCTACAGCTTCCAGCCCGAATTCAGCGAGGAGGCGGAGAGCATGGGGACCTCGCGGGTGACCTTCACCCTGGAGCCTCACGAAGGCCAGGTGAAGCTGACCCTCGTCCACGACGAGCTCCCCAGCGAAGAGATGGCCGAAGGCTTCCGCGAAGGCTGGGCGCCGATCCTCTCCTCGCTCAAGACCTTCCTCGAATCCGGCAAGCCGCTGCCGCGGATCCGCGCTCTAGAGGAGCAGGGACGGCCGCAGGAGAGGTAGCCGTGATCACGGATCAAGAGGCAAAGATCTCCTCGACCCGTTCGGCGAGGTGGATGGGGTGGATCCACTCCACCTCCGTGGCGCCGGTCGGCTGGCGAACGACGAGCCCAGGGTTGACCACGAGGACGGTGGCCGGCCGGTAGGCGTCAAGAAAGCTGCGGAGAGAGCGCGAGAAGACCGGACGCCCGAGGCGGCTGGCCTTGACCTCCACGGGGAGGATGCGATCTCCCCTCGCGACGACGAAATCCACCTCAGCTCCCGAGGCGCTGCGCCAGAAGTGGAGCGTTGCGCCCTCGGGGAGGGCCTTCCAGAGCTCCGTCGCCACCCAGCTCTCCAGCAGGGGTCCGGCATCGGTCCGCTCCTCCAGGGGACGGAAATCGAAGACGAGCCGGTTGCGGAGGCCGTTGTCTACAAGGAAGACCTTCGGCCGGGCGGTGAGCTCCACCCGTTTGCCGCCCGCGAAGGGAGAGAGCACCATGACGATGTGGCTCGATTCCAGGATCTCCAGATACGAGGCCACCGTGTCGCGGCTGATTCCCAGGACCGATGCCCATTCCGAGAGGTTCACGAGCTGGCCGACCTGACCGGCCAGGAGCCGCAGGAGCTGACGAAACGCATCGGGGCGGGCGATCCGGAACAGGTCGCTCGCATCGCGCAGGACGACCGCTTCCAGAAGGTCATTGAGCAGGACCTCTGGAGCCTCGGAAAGCCAGACCGCCGGATAGCCTCCGAAGACGAGATGGCGGGCGAACCGCTCCTCCCGCAAACGGTCGCGGATGATCTCCGGCCGGTCCGCCAAGTCCTGAGACACCTCGGCGAAGGAAAAGGGCAGCAGGCGGGTGCGAGTGGCCCGGCCGGCGAGCGATTCCCGGGTCCGCGCCCCGAGATGATAGGAGGAGCTGCCCGTCACCAGGATGGGGACGCCAACCTTGCGGTCGATCAGCCCCTTGACCAGAAGGCCGGCCTCCTCGAGGTGCTGGATCTCCTCGAAGAAGAGGGGCACGGGCCGATCCACGAGCTTCTCAAGGTCCGCCAGGAGGAGAGGGGCGGAGCGGCACCACTCGCGGACGAGCTCCTGCTCGCAATCGAGAAAGAGCGCCGGCTCGCCGCGCTGCGCCAGATGAGCCCAGATCGCGGTCGACTTCCCGGCCTGTCGTGGTCCGATCACGAGGTGAGCATGATCGCTCTCGTCCCACCGTTCCTGGGTCGCGGGCGCCACCCGCCGCGGAAAGTAGACGGGAGGAAGGCGGAGCCGGAGCCACTCGCCAAGCTGGGCCGGATCGAGCAGCCAGGGGTTGTCCCGCAGCAGAATCGTCTGGAGATCGCGGTCCATACCCGCAATTATCCCTGAAAACTGCGGAGCCTGCCGGCGCCGCCGCACCCCGGCCACCTCCTGCCGGCTCTGG
>Ga0134121_10005721_pt1 | contig 10090 bp, 8 predicted proteins | sample KB301_FD_96463 | JGI IMG/M metagenome (GOLD analysis project Ga0134121, IMG submission 96463) | Terrestrial soil microbial communities without Nitrogen fertilizer from Kellogg Biological Station, Michigan, USA - KB3-0-1 | ecosystem: Environmental > Terrestrial > Soil > Unclassified ... | reverse complement strand
TAAAGTATTCGACCTCGTGTCCCTGACGGAGAGATTCGCCCTCGGCTGCGAGTCGCGCGATGCCGACCAGTCTTGATTCAGAGACGGGCAAGAGGGGAAAGGTGGCCGTTTGCATATTCGCCTTTTGTTCGCTCTCAGAATAGTCGCTGGTGATCCTGCTGTCAAGCGGTTTGGACACTGCCTCGGGACAAAGCGAATCTCAGCGGCTGAATCCGCATCGCTTTTCGCATCTTACGGCACGACTGAACTGGTGCCCTCTCCCCCTGGCACTCCGGAGCCCGCCTCTCTTTGCCTAACCCCTGCGGCTGAGAAGAGTCCAAGTTCACTGGTCGGGAACCGGGAGGACACGAGGTTACTCGTGCCGCATTCGCCGCGAGGTAGCGGCGGCTTTGGTCGCTGGGGTTGCTGTTCCATCTTGCGACGCGATTGCTGCTGTGCAAAGGAGTTGAACTGTTCCCCACAATTGCGTCGCTGCATAGCTGCCACACGAGCGGGGCGCGCACACCTACATTTGCTAGTGCACAAGATGATCGACCAGCAGCCAGAGACCTGCCACCGCTAGAATCGGGCCGCCCCAGATGTAAAGAGTCGAGCGCCACGCCAATTCCTTGACTACTTCTAGCTGGCTGCGCCAAGAAATAAAAAATGGTGAACCCGATGTGCCCTTCATTAGAACGACGGGAGGATTGAGATCGAAAACTTCGGTGGCGACCGGTCGAGTCTGCGGCATGCGCACTGCACTGCCGGGAGGCAACATGGATTCAATCGCGGCCCGGCGCTGGAGATCCGCCGCGGCTGCGCTCAGAAACCCTTGATGTGGCTGTTCGACGCCATGGGCCAGGCAGTCAGCAGCGCTTTGCAGTCCCGGATTCTCCCGCAGGGTTCCCAGGATATATAAGCGGTCCCCGGCGCGAATGCAAAACTCTTTCAGAGACGCGGGGAATTGGCTGGATATGCCGTGGCGGACAAGAAAGTGTCGGGTGAAGGCATCGCCTGAGGAAGGAGAGTATTCGTCGTCCACAGTCGGTCGAAGTTCGGTCTCGGCGCCGCGCGGGTCCACCATGACGCGCCCCGTGCCATCATCCACGAAGAAGGGAGCATACAGCACTTCCTGGCGCGGCTTCTTTTCTTCTCCTGCGCTGCCGCGCGCGATGGCGTGGTAGTAGAAGCAGTCGGTTTCGGAGAGCGGCGAGATCAGAGTGTAGGGACCCACCACGGTTCCGCTTAGTTCCACCGCTCCCAACGGCGCCCCGCGCACGGTTGATGTGGGGATGTCCTGTATCAGATGTTTGCGTTTGAGGAAAGGAAAGCCGCGAAAAAAAAGATAGACCCCGCCGGCGATACCCGCGATTCCCCAGAGTACGGGTGATCGCAGCACGAACAGTGGACCGGGAGACGATCCGGACTTTACGAAATACATCGCGACGGCGATTTTGCTGATGAGGTGCATCTGGTCCGGCAGGCTGGGCCGGGTACAAGCAAAGTCAATGGCGAGCGGACAGGAGGGTCCGCCCCCCACTACTTACTGGCCTGGCGGCGGAGGAATCGTGATGTCGACCTGGGTCACTGGCCCCAGCGTCGGCAGCGGCTTGTCGAATTCCCCGGAATTGCCTACTACCAGTGTGGCCAGCTTTTCCTTGTGCAGATACTTCGAAGCTGCCCGCGCCACGTCCGCGGCCGTCACCTTGTCCACGCCGAGGCGGAACTTTTCCAGATAGTCCTGAGGATAGCCATAGAACTCGTAGGCCATGCGTTCACGCAAGATTTTCTCAGGAGAATCGAGATTGAAAATGAACGAGTTCAGGATGGCATCCTTGGCCAGCTTGATCTCCGCTTCGGTGATCGGATGCTTGGACACATCGTCAATCTGCTCGTCAAGCGCCTGAATGGATTCGAGCGTTGTGGCGCTTTTCGTTCCCATCGCCAGACGCACCATGCCGAGGTGGTCGAAGGCAGTTCCGATTCCGCCGCCCACTGAATAGGCCAGTCCTTTCTCGGTACGGATGGTGCGGAACAGGCGTGACGAGAATCCTCCGCCGAAAGCCTCGTTGAACACACGGACTGCGTAGTAATCCGGATTGTCGCGCCTGATTCCGACGCCCACCATGCTGATTGAACTCTGGTTAACGTCGTCCTTCTGGACCAGGTAATAGCCGGGTTTGGCCGGCGTCGGCTCGACGCTTACATCCTTGACCGCCGGCCCCTTCGGCCAAGTGCCGTAAGTCTGGCGGAGTTTGGCCTCCATCGCGGCGGAATCGAAGTCACCGACGATCCCCAAAACAATATTGTTGGGGCTGACGTGAGAGTGGTGCCAGTCAACCAGGTCCTGGCGAGTGACGGCGGCAACCGTCTTGTACTCGGCGACTCGCGCGTAGGGGCTCTGGGCGCCGTAAGCTAGCTTGGCGGATTCGCGGCCTACGATTTCGTCGACGTCGTCATTACGGCGGGAGATGGCGTCGAAATATTGTCTCTGGACCAGTTCAAGTTTGTCGTTGCGAAATTCCGGCGCACGCAGCAAGTCGTCGAACACTTTGAATACGTCATCGAAATCGGCCTTGAGGCAGGACCACGAGATGGTCGTGGAATCGGCGGTCCCGCCGGTCTCGACTTTCGCGGCGCGGATTTCAAGATAGTCGTCCAGTTGGTCGCCGGTTTGGGTCTTGGTGCCCCCGGTACGCCAGACGTCGCTGTACATGTCAATCAAGCCGGTCTTGTCAGCGGCTTCGGCGCGCGAGCCGCCACGAATTCGTGCGATGCCGTCAATGAGGGGCAGCTCGTGGTCCTCTTGCAGAAAGATGACCATGCCGTTGGGCAGGACGAAACGCTTGGGTACCTGGGGATGAAAGTCAGGAAGCGGAGGGACCTTAATTTCCTGCCAGCCGGTCTGTGCGGCCGCCGGAGAAACCTGAAAGCCGAGTCCGACTACGAGTGCGAAGCCGAGCAGGAGCAGCGAAATCCGGTTCATTGCCCACCTCCGTTTTGCGCGGCGGCTGGCGGCGGTGCCATGGTTTCGATGATCCCTACCGTGCGGTTGGTGGGAACAAAAGTTTTATTAGCGACGCGCCGGATATCCGCCTTGCTGACTTTGTCGAGATTCTCCACCTGGTGGAAGAGCTCGCGCCAATCCCCGTAGCGGGCTTGGAACAGGGCAAGTTCGGAGGCCATACCTTCGTTGTCATCCAGTCCGCGCAGCAGGTTGGCTTTGGCTCGGGTCCGGATCATTTTGAGTTCCTCGTCGCTGATGTCCTCGCTCTTCAGCCGCTCAATTTCGACATGAATCGCCTCCGCCACTTCTTCATTCTTGTGGCCGGGCAGCGGAAAGGCATAGAAAGCGAAAAGGTGAGGATACTTGACGCCCGGCAACCCGCTGAAGCCGGCCGAGTAGGCCGCAATCTTTTTATCGCGCACCAGGGCACGGTAGAGACGCGAAGTGCGGCCGTTGGACATCAAGTCGGCGATGGCGTCGTAAACGTTGTCGTCTTGGTCTCGATAGTCGGGCCGGTGGTAGCCCTCGAGGTAGAGGGGTTGGGCGCGGTCTTGCAGTAGCACGCGGCGCTCGGCATTCTGCGGAGGCTCCGTCGTGGTCCGCTCGTCAGGTTCTGCACGCGAGGGCAGCCGGCCGAAATACTTTTCGATGATGGGCAGCGCCTCAGAAGCCTTGATGTCGCCGACCACGGCTACCACCATGTTGGACGGAATGTAGTACTCATCGAAAAAATGCTGCGCGTCGGTGGCCGAGAATGAATTCAGGTCAGCCATCCAGCCAATTGTTGGACGGTGATAAGGATGTGCCTGGAAGGCGGCGGTGGTGAACTGCTCCAGCAGTCGGCCGATGGGGTTGCTGTCGGTGCGCATGCGGCGCTCCTCAATCACCACGTTGCGCTCCTTGTAGAACTCGCGCATGACCGGGTGGAGGAAGCGCTCCGATTCGAGGTACGCCCAAAGCTCCAGCCGGTTCTCGGTAAACGAATAGTGATATTCCGTCTGGTCTTCACTAGTTGAAGCATTCAAGCCTTCGGCGCCGTTGCTCTCCAAAATCTGCGGGAACGCGTTGGGCTTGACATACTTTTGCGCGTCCGCAATGGCGTCCTGCCAGGCCTTTTGCAAATCTTTCAGCTTCTGCTCATCCCGTCCGACTCGTTTGTCGCGCTCTGCAATATAGGCGGCGTAGGCCGTCTCCACCTTCGCCAGCGCAACTTTTTCGGCCGCGTAGTCGGTGGTGCCAATCTTGTCCGTGCCTTTGAACGCCATGTGCTCGAACATGTGGGCCAGGCCGGTCTTCCCCATCGGGTCCTGCACCGAGCCCGCGTCCACGTGGGTGTTGAAGGAGAAGACCGGCGCCCCGGGGCGCTCGCAGATGATGACAGTCAGGCCGTTGTCCAACCTCTTCAGCGTGATTCGCTTCTCGAATGAAGCCAGATCCTGCGCTACAGCGATGGCGGACAGCGCCAGAAACAGCGCCACAGACTTGGGTACACGGTGTTTCATCGGACCTCCAAGGCGGTTGGACAGAACATGACGGGAAGAACTTGAAGTTACGTGGCGGGAAGGGAAGTTGTCAAACCCGCCGGACAATTGTTGACTGTGTGGCGCGGGGCGCCCCGCCCGCGAGGGTCGAATTCGAAGGCAAAAGCCGGGGCGGGGAAGCCCACGCCACACAGGGGCCGCGAGCGCCGCTATACTTGTTGCGTGAGCACTTCACCGATGGTTGAAATCGAGGGCCGCCAGCTGAAGTTGTCCAACCTGGACAAAGTCCTGTATCCCGCGACCGGCTTCACCAAGGGACAGGTCATCGACTACTACGCCCACATTGCGCCGGTGCTAGTCCCCCATCTGGCGGGACGACCGTTGACCCTGAAGCGCTATCCTAACGGGGTGGGCAGCGAATACTTTTTTGAGAAGAACGCCACCGCGCACCGGCCCGAATGGGTAAAGACCGCACCCATCTGGAGCGAAGGCAATCGGCGCAACGTCAATTACATTCTGGCCGACGATTTGTCCACGGTGGTCTGGATGGCGAACCTGGCCGCTATTGAATTGCATCCCTCGCTCTCGCTGGCGAAGAATATCGACTGTCCCACCATGATGGTATTCGACCTCGATCCCGGACCTCCCGCCAACATCGTGCAGTGCGCGCAGGTTGGGATGTGGCTGCGGGAAATCTTTGAGCATTTCGGCTTGCAGAGCGTTCCCAAGACCTCCGGCTCCAAGGGACTGCAGATCTACGTTCCTCTGAACGCCACTACCAGCTACGAAGAGACGAAACCATTTGCCCACGCGCTCGCTCGTCTGCTCGAAGACCAGCATCGCGAGCTGGTGGTCTCGGACATGAAGAAGGAGTTGCGCAAAGGCAAGGTGCTGGTGGATTGGAGCCAGAACGACGAGCACAAGACGACCATTGCGGTTTATTCGCTCCGGGCGCGCGAGCATCCCATGGTTTCGACTCCGGTGAAGTGGGAGGAAGTTGAGCAACTGTTGAAGAAGAAGGACGCGAGTTTGCTGGCGTTCGAGGCCGGGCAGGTCCTCAAGCGCGTGCAAAAAATGGGGGACTTGTTCGAGCCGACCCTCAGGCTGAAGCAGAAACTGCCAAAGCTGGATGTCGAAGCGGGCGCCCCCGCCCGTGCAGTGAGCCAAGCTCGCAGGACGTCGGCCGCCGCCACCGGACTGGAAATCGCAGCCCAAGCCGGAAACAGGAAGACTCAGAAACGTCCCGGCAAAAAGGCAGTGTCGGGCAAAAAGCCCCGCAAGATATAATCTGCCACGCGAACACGTCCGGGCGGTCCATCTCGAAGGTCAAAGGTCGCACATGGCGCAGCTCTACGTTGGAACCTCGGGATGGGCCTATCCCAGTTGGAAGCCTGCTTTTTATCCCGCTAAGCTTCCGCAGAAGAATTTTCTGCAGCACTACGCCACCCAATTGAATACGGTGGAAGTGAACTTCACCTTCCGGCAATTGATCAGAGAGGCAACTGCCCAGAAGTGGATTGCGGAGACTCCGCCCGGCTTTCGTTTCGGCGTGAAGGCACACCAAGTCATCACCCACATCAAACGGCTCCAAGGGACTGCCGATTTTGTACCCCGCTTTCTCAGCACGATCGAACCTCTGGCACAGGCTGGAAAACTGGGCCCGGTCCTCTTTCAGTTGCCACCGAACTTGAAAGCCGATGGAAAGTTGCTGGAGGAGTTTCTTCCTGCATTGCCGCGGGCGGTGCAGGCAGCATTTGAATTCCGCAATCCTTCGTGGTTCACCGACGGAATCTTCAATCTATTAAAGAGTAACAACCGGGCACTGTGCGTTGCGGAAACCGAGGAGCGGGTTACGCCCGACGTGGTCACGGCGGACTTCTGCTATTACCGTTACCGCAAGCCTTCCTATACCGCCGAGGAACGCCGCGCCATGGTGGATCGAATCCGGGAACATCTGGGCCAGCAACGAGATGTGTTCGCCTACTTCAAACATGAAGAAACGCCTGAGGGCGCGCTGTATGGCGTAGAAATCCTGAAAGAGATTCACTAGCCACAGAGGACACTGAGGAATGCTCCTTGTCCGCCGTGGTTAACCTTTCTTGCTACTTTCCGAAGTGTCCGAAAATGGCATACTTGAGGCGTGTCTTCCGCAGCCAAACCTCGCGTAATTGACGGATTTCTGGACTATCTGAAGATCGAAAAGGGCCTGGCTCCGCTCACCGTTGCGGCCTACACGACAGACATCGGACAGTTCGCAGTCTTTCTCCAGAAACACAAGCGTACCCTGCTCAATGCCCAACGCAACCATGTGCGTCAATTCATTGAGCAGCTGTTCGGCAATTCCGTGGACGGGCGTTCCGTGGGGCGGAAACTTTCGGCCTTGCGACACTTGTATCGTTACCTGCTGCTCGACAAGATGGTTGAGCACGATCCTACGCTGAACATCGATTCGCCGAAACAGTGGAAGGTGTTGCCCAAGGCGCTGGCCCGCGACGAGATGGACGCGATGCTGACAGGTCCGCGTGCGAATTCAAACCGCAAAGATTCCGAAGCGATCGCGGCGCGCGACCGCGCCATGCTGGAAGTGTTTTATGCGGCAGCGCTGCGGGTGTCGGAGATCATTGGCGTCAAACTAGAAGACCTAAAACTGGATCTCGGCTACCTGCTGGTGCGCGGCAAGGGTGACAGGGAACGGATTGTCCCTTTGGGGAAGGGCGCGCAGGATTCGCTGACTCACTACCTGAGAGATCCGCGCAGGATTCTCTCCAAGGGGAAGAGTTCGCCGCTTCTATTTCTGGGACGGGGCGGCAGAAAGCTGACCCGCCAGCGAGTCTGGCAGATGGTGCGGGCGTCTTCGCTGAACGCGGGGCGCAATGCCAGCCCGCACATGTTGCGGCACAGCTGTGCCACGCATATGGTCGAAAACGGCGCCGACCTGCGGACGGTGCAGACCATCCTGGGTCACGCCGATATTTCAACCACCCAGGTGTACACGCACCTTGCCCTGGACCGGCTGAAGAGCGTGTATCAGAAGCATCATCCCAGGGCAAAGGCGAGATTTTCGTAGCGCCAGCGGGACGCCGGCACTACAGGGTACTTGATATGAAATCTACAATTGTCGACAAAGCAGTGCACGATTTCCTGCAAGCGCTGCGCCAGCGCAATGCCTCGGTACATACCATCAAGGCCTACACCGGCGATCTGGCTGAATTTTCCGCTTACATCGGCCCGCGGGGCTGGAAGCAAATCGACCACGTCTCCATCCGAGGATTCCTATCCCGTCTCTACGAAAGAGGATTGGACAAGACTTCAGTTGCGCGCGCGTTGGCCGCGGTGCGGTCGCTCTATCGCTGGCTCGCACAGGAGGGAGTGGTCGAGCAGAATCCGGCGGCTTTGGTCTCGACCCCAAAGCTGGCCAAGAAACTCCCCCGAGTTCCCACCATCGAGGAAATGAACGTGGTGCTCGATGGGCAGCTGCCGGAAGTTGCGGCTTTTCCCGAGCGTGACCGGATGATGCTCGAGCTACTCTATGGCTGCGGCATCCGCAACTCGGAGCTAATCGGGATTAATGTCGAGGACATCCGCCTGAGCGATGAGGCCATCCTTATCCGGGGCAAGGGAAAGAAACAGCGCTATGTCCTCTTCGGCAACGCGGTTACGGTGGCGCTCAAAGACTACTTGCCCGCCCGCCAGCAAATATTGTCGGAGCGCAAAAAGAGTTTGTCGGCCTTGCTGATCAACCGGCGCGGCGGGCGGCTCACCACCCGCAGCGTGGGCCGGATCATCAAGAAAATCGCAGTTGCCAAGGGTCTGTCTCCAGACGTTCATCCGCACACGTTGCGGCACGCGTTCGGAACTCACATGCTGGAGGAAGGCGCTGACCTGCGCGCGATTCAGGAGATGCTCGGCCACGAGCGCCTTTCGACGACCCAACGCTACACTCAACTGTCCATCAAGCACGTGCTGCAGGTCTACGATCAGACTCATCCCCGAGCCAAGTAGGCGCAAACAGCGAGCTGGAGACCGCTCAAGAGAACCTAACGTTGCGATATCTGGCGGCACGAGTGAACTCGTGCCCTCCCCATTCCGCTGCGCGAATCCTCAATTCTTCCTTAGCCAGATAAAGCCCTTACCTGGGTAACTTGGAGTGTCCCCGTGTTTGTTCCAACATGGCTAGGCTGGGCGAGTCTCGGCCTGAGAGGAATGTGCGAAAAATAAACAAAGAACTGTGGTTGCTGTTGTCACTGGTGCTGATCGCCGCCATGATCCATTTTCTAGTGGAGTCTCAAGCCGTAGTACTGGTTTTCTTTTTCCTTCCGACTCTGTATTCGGCATACCACTTCGGGCGGCGTCATGCCACGCTGACTGCCTGTGCCAGTGTTTGCATCGTTATTCTTCTCACCTACGTAAATCCGGCGATGTTCAACCGGCTGACGGAATCGTTGCCGGTTGAGAGCCGCTGGTTTGATATCACGGTTTGGGGCGGAGTGCTGGTGGTGACCGCCTACGCCATGGGCACGCTGTATGAGCGCAACCAGAAAAGCTTGAAAGAACTGAAAGACGGCTACGACGGAATGCTAGTCATCCTGCAACAGTTTTTGCGTAACCAGAAAAGCAGCGAAGCTGATTCGTTCCGCGTCTCTTCCTACGCGGCCAAAATTGCCGATGCGCTGGGACTCGATCCCGAGAGTTCTGAAGATCTTCGCACCGCTGCATTATTGCGGAACGTCAACGAAATCGGCATCAGCAACGAGATTCTCTACAAAGCCGCCAATCTTTCGCAGGAAGAACTTGAGCGAGGTATGCGTAAGGGGAGCAGCGACAGCGCCACCCGGGCTCAGGTAATGGGCGGGTCGTTGCGTCGGGCCATTCCAATCCTGGTCGCCGCCCAGCAATTGCACGTGACTGGCGCCAGTCCGGCCGACTCGATCGTCGAAGTGCAGATATTGAATCTGGCGGAGAAATATGACGCGCGGATCAACGCATCGGGCGCCGGTAAGACGTCTTCAGCCCAGGCCTTGGAAGAGATCAAAAAAGACTTCGGCGGCGAGTACGATTCAATGATTGTAGATGCCTTCGTAAAAGCTTTCGGACCGAAATCGCAGGCGGCGGGGCAGTAGATCTTACCCGTGCGGCGTTGGCGCCGGCGCCGGTGCCGCTTCCTTCTCTCCGCGCAATCCCTGCCACATTCCAACCACGCGTGACTTCAACTCCGCAGTAAGAGCTTCGTACACCGATTCTGATACCTCGGCTTCCGATGGAGGATAAATTGGATCTCCGAACTGAATCTGGAGCGGCGTGAACTTCTGAAAGGGCTTGCCTCTGGGCCAGGCATCGTGAAAGCCCTCAATTGCCACAGGAACAATCGGAACCTGCAGATGCGCGGAGAGTATGGCGGCGCCCTTCTTGAAAGTCCGGGGCGTGCCATCGATGCTGCGCTCACCTTCAGGATAAAGAATCAGGATGCGGCCGTGGCGCAGTCCGAAGGCGCCGGCGCGCATGGCGGAAACCAGGTTGGCATCCGGATCGACGACGATCACCCGCAGCCAGCGTGCCAGACGGCGCATAAAGCCCGACCCGAAGATTTCGCTGGTGCCGACTGCGAACAGGTTGCGGAACACGG
>Ga0134121_10005720_pt1 | contig 10090 bp, 7 predicted proteins | sample KB301_FD_96463 | JGI IMG/M metagenome (GOLD analysis project Ga0134121, IMG submission 96463) | Terrestrial soil microbial communities without Nitrogen fertilizer from Kellogg Biological Station, Michigan, USA - KB3-0-1 | ecosystem: Environmental > Terrestrial > Soil > Unclassified ... | reverse complement strand
GCCGGCCGTGAGCAAGCCGATCGCACCCGACCCCGGCGTGCCGCCGGGCCTCCTCGCCGAGACACGGGGTGCGCTCGGCGAGCTCGTCGCCGACGGGACGATCGACCAGGGCCAGGCGGACGCCGTCCAGTCCCGGGTCGCGTCCGGCTCCGTCGACACGACGGAGGTCGTCGCCTCCGGTGTGCTCGACGAGGCACAGATGCAACGAGTCAACGACGTCCTCCGGACGATCAAGTTGTCCTACACGGGGCCGTGAGCCGGGATCCGGTCGGCCGGGTGCTCGTCATCCGGCCGACCGGGCATTCCAGATCTGGACGGCTGTATCATGCGCCGCGACCCGAGGGGGCATGGTGGCGGATCAGCGCCGGTCGCCGGACGTACCGTTCGGACAGCAGATGAGGCACGCCTGGGATCGCACGCGAGGCAGCGAGCGCGCCGTGTGGGTGCGTACCGACCGCGGCGACATGTGCTCGAACTGCGGCGCGCAGCGCGCGGAGCCGGAAGCCACGGTTTGCCAGGTCTGCGATCTGAACATCAGCCGGGTCGTCGAGCCCTAGTCGCGTCACGCACGCGTGCCCATGACTCACGTTTCGTTCTACTACGACGTCGTCTGCCCGTACTCGTATCTCGAGACGCACGCGGTGGAGGAAGCCGAGGACGCCGGCCAGATCGAGGTCACCTGGCTACCGTTCGAGCTTCGCCCGGCGCCACGGCCGCTGCTGGAGCCGCGAGGCGACCATCTGCGGGTCGACTGGACGGCTCGCGTGTATGCGCGGGCGCTCGCCGCGGGAATCGAGATCCACCTGCCTCGCTACCAGCCGCGCTCGACGCTCCCGCTCGCGGCCTGCATCTGGGCGTCGGAGCTCGGGCAGCTGCGGGCGTTCAAGCGATGCCTGTACGAGGCCTTCTTCTGCGAGGGGGAGGACGTTTCGAGCGAGGCGCAGATCGCCCGCGCGGCTCGGGGCGCAGGTCTCGATCCCGACGATGCCATCGCCGCCGCGCACAGCGCAGCGCGGATCGCGCGGCTCGCCGAGATCCGCGCGGAGGCGGAGGAAGCGGGCGTCTCGGGTGTCCCGTCGCTCGTCGCCGGCGGAAGCCACCACTGGGGGATGGGAGGCGTCGAGCGGTTGCAGCGCGGTGACGCCTTGATCCCGCGACCGCCCCGCTAAGAGCCCGGGGCCCGGTCGGCGCGGGGCCGTGCGATCGTCACGCCGAGGAGCACGATCGCGATCCCGGCGATCTGGATCGCGATCAGCGTCTCGTCCAGGAACGCGACGCCCCAGATGGCCGCCAGCGCGGGCTGGAGCAGCAGCAGGATCGAGACGGCGACGGCGCTGAAGGACGACAGGCTGCGAGCGATCAGGAGCCAGCCGCAGGCCTGCACGCCGACTCCGAGCAGCGCGAGCCAAGCGTGCTGGCCGAGATCGAGGTGCCACGACTCGCCGAGGGCCACGGCGCACGCCGCAGACACCAGGGCCGCGATCGCACTGCTCCAGAGCACGGGCGAGACGCCCTCGGGGGCGGTGCGGACGGCGCGCTCGAAGACGAGGAGGTAGGCGCCGTAGAGCGCCGCTGCGAGGACCGCGAGGCCGATCCCGGCGAGCTCCAGGCGGTGCTCGCCGGTGCCGCGCAGCAGGACGAGGCCGCACAGCACGACCACGGCCCCTGCGACCGGCCGCATCCCCACCGGCCGCCGCAGCACGACGACGGTCAACGCCATCACCCACAGGGAGGCGGTGTTCACGATCACCGTGGAGGGGCCGGCGCCGATCCTGCCCGTCGCCTCGTTCCAGATCACGACCTCGATGCCGACGAGCAGGCCGGCCGCGGCGGCGGGCCTGAAGCCGGGGCCGGGGCGAAGCGCGCCTGCCTTCCACGCAAGCAGCGCGAGGAACAGCGCCGCATAGGCGAAGCGGAGCGCCGCTCCCACCGCCGGCGGCGCGCCGGAGAGCTTGTAGAGCGGGGCCGAGAACGAGAAGGCGACGATCCCCGCGATGGCCGCCGGCCAGGCCAGGCGCGTCGATCGCACGCGTCCGCGGTCCGTCTCCATCGCCTCCATCGCGACAGTCTCGCGGAGGGCTGGGACGCTCGGCCGGAGGACTGCGACGTCGCCGATGTGAAAGCCAGGGGGTGCCCCACGGTGCGAAGAGCGGCGGCCCGCCGCGACGATCTCTGCAATGCGACCCGAACCTTCCGAAGGAGCACTCGTGCAGCGATCCCATTCGATGCCGGCGCCGCGCGGCCATCCGTACGGCGATCCCGCAGCGACCGGTTTCCGCCATCTGGCCGGCGCATGTGCAGTCGGCGGCCCGCTGGTCTTCAGCGCGGCGTGGCTCGTCGCGTGGACCGCACAGGAGACGTACAGCCCGCGCCGCGAGGACATCAGCGCCCTGGCTGCGCTCGATGCGCAGCAGCCGTGGATCATGATTGCCGGCTTCCTGGCGCTCGCGCTGGGCTTGACCGCTCTCGGGGCCGGTCTCCTGCGGACCGTCGCGGGCGGCCGTGCGGCACGCGCCGGAGCACTGCTCGTGGTGCTCGCAGGCCTGGGCATTCTCGTTGCCGGCATCGCCCGCAACGACTGCAGCAGCGAGCTCGAGGCCTGCAAGGCGAGGATCGACGGGGGAGCGGTCTCCTGGCATCACGACCTGCATGACGCCGTGAGCGGGCTCGTCTTCCTCACGCTCGTCGTTGCGCAACTCGTGCTCGCGCGCGCCTTCCGGCGCGATCCGTACTGGCGCCGCCTGAGGGCCTATTCGATCTTCAGCGGAAGCCTGACCCTCGCACTGCTCGTGCTCTTCGTGGCAGGGCCGATCGATGGCTGGAACGGACTCATCCAGCGTGTCTTCCTGGCCGTGCCCCTGGTCTGGATCACGGTTCTGGGCATCAGGTTGCGGCGACTCGCGAACGATCATCGCGCGCTACCGACATCGGCCTCCTGAGGCTCAACCGCGCGCCAGCCGCTCGGCCGCGACGGCGTCGGCCTCGGTGTGGGCGAGTGAATTGCCCGTGACGATGGCGAGGAAGTCGTCGCGCTCGAGGGCGTAGAGCCGGGCGGCGGTGTCCGCCCGGACGGTCGCGGTGCGCGGCACGTCGCGCAGCAACGCGATCTCGCCGAAGAAGTCGCCCGGGCCGGCGCTGACCCTCCGCGAGCCCACCTCGATCGTCAGCTCGCCGTCGCCGACGATGTAGAAGCGGTCGCCGGCCTCGCCGGTGCGGATGACGACCTCTCCCGGCGCGACGTCGACCTGGAGCAGATGGGAGGCGATTCGCTCCTTGGCGACGAGCGAGAGCGGGGTGAAGACCGCGACGCGCTCGATCAGCGCGAGCTGCGATGCGGGCGCGACCTCCGAGTCGATCGCCATCAGGTGCCGGTGGGAGAGCAGGACGAGCACGGGGAGGATCGCGCCGACCACGAGGAACGACGGCCGGAGACCCAGCAGGCTCAGGATTGCGGGGGCGACGAACGAGCCGATCGCCACCGTGCCCATCGCGAGGCCCCACGTCACTCCGAGCACACGAGTCAGCACCGCGTCGGGAACGGTGCGCTGGAGGAGCGTGAACCCGGCGACGTCGACGACGCTGTTCGCTGCGCCCACCGCGGCGAGCAGGACGATCACGGACACGGGATAGGGAAGCGGCGCGATCAGCATGATCGGGACGCCCCAGAAGACCAGTGCCCAGGCGAAGGGCGGCGCGAGGCGCTCGCCACGAAGCGAGACCGCTCCGAGCGCACCCAGGAGACCCCCGGCCCCGATCGCCGCCGTCAGGTAGCCCACGCCCGTCGCTCCCCTGTCGAGCACCTGGTAGGCGGCGACGACGATCAGCACATTGAGGCACCCGCGTACGAACGTCTGCGCGGCGATCAGGCCCACGAGGAGCCGTGCGCGCGGGACCTCGCGGATTGCCCTGAATCCCAGCCAGACATCCACTCCCGCCGCACTCGCGGGCGCGGCCACGCGCCCGGGGACCGACACGCGGGCCATGAGGGCCGCCGACACCAGGAGCGCTGCCGCGCTGGCTGCGAAGACCGTCGCGACATCGGCAACGGCGACCAGCAGCCCTGCAAGGAGCGGACCGAGGAGGGTGCCGAGGCTCTCGATCGTCGAGGTCGCTCCATTCGCGGCGATCAGCTCCATCGCCGTTCGCGCCAGCGATGGCAGGAGTGCCACGAGAGCCGGCCGGAACAGCGTCGAGCAGACGCCGACCGCCGACCCTGCGGCGAAGACGATGATCCGATCGTCCAGCACGGCTCCCGCGGCCGAGACGGCCAGCGCAGCGGCTCCCAGGAGCACCACTGCCAGCATGAACCGCTCACGCCGGAAGCGGTCACCGAGCGACGATGCGAACGGAGCGATCGCGGCCGCCGGGAGCAGGCGCATCAGCCCGGCGACTCCGACTGCCGTCGATCCACCGTGGTTGTACGCGAACACGCCCAGGGCGACGAAGTGCGCCCACTCGGCACACACCGACGTGCCCCAGGCCAGCTCGGCGCGGCGGAGATCGGCGTTGCGAGCCGCCACGCGAAGCGAGGCGAACGCCTGGAGGAGACGGGACACGGGGGGAGTCAACCCTACGCCGGCAGTCGGGCGCGCACGCATCTCGGATGCGCGCTCGACTCGGTATGCTTGCCGCCCGCAGACCGCCGAGGAGTCTCCATGCCCAGCCGTCGTCCCGTCTCGCGTGCAGCCCTGACGCTTGTCCTTGCCGCCGTTGCAGCGACCGTTGCCCTCGCAAGTCCGGTCGTCGCCCAGGGCGGAGGCTCGAGCGGTCCGACGTATCGAGTCGCCGTTGCGCCCACGGCCCTCGCCGCCGGGACGTCGGCGGCCACGACGATCACGCTCACGCAGCTGGTCGGCGACGACTGGTCCCACAAAAAGCAGCTCGGCTCGGTACGAATCACGCCGCCGGCCGGATTCACGCTCACCGGCGCGACCGCCGCGCGCGGCTCGTACGCACTCCCGGTGACGATCGCAGCGGGCGCGGCGACCGTCGACGGACTCGACCTCGATCACGCCGGGCAGACCGCCACGGTGACGCTGCAGGCGCGCATCGCGTGCGGTGTGGCCGGCCCGGCGAAGTGGACTGTCGTGGGCCACTCGACGGACAGCTTCAGTAGCAGCTACGCGACGACGCTCGTCCAGGACCCGGCCAGCGCCACGACGGCGCAGGTCACCGCCTGCAGCCTCGCGTTCGCCGCGCAGCCCGCAGCCGCCGGCGCCGGCAAGGTCATCACGAGCCAGGCGGCGAACCCGGCGGGACCGGCGGTCGGCGTTCAGCTGCTTGACGGCAACGGCAACCCCGCGGCTCAGGCCGGCCTCGCGATCAGCCTCACGATCGCCGCCGGCACGGGCACCGCAGGCGCGCTGCTCGGCGGGACGACCTCGGCCGCCACGGGGCCCGGCGGGCTGGCGGCGTTCGCGCCGACGATCGACCGCGCCGGGCACACCTACAAGCTCGTCGCTCAGGCCGGTAGCGGCATCACGCAGGCGACCTCGTCCGCATTCGACGTCAGCGACGTCGCGACGCTGTGCTCGGGAGCGTGCTCTGCATCCACGCAGAAGGGCACGACGAGTGCGACCGTGAACAGCAGCTCGAATGGCGGAGTGCTGTCGGCGTCGCTCGGCCTCGACAACGTCGACTGCAACAACGCCGTGAACCACAACTATGTCGCGACGTCGGAGACGGTCACGTTCGACGTGACCCAGGGCACCGGCCGCACGCTGGTCACGATGAAGGTCGCGGCGGCCTCCGTCACGAAGCTCTGGTTCAAGTACGAGGTGTGCTTCAGCTCGCCCAACTCGACGTTCGTCAACAAGTACGGCGCCACGATCCCGGCCGGGCAGGCCGGTATCCTCCCGTCGTGCCTCTTCGACTGCGACCGGCCGAGCACCGGACCGTGCGTGCTGCTCAAGTGGTTCGATCTGCACGGCAACGTGTATGTGCTGTTCAGCGTTCCGGCCGGCGATCCGCGGGGCAGGGTCTAGGGCATCCCCGGCCGGCTGCGGCCGGCCGGTTCTGAGCGGCTGAGGTCGCTGGAATGCAGATCTGCCCGAACTGCGGCGAGGAGAACCCGCCGCGCTTTCGCCTGTGCGGATTCTGTGGCACGGCCCTGGTGGCGGCCGCCGCTCCCGTCGCGCCGCGCGAGATCCGCAAGACCGTCACGATCGTCTTCTGCGACCTCGAGGGCTCGACGGTTCTCGGCGAGCGACTCGACTCCGAGTCGCTGCGCGAGGTCATGAACCGCTACTTCGATGCGATGCGCGCCGAGCTCGAGGATCATGGCGGCACGATCGAGAAGTTCATCGGGGACGCGATCATGGCCGTCTTCGGTCTGCCGACCCTGCATGAAGACGACGCCCTGCGGGCGGTTCGCGCCGCAGCCGGGATGCAGGAGGCACTGCTCAGGCTGAACGACGAACTCGAGCGCGGCTGGGGCATACGCCTTGCCAACCGCACCGGCGTTCACACCGGCGAGGTGGTGGCGGGCGACCCGGCGGCCGGCCAGCGGCTCGTCACGGGCGATCCGGTCAACACGGCGGCGCGGCTCGAGCAGGCGGCGCCGACCAACGAGATCCTGATCGGCGAGCTGACGTATCGCCTCGTGCGCGAGGCCGTCGAGGTCGAGCAGGTGGCTCCGCTCGAGCTCAAGGGCAAGCTCGAGCGCGTGCCGGCGTACCGGGTTATCGCAGTCAGCGACGTGGCAGTGCACGCCGCCGCCGCCGCGGCGGCGAGCCCGATGATCGGCCGTACCAGGGAGATCGGTCGTCTCCGCACGGCCTTCGAAGCCGCGGTCCAGGAGCGCAGCCTGCGAATCGTCACGATCGTCGGTGTCCCCGGCGTTGGGAAGTCCCGCCTGACCCGCGAGTTCCTCGCGTCGGTGGCTGAGGAGGCCTATGTCGTGCGCGGGCGGTGCCTGGCGTACGGCCGCGGGATCACGTTCTGGCCCCTTGTCGAGATCGTCCGATCGGCGGCCGAGATCGACGATGACGATCCTCCCGAGCGAGCACGGGCGAAGCTGCGCGGGCTCGTCGGCGACGAGGACGTCGCCGAGCGGCTGGCGTCCGTGACCGGCCTGGGCGACGCGGCGTTTCCGCTCACCGAGACGTTCTGGGCCGTTCAGCGCCTGGTCGAGATGCTCTCCGATCGCGGTCCGCTCGTGGTGGTGATCGACGACATCCACTCTGCCGAGGCGACGCTGCTCGACCTCATCGAGCATCTGTCCGCGGCCGAGCTGGTGGTGCCGGCGCTGATCGTCTGCGCGGCGAGGCACGACCTGCTCGAGGAACGAGAGACCTGGGGCGAAGGCCCGGGCCAGGAGCGGATCGAGCTCACTCCGCTGGGCGGCGATCAGGCGGACGAGCTGGTCGACGCGCTGCTCGGGCAGTCCGGTCTCAGTGCTGCGATGCGGGCTCGGGTGACGGCCGCAGCAGAAGGCAATCCGTTGTTCGTCGAGCAGATCGTCTCGATGCTGATTGATGAGGGCGCGACCGGCCTGTCCGGCGCCAGCGCCGCGGAGGCACGCATCCCGCCGACGATCGAGGCACTCGTCGCAGCTCGTCTCGACCGGCTGGGCCATGACGAGCGCGCGGTCATCGAGCACGCGTCCGTGGTGGGCCTGCGATTTCCGGAGTCGGCCGTGCATTTTCTCTCGTCGGAGCGCGCGCGCGAGGCGCTTCCGACGCACTTCGCCGCGCTCGATCGCAAGCAGTTCATCCACCCGGCCGAATCGGGTGTCGACGGTGAGGCGCACTTCCGCTTCCATCACATCCTGATCCGGGATGCGGCCTACAACGGCCAGCTCAAGCGCACCCGTGCCGAGACGCACGAACGCTTCGTCGAATGGGCAGACGGCGTGAACGCCGAGCGGCAGCGCGCGCTCGAGTTCGCCGAGATCCTGGGGTACCACCTGGAGCAGGCGCATCGACTCCTCGCCGAGCTCGGGCCGCTCGACGACCACGGGCGCGAGCTCGGCCGGCGCGCGTCGGAACGCCTGGCCGCGGCAGGCCGACGAGCCTTCGCCCGCGGCGACATGCCCGCGGCGGCCAACCTCCTGCACCGTGCAGCGCTGACGTTGCCGGAAGTGGCCGTGGGCCGCTCCGCGCTCCTGATCGAGGCCGGCGAGGCAATGATCGAGGCCGGCTCGCTGGCCGAGGCCGACGCCGTCCTCGAGCAGGCCCGGCTCGAGGCGGCAGCGCTGCGCGACCCCGCCAAGGAAGCGGCTGCGAGGCTCGGCGTCATCTATCTGCACCACGTGACCCAAGGGGATGAGCCGGAGGCGGAGGTGATCGCCGGCGTCCACGACGCGATCACCGTGCTCGAGGCCGTCGGCGACGAGGCGGGGCTCTCGCGCGCGTGGCGCATCCTCACGAACGTCCATTTCGCCGGCTGTCGCTACCTCGAGGCCACCTCCGCCGCCGAGCACATGATCGAGCACGCTCGACGCGCCGGCGATCGCTCCATGGAGCTGCGTGCGCTCTCCGGACTGGCGATCTGTGCGCAACTCGGCCCGATGCCCGTGCCCGAGGCGATCGCGGTCGTCGAACGGGTGCTGGCCGAGCTCGAGGATGACCGCAAGTCGGAGGCCACGGCGCGCCGGGCGCTCGCGCTCCTGGAGGCGATGCGCGGGCGATTCGACGAGGCGCGCACGATGTATCTGCTGAGCCGTGCGATCCTCGACGAGCTCGGCTGGCATTTCGATGCCGCGCTGACCTCGGCGATCGCGTCGGGCCCGGTCGAGCTCATCGCGGGCGATGTCGCGACGGCCGAGGCGGAGCTGCGCCGTGACCACGACGCGCTGGCGGCCATGGGCGAGCGCAACTACATCTCGACGACGGCCGCGTTCCTGGCAGAGGTGCTCTATCGCCAGGGTCGTGACGACGAGGCGCTGGCAATGACCGAGCAGAGCGAGGAGATCGCCGCCGCCGACGACGTCGCGACGCAGTACCTGTGGCGCAGCGTGCGCGCGAAGCTGGTGGCCCGTCGTGGTTCCTTCGCCGAGGCCGAGGCGCTCGCTCTGGACGCCATCCGCATCATCGAGGCGGCGCAGGACCCGGATTCGCAGGGCTACGCCTACATCGATCTGGCCGAGGTCTTGCGCATGGCGGGCCGCGCCGACGAGGCGATCCGCGCGGCCGACGAGGCGGCCGCGCGCTTCGACCAGAAGGGGAACACGGAGTCGGCCGCCCGAGCGCGCCGGCTCAAGGCCGAGATTCAGGCGACGCCGACCGTCCGCTGAGACACACGCCCGGCGTTCAGGAGCCCGCCTCTCACGGCCGGGCAACGCCCGCGCGCCGAGCTGCGGCCGCCATGAGCGCCCGGCAGGCCGACGTCGCCGCAGGGGCCCCGGCTGACGGCGCCGCCAGGAAGCAGGGTGCAGTCGTGGTCGAGGTGGTCTGATGACTCGCCATCAGCAGGGCGCCGACGATGCGTCCGCCGCGGCTCGTGACGATGCCGCTGAGCGCGCTGCGGCCGCGGCGCGTGGCGGCCACGATGACGGTTTGACGGGAATGCGCGAGCGTGAGCCGCACGAGGAGGCCAGGTGCGACGGTGTCGTCGGCGCCCACCAGCCACGCCTGGTCGGCCCTGGTGGCGATGGCGACCACGATGCCCGGCACGTCGGCGCCGTAGAGAAAGAGATTGTTGGTGGACGGGGGCGGCATCCCCGGATCGAAGCTTGCGGGGTAGCTGCACAGGATCGGAGTCGAGCGACGGTTGACGACGACGCCCCAGCACTGCTGCCGTTGCCAGCCGCGGCCCGGTGCCGAGAGGCGCAGCTGCGCGGTTCCCGACGCGGTCCGCACGGTTGCCAGCAGCAGCGAGCCAGGTCCGTCGAGCACAGGGAGTGGGGGCTCGGTCCCTCCGTACTCCCAGGGGTTGATCCGCTTCGTGGCGATCGGCCGGCCATGCACGTCGAGGGCCTGCTCGAGGATGGGCCGATGACCTGGCCGGCGGGTCCCGCGCCCGAAGGCCACGATCACCCACCCGTGGCCGGGAGCGGCGCGCTGCACGCGGCCGTCCTCGAAGGTCACCCGGACGGCGTGCACACGCGATGGCACCTCGCCGTACTCGACCCGCAGGCTTCCGAGGCCCT
>Ga0134121_10005716_pt1 | contig 10096 bp, 5 predicted proteins | sample KB301_FD_96463 | JGI IMG/M metagenome (GOLD analysis project Ga0134121, IMG submission 96463) | Terrestrial soil microbial communities without Nitrogen fertilizer from Kellogg Biological Station, Michigan, USA - KB3-0-1 | ecosystem: Environmental > Terrestrial > Soil > Unclassified ... | reverse complement strand
CTTGCTGACCCCCGTCCCCTGAATCCTGACCCCTCAAACAAGCTATCATGCTCACGCCGATGCTTCAAGCATGCCTTCCATCGGCATCGACACGCGCGTGCAGCCGCCGGTGAGCGCTTGCTCCATGCCAGCGACTTCCGCCAAGGCCCGCCGGGTGTCACGCAAGGCCGACCCGGCATCCCGCTTGGCCCGTTCGGCAAGCCCTGGGCGCTCCTGGTCAAGGGCTTGCAACCGTTTGGCCAAGTCTTCTTTGCCCAGCAACTGAGCCGCCGGCAGCACCATGGCCACATATGCCTGCAAATCCTGCAACTCATCGGCGACATCGTGAACACTCGGGCCGCGCTGCTGCTCGCGCAAACTAATTGGCAGCGACTCCTGTTGCATGCGCCCCAGTTCAGCGGCCAATGCCGCAAGTTGGTCAAAGGATTCACGGTAAAGCAGCGCATTTTTCTCGGCGTGGGCCTGCTCCGCCGCTTGTTCAAGTGTGTAGACACGGGCAAATAACTGCTCGCGGTCGCAACCGGTGCGGTCCGCCAAATTGCCCGCCTCAAACAAGCAGCGCTTGACAGAGCGCGTCAAGCGCTGCAGCGGTGGATACCCGACCTGCAGCTTGGCCAGTTCCATTTGATCGCGCATCTCTCGCAGGGTGGTCATGATCGCGCCGGCTTGCTCATCGTGGTTGCCATCCAGGGCTTGTTGCAGCGCTTGCTGTTCCTGTTGAAAAGTTTCTGCCAAATTCGCGCCATGTTTGCCCGTGAAATCCGGCAACAGTTGGCGAATGCGCACCACAACGGTGTCAATCTCCCCAAGCGACGGCCGCTTTGGTGACGCAGGCGGAGGTATCTGCACGACTTCGCCTCGGCCCGCCTGGCGGACTAACACCCGCAATGTCATGGCTCGGTCGGCCTCGATCTGCAACTCGACCTCCACGGCGACGCCGATCGGCAACTGCGGTCCCAACTCGCCGACGACCAGCTGATGAACAAGGCGAGCGTCTTCCCACAATGGGACAATAACTCTCCCACATTGGTCTGTCGTGCGGCAGTTGCACAGGAATTTGCCGGGCAAGGTGGCGCCAGCGGGCGCAAGGACGTGGAGTTCGCGCTGGCCGGCGCGGCCGCGCACTTCGATGGCCAGCGGCTTGGTCAGCACCGGCGATCCCGGTTGCGTGTGACTGTCCGCACCTGATGCACGATGGCGGATGGTGATGGGCAATGAGGCCGCCACGTCGCCGAGCGTGTCACATAAGGCCACGATGAAGGGAGTATCCGATTCAAGCGCTATCTCCAAAACCTGGGAGAAACGGGCATCATGGGCGAAGTAAGCCTCTTCCACCAGGCCTGTGCGGGAACTGCGCAGCTGGAGGGAGCCACCAGCGCAATAAGGCTCGGCGCCTTCACCATGAAGCTGGCCTTGGAAGACATAGGGTGCAGTCTGGGTGATGAGCGAGTGATCCAGGCGCAATTCGAGCCCGCCAAGAGAAAGGACGGGGCCTTTCTCAGGCGTAGGCGGCATTTGTGGTTTGAGCGGTGGTTGGCTCACGGGATTGGAGCAGGCGCTTGCGGCCCCCTACCGAACCCTCCCCCTGTGCTAGGGGGAGGGTGGGGTGGAGGGCCGCAAGCGGCAATTGGTTTTACTTTTTCGCCGGCCGCTTTTGCGCCAGCAGCCACGTATATAATTCCGGATTATTGTAGGTCACTGTCCACGAATCATGTTGAGCGTCAGGATACACCGTCAGCTTGATGTTCTTGCCGCCCGCTTCTTTGATGGCATTCACCATTCTCTCCGAAACCGCCAGTTTTACAGTGGGGTCCTTGCCGCCGTGAAAGACCCAGGTCGGCATGTCCTTGAGTTTGGCCGCTTGCTTGGGATCGTTGCCTGCCCCACAAATTGGCACAATGGCCGCAAACCGTTCCGGATGGGCCGTGGCCAAATTCCAGGTGCCGCCGCCGCCCATGCTCAAGCCCGTCAAGTAGACACGGTCCGGATCGCATTTGTACTTGGCCATGATGTCGTCCAGCAGAAGATTCAGTCCCTCCACTTGCCAGCCCATGCCGGGACTTTGTGGCGACACCACAATAAACGGAAACTTCTTGGCCTCGGCAATCTTCGGCGGCCCGTGTTTGCGAACCTTGGCCAGGTCGTTGCCCGATTCGCCGGCGCCGTGTAAGAACATCATCACCGGCCATTTCTTGTCTTCCTTGCCGTAGCCTTCCGGCAAGTAAAGCAAGTAGTTGAATTTGTACTTTTCCTTGGAAAACTCCTTTTCCACTTGCTTGCCTGGCTTGTCTCCCCCTTGGTCACCGGCTTCATTAACTGGCATGAAGTAGCAGACAACGCCCAAAACCAACGTCGTTCCCAACAATTGCGGCCATCTCATTGCGAATTACCTCCACCGAAGTTCAATGCTGCTCGCGCCACTACGGCCATGATTCCCGCCAATCCGTGCCAATGCAACAAGAAAACGCTTTTCCTTTGGCCGCCAACAGGTCACAATGATGACGGCCAGTTACAATGAGTTACATTCGTCCATTCCTTTGACATCACCGGAGGTGAGCCTTGGACACCCAGGAACTTGTGACCGTCTACACTGTTTCCAATAGCGTGGAGGCCGAGATCATCAAGAACGCCTTGCACTCTGAGGGAATCAGGGCCTTTGTGGAAGGCGGCAATCAGGCGGCCGAGAGCGGTCTGACAGGCATTCCCGTCCACATCGAAGTGCCGGCCGGCGAAGCAGACCGGGCCCGTAAATACATCGAAGCTCACGAGCGTCGGCAGAAATTCGACCAGAAATAGCAGGGCCACGCTCGCGACTTGGACTTTGTCAATTCTCTTGGCCCGATCATGGACCGGCGCCGTCTTTGTCGTGAATGCTCCTTTCGACTAACGGCACTACGGCGAGGATGAGCAGTGCCACGAGGGTGGCGACCACCGCGGAAGTCAATTGTCCCAATCCCGCGCAAACTCCAATTGCCGCCGTGAACCAGATGCCCGCGGCGGTCGTCAAGCCGCGGATTTTCCGATCCTGCGTGTGCTTGAGGATAGCGCCTGCGCCCAGAAAACCCAGGCCTGTCACGATGCCCTGAATCACCCGGGAAAGGTCTGCATGCGCCAGCCCGACTAGTTGCGGAACCGCAATGAACAAGGCTGTCCCCGCAGCCACGAGCATGTGCGTCCGCAGGCCGGCTTCTTTGTGAACTCTCTCGCGATTGAACCCAAGCATTCCGCCCAACAGCGCCGCAACAGCCAGCCGAATCGACAATCGAGTAGCGGTCGCCGCATCGGGAAGATCGCTGAATTCCTTCACCAGCTCATTCCATATGGTTTCCATGTTGGGAAACCCCATTCAATTAATGACAACTGCACGGCCAAAGATACGCCCCTCTTCCCGTTGCGGGGAGAGGGGTTGGGGGTGAGGGGTTACGTGTCGCATTGGCTGCGCAGCCCCCAGTAGATCGTGAACAAATGGCAAGTTAATGATGCCATTATTGCTCCTGGCGGCACGAAAATTGCCGGTTTAATTGGAGTAGAGGGAGTTTGCGCTTTTTTCAAGGAGCAGTAATCATGCAACACACCATTACTGAAAGATCTTTTCGGGTCGCGTTTTTCAGCACCGTAAAAGAAGCTGAGATGGCAATTCACCGGCTTTTGGCGGCGGGCTTTGGCATGGACCACCTCGCGGTCATTTGCCCAAAAGAGTTTCAAGCCGATTTGCCGCCCGAGGTGCCTCGCGCCCAGCGACCCGGTTCTCATGCGATGGCGGGTATTTTAGAAGGCGGCGCGGTGGGAGCGATTGGTGGGATCGGCCTGGCTGCGGTGGCCATCGCCACGGGAGGTGTTGCCCTGCTGCCTGCGGTTCCCATTTTAATTGGCGGCGGCGCATTGGCCGGCGGTTTCAGCGGATTGATACTTCGAGACGGCTACGGCAAAGAAATTGGTGAGTATTACGAGGAAGCGATTCGGCTGGGCAAAATTGTCGTGGGTGTCAAGGGCGAAGGTGATGACACCGCTGAACGGTTGGCTGAAGCGGAGTACATCATGAGCACCGCTGGCGGGCGGGCGCCGGCCGACATGGCAGAGGCATGAATTGTGCTTAAACCAAGAACGCCGACGCACTTGATACTTTCCGCAAATCCGTTGTAGGTTGTGCAATCCTCAAAGCCGCCGCAGGCGGAAATCTTTCTTTTTTGCTTGTATTTTCACTCTGCGTAGTTCAACATTCTAGATAGCCTCCCGGATCGGATTCGCCCAGCAGTTCGTCCAGGTATCCTCAGGAACAGCATTCGTTGGCGCGTGGAAGTTGACATCTTGCTGGGCTGCGCCTCCAGGATTGGAGCTTCGTTCTTTCGCGCGCCGCGACAACAAGAGGTCTTCGCTCATGACCCTTTGGTGGCGCTCGCTCGCTCTCCGTCTGTTCCGGCGCACTCCTCGAAAAAACAAGCTTGCCAAAAAAGCCAGACCCCGTCGCCTGGAGTTTGAGCGGTTGGAAGACCGCGTCACGCCGGCGACCATTTTTGTTACAGCGCTGGGCGATCCGGTCGGAGCGCACGTTGGCGTGACGCTGCGCGATGCCATCCAGGCCGCCGAGACTGACACGAGCGTCAACGGCTCAGCCACGGGCGCTGGCGCTGACATTATTGATTTCACGACAGCGCCCCCAGGCGCCATATTGTTGGCCCAAGGCCCCCTGGCAGTCACCACTAAAATCACTGTGCAGGGCCCCGAAACCATTGACGGCAACGCGACGTCCCGCATTTTCAATGTGGACGCGGGCGCTGACCTCATCCTGGACAATCTCACCTTACAAGGCGGCAACGCGGGACTTGGCGACGGCGGCGCCATCCTGGTCGATGGCGGCACACTCACGTTGCAAAACGGCACAGTCCTGAGGGGCAATCAGGCCGCCAATGGCGGCGCTATTCGTGAGTCCAGCGGCGCGGTGACCATCGATGCCAGCACCCTGGGCGGGACGGGCGTGGGCGACGCCAATCAGGCGAGTGGCTCGGGCGGCGGCATTTTCATCGACGGCGGCACCTTGGTCGTCAGGAGCGCTTCCGCCATTTTGGGCAACACCGCCGCAGGCTCCGGCGGCGGCATCCATCTCGCCGGCGGCACGCTGACGATGAACGGCAGCACCATCGGCGGCACCACCGCGGCGGCCGCCAACAGCGCGCTCAATGGCGGCGGCCTCAATCTCGCTGGCGGAAGCATCAGTTTTGTCACCAACGCCTCAACAATTCGATTCAACAAAGCCACGCAGGACGGCGGCGGCATCGCCGTTGCCAGCACCTTCACCAACAGTTTGTCACTCAACAGTTTCGTCAGCATCGTTGACAATAGCGCATCACGCAACGGCGGCGGCGTTAACCTCAGCGGCGGCGTCAACAGCGTTGACAGCACCTTCACCACCCCAACCATTCAGCGCAACCACGCCGACAGCGGCCTGGGAGGCGCCATTAATGTCGATGCGACCTACACCAAAACTCTGACTCTGGACGGCACCCTCCTGGGCGGCTCCGCGGCCAACAAAAACACGGCCCAAAACGGCGGCGGCATCGCCTTCGCGGGCACGACTCTGAAGCTGCAAAACAGCGCAACTGTATCCGCCAACACCGCGTCTCAAGCAGGTGGCGGCATTGCCCTGTTGGGCGGCGCCTTGACACTTGACGGCGCCACCATCGGTGGCACCAGCGCGGCATTTGGTAACATCGCAACCACCACCGGCGGCGGCATCAACCTGGCCGGCGGCAGCGTTAGCTTTGCAAACAATGTTTCGACCCTTCAATTCAACTCCGCCACACTGGACGGCGGCGGCATCAATGTCGCCAGCACCTTCGCCAGCAATTTGTCGTTGAATGGTTTTGCGAGCCTGCTGGACAACAGCGCTTCGCGCAATGGCGGCGGCGTAAATCTCAGCGGCGGCGTCAACAGCGTTGACAGCATTTTCACGACGCCAACCGTTCAACGCAATCACGCTGACGGCGGTCTCGGCGGCGGCATCAATGTCGATTCAAGTTACACGAAAACCTTGACGCTTAGCGGTACGACCATCGGCGGCTTGGCCGGACAAAATGCCGCCCCCAACACTGCTCAAAACGGCGGCGGCCTGGCGATAAGCGGAGGCACTGTTGCATTGCAAACTGGCGCAACGGTGTCAACCAATACCGCGAGCCAAAACGGCGGTGGCATCGACGTCGTAGGCGGCACATTGTCGCTCGACGCCGCGACCATCGGTGGCGGCAGCGCGAATTTAGGCAACAGCGCTACGTTGAACGGCGGCGGCATCAACCTGGCCGGCGGCAGCATCAGCTTTGCAACCAACGTCTCGACCATTCAATTCAACTCGGCAACGCAAGACGGCGGCGGCATCAATGTTGCCGCCACTTTCGCCAGCGCTGTGTCGTTGAACGGATTCGTGCGCCTGCTGGACAACAGTGCGTCGCGCAACGGCGGTGGCGTCAATCTCAGCGGCGGAGTCAACAGCGTTGACAGCACTTTCACCACGCCGAGTGTTCAACGTAACCACGCCGACAGCGGCCTGGGCGGCGGCATCAATGTCGATGCGACCTTTGTCAACACCTTGACACTCGACGGCACGCTCATCGGCGGTTCGGCCGCCAACAAGAACACAGCCCAAAACGGCGGCGGCATCGCCTTCGCCGGCTCGAACTTGAAGTTAAAGAACGGCGCCACGGTCTCGTTCAACACCGCCAGTCAAAAAGGCGGCGGTTTGTTCCAAAGCGCCGGCACGGTCAACATCGATCCCTCGCACATCGACAACAACACCGCCACCGGCGACGGCGGCGGCGTCAACGTCACCGGCGGAACCTTCCAATTAACGGCCGGTTCCACAGTCAACAGCAACACCAGCACCAACGGCAACGGCGGCGGCGTCAACATCAGCGGCGGCACGAATCATCAGATCACCGCCAGCACGGTCTCCGCCAATCAAGCCACAAGCGGTACTGGCGGTGGCATCAATTTGACCAGCGCCTTCGCCAGTACCCTGACAGTTGACGGCTCGACCATAGGCGGCGCGGCAGCAGCCAACGGCAACCAGGCTCAAACGGGTGGCGGCATCAACGCGGCTGGCGGCACGCTATCGATTATCAACAACGCCTCGACGATTCAGTTCAACACGGCGTCCCAAGACGGCGGCGGCATCAATGTAACCAGCGCGTTTGTCAACGCACTGTCACTGAACGGCTTCGCCAGCATTTTAGACAACAGCGCTTCTCGTAATGGCGGCGGCATCAACCTCAGCGGCGGGGCCAGCAGCAGCTTCACGACGCCAACGTTCCAGCGCAACCACGCCGACAGCGGCCTGGGCGGCGGCATTAATGTCGATTCGACTTTTGTCAACACGCTGACACTCGACGGCACCTTAATTGGCGGTATGGCGGCCAACAAGAATACGGCCCAAAACGGCGGTGGCATCGCCTTCGCCGGCTCGAACTTGAAGTTAAAGAACAGCGCGACCGTGTCGTTCAACACCGCCAGTCAAAAAGGCGGCGGTTTGTTCCAGAGCGCCGGCACGGTCAACATCGATCCCTCGCACATCGACAACAACACCGCCACCGGCGACGGCGGTGGCGTCAAAGTCACCGGCGGCACCTTCCAATTGACGGCCGGTTCCACAGTCAACAGCAACACCAGCACCAACGGCAATGGCGGCGGCATCAACATCAGCGGCGGCACGAATCATCAGATTAGCGCCAGCACCGTCTCGGCCAATCAAGCAACGGCGGGCAGCGGCGGCGGCATCAATCTGACTAGCGCCTTCGCCAGCACCCTGACCATAGACGGCTCGACCATTGGCGGCGCGGCAGCGGCCAACGGCAATCAGGCTCAGACGGGTGGCGGCATCAACGCGGCAGGTGGCACGTTGAGCTTTGCCAACAACACCTCAACGATCCAGTTCAACACCGCTTCGCAAGACGGCGGCGGCATCAATGTCGCCAGCACCAATGCCAATGTCCTGTCACTGAACGGCTTCGTTAGCATCGTTGACAACAGCGCTTCGCGCAACGGCGGCGGCATCAACCTCAGCGGCGGCGCCAGCAGCAGTTTCACCACACCGACCATCCAGCGCAATCACGCCGACAGCGGCCTGGGCGGCGGCATCAATGTCGATTCGACCTTCGTCAACACGCTGACACTCGACGGCACGCTCATCGGCGGTTCGGCCGCCAACAAGAACACAGCCCAAAATGGCGGCGGCATCGCTTTCGCCGGCTCGAACTTGAAGTTAAAGAACAGCGCGACCGTGTCGTTCAACACCGCCAGTCAAAAAGGCGGCGGTTTGTTCCAAAGCGCCGGCACAGTCAACATCGATCCCTCGCACATCGACAACAACACCGCCACCGGCGATGGCGGCGGCGTCAACGTCACCGGCGGCACCTTCCAATTGACGGCCGGTTCCACCGTCAACACCAACACCTCCACTACCGGCAACGGCGGCGGCATCAACATCAGCGGCGGCACGAATCACCAAATCACCGGTAGCACCGTCTCGGCCAATCAAGCAACAGCCGGCAGCGGCGGCGGCATCAATCTGACTAGCGCCTTCGCCAGCACGTTGACCCTTGACGGTTCCACCATTGGCGGTGCGGCAGCGGCCAACGGTAATCAAGCGCAATTCGGCGGCGGCATCAACGCGGCGGGTGGCACGTTGAGCTTTGCCAACAACACCTCAACAATCCAGTTCAACACCGCTTCGCAAGACGGCGGCGGCATCAACGTGGCCAGCACATTTGTCAATGCGTTGTCACTGACCGGCTTCGCCAACATCGTGGACAACAGCGCCTCACGCAACGGCGGCGGCGTCAACCTTAGTGGCGGCGCCAGCAGTAACTTCACGACACCAACGATCCAGCGCAACCACGCTGACAGCGGCCTGGGCGGCGGCATCAATGTCGATTCGACCTTCGTCAACACGCTAACCCTCGACGGCACGCTCGTCGGCGGTTCGGCCGCCAACAAGAACACAGCCCAAAACGGCGGCGGCATCGCCTTCGCCGGCTCGAACTTGAAGTTAAAGAACGGCGCCACGGCCTCCTTCAACACCGCCAGTCAAAACGGCGGCGGCTTGTACCAAAGCGCTGGCACTGTGAACATCGACCCCTCGCACATCGACAACAACACCGCGGCGGGCGACGGCGGCGGCGTCAACGTCACCGGTGGCACCTTCCAATTGACTGCCGGTTCCACGGTGAACAGCAACACATCGACGACTGGCAACGGCGGCGGCATCAACATCAGCGGCGGCACTAACCATCAGATTACAGGCAGCACCGTCTCGGCCAATCAAGCCACAAGCGGTACTGGCGGCGGCATTAATCTGACTAGCGCTTTCGCCAGCACGTTGACCATTGACGGTTCCACCATTGGCGGCGCGGCGGCTGCCAACGGCAATCAATCTCAAACCGGCGGTGGCATCAACCTGGCGGGCGGCAGCATCAGTTTCGCCAACAATGTCTCGGCGATTCAGTTCAACGCCAGTTCTCAAAATGGCGGCGGTATCAACGTTGCAACCACATTCGCCACGGCATTGTCGCTTAATGGCTTCGTCAGCATTCTCGACAATAGCGCCTCGGTCAACGGCGGCGGCGCCAATTTCGCCGGCGGCATTGCCAATGTGGACAGCACGTTTACCACGCCCACGATTCAGCGCAATCATGCCAACAACGGCCTGGGCGGCGCCATCAATGTGGATGCAAATTACACCCACACACTGACCCTTAGCGGCACGACCATTGGCGGATCGGTCGCCAATCAAAACACAGCTCAGAACGGCGGCGGCATTGCGTTTGCCAACGGCAATCTCAAGCTGACAAACGCTACCGTGGCAGGCAATTCGGCCAGCCAAAACGGCGGTGGCATTCATTTGACGGGCGGCAATTTGACACTGGATGGCTCAACCATCGGCGGCGTCAATAACACGATCGGCAATTCCGCCACCGGCAGCGGCGGCGGTTTGAACCTGGTCGGCGGCGCCATTAGTTTTGTCAACAATCTCACGTCTCTTGACTCCAACACCGCAACCTTGGACGGCGGCGCCATCAACGTGGCCAGTAGCTTTGCCAGTGCGTTGTCG
>Ga0134121_10005715_pt1 | contig 10096 bp, 7 predicted proteins | sample KB301_FD_96463 | JGI IMG/M metagenome (GOLD analysis project Ga0134121, IMG submission 96463) | Terrestrial soil microbial communities without Nitrogen fertilizer from Kellogg Biological Station, Michigan, USA - KB3-0-1 | ecosystem: Environmental > Terrestrial > Soil > Unclassified ... | reverse complement strand
GCGCGGCGCCGGTCCTGATCGTCAACTCGGAGAACCTGAATTTCGTCGCGCGCGACGCCGACCTGGAACTGCTGCTCGCGCGCATGCGCGGCATGAAAAGCCGGCGGGAATTCTTCAGCCTGGGCTAGCCGGCCGCTTAACTGGGATACGGCTCGAACATCATGGATTCGACCGGGCAGCCCATCGCCTGGGCGATCTTGTCCATGGCCTCGTCCGTGAGGGATACCGGCTGCAGGTCCGCGTCGGCCCCCTTGGACGAAATGAATGCCTTTGCCGCGGCTTCGGTGTTCCAGGTAACCACTGGATCGGGGCTTACTCCCGCGACCTGCTGGCAGACCGGGAATCCGTCGGATTTATAGACTATTGCGTACATGCAGCCACCCCCAAAAACCCTGCGATCGACGACCTGAAAACTTTAACTCAAGTAGGTCGTTTCGGCTACAACCCGGTTAATCATTTCATCCGGCGTAGCGCAAAAGAAACAGCCTTGTTTGCACGGGAGAAACATCAGGCGTCTAATGGCCCCGGGAGGCGCAGCGCAACACCCTGCGCCTTGGGGTAAACCGACGTCCCCGCGAGGGGATTCCATTTGGGGGCAACACCATGAGCGACATGCGCGATGCGACCGGCCTCAGGGCAACCTGCAAGGCCTATTCCGACGTCCAGTTCGAATTCGAACCCGGCACCGGGACGATCTGGGGCTACATGAACCAGCGGGGCAATCCCTGCTTCAACCTGGGCCTGCTGAAGGACCTGCGCTCCTTCGGCGGCGAGCTGACCGCGAACAGCGGCCACGTCGATTTCGAGGGTGCGATGCACAAGGCGCACTACTACGTGGCGGGCTCGCGCGTGCCCGGGGTATACAACCTCGGCGGCGACCTGGCACTGTTCCTGCTCCTGATCCGCTCGCGCGACCGCGACGCGCTAGCCCACTATGCCAAGCTGTGCATCGACAACATCCACGCCCGCGTGCAGAACTATTTCTGCCCGACGCTGACGACCATCTCCCTGGTGCAGGGCGACGCGCTGGGCGGCGGCTTCGAGACCGCCCTGTCGTCGGACGTCCTGGTGGCCGAGGAATCGGCGGTGATGGGCCTGCCCGAGATCCTCTTCAACCTGTTCCCCGGCATGGGCGCCTACAGCCTGCTGGCGCGGCGCATCGGCGCGCGCGGCGCCGAGGAGCTGATCCTCTCGGGCAAGCTCCTGCCGGCGAAAAAGCTGCATGAAATGGGCGTCGTGGACGTCCTCGCGAAGGACGGCGAAGGCGAAACCGCGGTGCAGTCCTGGATCGCCAGGAACGCGCGGCGGCGCAACGGCTACCAGGGCGTGATGCGGGCGCGCGAGCTGGCGAGCCCGGTGACGCGCGAGGAGCTGGATGCCATCGCCGACGTCTGGGTGGATTGCGCGTTGCGGCTCGAAGACCGCGACATGCGCATGATGAGCCGCGTGGTACGGGCGCAGATGGAGCGCATGGACGCGGCCGCGGCGGCAGCCGCGCCGCAGGCGGCCATTGCACCTCGCGGCATCGCGTTCGCGGCGGGCTGAGCCGGCTCAGCTGTTCAGGTGGGAGGCGAAGCCGCCGTCGGAAAAGAGCTGGCCGAACTGGTGAAAATTCACCCGTGTCGAGTCGATGATCGCGGCCTGCGCGGCGGGATCGCGAATCGTCTTGAGCAGTACGTTGAGCTTGGCCATGTGGTCCGCATCCATGGTCGCGTGAGAGGACAGGAACCGGAACCCCCCCGACCTGGTTTCCCGTCCGATCGCGCGCGCGATGGAATCGGCCGCCTTGCCGCCATAGACTGAGGCCACGACCTCCAGCACGTAGAGCATTCCGAGCACCGAGCAGGGGTGCACCCGCTCCGCGGCGTAGTAGTTGAATCCGATCATCGCCTGGACCGGCGCGCTTGGCGCCGCGCCTTGGGCGCCCTGCGCGTCGCCGCCGATGGCCGCGATATCCTCCAGGACCCACTCCTCGTGCCCCTTCTCCTCGCCGATCCGCTCGTAGAGCTCGTACCGGATATCGCGCAGGCGCTCGTCGCAGCGTGCCGCGGCGGCGGCCATGATCGGGCAGAAATGCCAGACGATGTGGTAGAGGTCGCGCAGGAACGCGCGGTATTCGGCCAGCGTCAGGCCCTTGTGCATCATCGAATGCACCCGGGGCAGCGTCTCGATGGCGCGCCGGCTGGCGTCTGAATTTTCGAGCAGCGTGATGAAGAACGACATGCCTTCCTTCCGGGATCCAGGCCGCGATTCTACCGTTGCCCGGCCGCGGAACGGCGCTCAACCCGTCGATTTCTTCCTTTCGCGGAGATAGCGCTCCAGCGACTCCCGCGTCGCCGCGAGTTCATCGCGCAGCGTCTTCAGCAGTGCCGGTATCTGGAGTTTTATCTCCGCCTCCGAAAGCCTGCCCATGTCCCTGCAACAGCCGGCGAGGCGCTCGGCACCCATGCTCGCCGCCGAACCCTTCATCGCATGCAGGTGGCCCTGGAACTTGCCGACGTCGCGCGCCGCCAGGGCAGACTCGATCTTCGCGATCAAGGTCACGTTGTCGGCGATGAACACGCTGATCAGCTTGTCCATGAAGGAAGGCGAGGAGCCAAGTTCCTCCAGGTCGGCGAGCGTGTCGTCATTGACGACCGGCACCGCGCCCTGCTTTTCCGCGCGCGGCCCGAGCCGGCCGGCCGGTGTCGCCGCCCTTGGCGCTTCTGCGGCCTTGCCTTCGCACAGCTGCTGCAGCTCCTCCAGCAGCCGGGCGGCTTCGATCGGCTTGGCGAGAAACGCATCGGCGCCCGCCTCGAGGCATTCGAGCCTTGCCTCCGGCGTGACATCGGCCGACAGCACCACCACCGGAAGGCGCGGGCGCGCCCCGGTCGTGAGGCGTATTGCCTGCACCGTTTCGAGACCGCTCAGGCGCGGCATGTTGCGGTCGATCAGGGCAATGTCGAAGTGCGAGGCTTCAAGGGCGTCCAGCGCGCGCTCGCCGTCGGCAACCAGCAACGCCGTATGGCCGCCATGCTCGAGAATTCGACCGATCACTTCCCGGTTGATTGGATTGTCGTCCGCCACGAGCACGTGCAGGCTCCGGGGCACGCCGCCCCGCCGCGCGTAGTCCTGCAGGCGGACCACTCCCTGGCGGGGTTCCTCGCCGGCGCTGACCGAGTGCAGCACGTTGAACAGCTGCCGCTTCTCGAAGGGCATCTCCAGCACCGCGCCAAAACCGGCCGACAGGGCCGCCAGGCGCGGCACGTTCGACAAGCGCTGCGCCGCCAGCACCACCGGCGGCACGGGAGCGGGCGCGGCGCGGCGGAATCTCTGCGCGAGCTGCAGATCGCTGCCCTCCACGTAAAGGACCGCGCTGTGGTAGGGGCGCGCGAGACTGATTTCCGCGACCAGCCGCGTCACGCCCTCGTCTACGCTGGCGACGGCCACGGGAGTCGCGCCCCAAAGGGCAAGCGATTGCTCGAGCGCCTCCCGCTGCGCGGGCGGAAAGCCAACGAGGAGCACGCGCGCCCCGGCTAGTTCGCCCGATGCCGCTCCTGGCCGCTCGGCCTGTTTCTCCGCCTCGATCTCGAACCAGAAAGTACTGCCCAGGCCAACCGCGCTCTCCAGGCCTATCCTTCCGCCCATCAGCTCGACCAGTTGCTTCGCGATGGTCGTGCCCAGGCCGGTGCCGCCGAAACGGCGGTTGGTGGTCTGGTCCGCCTGGGTGAAACTTTCGAATATCCTGTCCTGCGCCTCGCGCGGAATGCCGATCCCCGTGTCGCGCACGGAAAACTTCAGCCGCACGCCGGTTTCGCTCTCGCCCTGGCTGCTCACGTGCACGGTGACCGTTCCGTGTTCGGTGAATTTCACCGCGTTGCCCGCAAGGTTGACCAGCACCTGGCGCAGGTGGTGGGCGTCGCCGCGCAGCTCCGGCGGCACCTCGGGCATGATCGACACCACGAATTCCACGCCTTTCGCCTCGGCCTGCGCCGAAAGAATGCGGCAGGTGCTGTTGACGAGCGCGTGCAGGTCGAAGTCGGTGCGATCGAGTACCAGCTTGCCGGCCTCGATCTTGGAAAAATCCAGGACCTCCTCGACCAGGCCGAGCATCAGGCGCGACGAACCGCGCAGCGTCTGCAGCATGTCGGCCTGCTCGCGCGAAAGCTGCGTGTCGCGAAGCAGGTCGGACATGCCCACGATGGCGTTCAGCGGCGTGCGCAATTCGTGGCTCACGACCGAGACGAAGCGGCGCTTGGCCTGGTTGGCGGCCTCCGCGCGCGCCAGTGCATCGAACATGCGCGTCACCAGCGACAGAACGTACAGGCTGAGCACAACGTGTCCGAGCGCCAGGCCCAGGCCGGCGGTGGCGTGTCCCCGCCAGAACTCGCTCGTCCCGAGTACCGTGAGAAAGCCGGCGAGGCTTGCTCCCAGCGACAACAGCAGGTAGGCCGGCCCGAATCGAAAGCCGTTTGCGAGGGTCACCCAGATGTACACGAGCACCAGCGGCAACGCCTTGTCGCCGAAGTACCACATCGACCAGGTGACGGTCGCCACGTCCGCGAGCAGAGCGACGCAGCGCCGGACGTGCGAGACCGAATCCGACGCAAGATTCCAGGCCAGCACCACGATCGCGAGCGCCATGTAGCTCACGAAGACCGCGTAGTAGGGCTCGAGTGCGCCCCATTCGGGAACGTTCAACCCGCCAGGCAGCAGGTAGGCGCCCAGCACCACGCCGATCAGCACGCGCACGATCGCCTGCTCGTGCTCGGTGTCGGGGCGGGCGGCAAGCCGCGCGCGCAGCCGCGCGGCGAGGCTGCGCAGCGCGATCACGCGTAGTCCTTGTCGCCGGCGGGATCCTGCAGGTCGCGCTGCACGTCGAGGACCTTGTCGCTGATGGCGAGGAAGGCGTCCGCCAGGCGCGGGTCGAAGTGCTTGCCGCGCTGGACGCGGATGTACTCGAGCGCGTCGGCCGGCTTCCACTCCTTCTTGTACGGGCGAGCCGAGGTGAGCGCGTCGTAGACGTCGGCGACCGCGACGATGCGCGCGCACAGCGGGATATGGTCCCCGTCCAGGCCCCGCGGATAGCCCTTGCCGTCGTAGCGCTCGTGGTGGCCGAGCGCGATCAGCGCGCCCATGCGCACGTACTTGGAAGCGCTGCCCTTGAGGATCTCGTGGCCGATCGACGGATGGCGCTGCATCGTGGCCCACTCCGCCTGGTCGAGGCGCGCCGGCTTGAGCAGGATGCCGTCGGGGATGCCTATTTTTCCGAGATCGTGCAGCGGCGCCGCGAGCTCGATGGTCTCGGCTTCGTCGCGCTCCAGGCCGATGGCGTTGGCGATGAGGCGCGAGTAGCGCGCCATGCGGATCAGGTGGAAGCCGGTTTCCTCGTCGCGGAATTCGCCGGCACGCGCCAGGCGCAGCAGGGTTTCCTTCTCGCGCTCCCGGATCTCGCGTGTCGCCTCGTCGACCATGCCCTCGAGCATGCGGCGCCGGTCTTCCAGCGCCAGCTGCTGGCGGCGCAGCGTGAGGAGGTTGCGGCAGCGCGCCAGGCATTCGCGCGCATCCACCGGCTTGGTGAGGAAGTCGGTGATGCCCGCATCGAGCGCGGCGTAGCGGATCTTCTTGTCGTCCTTGCCGGTGATCATGACCATCGGCACGTGCTCGTAGCCGGGCAGCGAGCGCAGGCGACCGACCAACTCGATGCCGTCCATGTCCGGCATCATGTAGTCGAGCAGCACGAGGTCGGCGACATTGCGCGCCGCCCAGACCACCGCATCGACCGGGCGCGCGAATCCCTCGACCGCCACCCGGTCGTCCAGGCCGCGCACCACCTGCTCGAGGATGGAACGGCTCGTGGATTGGTCGTCCACCACCATGACGGTATTGCGGGCCGCCGGCAGCAGGTGGATCTGCGCTTTCGCCAAATTTCCTCCCCGGAAAACAGCGTCAGAGACTACGCCCGGCGTGCAGCCGTGTCCAGCCAGCGGACACCCCGTGCAGGCAATAGTTAACGAATACTTAACGCTTCCTTGCAGATGCGGGCGCGGGCACCGTGAACCAGAACGTCGCGCCGCGATCGGGCGCGGCTTCGGCCCAGATTTTCCCGCCGTGGCGCTCGAGGATGCGCTGCACGATCGCCAGGCCGATGCCGCTGCCCTCGAATTCCGCCTCGCCATGCAGGCGCTCGAACGCGCCGAACAGCTTCGCCGCGTACTGCATGTCGAAGCCGACGCCGTTGTCGCGCACGAAGTAGGCCTTCTTCTCCATGTCCCAACCGATATCCACCCGCGCGCCGTCGCGCTTGCGCGAATACTTGAGCGCGTTGCCGATGAGATTGGCCCAGACCTGGCGGATGATCGCGGGCTCGCCTTCGCAGGGCGGCATCGCATCCACCTCGATCCTGGCCCGCGTGCCGCCTGCCAGGTCGCGCACCACCTCGCGCGCCAGTTCCTCCATGGAAAGCGGGATGCGCTTGATGGCGCCGCGCCCGAGCTGCGACAGGCGCAGCAGGCCCTCGATCAGGTTCACCATGCGCTCGGCGTTGCCCTCGATCATGCCGAGCAGGCGCTTGCCGTCGTCGGTCAGGCGCGGGGCTTCTCCGGTGCGCAGCAGATGGGCGAGCCCGCTGACTGCACCAACCGGTGCGCGCAGGTCGTGCGATACCGAGTAGGCGAAGGCATCGAGTTCCTTCAGCGCGCTGCGCAGCTCGACGGTGCGCTCCGCGACGCGCTCCTCGAGCTCGATGTTGATGCGCTCGTTGCGCTCGCGCACCTGGCGCGCTTCCGTGATGTCGATCACCACCGAGATGAAGTGCTGCGGCATTCCGTCATTGCCTTTTACCGCCGCCACCGTGGTGCGGCCCCAGACGTCGCTGCCGTCGCGCCGCTGGTAGCGGCGGTCGCGCGAGGTGAAGGCGACCTCGCCGCGCACCATCCTGCCGGTCATGTCGAAGCCCTCGTTGTCGCCCGGCAGGCGCAGCTCGCCCGCCGTCACCTTGCCGATCAGGTCGTCGGCGGTGTAGCCGACGAATTCGCAATAGGCGGTGTTCGCCGCGAGATAGGTGCCGTCGACATCCCACATCGCGATGCCCGCGTTGGAACGCTCGAACACCGCGCGAAAGTGCGCCTCGCTGGTGGCGAGCGCCTCCTCGGCGCGCTTGCGCTCGGTGATATCGACATTGGTGCCGGTCATGCGCACGGCGCGGCCGCCGGCGTCGCGCTCGGCCACCTTGCCGCGCGACAGTACCCAGCACCATTCGCCCGTAAGCGTCCTCACGCGATGTTCCTCGGTGTAGGACGCGCGCTCTCCGCGCACGGTCTCTGCCGATCGCCGCTTCACCTCCTGCAGGTCGTCGGGATGCGTCAGCGCCATCAGCTCGTCGACCGTGGTGCGCGTCTCTCCGGGCGGCCCGCCCACCAGCGCCGCCCAGCCGTCGGAGAGCCAGACCTCGCCGGTGCGCAAGTCCGTGTCCCAGATGGACACCATGCCGCCCTCTAGCGCCGACTCAAGCCGCTCATTCGCGCGCTGGAAAGCCGATCGCAGGTGCTCGCCCGCTTCGTGCGCCCGGCGCGCCGCCACCACGCGTTCGGTGACGTCGCGGCTGAAACCCCGATAGCCGAGGAACCGGCCGCCCGGGTCGAAGCGCGGCTCGCCCGAGAGCACGTGGTGGCGTTCGCCGCCGTTTGCCAGGCGCGACACCTCGAAATACCGGAAAGGCTCGTGCCGCTCGAACGTCTTCTGCAGGCCGCGCCAGCCGGCTTCGTCCGGAATCGTGGAAGGCGCGTCCCAGAACGACTTGCCGATCAGATCCGCGACCGGGAGCGCGGCGACGAATGCCGCGGCGTCGCTCGCCGCGGTCACGCGGTGCGCGGCGTCGGTTTCCCAGAAGGAGTGCTGCGCGAGCTCGATCAGGCTGCGATAGCGCGCCTCGCTTTCGACAAGAGCAAGGCGCAGCCGCTCTATCGATTCTTGCGCGCTTTCCTCGGCCTGCTTCACGCCGAGGATGCCGAATATGGTGCCGAAAGAGAGACTCGAACTCTCATGGTGTCGCCACCGGCGGATTTTGAGTCCGCTGCGTCTACCGATTCCGCCATTTCGGCCATGGCTCAATTCTATAATGCGCTGCAATGAAGCTCTCCGAATTCGACTATGAACTGCCGTCGAAGCTCATTGCCCAGCATCCGGCCGCGCAACGCAGCGCCAGCCGCCTGCTCCACCTGGATGGCGCGACCGGCGCGCTCAAGGACCTCGCGTTCGCCGATCTGCCGGGCCTGGTGGACGCGCGCGACACGCTGGTACTGAACGACACGCGCGTCATCAAGGCGCGGCTTTTCGGCCGCAAGAGCACGGGGGGCCGGATCGAACTCTTCGTCGAGCGCGTCCTGGGCGAATGCGACGCGCTCGCCCTCAGCCACTCCGGCCATCCGCTGAAAGCGGGCCACCGGCTCTCGGTCGGCGATGGCGTCGCGGTCGAAGTGCTTGGCCGCGAGGGGGATTTGGTGCGGGTGCGCTTCGCCGAACCGGTCGCCGGCGTTCTGGAGCGCTGCGGCAGCGTGCCCCTGCCGCCCTATATCAACCACCCGCCCGCGCCCGAGGACGCGGAACGCTACCAGACTGTCTACGCCGAGCGGCCAGGGGCCGTCGCGGCCCCGACCGCGGGTTTGCACTTCGACCAGGCAATGCTGGAGAAACTTCAAGGCAAGGGCGCAGGCATCGCGAAAATCACGCTCCATGTCGGCGCGGGCACCTTCCAGCCGGTGCGCGCCGAGAACATCGAGGAGCACCACATGCATGCAGAGCGGTACGTTGTTCCGGAATCGACCAGGAAGGCCATCTCGGGAAAGCGCGTGCTGGCGGTCGGTACCACGACGCTTCGGGCGCTGGAATCCAACGCAGATTCTGGCGAAACAGACCTCTTCGTCTACCCCGGCTTCCGCTTCCGGGTCGTCGACCGGCTGCTCACGAACTTCCACCTGCCGAAATCCAGCCTGCTGATGCTCGTGGCCGCGTTCGCGGGACTCGATAACATGCGCAAGGCATATGCGCACGCGATCGAACAGCAATACCGGTTTTTCTCCTACGGCGACGCAATGCTGATCGAGCGGGCGCAGTGAGGTTCTCCGTCACCCACCGCGACGGCGCGGCGCGGCGCGGCGTGCTGCAGCTTGCGCACGGGCCGGTCGACACGCCCGTGTTCATGCCCGTGGGCACCTACGGCACGGTGAAGGCCATGTCGCCCGGGGAACTTGAAGGCTTGGGCGCGCAGATCGTGCTCGGCAACACCTTCCACCTCTGGCTGCGGCCGGGCACCGAGATCATCGAAAAGCACGGCGGGCTGCACGGCTTCATGGGCTGGAAGCGGCCGCTGCTCACGGATTCGGGCGGCTTCCAGGTGTTCAGCCTGGAATCGAAACTGAGCGAGGAAGGCGTTCGCTTTGCATCTCCGATCAACGGCGACAAGCTGCTGCTGACGCCTGAAATATCGATGGAGATCCAGAAAAAGCTGAACTCCGACGTGGTGATGGTGTTCGACGAGTGCACGCCCTACCCCGCAACCGAGAAGCAGGCGCAGAAATCGATGGAATTGAGCATGCGCTGGGCGGAGCGCTCGAAGCGCGCGCACGAAGGCAACACAAATGCGCTTTTTGGAATCGTGCAGGGCAGTGTCTTTGAAGATTTGAGAGATCGTTCATCAATAGCGCTTCAAGAAATCGGTTTTGACGGATACGCGATTGGCGGCCTCGCGGTTGGAGAACCCGCCGAAGATCGATCGCGCACCATGCGCCACACCCTCAGGAGCATGCCGCAGGACAAGCCGCGGTACCTGATGGGCATGGGCACGCCCGAGGACCTGATCGAGGCGGTGCTCGCCGGCGTCGACATGTTCGACTGCGTGCTGCCGACCCGCAACGCGCGCAACGGCTGGCTCTTCACGAGCGCGGGCGACGTCAAGATCCGCAACGCGAAGTGGCGCGACGACACGCGGCCGCTGGACGAGGCCTGCGGCTGCTATGGCTGCCGCAATTTCAGCCGCGCCTACCTGCACCACCTGCAGCGCGCGAACGAAATCCTGGGCGCGCGCCTGAACACGATCCACAACCTGCACTACTACCTG
>Ga0134121_10005714_pt1 | contig 10096 bp, 15 predicted proteins | sample KB301_FD_96463 | JGI IMG/M metagenome (GOLD analysis project Ga0134121, IMG submission 96463) | Terrestrial soil microbial communities without Nitrogen fertilizer from Kellogg Biological Station, Michigan, USA - KB3-0-1 | ecosystem: Environmental > Terrestrial > Soil > Unclassified ... | reverse complement strand
GGGTCGGCGGCGTGGGCGGAAAATGCAAGCAATGCGCTGACGATTGCCACTAGCTTTTTCATTTCTTGGGTTCCCTGATCATTTTTGGCCCGGCATTGCCCACCGTGCGCTCATAGGAGCCGTCGCTCGTTTTCACATATTTGGTCATGCCGAGATCCTTGATCTTGCTGTCGGACTTGGTCGAGTACTTGCCGTGCACGGGCACCGCGCTGATGAGGCGCTCGACCGGCTTGCCGCAGTCCGGGCAGGCTTTCAGCTTCGCATCCGCCACCTTCTGGTAGACCTCGAAGCTGCCGTCGCATTGCCGGCACCTGCCCGACTTCGGCGCGTAGACGTAGATCGGCATGGCGCGATTTTACGCCCCGGTATGGAACAATAGGACCATGATCAGGAAAGGCATCAAGCAGCTCATCGCGGAAGCCGAACTGCGCTCCAGGGGGATCTCCGTCGAGGAGGCGAAAAAGCGCATCGGCGACGGCAACACCGTGTTCGTGGATATCCGCGACGTGCGCGAGCTCGAACGCGAGGGCATGATCCCCGGCGCCTTCCACGCGCCGCGCGGCATGCTGGAATTCTGGGTCGATCCCGAGAGTCCTTATTACAAGTCCGTATTCACCGAAGACAAGACCTTCATCCTCTACTGCCAGGCGGACTGGCGCGGCACGCTCGCGGCCGCGACGCTCGGCGACATGGGCATGACGAACGTGCTGCACCTGCAGGGCGGCTTCGGCGAGTGGCGCAAGGCGGGCGCGCCCACGGCGCCGAAACCGGAAAAGAAGAAAACCTGAACGCCGCTGGAATAAGCGCCGGCGCGCGGCGTTAACCATGCGCAGCCAACCCACAGGAGCTATCCCATGATGCGCGCCATCGCAGGACTGCTGATCGCCGCCGTTTCGTCCGTTGCCCTCGCCCAGGCCCCCGCCAACCCGCCCGTCAGGATTCGCGGCACGGTGGAGAAACTCGACGGCCAGATGCTGACCATCAAGGCCAGCAACGGCCAGAGCATGAGCGTGAAGATGGCGGACAACTTCACGGTCATGGGCATCGCCAGGGCGGGCGTCGCCGACGTCGCCAGCGGCAAGTACATCGGCACCACCACCGTGGGCGAGCGCAACGGCGGGCTGGTGGCGCTCGAGATCCACATCTTCCCGGAAAACATGCGCGGCACCGGCGAAGGGCACTACGACTGGGACCTGCGCCCCGAGAGCAAGATGACCAACGCCAGCGTGGCCGAGGTCAAGGCGATGGGCAAGGAGCGCATGCTCAAGGTCCAGTACAAGGGCGGCGAAAAGCAGATCCTGGTGCCCGAGAACGCGGTCGTCGTGTCCTTCACGCCCGCGGACAAGGCCGAACTCAAACCCGGTGCGCACGTATTCGCAGTTACGCAGCGCCAGCCTGACGGTAGCCTGACTGCGGCGCGCGTGAACGTAGGGCTGGGCGGAATCGTCCCGCCGATGTAACGAAATCGGGGTCTGACCCCGATTTGTGCATGCATGGGATGCTGAATTTGCGTTTGTGAAACGCTGCTGCGCTGCGGCATGATTGGCGGTCTAATTCGCCATGAGCATTTCCAACCGCCGCGCCATGATCCTGCTGCTCGTATTGAGCGGCCTCATCATTTCCATCTGCATGGGCCTGCGCCAGAGCCTGGGGCTGTTCATGCGGCCGATGACGCTGGATGCCGGCGTTTCGGCGGCGACCTTCGGCTTCGCGATCGCGCTGCAGAACATCGTGTGGGGCATCGCGCAGCCTTTCGTGGGCGCGCTCGCCGACAAACACGGCCCGCGGCCGATCCTCGTCGTCACGGCGATCCTGTATGCGAGCGGCCTGCTGCTGATGGCGTTCTGGCAAGGCGCGGTCGGCCTGGACGTGGCGGGCTTTCTGCTCGGCGTCGGCACCGCAGGCACCGCCTTCGGCGTGCTGACCGGCGTTATCACGCGCGCGGTGCCCGAGGCCAGGCGCAGCCAGACGGTGGGCCTCATCGCCGCGGTGGGTTCGCTCGGCACCATGGTCCTCGCGCCGATCGGGCAGTCCCTGATCAACGCTTACGGCTGGCAGTTCGCGATGGTGTCCTTCGCGGTGATCGCGAGCTCGATGATTTTTCTCGCATTTCCGATCAAGGCGCTTGCCGTCGCGCTCAATGCCGACGCGCCGCCGCCGCAGGCCAGAAGCCAGGGCCTGGGCGAAGCGCTGCGCGAGGCGGTCACGCACCGCGGCTATCTTTTCATGACGCTCGCCTTTTTCGCCTGCGGCTTCCAGCTCGTGTTCATCACCACCCACTTGCCGGCCTACCTGCAGCTCTGCGGCATCGCGCCGGGCGTGGGCGCGACGGCGCTCGGCCTGATCGGCCTGTTCAACGCCTTCGGCACCTACGGCTTCGGCTTGCTCGGCGCGCGCTACAGCCAGAAGCACCTGCTCGCGCTGATCTACCTGCTCAGGACGCTGTTCATCGTCGGGTTCGTGCTGGTGCCGATCAGCGCCACCACGACGCTCATCTTCGCCGCGGCGATGGGCTCGCTGTGGCTGGGCGTCTCGCCGCTCGTCACGGGCATCATCGCGCGCGTCTTCGGCCTGACCCACTTCGGCACGCTCTACGGCGTGGTGTTCTTCAGCCACCAGGTCGGCTCCTTCTTCGGCGCCTGGATGGGCGGCCTGGTGTTCGCGCAGTGGGGCAACTACAACTTCGCCTGGGGCGCGCTGATCGCCATCGGCCTGGCGGCGTTCACGCTGCAGTGGCTGATGGACGAGAGCCCGCCGAGGCAGCATGTGGGACTGGTGCCGGCCTGATTCGGCGGGAATGGATTTTGCATCGGACCTTGGCAGGTAATTTCTTCCAAGGAGCGAGTCATGGCCAGGTACGGCAAGAAAGCGTCGCAGAAAGTCGAACGGGCGATGCACGAAATGCACGAGGGCAAGCTGCACAGCGGCAAGTCGGGCAAGAAGGTCACCAGCCGCAAGCAGGCGATCGCGATCGGGCTCTCCGAAGCCCGCAGGGCAGGCGGCAAGGTGCCCTCCAAGAGCCAGAGCGCCCGATGAACCGCGCATCGATCATCCTGATGGTGGCGATGGGCATCGTGTCGGTGGCAGGCTGCGACAGCCGGGAGCAGCGGGTCGTCGTGGTTCCCGAGGCGTCGAAGCCGGGGCCCAACGTGGCGCTGGGCAGTCCGACGGCGCAAGAGCGCGAGGACAAGGCCGCACCGCCGGTACAGGGCCAGGTGGACCCGAAGGAGCAGGCGCAGCGCCGGGATTTCGAGCAGAAAAAATAGCGGCCGGCCGGCAGGAATTACTGCCGCCGGCAGCTTTTACATGCTTCCCGCGCATCCTGGCGTGGCGCAAAAGGCATCGCAAGCGCCCTCCGGGTAGTGGAAAATCCGGGCATGGAAAGCGCCGATGACCTCGCCACGCTGCGCGAACTGAATCGCAACTACGTCCGGGCGGCGGCGGAACCCGACCTGCGCTGGTACGCCGACAACCTGGCGGACGACTACCGGGCGACCAATCCGGACGGCTCGTTCGTCGACAAGGCCGGATTTCTCGCGCGCTTCAAGGAAGGGGGTCCGAAAAAGGACTACGAACCGGTCGATGTGAATATCCGCATCCTCGGCGACGTCGCGCTGATCCACTCGGGCTTTGTGGACCGCCGGCCCGACGGGACGGTCGGCAAGGGCCGCTACACCGATATCTATGCGCGCCGCGACGGACGCTGGGTCTGCGTCTGCGCGCACTTCGTGCGCTACTGACATGGCAGACCTCGACACGCTGCAGGAACTGAACCGGAACTACGTCCGGTCGGTGCTGGAGTCGGACGTGGGCTGGTTCGACGCGAACCTGGCGCAGGACTTCCTGAACAGCAATCCGGACGGCAGCCTGGTGGACCGCGCCGGCTTCCTGAAGCAGGTCGCGGCGCCGTGCGCGGTGACCAACCTGCGGGAAGGCGATGTGCAGATCCACATGGTGGGCGATGTCGCGATCATCTATGCGCGGACCACCTATGGAAAGCCCGACGGCAGACCGGGCACGGGCCGCTATACGGACGTCTGGCAGCGCCGGCAGGGACGCTGGCTATGCGTCTCCGCCAATGTCAGCCGCGGCTGAAATCGGGGTCTGACCCCGATTTCCGGAATTCCCCTAGAATTGCCCGTATCTCAAAGGGGGATAGCCATGAAATCCACGTTCGCTCGCTTTGTCTGCCGCATCCTTGCTGCCAGCATCTTTGTCCTGCCGTTTCATGCGCGGGCGGAGATGATCGGCACCGATCCGGCCTCGTTCGCGGATCGCGACGGGGTGGCGGCGCAGCTGCAGGGGTTCGGGCTTTCGCACCAGGAGGCGATGGCGCGCGTGGCCGCGCTCACCAACGCGGAAGTCACGGCGCTCGCGGACAGGATTGACTCGCTGCCCGCCGGCAGTATCGGCGGCCTGCTGCCGATCATTGTCATCGCGCTGCTGCTCTGGCACTTCGCGAACACCGAGACGCCTGGCGCGAAGCCCACGACCAAGCCCGCGCCCGTGCCGGAGAAGAAGTAACCGCGCCCCGAATGTCGTCCCCGCGGCTTGAGGCGGGGACCCATTCAGCTCAGGTGCCGCGCCCCCACAAACCGCAGTAGCGCCGCACCACCATCGCGCGGCCGTTGGCGTAGCCGGGCATGTCCTTGTATTTGTCAAAATGCAGGTCGTTTTCGGCCGGCTGCCAGCAGCGGCCGTTGCGCGCCTGCTCCTTGACCATGTCGGAGACGTGCTGCTGCAACGCCATGTGGTCCTCGACGTCCTTCTTCGTGCCGAGCCGGTCGCCGGGAACGCCGGGGTGGCCGGGGACCATGCGATTCCAGTCCAGCGCGAGAATCCTCTTGTAGGAATCCATCGCCTCCAGCGGGAAGAAGTCGATCATGCCGAGGCCGGGAAAGGCGCCCACCGGGACGAGATCCACGAGGAAGATCAGCTGATCCTGCGGCAAGCGCACGACCAGCGTGGAGTCGGAGTGGTTCAGGCCGACGTAGGAAAGTTCCACGATCTTGCCGCCCATGCGGATGACCCGGCCGCCATCGCCCACGACTTCGTCGGGCAGCGGCGTGACCGGGTCCTTGAGCACCGCCAGGCGCTCGGCCGCGCGCTTGTGCGCGACGATGGTCGCGCCCGCGTCCTTGAAGGCCTTGCCGCCGGCGATGTGGTCGTAGTGGTGGTGGCTGTAGATCAGGTACTTGATCGGCTTGTCGGTGACCTTGCGGATTTCGGCGACGTAGTCGGCGCCGCCCGTCGGCTTGCCGTAGGCGATCGGGTCGGTGGCGATGACGCCGTCGCTGGTGACGATGAAGATCGACTGGTGGTTGACGTTGCGGAACAGGTAGACGCCGTCTGCGCCTTCGATCCTGGTGGTCTGGATCGCCGGCCGCGCCGGTGCCTGCGCCAACGCGGGCAGGGCGATGCAAACCGCGATAAGGGCGAAAATTGTGCGCTGCATGGTCTTCCTCCCGGGAAGTGGTTCAAAAAGCATAACAGGCGCGCGGACGGATTTATTCCTTTTGCTACACTGCAGGTCCACAACCACGAAAGGAGGTGATCCAGTGAGAGACCACCAAGGCACGTTCAGTGTGCAATGCGGCGGAACAAGCTCCGGATCAACTCGTTGCTCAGGGAGCTTTTCCGGCTAGCACGCCGGACTTGCCTTAAGCACCAAAAACGCCCCGGGCGCGCAAGCGCCCGGGGCGTTTCATTTCGCGGCCACCGGGCGCCGCACCGGCAGGCTGCGGCGCGAGACATGGGCCGCTACCCAGGTCGCCGAGCGGCGCGCGCGTTCCGCGACCAGGGGCAGGGGCAGCTGCCTGAAGTCGTCGTTGAAGACCTCGAAGCTGTAGTCGCCCCGGTAGCCCATCCGGTCCAGGGTCTGGACGAAGCGCGCCAGCTGCTCGCTGTGCACGCCCTCGCCGGGGAACACGCGGTAGTGGCGCGCCGTGTCGATGCGGTCCTCGGGCGAGCGCATTTCGTGCCACATGAAATCCGACAGCTGCACGAGGAATATTTTCTGCGGGTCGATGTCCGCCAGCGCATCAAAGCTTGTCTTGTTGGCAAGGATGTGGAAGGAGTCGAGCGTGAGGCCGAGGTTCGAGCGGTCGGCCGCGGCGGCGATTTCCCACGACTGCGGATACTCGTTCACGTACCGCCCCCACGAGAGCGCCTCATAGGCGATGCGGATGCCGAGCGGCAGCGCGAGCATCGCCAGCTTCTGCAGGTCGCGCGCGAGCAGTTGCGGATCGCCGCTCGCGTGCGCGGAAGTCGACGAGCACACCAGCAGCACTTTCGAGCCGAGCGCATGGCACATTTCGAGCATGGCTTTGGCCATGTCGACCTTGTAGGCGTGCAGGTGGCCCGACAGGCCCTCGAAGTCGCGCAGCACCTGGAAGCCGGTGACGCGCAATCCGCTTGCGCGCACGGCATCGACGGCGGATTGCTCGCCCGCGGGATGGCCGGCGATATCCGGCGCCATCAGCATGACCTGCTTGAATCCGCCGCCGCGCATCGCCGCCAGCTTGGCTTCCAGCGGCCCCGACATGGTGATGGTGTCCATGCCGAAATCGTCGAAATTCATGGCGTCCCCTGCGCGCCGCGGCTCACGACCAGCTCGAAGGTGACTTCGCCCATGTAGACCTGGGTGAGGGCGCCCTTGTCGCTGGGCTGCACCGCGCCGTGGTCGATGAACACCAGGCCGCGCTCCGAGAGCGCGCGCGTCGCGGCCGGAACATCGGGCGCGCCCAGGCCCAGGCGCACGAACCCTTCGTCCCAGTGCGCTTCACCGGCGCCGGCCGGCGGCTCGACCAGCTGGAGGTAGAACTTGTGGCAGGGGCTCTCGAGCAGCGTGCCCTTGGGCACCACGCCGAAGTACTTTCCCTCGGGCAGCACGGAAAAACCGAACAGGCTGCGGTAGAAGTCGACCCAGTCGGCGGTGCGCTCGGTGAGGATGCTCTGCACCACGCCGAAATAATGCAGGCCGGCGAGCGCCGCCGGCCTTGGGTCCCGGTTGTTTTCAAAAACAAAATCCACGTCGTAGATCGAGAAATCGCGGTAGCGGTCGACGAAGTAGACGAGGCTGTCGCCGACGCCGTGGATGCCCGGGATGTTGAGTTCCATCGCGGCCGCGCGCGTCGGCTGGTCCCAGGCGCCCAGGTCTATGCAGTGCCGGTGGGCAAAGGCCGCGTCGGCCACCCGCAGCGCGATGGCGGAGAGCGACGGGGTCGAGTGTTCCGCCTGGTGCGAATTCACGATCAGGTTCATCCCGCCCTGGCGGTAGAGCAGCACTTCGCGCGAGCGGTGGCGCGCCACCGCGGAAAAACCGAGCTTCTCCAGCAGCGCGCCGAAGGCCTGCGGCTGCGAGGTGGCGTACTCGACGAACTCGATGCCGTCCATGCGCAGCGGGTTGGAAGGCTCGGGGAGGCGTTCGGCTGCGGTCATGGCGTTGCCTGGAATTGGCGAAGCTGTTAAATTTAACTTGCAATGTCGTTAATTCCAAGAGGCGAGGCGCGGCGGGACGCGGGCGGCTGGACTGCTGCGATGCGCAAACCGAAGGCGCCCGAGGCCAACCGCGCGCGCATCGTCAAGGCGGCGATCGACGAGTTCGCCTCGCGCGGCTTCAAGGGCGCGAGCATGGACGCCATCGCGGCGCGCACCGACACCACGCGCGCGCTCATCAACTACTACTTCGGCGGCAAGGAAAAGCTGTACCTCGCCGTGCTCGAGCACGTCTACGCGGAGATCCGGGAGGCCGAGGGCCTGCTCGACCTGGACCACCTCGCCCCGAGCGACGCGATCCGCCGCATCGTGCAGTTCACCTTCGACTATTACCTGAGCCACGAAGGCTTCGTGCGCCTGGTGGTGGCCGAGAACCAGGCCAGGGGCCGCCACCTGAAGAAGTCGAAGGCGATGCGCACGCTCAACCGGCCGATCATCGACACGCTGGGCCGCGTCGTCGAACGCGGCCAGTCGGACGGCAGCTTCCGCCCCGGCGTGGATCCGGTGGATGTGCACATGATGATCGCGGCCCTGGGCATGTTCAACGTCACGAACCGGTATACGTTCTCGGCGATTTTCCAGCGCGACATGGGCGCCAGGGGCAACGTGCGCCGCCGCCGCGAACTGGTCACGCAAGCAATTCTTCGATATCTGGCAAACACCTAGGAGGAGCAATCATGGATTTCAGATTCGACCGTCGTTCGGCCCTCAAAGCGGGCGCAGCGCTGGCGGCCACCGCGGCCCTGCCTGTTTTTTCGCAATCCAAAACCAAGATTCGATTCGCCGCGGTCTTCTCCGACAAGGATATCCGCGCCGACATGGTGCGCATGCTCGCCAGGGACGTCGGCGGGGACTTCGACGTCGAGCCGTTCTACAACGGGTCGCTTTTCAAGCAGGGCACGGAGCTCGTCGCCCTGCAGCGCGACAACCTGGAGATGGGCAATATCGCGCCGCAGGACATCTCCAAGCAGATCCCGGCCTGGTCCATCCTGACCTCGGCCTACCTGTTCCGCGACGCCAACCACCTCAATTCCTTCTGGAACGGCGAGCTCGGCGCGCAGTTCAAGAAGCAGGCCGAGGACCAGGTCAAGGTCAAGATCCTCGGGCCGACGTTCTTCGGCACGCGGCAGGTCGGGCTCAAGCCGAGCAAGAAGATCACCACCCCGGCCGACCTGGCGGGCGTCAAGCTGCGCATGCCGCCGGGCGACGCCTGGCAGCTGCTCGGCCGCTCGCTCGGAGCGAACCCGACGCCGATGGCGTATGCGGAGGTCTACACCGGCCTGCAGACCGGCGCCATCGACGGCCAGGACAACCCGCTGCCGAACGTGCAGAACATGAAGTTCTACGAGGTGATGTCGCAGATCGTGCTCACCTCGCACCTGGTCGGCTACGACCTGCTGACGGTGAACCTGAAGACCTGGAACGGCATGGGCGCGGCGAAGCAGAAATCCTTCCAGGCCGCGGTGGACAAGGCGATCGCCTGGAGCGCCGCCGAGCACCAGAAGCGCGAGGTGGAGCTCGCCGACGGCTTCAGGAAGCAGGGCCTGCAGGTCTACGCGCCGGACCAGAATGCGTTCCGGGCGCACGCGCAGAAGGTCTACCTCGCCTCGGACGAAGCGAAGGAATGGCCGAAGGGCATGCTTGAGAAAATAAATGCATTGAAATAATGCAACCCATTGCGGCCTGGCTGCGGCGCCGGGCGGAGAACGTCGCCGCGGGCCTGCTCGCGGCGATGTTCGTCGCCTTCATCGTCCAGATCGTCTTCCGCTACCTGCTCAATTTCCCGGTCGGGTGGGCTTCCGAGCTCACCGTCGCGACCTGGCTGTGGCTGGTGCTGTTCGGCTCGGCCTTCGTCCTGAGCGAGAAGGAGGAGATCCGCTTCGACCTCATCTACAGCGCGGTCGGCCCGCGCGTGCGCATCGGCATGGCGATCGCCTCGGCGCTCGCGCTGGTGGTGCTCTACGGGGTCTCGCTCAAGGGCTCCTTCGACTACGTGAGCTTCATGAAGGTCGAGAAGGCCTCGTACCTCAAGATCCGCATGGACTGGATGTACTCCATCTACGTGATCTTCCTGGTCGCGGTGATCGCGCGCTACCTGTGGCTGCTGTCGCGGCTGCTGCGCGGTCGGGATCCCGAGGCGGGCGACGTGACCAAGGTGAGCTCGGGACTGTGACCACCGCCTTCGCGCTCTGCCTGCTGGCGATCGTGGCGCTCAGCCTGCTCGGCCTGCCGATAGGCCACGCGATGATCGCCGGTTCGGTGCTCTACCTCTGGGTCAAGGGCATCGACCTCGGCACCGCCGCGGAGCAGCTGCTGAACGGGATGTATGCCAGCTACCTGCTGCTTGCGATCCCGCTATTCATCCTCGCGGCGGAGTTCATGAACAGCGGCAGCATCATGGACCGGCTGCTCGCCTTCTGCAACGCGCTGGTTGGCCGCTGGCGCGGCGGGCTCGCGCACGTCAATGTCGTGCAGAGCATCATCTTCGCCGGGATGTCGGGCTCGGCGCTCGCCGACGCCGCGAGCTCCGGCAAAGTGATGCAGTCGCTGATGACGCGCGATGGCAAGTACACGCCGGCCTTCGCCGCCGCGCTGACTG
>Ga0134121_10005713_pt1 | contig 10097 bp, 10 predicted proteins | sample KB301_FD_96463 | JGI IMG/M metagenome (GOLD analysis project Ga0134121, IMG submission 96463) | Terrestrial soil microbial communities without Nitrogen fertilizer from Kellogg Biological Station, Michigan, USA - KB3-0-1 | ecosystem: Environmental > Terrestrial > Soil > Unclassified ... | reverse complement strand
CGCTCCGCGTGGCATCTCCGGGGCATCCGCGCCGAGTCCCCCACCGCCCAGCGGCTTCCCGGCCTCGCGCCCGCGCACGGGCTCACGGCGGCGGTGGATCTGGTAGAGCGATGTCCCGTGCTCCGGCTGCCGGAGAGCTGGGACGCCTATCTGGCGACCTTGTCCGGCAAGGATCGCCACGAGCTGCGCCGGAAGATGCGAAAGCTCGAGGCCGAGCTGCCGGACGTTCGCGTGCGCAGTGTCACCGGAGGCGCGGGCTGGGACGAGGCGCTCGCCCAGTTCCTCCGCCTTCACCGGCTCTCGCGCACCGGCAAGGCCAAGTTCATGGATGAGACCATGGAGCGCTTCTTCCGGGATGCGCTCGGCGCCCTCGCCGCGGCGGGCTGGATACGGCTCTGGTTCCTGGACTCGGCGGAGGTGCCCGTCGCCTCCTTCATCTGCACCGAATACGGCTCGAGCGTGGGCCTCTACAACTCCGGGTTCGATCCCATCCATGCCCGCCTCGCGCCCGGCATCGTGCTGCTCGGGCATGTGATCCGTGACTCCATCGAGCGGCGCGTGGCCGTCTTCGACTTCCTGCGGGGCGAGGAGTCCTACAAGTACGCCTTCGGGCCGGCGCCCACCGACCTGCTCAGCGTGCGGGTGGCGCCATGAACCTGCGCGTCGCGGTGCTGTCCGTCCATACCTGCCCCCTCGCCGCCCTGGGCGCGAAGGAGACGGGCGGGATGAACGTGTACGTGCGCGAGTCCGCGCGCGAGCTGGGGCGGATGGGCGTGCAGGTGGACGTCTTCACGCGCTCGCAGGATCCGGGCATCCGCCGCGTGGTGTCCCTCGGCGAGAACGCGCGGGTGATCCATCTCCCCGCCGGGCCCCAGCGGCCGATGCCGCGCGAGGTGGTGCATCAGCACCTGCCGGAGTTCGTGGCCGGCATCGACGAGTTTCGCGAGACCGAGGATCTCAGCTACGACCTCATCCACGCGCACTACTGGCTGTCCGGGGTGGCCGCGCTCGAGCTGCGGGCGCGGTGGGGCGCCCCGGTGGTCCAGATGTTCCACACGCTCGGCCGGCTCAAGAACAGCGTGGCGCGGGCGCCCGACGAGATGGAGCCGGAGCTCCGGATCGCGGAGGAGACCCGCATCGTCAAGGACGTGGACCGGATCGTCGCCGCCAACGTGGTGGAGCGCGCGCATCTGGTCTGGTACTACGGGGCGGCGGCGGAGCGCATCGCGGTGATTCCCTGCGGGGTGGACACCGAGCTGTTCCAGCCCCTGGGCGCGGTCGCGGCCAAGGATCTCCTCGGGCTGCCCCCGGAGCCGCTGCTCCTCTATGTGGGGCGGCTCCAGCCGATCAAGGGCCTGGAGACCTTGCTGGAGGCCATGACCCGGCTCCGCGCGGATGCGCGGCTCCTCATCGTGGGCGGCGATCAGGACGAGCCGGAGAATGGCCACGGCGAGTACCTGCGCGGGCGAGTCGCCGGGCTGGGACTCAGCGAGCGGGTCCGGTTCCTGGGCGCGCAGCCCCAGCAGCGGCTGCGCCTCTACTATGCCGCGGCCGACGCCACCGTGATGCCGTCCTACTACGAGTCCTTCGGCATGGTGGCGCTGGAGGCCATGGCCTGCGGAAGCCCGGTGGTGGCCTCGCGCGTCGGCGGCCTCACCACCACGGTGCGCGACGGCGTGACCGGCTACCTCGTCCCCGAGGGGAACGCGGGCGCGCTCGCCGAGCGGCTCACCATGGTGCTGGGCGACCCGCGCCTGCGCGAGCGCCTCGGGCGCGAGGCCACGCGCTGGGCGGCGGAGCACCGCTGGCCCTGCGTGGCGGAGAAGGTGTGCGGGCTCTACGCGGAGCTGCGCCCCGCCGCCTCCCAGCACCTCGGCCACGCGCGCTGCACCCGCAGCTAGCCCACCTAGGAGGCGAGCGATGGAGCTCTACGACGTGATGCGGACCACTTTCTCCTCCCGCGAGTTCACCGCCGATCCGGTGCCGGATGCGCTCCTCGCCAAGATCCTGGACAATGCCCGCTTCGCTCCCAGCGGAGGCAACCGCCAGGGCTGGCGCGTCATCGTGGTGCGCGATCCCGCCACGCGCCAGGCACTGTCCGCCCTGGCCGCGCCCGCGGCGAAGCGCTATGCCGCGCAGGTGCAGGCGGGGGAGAGTCCGTGGAACACCGTGCATCCCACCAAGGTGGATGACGCCACCATCGAGCGCACGCCGCCGCCCGCCCGGCTCACGGAGCCGTTCTTCAAGGCGCCCGTCGTCCTCGTGGTCTGCGTGGACCTCCAGCTCGTGGCCTCCATGGACCAGTTCCTGTCACGCGTCGGCGTCATCAGCGGCGCGTCCATCTATCCCTTTGTCTGGAATATCTTGCTCGCGGCGCGCCAGGAAGGGCTGGCCGGCACCATCACCACCCTGCCGGTGGCGCAGGAGCCCAAGCTGCAGGCCCTGCTGGGCATTCCCTCGCACGTGGCGGTGGCCGCCGTCATGCCCATGGGCCGGCCGGTGACCCGGCTCACCAAGCTCAAGCGCAGGCCCGTCGCCGAGTTCACCACCCTCGAGCGCTGGGGCGGGACGCCGCTCCCGGGCTGAGTCGCGGGGCGGGAATAATCGCCCCCGAGGTCGGTCTGGACGCCTGTGCTAGACTCCCCGCCGATGGACCCGCTGTTGGACGTGCGCAACCTCCAAACCCAGTTCACCACCTCGGGCGGCGTCGTGCGCGCGGTGGACGGCGTCTCCTGGGACGTGCGCGCCGGCGAGACGGTGGCCCTCGTGGGCGAGTCCGGCTGCGGCAAGAGCGTCAGCGCGCTGTCCGTCATGCGGCTCGTGTCCGCCCCCGCGGGGCGCATCGTGGGCGGCGAGATCCACTTCAAGGGCCGCGATCTCCTCACGCTCTCCGAGGAGGAGATGCGCAAGACCCGGGGCCGCGAGATCGGCATGATCTTCCAGGAGCCGATGACCTCGCTCAATCCGGTGCTCACCATCGGGCGCCAGCTCACCGAGCCCATGGAGATTCACCTGGGGATGACGCCCGCGCAGGCGCGCGCGCGGGCGGGGGAGATCCTGGGGCTGGTGGGCATCGCCGACGCCGAGCGCCGGCTGCGGCAGTACCCGCATCAGTTCAGCGGCGGGATGCGGCAGCGGATCATGATCGCGATGGCGCTGTCCTGCAACCCGGCGCTCATCCTTGCCGACGAGCCCACCACCGCCCTGGACGTGACCATCCAGGCGCAGATCCTCGAGCTGCTCCGGTCGCTGTCCCGGAAGCTGGGCGCCGCCATGCTGATCATCACGCATAACCTGGGCGTGGTGGCGCGCTACGCCGACCGGGTGAACGTGATGTACGCGGGGCGCATCGTGGAGCGAGGCACCGCGCGGGAGCTCTATGCCAACCCGCGCCATCCCTACACGCTCGGCCTGCTCCGCTCGGTGCCTCGGCTGGACGAGCCGCGCCGTGCCAAGCTCGATCCCATCCCTGGTCAGCCGCCCGATCTCACGCGGCTGCCTCCCGGCTGCTCGTTCGCGCCGCGATGCAGCTTCGTGGTCGATCGCTGCCGCATGGAGCGTCCCGAGCTGGAGCTGGTCGCCCCCGACCACACCACCGCCTGCTGGGAGTGGAAGAAGCTCCACGCCAAGGTTCCGGCATGACGGCCGAGCGAACGCGAGAGGCGGGCCAGAGGCCCGACGAGATCCTGGTGGTCCGTAACCTCGTGAAGCACTTCCCCATCGGCGGCGGATTCCTCGGCGGGGAAACCGCGCTCGTGAAGGCGGTGGACGGGGTGAGCTTCACCATTCGCCGGGGGGAAACGCTGGGCCTCGTCGGGGAGTCGGGCTGCGGCAAGACCACCACCGGGCGCTGCATCCTCCAGCTCGAGCGGCCGACGTCGGGCGAGATCATCTTCGAGGGGCAGGATCTCACCAAGCTGTCGGACGCCGGCCTGCGCAAGATGCGCCGGCGGCTGCAGGTCATCTTCCAGGACCCCTACAGCTCGCTGAATCCGCGGATGACGGTGGGGCAGATCATCGGCGAGCCCCTCGCCGTGCACGGGATCGTCGCGGATCGCGCGGGGCGGAGCCGGCGGGTGCGGGAGCTGCTCGGGCACTCCGGCCTGCTCCCGGCCATGGCGCAGCGTTACCCCCACGAGCTATCAGGTGGACAGCGGCAGCGCGTGGGCATCGCCCGGGCGCTGGCGCTCGAGCCCTCGCTGATCATCTGCGACGAGCCGGTGTCCGCCCTCGACGTCTCGATCCAGGCGCAGATCATCAACCTCCTCGAGGAGCTGCAGGCGGAGTTCGGGCTGACCTACCTCTTCGTCGCCCACGACCTCTCGGTGGTGCGGCATATCTCGGACCGGGTGGCGGTGATGTACCTGGGCAAGATCGTCGAGATCACCGACCGGAAGTCGCTCTACGAGAGCCCGCAGCACCCCTATACCAAGGCGCTCCTGTCCGCGGTGCCCATTCCCGACCCCGCGGTGGAGGCGGGCCGGGAGCGCGTGGTGCTGGGCGGCGAGGTGCCGAGCCCGCTCAATCCCCCGGCGGGCTGCGTCTTTCACCCCCGGTGTCCCATCGCGGTGCCGGAGTGCCGCGAGGGGGTCCCGGAGCTTCGCGAGATCAGCCCCGATCACCGGGCGGCTTGCATCCGGCTCTGACGCCTCGGGACCTTGACAGGTGAGGGATCGAGCCGCTAAGGTTGGCCCACCCAGTGGAACCTGGGGCATACCTCGCGCATTCCGTCTCAAAGCGATCCGTTCCATCGATCTCAAGGGGGAGACGTCCATGAGAAGCCTCCGCAAGTACTCTATCTGCCTCCTCATCCTGGCCGTGGCGGCGTTGACCGTCGCCCCCGTGCCTGGATGGGCCCAGGATAAGCCGCGATCGGGCGGCGAGCTCACCTTCGTGGTGCCGTCCGAGCCTCCGTCCTACGACGCGCACGAGGAGGAGACCTTCGGGGTCATTCACCCCATCGCGCCGCACTACAGCACCCTCCTCAAGGTGGACCCGTTCGACCGGACGGGCACCAAGCCGGTGGGGGACCTCGCCGAGTCGTGGACCATCTCGAAGGACGGCCTGACCTATACCTTCAAGCTGCGGAAGGGGGTCAAGTTCCACGACGGCGCCGAGATGACCTCGCGGGACGTCAAGGCCTCCTACGACAAGATCATCTTTCCCCCCGCGGGCGTGAAGTCGCTGCGCAAGCTGAGCTACGCCTCGGTGGAGGCGGTCGAGGCACCCGATCCCTCCACGGTCCGCTTCCGGCTGAAGTGGCCGGAGTCGTCACTGCTGCTCAATCTCGCCTCGCCGTGGAACTGGATCTACCGGGCCGACATCCTCGCCAAGGACATGCACTGGTACGTGAAGAACATCAACGGCACCGGGCCGTTCAAGTTCGTCGAGCATGTCCGCGGATCGCACTGGGTGGGCAAGAAGAATCCCGACTACTGGGACAAGGGCAAGCCGTATCTGGACGGCTTCCGGGCGATCTTCATCAGCAGCTCGGCCGCCCAGGTGGCGGCCGTGCGCGGCGAGCGGGCGCATATCCAGTTCCGGAGCTTCAGCCCCCCCGAGCGGGACAGCCTGGTCTCGGCCCTGGGACCGAAGATCGCGGTGCAGGAGAGCCCGTGGGACTGCCTGAACTTCGTGGCCATGCACCACGAGAAGAAGCCCTTCGACGACAAGCGCGTCCGGCGGGCACTCTCGCTGGCGCTGGATCGGTACGAGGGGTCGAAGGCCCTGTCACGGATCACCCTGGTGAAGGACGTGGGTGGCGTCCAGGTACCCGGGACGCCCTATGCCACGCCGCCCCAGGAGCTGGAGAAGCTGACCGGCTATGGCCGTGACATCGCCGCCAACCGCGCCGAGGCCAAGCGCCTGCTGCGCGAGGCGGGCGTGCCCGACGGGTTCGCCTTCACCTTCAAGAACCGGGGGATCCCGCACCCCTACGAGCATCTCGGGATCTGGCTCATCGACCAGTGGCGGCAGATCGGCCTCAACGTCAAGCAGGAGATGATCGAGGCGTCCGCCTACCACCCCATGCTGAAGCGGGGCGACTTCGACGTGGCCATGGACTTCCAGTGCGGGTTCATCGTGGAGCCCGACCTGGACCTGAACCGCTTCCTGACCACCTCGGACGCCAACTACGGCAAGCACAAGGACATGGTCATCGACGAGCTCTACCTCAAGCAGGCGCGGGCTTCCGATCTCGAGGAGCGGAAGCGGCTCGTGAGGGCGTTCGAGAAGCGGCTGCTCGACGAGGAAGTCCACGTGGTCTACACGCTGCAGTGGCACCGCATCATCGCGCACAGCGCCAAGGTCCGTGGCTGGACGATCACGCCCAGTCACTATCTCAATAACCAGCTCGACACGGTGTGGCTCTCGGAGTAGTCGAGCTCCCGGCTTCCGGGCCGGCGATGAGCCGGCCCGGGACGAGGCGATTCCGCCCCACATGCGGAAATACCTGCTGAAGCGCTTCCTCCTGATGTTCCCCACGCTGCTGGGCGTGGCGGCTCTCATCTTCTTCATCATGCGGGTGGTGCCCGGCGACATCGTCGAGCTGCGCATGATGGGCGACCGCGGCTCCGTCTCCGCGGAGTCGGTGGCGCTGGAGCGGACCCGCTTCGGGCTGGATCAACCCCTCTGGCGGCAGTTCGTCACCTGGCTCTGGGGGGTGGTGCGGCTGGACTTCGGCACCTCGATGTGGACGGGCGCGCCGATCTTCGAGGAGATCAAGCTCCGCTTCGCGCTGTCCTTCCAGGTGGCCATCATGTCCACCGTGGTGGCGGTGGTGCTGGCGATCCCGCTAGGTGTGCTCGCCGCGCTGAAGCAGGACACCTGGATCGACTACGCGGTGCGCATCTTCTCCACCGCGGGCCTGGCCACGCCGTCGTTCTGGCTGGGGATCGTCTTCATCCTGGCCCTCCTCATCATCTTCAAGTGGCTTCCGCCCATGGTCTACACCCCCTTCTGGGTGAACCCCTGGCAGAACATGGCGCAGCTCATCTGGCCCGCGCTCACCGTAGGCTACCGGTACTCGGCGGTGGCCACCCGCATGACGCGCTCGGCGATGCTCGAGGTGCTCCGCGAGGACTATATCCGGACCGCGCGGGCCAAGGGCCTGGTGGAGAAGCTCATCCTCGTCCGCCACGCCCTCAAGAACGCCATGCTTCCCGTGCTCACCGTGGTGGGCCTGGAGTTCGCCTTCCTCCTCGGCGGGCTAGTGGTGACGGAGCAGGTTTTCAACCTCAACGGGCTGGGGCTCCTCTTCGTCCAGGCGGTGCAGCACCGGGACTACACCCTGGTGCAGGCGCTGGTGATGATCGTGGCCGGCTTCTTCATCATCGTGAACTTCTGCATGGACATGATCTACGCATGGATCGACCCGCGCATCCGGTACCGGTAGCGCAATGGCGCTGAACGTTCCGGCCGTCGGCGACGTCGCCGAGCCCCTCGCGAGCGAGCGCGGCTGGCTGGGCGCGGTCCGCGAGTTCTGCCGGCGCCGCCCTCTGGGCGCGCTGGGCGGCGCGGTCATCCTGTTGATGCTGGCCACCGCGATCTTCGCCCCCTTCCTCACTCCCTACGACCCGGTGGCCACCGACTTCGGGGCGATGCTGAGCCCGCCGTCCAAGGCCCACCCCCTGGGCACCGATGCCTTCGGCCGCGACGTGCTCTCCCGGTTGATCTTCGGCTCGCGCACCGCCCTCATGGTGGGATTCGGCGCCGCCGTCTTCGGGGCCACCGCCGGGGCCGTCCTGGGGGTGGGCAGCGCCTACTTCGGGGGACGGATCGACCTCTACCTCCAGCGGCTGATGGACGTGTTCCTGTGCTTCCCGCTCATCATCCTCGCGCTGGCCATCGTGGCCATGCTCGGCAATACCATCCCCAACGTGATCGTGGCCATCACGCTGCCGATGATCCCGCGCTGCGCGCTCGTCATCCGCTCGTCCTCGCTGTCCATCCGGGAAATGCCGTATGTGGACGCGGCGCGCGCGGCCGGCTTCGGGCATGGGCGTATCATCCTGCGCCACATGCTGCCCAACGTGATGGCGCCCTACCTGATCATGCTGACCGCCTTCCTCGGTCAGGCCATCCTGCTCGAGTCGTCGCTGTCCTTCCTGGGCCTGGGGGTCCAGGAGCCCACCGCGGCCTGGGGTCTCATGCTGCGGGGAGCGGCGGTCGAGTTCGCCGAGACGGCGCCGTGGATGGCCATCTTCCCGGGGCTCGCCATCAGCCTGGGTGTCTTCGCCTTCAATCTCTTCGGCGACTCCCTCCGCGACGCGCTCGACCCCAAGCTCCGCTCCCTATAGCGTCTCGTAATCGCTTGACACTCCAGGGGTGGATTGGTACAACTACGTCGGTTTGTTCGGGCACCGGGCCGGCAAACCCTCGGCGAAGCCCGGCGGAACCGATCCTTCAGGGAGGTCTCAATGGCGTATATCATCGCGGAGCCCTGTATCAACGTCAAAGACAAGGCCTGCGTCGAAGTCTGCCCGGTGGACTGCATCTACGAGGGCAAGGACATGCTCTTCATCCACCCGGATGAGTGCATCGACTGCGGCGCCTGCGAGCCCGTGTGCCCGGTGAAAGCGATCTTCGCCGAGGACGAGACCCCCGCGAACTGGAAGAACTACATCGAGCTGAACAAGCAGTTCTTCAAGGACAACCCGGGCGTCAAGCCCGCCACCAAGGCCTGAGCGCGGCTCCGGCCGCACGCGGCACCGCGGGGACCCCGAAGCACGGGTCCCCGCAAGCATGTCCGCTCCCCGCTGCCGCCGCGAAGTGCCCTGTCGCGCGGGCAACCGGCCTCGGCGCATTGCACAGAACGCGGTGCACGCCGCGAGCGCCCGCCCGGTCATCTCCGCGAATTTCTGAGCCTCGAGGCGGTGGCATGCGCCTTGCCATTCCTCCGCCGCATGCGCACACAATTCGCCGTCCGCGCCACCGTCCCGCTGCCCGCCCCATCGCCGCCCGAGCCGCCCAAGCAGGGACCCGGCTTCCACGGGGCGGTGACCGAGTTCAAGCGGCGGCTCATCGAGGCCACCCTCTTCCAGCTCGGGGGTAATCGCACCCGCACCGCCCGCGCCCTCGGCCTTCAGCGGACCTATCTCCTGCGGCTCATGCGGGAGTTCGGCGTGAACGTGCCACGCCAGGACGGGCCAGGGCGCCCGCCGAAGGACGCGGATACCCACCGCGGGCCCGCTCGGCCCTGATCGCGTCGGCGCCGGCGCCCTCGCCGCCGGGTGCTATATATGGGGCGTGCCGAGGACGGTGGACGTGAAGGCATGGCGCCGGGCCCGGCGCGCGGCGCTGGTGGCGCGGCGACTGGCGGCGGGCGCCTCCACGCGCCGGCGCTGGAGCGCGCGCATCGCCGATCTCCTGCGCGGGGGGTTTGCCTCGCTGACGGCGCGGCCGGTCGGGGTGTATGCGCCATTTCGCGGCGAGCCCGATGTCCGGGCGGCCGTCGATCACTGGCGGCGGGCCGGTGCGACGACCGCGCTGCCGGTGGTCACCTCGCGCGCGGCCCCGCTCGAGTTTCGCGTCTTCCGGCCCGGCACGCGCATGCGCAAGGGCGTGTTCGGTCTCCCCATCCCCCAGGGAACCCCGGCGCTGATTCCGGACGCGCTGCTCATCCCGATGGTCGGCTTCGATGCCCGCGGCTACCGCCTCGGCCACGGCGGCGGCTATTTCGACCGGACCCTGGCGGCGCTGGCCCCGCCGCCGCTCAAGATCGGCATCGCCTTCGAGCTGTCGCGGATGGCGACCATCCGGCCGCAGGACCATGACATCCCCATGGATTTCGTGGTGACCGAAGCCGGCATCCACGCGGTGACCTCCGCCGGGCTCGAGCTGGTCACGGACTCCCGTCGACTCGATGCCATCGTCCGCTCACGGCTCGGGCGCCTCGCCGCCCGGGACGAGCCCCGGCCATCTGCCTCCCCGGCGTGCTACGCGCACGAATTCGAGGGCGACGGCCGAGCGGTAGGCGTTGACACTCACCGCGGACGCGCTCGACAATGACCGCGTGACCGACGTCCATATCGCCGGGGTCGGGATGACGCGCTTCGGGCGGCGCAGCGAGAGCTTGCCCGACCTCATCGCCGAGGCGG
>Ga0134121_10005704_pt1 | contig 10104 bp, 5 predicted proteins | sample KB301_FD_96463 | JGI IMG/M metagenome (GOLD analysis project Ga0134121, IMG submission 96463) | Terrestrial soil microbial communities without Nitrogen fertilizer from Kellogg Biological Station, Michigan, USA - KB3-0-1 | ecosystem: Environmental > Terrestrial > Soil > Unclassified ... | reverse complement strand
GACCCTCGCGCAAATCTTGGCCAACAGCACGATCGGACCGCTGCAATTCGACGATCGAGAATCAGCTTCCGAGGTGCTCGCAGCGGTGCGAGCGGAACCCAACATCGTTGCGGCGATCCTATACGACCAGAAAGGAAAGGAGTTCAGCCGATATGTTCGACGCGGGGTTGCACTCACCATCCCGCCGGGCCAAAAGCCTGTGGATGGATTTGTCGTCAAGGATGGTCATCTCCTGTTGTTCTCGCCAGTGATACACAAGGGCGAGCGAGTCGGGACTGTCTACCTGCAGTCCACGTTGAGCGTCATGACGAGCCGGATCAGACAATACGCCGGGATCAGCGGCATGGTCCTCGTGGCTGCTCTGTTGCTGGCCCTGCTACTTTCGAATCGTCTGCAGCGCGTGGTGTCGGCGCCGATTTTGAGTCTCGCGCGCACCGCGCGGACCGTGGCAACTGAGAAGAACTACGGGGTTCGAGCCAGCAGCCAAAGCCAGGACGAGATCGGTGAATTAATCAAGGGATTTAATGAAATGCTCGCCGAAATTCAGAGCCGGGATGCGGCGCTGCAGAAAGCGCATGATACGCTCGAAAAACGCGTGGAAGAGCGCACGGCTGAATTGGAAAAGTCACTTTCGGTTCTGCATGCTACGTTGGAATCCACTGCGGACGGGCTGTTGGTCGTCGACCAGAACGGCCATGTAACGACCTATAACAAGAAATTCGCGGAGATGTGGCGGCTGCAGCAGGGAGTGCTCGATAGCGCCGACGACAAGCAGTTGTTAGCGGCGGTTTTGGATCAGGTGAATGAACCGGAATTGTTTTTGCAGAAAATAAGAGAACTGTACGCCCACACTGATCACCACAGTTATGATTTAATTTATTTTAAAGATGGCCGGGTGTTCGAAAGATGTTCCCAACCGCAGCGATTGGGCGCTGAGAGCCTTGGGCGAGTGTGGAGTTTCCGAGACATTACCGAGCGGCGTTTGGCTGAGCAGCGGTTAGTGACACAGCATCAAGTGACGCTGCTGCTGGCGGCGGCGCGGTCGGTTCAAGAGGCGGCCCCGAAAATCTTAAATGTGTTGGGTGAACATCTGCAATGGGATGTCGGAGTGTTGTGGGCGTTGGACCGTCCGGACAATACCCTGCGCTGCCTCGAATTCTGGCGCGCGGCGGGCGTGATCGCGCCGGAATTCGAAGCAACGACGCGACAGGCCAAATTCGAATCAGGCGCTGGACTACCCGGGCACGTTTGGAAGATCGGTCAGGCTGCATGGATCGAAGACGTAGTGACGTCCGCTACTTTCACGCGCGGTGAATCGGCCGCGCAATGCGGGCTGCACGGTGCGGTGGCCTTTCCGATTGTATATGGCGGAGAAACGTTTGGGGTGGTTGAATTTCTGAGCCGCCGCTGCCTTAAGCCAGAGGCCGACGTGATGAAAATGTGTTCGGCAATCGGCAGCCAAATGGGACTGTTTGCACAACGAACGCGGGCCGAGGATGAGTTGAAAAGGGCCAAAGAAGACGCTGAAGCCGCCAACCGTGCCAAGAGCCACTTTCTTGCGAACATGAGTCATGAGATTCGCACGCCCATGAACGCGATCATCGGCATGACGACGCTCGCGTTGGACACGCAGCTCACCGCCGAGCAGCGAGGACTGATGAATACGGTCAAAGAATCCGGCGACACGCTGCTCGGGATCATCAATGACATCCTGGATTTTTCGAAGATTGAAGCTGGGCGCATGGACCTCGAGCCTTTGTCGTTCAACTTGCGCGCGCGGTTGGAAGACATGGTCTCGACGCTGGGCTTTCGCGCCCATGAAAAAGGATTGGAACTGGCCTGCTACGTGGAAGGAAACGTGCCGGATGGCCTGGTGGGGGATCCGGGGCGGCTGCGCCAAATTATCATTAATTTAATTGGGAATGCGATAAAATTCACGGAACGTGGCGAAATCGTGGTGCGAGTGGTTTCCGAAGTGAAGACTGAGGATACGGTCGTTTTGCGCTTTTCAATCACCGACACCGGAATTGGAGTCCCACCGGAGAAGCAAAAAATTATTTTTGACGCTTTTACACAGGCGGACAATTCAACCACGCGCGAATATGGCGGCACCGGCCTTGGCCTTACGATCTGCTCGCAATTGGCCTCATTAATGGGCGGCAAAATTTGGGTGGAGAGCCAGCCCGGCCTGGGAAGCACCTTTCATTTTACCGCGCGATTCAAGCTCGATCCGTCGGTACACCAGACCACTCGATATGCGCGCCAGGAATTGAATGGTCTCCGGACGCTGATCGTCGACGCAAACGGGACTCATCGCATGATTCTCGAGACTCTCCTGAATAGATGGGAGATGTCCGCGGTCGCGACCTCTTCGAACGAGACGGCGATGCAAGAGATTGAGCGTGGCATCGCCGGCCGTGTCCCTTTTGCCGTAGCGTTGGTCAGCGCCTTCGGCTCCGCGTTCGATGGGTTTGCGCTGGCGGAGAAGATTGTTCGCCTTGGACCGGCCGCCCCAACAATCATCATGATGCTTTCTTCTTCGGATCAACTTGCCCAGGCGGAACGCTGCCGGGCCCTGGGCATAAACGTGCATATCACCAAGCCAATAAGACATTCCGACCTGTTGGATGCGATCCTGACCGCACTCGGCAAAGGCAAGTTGTCGGACACTGATTTCACCCTGCCGCAAGGGCAGGTTAGCTCGAAGCCGCGCCGAATTCTCTTGGCCGAAGATCATCCGGTGAATCAGCGTCTCGCGCGCAAGATCCTGGAGAAATGGGGACACACTGTCGTGGTGGCGACAAATGGGCGCAAGGCGTTGGAAGCCATCGAGCGAAACAACTTCGACCTGGTACTCATGGACGTGCAGATGCCGGAGATGAACGGGCTGGAAGCAGCCCGGGCGATCCGGGCACAGGAGAAAACGGGTGAGCCGCGTTTGCCGATTGTTGCGATGACGGCGCACGCCATGAAAGGCGACCGCGAGCAGTGCCTCGACGCCGGGATGGATGCGTATATAACGAAACCGATCGATCCCGATGTCCTGTTCCGCACAATCGAAGGCACGAAGCAGGACACGGTCGTAACCCTGGCAAAACCCACCGGCGCCGCCTTCGATCCGGAGGGCTTGCTCCGAAGGGCGGGGGGAGATTGGGCCCTCGCGCGAGAAGTGATCAATATGTTTTTGGACGACCTGCCAGATGTCCTTGAGGAGATGCGCGAAGCGGTCGGGCAGCGAAACTGGAGCGTCATGAAGCGGGCCGCGCACCGATTGAAGGGTGCGGCTGCAAACCTTGAAGCGCGCGAGCTTACGAAAATTGCTTTCGAAATCGAAGATGCCGCCGAACAAGAAAAAGTATCCGACGAAAACATCTCGCAATTGGAGAAGGCGGTGGATGGACTGAAACGGAGCCTTGAACACCTGATGCATTCGATGGCCGCATGAAAGTACTTATTGCCGATGACGATCCGGTGTCACGCCGGCTGCTTGAGGCCTCACTCCAAAAGTGGGGATACGACGCAAAGACCGTGGACAGTGGCGGTGCCGCATGGACGATCATGCAGCAACCGCAGCCGCCGCAATTGCTGATCCTCGATTGGCTTATGCCCCAAATGGATGGCCTTGAATTGTGCCGTCGTGCGCGGGCGTTAAAGGCGTTGCAGTCGAGCTACATCATTTTGCTGACTTCGCGCGCCACAAAATCCGATGTCGTGGAAGGATTGGAATCGGGTGCCGATGATTACATCACCAAACCTTTCGATCCCGGCGAACTGCGTGCGCGCGTCAAGGTCGGCGAGCGCGTGATCGACTTGCAAGCCGCCCTCGCCGAGCGCCTTCACCACCTTGAAGAAGCGATGGCGCGCGTGAAGCAATTGCAGGGCTTGTTGCCGATCTGTTGTTATTGCAAGAAGGTGCGCGACGACCAGAATTACTGGCACCAGGTGGAAAGCTATGTCGCGCGCCACGTCGACGTGCGCTTCAGCCACGGCGTGTGCCCCGATTGCATCGCGCGCCTGCGCCAGGACCTCGCGATACCGGAACGGAAGGACAATCCCGGATGATGCGAGCGATCTTATCCAGATCATGGCTGGCGCGGACGTTCGCGTTGCCTATGTTTTTGGTGGGATTTGCCTGCGCCGCATCGACGCTGGAACCAAGCCAGGGGGAGCTGGTCAAAAAGACTGAGGCGCTGCTGAACCTGGCGCGCTACGTCGAATGGCCAACAGGGGCATTCGTCCTGCCGAAAACGCCGATCATGATCGGCATCTACGGGCATACGAAAATCCATAATGCGCTTCTCGAAGAAGCCCAGGGCAAGGTAATTAACGGTCGAACAGTGTTGGTGCGGCGATATCATTGGCCGCAATCGCCAAACTGCCACGTGTTGTTCATTGCACAGTCGGAGCGATACCGGCTGCGATGGATTATGAAGAAGCTGGAATACTCGACGGTGCTGAGTGTCTCGGAGTTCGATGATTTCCTGACGGTCGGCGGGATGGTCCGCATGTCGATCAAGGAGGATAAGTTGTGCTTCCACGTCAATGCCAACGCCGCCAAAGATGCGGGCCTGAAATTCAGCTCCAAATTCCTCAGCGTGGCCGACCAGGTGGTCGGCGAGCCTTGAACAATGTCCCAGGACAGTGTTTAGATTTGGCGCAGGATGCGTATCATTGGCGGCCAGGCCGCGGGGCGGTTGCTTAAGGTGCCGGCGGGCTACGACGTACGCCCGACGCCTGATTTAGTTCGGCAGGCGATCTTCAACAGCCTCGGCGGACGAGTTGTCGATGCACGCGTACTCGATTTATTTTCCGGAAGTGGCGCGCTCGGTTTGGAATGCCTTAGCCGCGGAGCCTCATCCGTCTTCAGCGTGGAAAAATCCAATCGTCACGCCGCGAGGATTCGCGAAAATCTCGCCGACACTGGCCTCCCGACCGAGCACTTCGAACTTCGCGTGCAGGATTCCTTCACCGCGATCCACCAACTCGCGGCGATTGGACGGACGTTCGATTTAATCATGGCCGACCCGCCGTTCGGTCAAAAAAACATCGGCCGCCGTTCCAATTCCCTTTCGCAAAAATTGTTGGACGACGAACTCCTTCCGCAACTCATGGCGGACGCAGGCCTCTTTGTACTGGGCCACACCAAACGCGATACGTTGACGCTCACTCCGGCGTGGAAAGAAGTGAAAGTGTTGCGGCATGGGGACTCGACGATTCGTTTCCTTCAGCGCCCAGCAGATGGCGCCTGAAGAATTCCGTGCGCCGCCGATCGCCGTACGCGCTACCGCCGGCACCGTGACCCACACCCGGGAATACGATGAGATCGAAGTCCTTGTCCGCCTTGATCAATGCATTGACCACTTGCATTGTGCTTGAAGGGTCCACATTACGATCAAGCTCACCGACCGTGAGCAGGAGTTTGCCTTGGAGGTTCTTTGCCTGGGTCACGTTTGATTGCTCCTCGTAATGCGGTCCCACGGGCCAGCCCATCCATTGTTCGTTCCACCAGATTTTGTCCATGCGGTTATCGTGGCAGCCGCAATCGGCCGCCCCGACTTTGTAGAAATCTCCATGTGCGAGCAAACCACCGAGCGCGTTCTGCCCGCCCGCCGAGCCGCCGTAAATGCCAACGCGCGAAAGGTCCATGTACGAATACCTTTTGGCGGCGGCTTTCATCCACAAAATCCGATCCGGAAAACCCGCATCACCTAGATTTTTCCAGCACACGTCGTGAAACTTTTTGGACCGTTGCGAAGTGCCCATGCCATCGATCTGCACCACGATGAAGCCCTGGTCGGCGAGTTTCTGTGGGCCATGTGAGGCGCGAAAGCTCTTGGGTACAAACGCGCCTTGCGGGCCCGCGTAAATGCTTTCAATGACAGGATAGAGTTTCGTGGCGTCGAAGTCGCGCGGCCGATGAATCACGCCGTAAATATCAGTCGTACTATCACGGCCTTTGGCGACGAAAGGCTCTGGCACAGGAATGCCCGCGGCCTCAGCCTGCTCGAGTTTGCAGATCAGCGCGCCATCGGTTCCGCGACGCAACTCGTGCACAGGTGGATAATCAACACGCGACCATGTGTCCACAAAAGCGTTGCGGTCCGGCGAGAATTGCGCCGCGTGCGTGCCGTTGCCTTCCGTCAGGATCACAAGCCCGCTCCCGTCGAAATTCACGCGGCAATATTGGACGAAGTACGGGTCCTGCTCCGGCAGTATGCCGCCCGCACGAAACCAAATTTGGCGCTTCTCTCGATCAACCCGATCCACGCCGCGCACCAGCCATTCGCCTTTTGTGATTTGGTTTTTAACTTCGCCCTTCGCCGCATCATACAAATAAAGATGGTTCCAGCCATCGCGCTCGGATGCCCAGATGATTTCGCCGGACTCGTCGAGGTACTCGCAAAACATTTTTCCCGAGTAATCGATGAAGGTGTTGCTCTTTTCATCGATGATGGCGCGAGCAGTTCCGTCCTTGGTGTCGACTGCGATCACGCGCAGGACTTGATGTCCGCGCTGGTTATAAAGAAATGTGAAGCGCGTGGAATTCGAACTCCAGCGCAAATCGCTGATCGACCACGGATTCGAGAACAGCGCGTCATCGATCGGGATTTCCCTCTTCGATTCGACATCGAACAAGTGCGGCTTTTGGATGGGCACGTCGTCACCGGGTTTCAGGTACGGGTAGGATTGCAATTTTGGCTGGACCTGCTCCTTCGGCGACGATTCGACCAGATAGACGAGGCGTTTGGTGCCGGGTTTGTGTCGGAAGGCCACGAAATGTTTGGAGTCGGGCGCCCACACCACGTGCGGGACTGGCTTTTCAGGTTCAGGCGTATCGTATTCCATCTCGACCGCGCGGTCGCGCTGCACATCACGCGCGTAACTGTCGCTTGCCGTGGCGTTGGTGGTCAGCGGTTCCCCGTTGAGATATAAGTTATCGTCGCGGACGGAAATCTCCCATTTGCCGTCAGGCGATTTCGTCGATGGACCAGTGGGTCGGGAGCGGTTTCGAGGGCGGCGCGGTTCTTCTTTTGGCTTTCGGTCGCTTTTGTGCAGCTCATAAGTATCGAGCACACATTCCCAGGTCTCCTTATCTTCATAAAGCCAAAGCAATTTTCCATCTTCCGAAAACTCGATCGATTTGACGTCCTCAGTCTTTCGTCCGAGCCGCTCGGGATCGAACGCCGGTCGTTTCGCGCCAGTCGCAGCATCTACGACAATGAACTCAGTTCGATCCTCGGGCTGGTTGATGCGATACCAGAACTGCTCATTGTTCGCGAACCAATGTGGATTAACGGCCTCGCGGTACAGCTTCGCCGCGCCTTTTGAAGCAGTTGTTTTTGTGGTTCTCACGCTGTCGTAGAAGCGCCACTTCGATGTGAACTCGCGATCGAGCTTTTCCTTTTTCAGGCTGGCGCGGATCAATTCAATCGGAATCGCGTTCTCACGCAGAATGCTATCGTGAAACTCTCGCGCGGTCATTTTGCCCGACTGCACGAGTTCGCGATGCATGGCGCGGATTTGCAGGCCGCCCAGCATATACGCCGCCTGATACAGCGGCGAATAACTGCCGTTCACGGAACGCCGCACCTCGGCGGTCGCATTGCGGCGTTCGTGGCCCACGCGCTCCACAAGGAAATCTATCGCCTCTTGTGCAGTCATTTCGCCGAGATGAAATTTCAGCGAAAAAATAATCCGTGCGCAGCGGTGCGAGCGCCAGAAAAGCATACCGACCCGGTCCTCAGCGCTGCGCGGGAAGTTCATGTCCCACAACAGCATTTCCCAATACAGCGCCCAACCCTCGACGAGGAACGGCGTGTGAAACGGCCGGCGATGCGTGTTGTAGCGCTGGGACATGAAGCCTTGCAGATGGTGGCCGGGAATCAATTCATGCTGCACCGTCGCGCGCGAAAAGGAGGGGTTGTTGCCACGCATACTCATCAGCTTGTCTTCATGGCTCATCGTGTCGGTAGGATACGAAACTGAAATCACTTCACCGCCGGTGAAGTACGGCGTTACTTTTTGCCGTTCAATGGACATCATCTCCATGCGCCACACTTCTTTGCAAAGCGGCGGCACCGTGACGAGATTGTTAGTTTCCACGAATTGCGTGGCTTCTTCGGCAAGGTCGCGAATCAGCTTCGGTTGCTCGCCGGGTGGGACATGGTGCTTGCTGACATAATCCATCGCCTTCTTCCAATCGCCGCTGAAACCAAGGTCATCCGCGGCCCGCTTCATCTCTTTCTCGCACCAGGCAAACTCGCTATTGGCGATCTCGATCAGTTCCTCCGGTGTGTAAGGAATGAACTCGCTCGCGAGGGCATCCAGCAAGGCGTCGCGCCCGATTGGATCGCCGATCACCGGCTCATCATCATCGCTTTCGTAGCCGGCCAGTTTCTTGCGGATGAACTTCGCGTAATCCTCAAGGTCCTTGTCGAGCTTTTCGTAAGGTTGTCGTATCCACCAGGTGAACACGGGATCGTAGCCGGCGTAAAAGTCCCGCCACTTCTGCAAAACGCGCCGCAATTCATCCACCTTCTGCGCCGCGCGATTGGCCACGATCTTGGAGGGCGGCGGCGATGCCCGCTCTCCCTCGGATGAATCGGAAGGGCGAGCGTCACCACGAGCCGGTTTGCTGTTGGTGTTCTTCAGCTTTTTGATTTGCTCGCTCATTTCCGAAAGCGCCTTTGCCGCCGCTTCCGGCTCGGATGTTTCCATCCGGCGGCGCGTTTCTTCGAGTTGGAACACCGTCGCGGCGAAAGGAACCAACGCGCCCGCTTCCTCAAACTGCTTGTGCCGATAGGCGAGTTCCTTCAACTCGCTTTCGCACTTGGTTTTCAGGAGCGCGTAATCGATCCGGCCCTCCACGTCCAGATCGGAGAACTTGAGCTGGCGCAGTTTATCGAGTTGCTCCTGGTGATATCGCGCGAGCCGTTCATTGCGCGATTCGGCATCGCGCAAACTGTAGCGGCGTTCGAGCGCATCCAAATCTTCGGCGTAGCGGTCGATCACCGCGCGCATGGGTTTGACTGAAGGGTCGAGTGTTTCAGCGGCAGACGCTGCAACAGCCAAAAGCAGAATCGGGATTATGCAACGCATGACCCGACTATGCCTGAGCACAGCTCTTCGGATCAATACGACAGAATAAAGAAGCGCTGCGACGTCGAGCACTCAATATGTTCGTGCATATCGATCACCCGCTTGTCCGCGCGCCATTGCTGCGGGCGTCGGCGGCGATGGCGCGAGAGAAACGGAAACGGCAAACAAGAGCACGATTCTCATAGTGGCCGGATCATAGGGCAGGGGAGCGCTCACGCAAAGGCTCCTTTGCCGACCGAAACGTGCAGAGCGGATGCGATCATCCTCATTCAGTCGGTGAGGTCACCTTCACCACATAATAGAGCAACGGCCCATGAACCTCCTTAAACCAATGCGGAACGCCGTTGGGAATAATGATCACGTCACCTTTGCGCAGTTGGCGCGATTCGCCGCCCTCGATCCGCTGCCCACGAAGTTCGTTGGGCGCGACAGTTTTGGGTCCAATAGCTTTGCCACCGGTCACGAATGTAGCCGATCCTTCAAGAATATAGAAAACGTCCGTATCGCGTGTGTGGATCTCAGCCATTCCCGGGGCTTCACGGCGGCTCGCGTGAACTTTGAAATTATTCGTCTCAATCAGCGGCATGCCCCTGGCAAAAGCAGCGGCTACTTTGTTGCTCTCGACAAGGATCGTGGTGTCTCCGGCGTTGGGCTGCAAAAGCGCGGCCACTGCCAGGCTTGTGATCGCGAAGATTGTCACGACGTAGAATGGAATTTTCATAAGATTATCGCGAGGCTCGCAGGCACGAGCTGATCGCGCGAGACCAAATCGCAGGCTAGAACCTGGTCGCTGCAATCACGCCGTACTGCCTATTCCCGCGTGCCCGGCGGCGGCGCTTTTTTCGCGAGCCCTTTCGCTGATGAAAATTGCGAGGTGTCCCAGCCGCCGCCCAAGGCTTTGATCAACTGCACCGCGGCACTCACTTGTTGCAGGCGCACATTCACGGCCGTGCGCTGGTTGTTGAGGAGAGAGGTTTGAGCAATAATCACATTCAGAAAGCTGTC